>Ga0126370_10001421_pt1 | contig 10941 bp, 8 predicted proteins | sample PanSoiMetaPlot_3_FD_92586 | JGI IMG/M metagenome (GOLD analysis project Ga0126370, IMG submission 92586) | Tropical forest soil microbial communities from Panama - MetaG Plot_3 | ecosystem: Environmental > Terrestrial > Soil > Tropical forest > Bulk soil | place: Panama | collected 2016-02-17 | reverse complement strand
GAAATCGGCGGCGTGGCTGCGCCGGAACGAGCCGCATCACGCGATTTGATTTACGTCGATTCCGCCAAACACGTGGAGCGAGCCGCCGCTTCAGCCGCGCTTTGCGTCATCGCCACCGAAGGGCTGAGGTTGCCGGGAAAGACCGTTTTGCGAAGCGCACATCCTAAACTCGCTTTTTCCAAGGTGGCCACACTGATTCTCGACCGCGCACCGATTGCCTCAGGAATTCATCCGACGGCGGCGGTTGCGCCTTTGGCGCGTGTTGCGGGAAGCGCAAGCATCGGGCCCTACGCAGTGATTGGCGAAGATGTGCATATTGGCGCGGGAACGCAGATGGGCGCCCACTCCGTTGTCGGCGCGGGTTGCTGGATCGGCGAAAACTGCCGCATTCATCCGCGAGTGACGCTCTATCATCACGTTCGAATCGGCCATCGCGTCGAGATTCATTCTGGCTCGGTGATTGGTGCGGACGGATTCGGCTATGCCTTTGGAGAAGGCAAGCACTGGAAGTTTCCCCAGGTTGGCATCGTGGAGATTGGGGACGATGTTGAGATTGGTGCGAACACCACGATTGACCGCGGTTCGCTCGACGACACGCGTATCGCTGAAGGCGTGAAGCTCGATAATCTGGTTCACATTGGCCACAACTGTCAAATCGGCGCGCACACGGTTGTTGCGGCGCAGGTGGGGTTCTCCGGCTCGTGCTTTGTCGGTAAAAACGTGGTCATTGGAGGCCAGGCGGGCTTTGGCGAGCGTTGTGAACTGGAAGACGGTTCGGTCATTGGAGGACAATCAGGTGTGCTCGCAGGAAAGACGATTCGCAGCGGGCAAACGGTTTGGGGGACGCCGGCGCGCTCGCTTGAAAAGTTCAAGGAGCAATACGCCTTTTACGGCCGGCTGCCGGAATGGGCCGCGCGTATCAAAGGTCTTGAGGCCAAAGTTGGAGCCAAATAAGCAAAATCAAAAAGGGGCGGCGCAGCGCTGGCGCGTAATTGTCATTGGTGGCCACACGCGCAGCATCGGCAAGACCCAGCTCGTCTGCGATGTAATCGGAGCTTTTCCAGACACGAATTGGATTGCAGGAAAAATTACGCAGTATGGCCACGGAGTCTGTGCACAAAACGGAGAGGACTGCGACTGCGCCCCTACCGAGCACGTTTGCGCCCTCGATTGGGAATTGCAACTGGAGAGCGGGACAGATAGCTCTCGTTTCCTGGCCGCGGGAGCCCGACGCTCTTTTTGGCTGCGCACCAAGCAGGGATTTCTTGCTGAGGGGCTTCCTCTGCTGAGGGCCGCGGCCAAGGAAGCGCAAACGATTTCATACGGTGAACTGCCGACGCTTATTTTAGAAAGCAACTCTCTGCTGCAATTTTTGAAGCCGAGCCTGTATTTCGCAGTGGTCGATCCATCAAAAGAAGACTTCAAAGATTCCGCCCGAAACGCCCTAGATCGAGCCGATGCCCTCGTGCTTCGCGGGTCTCAAGCTGCCTTCTCGGCCGCTGCACCTGCTTGGACGCAGCTTCCGTCTCGCTTGCTGCGCGAGAAGCCTTCTGTCTACCAGCAAGAAGGCGAACCTCTGCCGCAGCCGTTGCGGGTTTTGGTGCAACGGACCCTCGAGTCGTCCCCAACTGTTTCAATTTGACAACTCCTCAGTTACGACAAGGCATCTTAATCGTTGACCCTCAGCGTTAGGGCGGCGATAATCGAAAGCAGTACCGATGTTACTGGAACTCTTATCGCTCCCTGTGCTTCGGTGCAAGTGACAGGGAGCACAGCAGTTAGAGGAAGCTGAGCGGCGGGTTGGGCCGGCCTTGCAGGACCCGTCAATTCTTACGTGCTCTGGGGGGAGCATCATGGCTTCATTTGCCCGCATAGGTGAGGAACCGGCCGTCGCATCGGCGCAGGCTCCATGGCAAGAGCAGGAGTGGGCAGAGCGTCTGGAAAAAGCTATTGAACGCGGCGCGAATCACCTCCTTTCGCTGCAAGCGGAACAAGGCTACTGGCAGGGCGAGCTGGAAGCGGATTCCACTCTGGAATCGGATTACATTTACTATCTCCACGTCCTTGGAAAAGCTGACCCCGAACGAATTGCCAAGCTAGCGAACTATGTCCGGTCCAAGCAACTGCCTGATGGCGGGTGGAGCATTTATCCTGGCGGACCTTCAGAGCTGAACGCCACCTGCAAGGCGTACTTCGCCTTGAAGCTCGCGGGCGATTCGCCTTATGCCCCGAATTTGGTGCGTGCGCGAGAAATGGTGCATCGTCTTGGCGGGCTCGAGCATTCCAATTCCTACGTGCGCTTCTATCTGGCGCTCGTAGGCGCCGTAAGCTGGAATCTTGTTCCATCGATTCCGCCGGAGCTGATGCTCATCCCGCATTGGTTCATTTTCAATATTTACGAGATGTCTTCGTGGACTCGCGGCATTGTAATCCCTATGGCGATTTTGTCCGCGCTGCGACCCAATTGGCGGCTTCCGGAACACGCCCACGTGGACGAACTCTTCAAAGATCCCGAGAGGAAGACGGCCGCGCTGGATTGGAGCGATCAACTCCTTTCCTGGAAGAATGTCTTTTTAGCCGTAGATCGCGGGTTCAAGCTGTACGAGAAGTTTCCGTGGAAACCATTTCGACAGCGCGCCATCCGCGAAGCAAAGTCTTGGATGGTGAATCATCTCGAACGCACGGAAGGGCTCGCCGCCATCTACCCTGCAATGATGAACTCGATTTTCGCGTTGATGGCGTCGGGACATGGCCCGGATGATCCGTTGACCGTCCGCGAAATCAGGGAGTTCTCGCGTTTTGAAATTGAAGATGAAGAGACGATTCGCATGCAACCGTGCGTTTCTCCGGTGTGGGACACCTGCATCGCCATGGTCGCGCTTGAAGAGGCGGGACTTCCTCCGGACCATCCGGCTCTCGTTAAGGCTGCGGACTGGATTCTCTCCAAACAGGTAGTCGGGCCCGGCGATTGGCAGGTCAAGAACAAAGACGCGTGCCCCGGTGGGTGGGCCTTTGAGTTTCGCAATGATTTTTATCCCGATGTGGATGACACCGCTTTTGTTTTAATGGCCCTCCAGCGCGTGAAGTATCCCGAGCCGCCGCGGATGGAAGCCGCCATGCGCCGCGGTATTCAGTGGCTGCTCAGCATGCAGAATCGCGATGGTGGTTGGGGAGCTTTCGACCGCGATAACGATCGCAAGTTCTTGTGCAACATCCCGTTTGCGGACCACAATGCGATGATCGATCCTTCTACGGCCGATGTCACCGCGCGCGTGGTGGAGTGCCTTGGCCGGTATGGCTGGCCCGCGGAGCACCCGATCATCCGGGGTGGCGTGAAGTTCCTCGTTCAGGATCAGTGTCAGGACGGTTCGTGGTTTGGCCGCTGGGGCGTCAATTACATTTATGGGACGAGCGGGGTTCTCCGGGCCCTCGAGACCGTTTCGCTGGCCACGCGCGAATTCTGCAAACGCGCGGTGAGTTGGCTCCGCAGCGTTCAGAAGGTAGACGGAAGTTTTGGCGAATCGCTTTTGAGCTACGACGTGCCTTCGACCAAGGGGCAGGGAACCAGCACGGCTTCGCAAACCGCCTGGGGACTTATCGGCTTGCTGGCCGGCGTGGGAACGGAAGACCCCGCGGTGGCCAAAGCTGTGAATTATTTGGTTCATCGCCAGCAAGCGGACGGTTCCTGGAGCGAGCCGGAATTTACAGGGACAGGTTTCCCCGGAGTTTTTTACTTGAAATATCATCTATACCGGAATTCTTTCCCGGTCTACGCCCTTGCGCGCTATTCCAATCAATCGCGCAAAGCGGACGAGTATTGCGCCGTAAAATTCCAGCCCAGCGAGTTCCGGCTGCGTAGCGGGATTTAACCTACATGGTGCGCTTTCCAGCGCGGCTTACCGCAAAGCTCTCAAGAGCCCGCATCGCGCAGATTTTCAATTTTGCGCCTCCGGGTCCGCTTCTCCATTTTGTAAACCCCGAAGAAGTCCTTCATGCCGGCGCTGTGGCGCCCGTTTCTCGTGACAAGATGCGCGCACTGTTGGAGAATTCTGCCCCGGTAATCTGGATTGGCGGAAACGAGCCGTTGGTTCATTCCGGGATTGGCCATTTTGTGCGCGCGTTTGCACAAAGCGGGCACTGCGTTTTTCTTGAGACCGATGGGATAGCGCTCCGCCGGCGCATTCATGAGTTCCAGCCGACGCGCGAATTGTTTTTGACCGTTCGCCTGGATTCTCTGGAAACCCCGGATTCTGCTTTTACCCTCGAAGGGCTTCGCGCAGCGCGACTCTCTGGCTTTTTCACAGCCATCCATTCGCGGATTCACGAAGACTGGGACCAAGAACAATTCACAGCTCTCCGCTCGCTCGTAGCCGAGAAAGGCGTGGACGGCTGGTTGATTACCGCTGCATCTACTGGCGAGGCTGTTCGCCACATGGCTGGTGAGGCGCGTGAGATGATCCGCAGCAGTTTCTGGCGGCAATTCTCAGAGCATGTTGAAGAGGCGCTTTTGTCGCAAGCGCCGTCGGGAGAATTGCAGGCGGAGGGTGCTTCGCCCTTCATTCCCCAAGATGTGCATACAGGAGCTGGCGAAGAAAGCGTGAGAATTGCATGACCACCCTGGTCACCGGCGCATCCGGCTTCCTGGGTAGCCACGTCACGCGACAACTTGTATCGCGGGGCGAGGATGTTCGTGTGATGCTGCGTCCCTCCAGCACCAATCGAGCCATCGCCGACCTTTCCCTTGAATATGTCACCGGCGATTTGCGCGATCCGGCCTCGGTCGCGCGCGCGATGCAAGGAGCCAGGCGCGTCTTTCACGTGGCCGCCGACTACCGTCTGTGGGCCAGGCGCAAGCAGGATATTTACGATTCCAACGTAGGCGGTACGAAAAATCTTCTCGATGCCGCCATGCGCGCTGGCGTCGAGCAGCTTATTTACACCAGCACTGTGGCAACCATTGCCGTCGACCGCCCGCAGCATCCCAACGAATCTACCGACGCACGCCTTGAGGAAATGGTCGGCCATTACAAGCGGTCCAAATGGATGGCTGAGCAGGAAGTTTTTAAGGCCGCGAAGGCCGGTTTGCCCGCCATCGTCGTTATGCCGACGACGCCAGTAGGTCCTTGGGATTGGAAGCCAACACCGACGGGGAAGATTATTTTGGATTTTCTAAACGGAAAGATGCCTGGTTATGTCGAGACCGGTTTGAATTTCGTTGGCGTCGAGGAATGCGCCGCGGGCCACTTGTTGGCGTCAGAAAAAGGCAGAGTAGGCGAACGCTATCTACTAGGCGGTGAGAATCTAACGCTTAAGGCCCTTCTCGACATGCTCTCGAACATTACCGGCTTGCCCGCCCCTAAGATGAAAATCCCTCATGGCGTGGCGCTGGGTGTAGCCTATGCCAATACCGTATTTTCCCGGTTGATCGGGCGCGAACCAAGCATTCCTATCGAAGGCGTGAAGATTGCGCGGCACATGATGTTCGTAGATTGCTCGCGCGCACAGCACGAATTGGGTTTCAAACCCGGGCCGGTTTCTGCCGCGCTCGACCGCGCAGTACGCTGGTACGAGGCCAACGGCTATATCGACAAAGGGCGCGTCCGAAAGATGGCGCCCGCCCGCGCAGCGTAGCAAGCGGCTTTTATTGTTCGCAGGTGAGGTGAGTCCTCCGGATTTTGTAGTGCCCGGTCTTTAGACCGGTGCTTTTCGAAACCAATGCGCATCCTCGTGACATTCGCCGTCGACGCAGAACTCGCTCCTTGGCGGAGACAGCGCAATCTCGAAGAAGTCAGAAACGGCGGCGTTACCCTACATAGAGCGCAAATTGGACGTGCACGCGTCGACTTGGTCGTTACGGGAATGGGCGCGGAGAATGCAACTCGTGTGGTCAATACAATCTTGGGATTGAAAGAGCCGTATCAGTTTTGCGTGTCGTCAGGGTTTGCCGGGGGGCTTGGCGAATACTCCATCGGCGATATTCTCGTGGCCGATGCGGTGCAGCAGCTAGGCAAGTCTAAGACGCTTCAATGCAGTCGAAACCTCGTTCACGCGGCAAGGGCTGATGGCGCAAAACGGGTGAAGCTTTTTCTAACAAGCGACCATGTTGTTCGCACGGTTGGGGAGAAATCGCAGCTTGCGCCATTTGCTGGCGCTGTCGAGATGGAAGGTTTTGCAATCGCTTGCGTCGCTCATGCCCATCGCCTGCCCTTCGTTGCAATCCGAGTTATTTCAGACACTACTGAGCGCGACATGCCTGTTGGCATAGACACGATGGTGGATGACAAGGGACGCTTAAGCGTCGGCGGTGTTGTCCGCCAGGTTGTCTATCATCCTCTCCAACTGCCAGCTCTAATAAGGTTGGGCCGCGAAAGCAGGACTGCAGCCGAGGCGTTAGCGAATTTCTTGGAGGCTTTCCTCAAGAAGCTTTCCCTTAGCTCTCACGGATGGCCTCCGCCCGAGCTTCAAGAGGTCGCTGCCCGATGAGTCGCACCGGCACAACTCTGGAAGCCACGCGAGCCCTGCGCCCCATCCCCAAAACCATGCGCGCGGGCGTCTTTCGCGGCAAAGGCGTTGTCCGCGTCGAAGAGGTTCCTGTTCCAGAAGTCGGCGACAGGGAAGTCCTCATCAAAGTTGCCGCCTGCGGCGTCTGCGGCACCGACATCAAGAAAATTTACCATCGCTACGTCGAGCCGCCACAAATCCTGGGCCACGAGCTTGCCGGGACGGTCGTCGGCGCCGGTCGCGCGGTCACCAAGTGGAAGCCCGGCGACCGCGTCATGAGCTTTCACCACATTCCTTGTGGGAAATGCTTTTATTGTGAGCGCCGCCTCTTCTCCCAATGCAAGCAGTACAAGACCACGGGACTTACAGCCGGGTTCACTCCCAATGGGGGAGGGTTCGGCGAATATGTAAAAGCTATGTCCTGGGTCGCTGAACACGGCATCGTGGCGCTCCCCGACAACGTTAGCTTTGAAGAAGCAACGTTCATCGAACCTATCAACACCATTTTGAAAGCCGTCCAAAAAGCGCGGGTGGCCGCCAATGAAACCGTGTTGATCATCGGCTGCGGCCCCATTGGCCTGCAGCTCCTTATGGTCGCAAAGCTCTCTGGTCCGAAGCTCTATACCAGTGATCCCATGGCCGTCCGCCGCGCCAAGAGCCTCACCATAGGCGCGATTGAGTCCTTTGACCCCAGTGGTGGTAAGCTGGTGGAGCAAATCAAGGCCCGTTCGGAGGGGCGGGGGGCTGATGCCGTTTTAGTGGCGGTGGCGCATCCCGCGGTGGTCGTGGAAGCGCTGGCTGCGGCGAGGCCTGGTGGACGCGTTTTGTTGTTTGCCGCAAACGATCCTGTCACTAGAATCGAATTTCCAGCAGCCGCTGTGGGGATTGACGAGAAAGAGATTCTAGGCAGCTATAGCGCCGCGGTGGACATCCAAGATACAGCCGCGGAACTGGTGCTCCACAAGAAACTTCCAGTGATGGATATTGTGACGCACCGCTTTCCTCTCGATAAAATTCAAGAGGCTTTAGACTTGGCTGCCCGGCCCACCGCGGAATCGCTGAAGGTTTTGATTACACACGCATGAGGACCACCGATAAGAAGACGGAAATAGGCGAAGAATTGAAGACTGCTGTCACACGCGTTGCGGTGCCATCCAAAATGACGGCGGCTGTTCTTTATGGCAGCGAGGATCTTCGCATCGAGATGATTGACGTGCCTTCGCTGGCCGCCGATGAAGTGCTCCTCCGCGTGCGCCTGGCTCTTACCGATGGCACCGACCTCAAGGTCTGGAAGCGGGGCTATCACGCCCGGATGATTCAACCACCGGCCGTTTTTGGCCATGAATTGGTTGGCGACATCGTCGCCGTCGGCAAGCGCGTCGATCCGCGCTGGCGCATCGGCATGCGTGTGGTGGCAGCGAATTCCGCGCCCTGCTTGCGCTGTTATCATTGCCGCCGCGGCCAAGAGAATCTTTGCGACGATTTGCTCTTTAACAATGGCGCTTACGCCGAGTACATGCGCATTCCCGGCCGCATCGCTGTGGAGAACATGCTCGAGGTGCCGCACTCCGTGGATGACCAAAGCGCTGCGCTAGCGGAACCTCTCGCATGCGTGTTACGCGGCATTCACGAAATGGAGGTGCGTACCGGCGACACGGTGGCCGTCATCGGCTGCGGCCCCATCGGGCTGAAATTCATCCGCATGCTTTCGCGCCGCGGCGCGCGTGTGATTGCCATTGCCCGTCGCACAGCGCCGCTGGACGTGGCGCGCCGCCTTGGTGCGGTTGCGACCGTTAATGTCAATGAGGTTTCTGACGTCGCTGGCGCGGTCAAGGCTCTTACCGAAGATCAGCACGGTCCCGATGCCGTTGTCGAAGCTGCGGGAAACCCCGCCACTTGGAGCATGGCCTTGTCCATCGTCCGCCGCGGTGGCGTGGTGAATTTCTTTAGCGGTCTACCTTCGGGAACACATGTGGAAATCGAACCCGCCTCCATCCATTATTCCGAAATCAAGCTACTCTCCACATTCCATCATACACCGCGCTTTTTCCGTGAAGCGCTGGAAGCGATTCGCCGTGGAGACATTTCCGCGCACGACTTTGTCACCGAAGAAATTCGTCTGGCGGACTTGCCGCAGGCCTTCGAGCGCATGAAGTCGCGCAGCGGCGAAATCAAGCTCGCCGTCCGGCCCTGATTTGGAGTGCGGCAGCCTGGCTGCCGCTTTCGCTGTTGCGAATCATCTAAAATGAGTGGTACTGCCTGGTTGTGTTGCGGTAGGTTTGTGCAATTCCGAGCGAAGCGCGCTTTTTGCGTTCCGGTCGATTCCACAGAGCGAGGGTTCTCTTTTTCATGTTGCGCGCAGATGAACTCGAAATCATGCGCAACACACCGCCACCTGGCTGTTCACCGGTGGACGCGCAGAACTACACGCGATGGCTTGCCACGCATCACTACGAAAACTTTAATGTCGTGTCTTGGCTCCTCCCCAAAGCGCTTCACCAGCATTTCTATAATGTCTACGCCTACTGTCGCTGGGCCGACGATCTCGGCGATGAAGTTCCGGACCCCCTGCGTGCCCTCCAGCTTCTCGATTGGTGGGAGCGCGAACTGGACCTTTGCTACGAAGGCAAGCCGTCTCATCCGGTATTCGTAGCCCTCCGCCAGACGATTCTGGCCAAGGATATTCCGAAGCAGCCCTTCGCCCATTTGTTGAAAGCGTTCCGCCAGGATCAGACCACGAAGCGCTATGCGGACTGGAATGGTGTTCTTGGCTACTGCGTGTTTTCTGCGAATCCAGTGGGCCGATTGGTCCTTTACCTCTGCGGCTATCGGGACGAGCAACGTCAGCGTTTTTCCGACGCCACCTGCACCGCGCTCCAACTAGCGAATTTTTGGCAGGATGTTTCACGCGACCTCGACAAAGGTCGCATCTACATTCCGCTCGACGCTGCCGCCGTCAACGGGCTCACAGAAAACGACATTGTCGAGCGCCGCTTTGACGAGCGCTATATCCGTCTGATGCAGGACCTCATCGCTCGTACGCGCGAGCTGTTTGCCGAGGGATTGCCTCTGGCAAAAATGGTGGATTCGCGCCTGAGTGTGGACCTGGAAATGTTCAGCCGCGGCGGCATTGCCGTTCTCGACTCCATCGAAGCAACGGGCTACGACACGCTCCACAAGCGTCCCGCCATCAGCAAATTCAAACAGGCTCGCCTTCTCGGCCGCACTTTGGTAAAGAACCTGGTCACGCGCGATTCTCGCTCGGCCACAGTTTCATCAATGCCGTCAGTAAGAGGCACGCAGCGTGCTGCGCCCTTATCCACAGAAAGCATGGCGAACTCCTACGAGCATTGCCACCACGTCGCACGCGCCGCGCGAAGCAATTTCTATTATGCCTTTTACCTCTTGCCCAAACCCAAGCGCGATGCTCTCGCCGCCCTCTACGCTTTTATGCGGCTTATCGACGACGTTTCCGACGAAGACCAGGACCTGGCTGCAAAGCAGCGCGGTCTTGCTCGCTGGCGCGCAGCCCTCGATCAATCCATCACCGGTCAAGAACAGGTTTTCGATGGAAACGCCGCCGTGATTTCTCCGTCCGCCACCCTGCCCGGCGCTGAGGAAATCCTTCCTGCACTTGTTGACACCATGCAGCGCTATAACATGCCCGCCCGCTACCTTCACGACCTCATTAGCGGCGCGGAAATGGATCTGACGGTTCGCTTCTATCCGACGTTCGATCGTCTTCGGGAATACTGTTATCGCGTTGCGGGAACGGTGGGCCTCACCTGTACGCATGTTTTTGGATTTCGGGATGCACGCGCCCTCGACCTTGCGGAAAAACTGGGCCTTGCCTTCCAACTCACCAACATCATTCGCGATGTTCACGAAGATCACAAACTCGGCCGCGTTTATCTCCCCGAAGAAGACTTGGCGCGCTACGGCGTTTCGGCCGAGGATTTTGGCCGCATCGAAGCGACCCTCGGCATGCGCGAACTGCTTCGCTTCGAAGCGGATCGCGCGTGGCAGCTTTACGAAGAAGGCTCCGCCTTGCTCAGCTTGATTGATGAAGACAGCCGCGGTGCCCTGTGGTTGCTCGTTCATACGTACAGCGCGCTGCTCGGCCGCATCGAAGCGCTCGACTATGCCGTCTTCGGCGAAAAAATCCGTCTCTCGAAAGCCGAAAAAATGGTATTCATGGCCAAGGCCCGTTTCGGCCATCACACGGAAGAGAACATTCTTGAAAAACGTGATCGTGATCGGCGGCGGGCTGGCGGGACTGGCAGCCGGCGTCGCGCTGGCTGACTCCGGCTGGCGAGTACGTCTCTTCGAGCAGCGTCCCTTCCTTGGCGGCCGCGCTACTTCGTACGTTCTGCCCGACGGCGAGCACGTTGACAATTGCCAGCACGTCACACTTGGTTGTTGCACGAATCTCGAAGATTT
>Ga0126370_10001419_pt1 | contig 10948 bp, 7 predicted proteins | sample PanSoiMetaPlot_3_FD_92586 | JGI IMG/M metagenome (GOLD analysis project Ga0126370, IMG submission 92586) | Tropical forest soil microbial communities from Panama - MetaG Plot_3 | ecosystem: Environmental > Terrestrial > Soil > Tropical forest > Bulk soil | place: Panama | collected 2016-02-17 | reverse complement strand
TCCACCTTTCGCAACTCTCCCTTGCTCATCTCTGTCCGCCCCAATCCGACCTCCTTTTGGAGGTCTTATTAAGGGGACATTTCTATCTTGGACAAAAGGGGACATTACTATCGTGGCGCAACACTAAATTTGTTGAGGTTGAGGTTGAGGTTCACGCTGGGTGCCCTGCTTCTTCGCCTGCAGGCTGGGAAAGCCCCTGCCTCTTCTGCACGTTACAACGGAAGCGAAGGCCGGAAGAATCGCAGCTGCATTGCTCTAATGAATTCTTCGCTTTTCGCAAGAGCATTGTAGACATGCAACGTGTGCTGCTATGATTCGAAAAAATCGCAAAGGATTTCGGTTGGGCCAACTTGAACAGAAAACCTCAACGGCATTGGAGGAATTTTCTTTCGCGCCGCGGCTTTATCAAAATTCTGGGACAAGGTGGCGCGTCCGCCATGGCTGCCCATGCGATTCCCTATTCATTAAATTTCGATAGCCATTCCTCTGAACAACCCACACCGGATTTCGAAGAGGTTCCTCCGTCGTCGAGCGGGATCCAGTGGGTCCATACCGCTGGGCTGTCTCCCTCAATGCACTTGCCCGAAACGGATGGCGCCGGTTGCGCTTTTCTCGATTACGACAATGACGGCTGGATGGACATTTACCTGGTGAACAGCGGGAAGTGCGATTTCTACAAGCCACCCAACCCCTTGCGAAATGCGCTGTATCACAACAATCGCGATGGAACATTCACTGACGTTACGGAAAAAGCCGGCGTGCCGGGAAATGCCTACGGAATGGGGGTCGCCGTTGGGGACTACGATAACGATGGCTTCCCCGACCTCTACGTCACGCAATATGCCCAAGGCATCCTGTATCACAACAATGGCGATGGCACATTCACTGACGTAACTGCCAAAGCCGGCGTGACAACACTCGGCTGGAGCACCAGCGCAGTGTGGTTCGACTATGACAACGACGGCCGCCTTGACTTATTTGTTCTGCAGTTCGCGAAGCTTGACGACAGTATTTGGTGCGGCAACAAGCTGACGGGAGAACGCTGGTATTGCCGGCCAACCGTCTACGAACCGATGTCTTGCTGGCTCTTTCACAATAACGGGGACGGCACCTTTACCGACGTCAGCCGGGAATCGGGCATTGCCCGCTGGCCGGCGAAGGGATGGGGTGTCGTGGCAGCGGACATCAACAACGACGGCCGGATGGACCTCTTTATTGGCAACGATACCGTCCCGAACTTCCTTTTCGTCAACCGGGGAAAGGGCCGCTTTGAAGAAATTGGCGCGCTTGCGGCCATAGGCTATAACCCTTTCGGCCTTGCACGCTCTGGCATGGGCGTGGATGCATGTGATTACGACCAAGACGGCTGGATTGATTTGTTCGTAGCGAACATCGATCACGAGATGTTCTCGCTGTATCACAACAACCGCGATGAAACCTTCACGGATGTTGCTCCGGGCTTCGGTATCGCTTCTGGAACGATGATGCTTAGCGGCATGGGCCAGAAGTTTCTGGACTATGACAATGACGGAAACATGGATCTGCTTCTTTGCAACGGGCACCCGGAATTGAATGTCGACAAAATGGTCCAAGGCGTAACCTATGCCGAGCCCATGATGCTCTACCGCAACACCGGGCATGGCTTTGAAGACGTCAGCAAAAAGAGCGGCCCCATTTTTTCAAAGCTCATCGCGGGCCGCGGCTTGGCCATCGGCGACTTTGACAACGACGGCTCCGTGGATGCCTTGGTCTCGGTCAATAATGGCGCACCGATTCTGCTTCGCAACAACGCAGGCCGGCGCAACCATTGGCTCGGACTTCGGCTCGTCGGCCGCAAGTCCAATCGAGATGCCATCGGCGCCAAGGTCACGTATCGCTCGGGCGACTTTGAGCGCCACCAGTTCAAGGTGGGTGGTGGAAGCTATCTCTCTTATCACGACCCACGCATGGTGCTGGGCCTCGGGCAAAGGACCAAGCTCGATTGGTTGGAAGTAAAGTGGCCTCAGCCGAGCGGCATTTCGGAGCGCTTCAAGGACTTGCCCATCGACCGCTACATCACCATCGTCGAAGGGGAAGGCAAATGGAAGTGATCCGCGTACGGTTGCAGTTGTGGCGGTAGCTGTTGACGCACCCTCAGTTCGAAAGCAGCCCGCTTAATGCGGCTGCAGCAAATCCGTGGTGGTCGCCGGACCCGACTTCCATTTCTTCTCGGCTTCCATTTGCAGGGACCGCTGCCGTTCCGCCTCTTGCTTGTTGCCGCTCCGCGCGTACGCAATGGCTAGCTGGTAGTAACCTGCAGGATCGGCAGGGTCCAGGTCGACATACTTTTTTAGAGATTCGATGGCGTCCGCAAACTTGCCTGCGCCGTTGAGCGCAATGCCGAGTCCGAGATAGGGCTGCGCCAAAGTCACGTCCAACTTTGTCGCCCGTGAAAAGTGCTCAATGGCTTCATCGGACTTCTGCTGTCTCCAGGCAAGGTCCCCCAACATGAACTCCGCCGCGGGCGACCCCGGATTGCTTTGAAGCTCGGCTTCAAATTCCTTTCTTGCTTCTTCGGCGGACTCCGGGGTCAGCGGCTTGGCGAGAATAATTCTGCCGAGCTGGTAATGTACCCCCGGCTGGTTCGGATATTGCTCGAGAATCTTGCGGTACTTTGCGGTCGCGTTCTCAAACTCTCCCCTTGCCTGGTAGGATTCCGCCAGAAGCTCCTGCGCCTCGGCGGACTCCCCCGCCCTGTTCAGCAGCTTTTGTGCAGCTCGATTGGCAAGTTCCGAGTAGTAACGAGTAGTGATATACAGAACTTTGGAATCGTTCGGAAATTCCCGGTTAAGCAGTAGCAGAGATTGGAGGACAGCGTCCTCCTGATCCACACTCATGCCACATTGTGCTGTAGCCATGGCGGCTTGGTATCGCAAGTTGTTGTCCAGGGCACGCAAGTCGGATTTCTGCAGAATCCGCAATGCTTCGGTGCAATGGCCTGTCGAAGCCAGGTCGATCCCCCGTTCAACTAGCGGCCGAGCCTTGTCGGCCATTACCGGTTTGGCTGCGGGCTTAACCGATCCTTGGCCTCCACACATTCGTCCTGGCCACCCCAACGCAACGGGGAGCAGCAAGAAAGCAAAGACGTTGACTTTCGAGCCGTGATGCACTGCCTGCCTCCCCTTGAGAAGCCCATCTTCTGGGCCAGCCTCAAAAGGATTGTATACAACTTCGTATCAGCAGCATAGAAAAGCCCGGTCGTCAGCCCCTGCGCTCCTAGCGGTTTGCTAGGCGAAAGCCTCCTTGGGAAATCCTCGGTCTAAATCAGGAGCGTTGAGAAACGAGCGCCGCGGCTTGATTCGTGCGAATAAGCGCGGCGACGAGGTCATAGAGCGCAGGGCTGGTGCACACCTCGTAATAGGAATGTTCGGTGGGGCGGCCCACTTTTCCGTCTGGAAGCAACTGGCGCGCGAAGGCTTTTCGAAGCACCAGCAATTCGACAGATTCGCCAAGAGGAACTTCGCCGTAGAAGAGAGTGACGTTTTGCTTTCCCCAAGGCAGGTCGAGCTTCGTCTCGATGGAATCGAGGGAAATCTCTTCGGAAAGTTTCTTGAAGCCTTCCTCGTTGAGTTCGATCCCGTTCATGTTGTAGCGCACGAGAAATTCGTCCAATTCTTCCGCGGAGGCGCCTTCCATGGTGTTCAGGAATTGGAAAACGGAGAAATGCGATTTTTGCTTGGCGAGCATACGCTTGGCCAGCTTGGCGCAGCCGGAGAGGCGGTCGGAAAGATTGAGCGCTTTTGAGATCATGATGCGCGAATCGCCGTCGACCCAATAAGTGGGCGCGTCGCCCTGGAAGGCCACGCCAAGACCAAGCTCGAGAGAGGGAAAATCGCTGGAAGAGGCGCGCTCATTGTAGGAGTTGCATACCGTGAGAATCTGGCGGGACAGGATGCAGGCTTTGGCTACGGGACGCGCGTAAGCCACAGACGATTCGGTTTCAAAAATGGCAAGAATGATGGCGTCGCCTTCGATGAACACTTTCTTTGCGTCGAAACGATCAAGAAGCTTTTTTACCGGTTCGTGCAGATTCAAGCTGAAATGCGAAGCGGGATTGAGGCCGCGCGAGAGAAGGTCCTGGGTCATGCGCGTGGAGCCACGAACGTCCGCTTTGATAATGACGTGAGAAATGACATTGTCCTGCTCAGGCCGCGCCTCTTCTTGCAGGACGCATTCGTAAAGCCGGTTATTCATGCGCGACAGTTCCCGAGCCTTTTCCGTCGTGACCAAGCTGATCCGCTCCATGCCGGTGGTCAGATGTTCGGCGTCGCGCAGATCCCGATGCAGGCGGAAGAAATCGCCCGCGAAGCGCAGAATGAACTCCTTCATTTCGTCGCGGGAATAGCGCTGAATTCTCCGGGAAAGTTCCTCAATGCTTCGGAGCGATAACTTTTTTGCAGGAACCTGTTTGATGACTCTTTCCACTTGCTTTAGCTCGTCCTTGGAAGCTAGAGCCCGGCGAAGCTGCTGAAGATGCAGCGGTGGGCAATACTCCGCGGCAATCGGGCAAACTTCGTAGCTCGCCAGGACATGGAAAAGCATTTCGTGCTGCTCGAGGCGATCGAGAAGGCGCGTCAAAAGCTGGGCGCGAAGGGGCGCAGATTCTTCCGGTCCTGTCTTGGGATCGAAAAGACGCTGTGCGTTTTCCGGATCGTCCAGAAACTCTCCCAGGCGTGACGCTTTCCCTTTACGAAAGAAATCCAGTTTCTGACGCGCGTCTTCGACCTGGGGATCCAGCTCTTCCAATTTCAGTTCCTGATGCTGGAGCCGGCTTTCTATGTCGTGCAGGGAAGCCTTCAGATCCGCGGGGTTGTCGGAGCTCAGGAATTTGTTGAAAAAGCTCTCGCCCCGGTCGAGCTTCTTTCTGGTGGCTTCGCGCTGCTCCTCAAGGTTCGCGATTTCATTGCGAGTGGTCTGGGCGCTTTCGAACAAGGCCGTATGCGTTTCGACCGCCTCCTTGTGGGCTGGATCGTCCGATACGGTGATTCCGGCCTCGCGGAGAAACTCCTGAAAGAGCGTGTCCATCGCCTCGAAGCGGTCCGGGTCTTTCGCGTAATTGCCAAGGAGCACGTAATGCTCGAGGAAAAAGACGTCGTCTTTGCCGCCATCTAGAAAAATTAGGCGATTTTTGCAGAGTTCGTAGTAAGGACCAAAGTCTTCACCGAACAAGGCGCGGCGGGTTTTGGCGATGGTGTTCTCCTCGACGTCCGCCAGAATCTGCGCCACCTGCTGCCCCACGCGCCGCACCACGGAGCGACGCGATGCCTGCAACTCCGACAAGCGCGCCTTGATAACGTGCGCTTGCTGGCTTCGTTCGAAGTGCTCCCCGCGCTGGCGAACCCATTCCTTCCCTTCCAGAATGATGTTCGCAAACTGATTGGCAATTTCGGAAGTAAGGAACTTCAACAGGCTCAGCCGGAAAAGGAGGTCAATCTCGATGTTCTTGTGATATTTGGCCTGCGTCAGTGAACTTTGGAGCATCTCGGACAGCAATTTGCGAAACGCGACGGAGTCTGGCCCGCGCGATGGGCGCGACTCCATGCCTGGCGCTTGCGCGGAATTGGTGTGCTGACGGATGACGTCGAGCAGATAATCGCGGGCAGCCTGAACAAACTTTGGGCTGAGGAAAACGTCGTGGTGAATATTGTCCACCCCGATGGCCAGCGTCCCCATAGGAAGCGCGACGTTATAGCTCTTCAAGCCGATTCCGGATGGCTCGGACGAGCTAAGTAGGGAGAGCGTGTTCGACATATCCTCCGGCCACAGGCCTCTTTTCAAGCTAGCAGTCGGGCCGGGGGTGGGCAAGGAACCCAAAGGTCAGGCGTAACCAGATAGTTAGGGGTGAGTGTCTCCGAAAACAGGCTACGAGGGCCCGAGCACCGTAATCCGGCGCGAGTCCGCTCCCGAGTGTTCGAGGCGAACCCGAACCATAGGCCAGGGTGACGGAAGGGGAAACCTTTCCGACCATTCCAGAATCGCCACAGCAGGACTTCCAAACATGTCCTCCAGACCGAGAGTCTCAAAATCATGGAAACTCTCGATGCGGTAAAGGTCCGCGTGATAGACCTTGGCTTGTTTGCCGTACACGTGCACTAGCGTAAAGGTGGGGCTGGTGACGTCATTTTCATTGGCGGCGCCGAGGCCGGAAACTAGGCCCTTGGTCAGGGTCGTCTTGCCAGTTCCCAGGTCGCCCGTAAGTAACACAAGAACAGGAGGTTGCAGGCGCTTGGCGAATTCCCGGCCCCATTGGATAGTCTCTTCGGCAGAATGCGTGATGATTTCCTCAGGCAAGGTCGCGCAACTCCGTGAGCAGCCGGTGACACGTGGCCGGGAGCGTGTTTGCTATCTCGCCCGCCAGTAGTCCGGCTTCCGCTCTTTGGGCGATGGAGTCGTCTCCTGAGCGCCCATGGAGGTAGACGCCAAGTGCGAGCGCACGGTCCCAGTGCTGCATGCCGAGCTGGGAAGCCGTTCCCGCAAGGATTCCCGTAAGCACGTCGCCGGTGCCGCCTTTAGCCATACCCGGGTTTCCGGTGGTATTCACAAAGGCTTGGCCGTCAGGCGTAGCAAGAATAGTGTGAAAACCCTTCAGAATGACATGCGCCTTCCAGCCTTTGGCGGCCTTAAGCGCGGTCCCTAGCCGGTCTGCCTGGACAGTCGAGATCGAGACACCTAGCAGACGAGCCATTTCTCCAGGATGCGGTGTAAGGACAAGATGCTGCGTCTTTCGCTTAGCCAAATCCCGCGCACGGCCGGCAAACGCGTTGAGTCCATCCGCGTCCAGAATAATGGGAAGCTCCGTTTGACGAACGAGTGAAGTAACGAACCCCTGCGTTTCCCTGTGAATTCCAATCCCGGGACCCATGGCAAGAAGAGTCTTGCTCCGCAGAAGCGCACTCAGACGCGTGCTTTTTCCATTTGCCGAGGCGATCGTGCCCGCTTTTGTGGAAGTAAGCGGTTCGGTCATGAGTTCCGGTTGCGCCGCAGCAACCACGGGAAGAACTACATCCGGCGTTGCGACCGTAACCAATCCTGAGCCGGAACAAAGCGCTCCGCGACCGGCCAGAATCGCCGCACCAGATTTGCCCAGCGACCCGGCGAAGATCAATACATGACCAAACTTGCCTTTGTGGGAATGGGCTGGGCGTACCAGCGGGAGCTCCAAGAACTCTCGCGGCTCAATCCACCGAATCTTCCTCTTTCCTAACTCTTCTATAAGTTCGGGAGGAGATCCAATGTTGCGCACATGGAACTTTCCGCAACATGCTGAATCTCGCGAAACAAGCTGCCCGATCTTAGGCGCCGTAAACGTCACCGTAGCATGCGCCCGAATCACGGGGCCCTCCGCAGGCTCTTCCTCGGAAGGAAGACCGGAGGGAGTATCGACGGCAACCACGGCTTCTGGCTGCAAGGAAGTGGCATCACGCGAAACCTGGTTGACGTCTTCAATCACTGACGCCAGCAGACCCTCCACTTTGCCTTTCAAACCGGTACCAAGCAGCGCGTCAACAATCACGCGCGATTTGGCAACTTCTCCTCGAACCAGCTCCCATTTTGCACTAGTCGTAACTTCTTGAATCTTGGTTCCTGATTTCTTCAATCGAACGAGATTTTCCGCGGCGTCTCCCCGCACTGCGGTTTGCTCCGCAAAAAGATAAACGCTCGGTTTCAGGCCTTCTTCCTGAAGATACCTGGCAACGACGAACCCATCTCCGCCGTTATTTCCCTTGCCACACAAAATTGCCGCATGGCTGGTCGCAACATCACCATACGCGGATCGCAGAAAATCGAAAATTTGCTTTCCCGCATTTTCCATAAGCTGCAGGCTGGGAATGCCATAGCGCTCGCTGGTAAGGCGGTCCACCTCGCGCATTTCGGCCGCGGTAAGAGCTTTCATGAAGGATTCACAAAACGATCAGAGCATCCAACCGCCGCTGACATTGACGACCTGCCCGGTAACATACTCGGCCTCTTCGGAAGCAAAAAAGGCGACGGTAGCAGCAACATCTTCGACTGTCGGCGGACGGCCAATCGGGAAACGCGCATCGCGAATGCGTCGAGCTTCCTCCAGTGTCAATTCGTTTTCGTCGATGCTCGATGGGTTCACAACGTTGACGGTAATACCGTTCTTGGCTTCTTCCAGCGCCAAGGATCGTGAGAGCGCCACAACAGCGGCTTTGGCTGCGGCGTAAGCAGAAATCTTTGCTTGGCCAAACGCCCGCTCTGCTCCCACGGCGCCCATATTGATAATGCGTTCCCAGCGCGCTTTTCTCATGTGTGGCAGCGCCGCGCGGGACATGTACAAAACGGTAAAAAGGTTCGATGCGAAAATGCTTTGCCAGTCCGGCAGAGACGATTCGCCAAGCATGCCCCAGCGAAAATCGCCGACGTTGTTGACCACGATGTCCAAGCGCCCGTAGCGGTCCGCTACCGTCTTAATAAGCTGGTCGCAGCGACTCGCATCGGTGATGTCCGTCTCGACGGCGACGCAGTCTGCCCCTCCTGCCTGCAATTGGCGCAACGTTTGTTGGGCCGCGGCTTTGTTGGAGCGATAAGCAATAGCGATGCGCGCGCCTTCTTGCGCGAGCCGCAACGCCAGCCCCCGGCCGATGCCGCGGCTTCCGCCGGTCACCAGCGCCACACGATTACGAAGTGACATTCTCCCCCAGCCAATCCCTTGAAGGTTTTTCAGTATAGCTTACGCGAAGCAGCCGTTCTACCGCAGCCGCGTGACGATGACCGTCATATCGTCGGCCTGTTCGGGAGTGCCCGCCCATTCTTCCGCCGCGGCCATAAGTGATTCCGCAACCATCAAAGGCGCAGCATGTTGAACGCGCACGGCAGCATCTTTCAGCCGCGTGATGCCAAACTCTTCGCCATACACGTTTTCCGGCTCGACCAGGCCATCGCTGTAGCCGACCAGTAATGAATCGGGCGCAACCTGAAGTTCACCCTGCTCGTAAATGTAATCGTCGAGAACGCCCAGGACCATGCCACCTTTGTCCAAAAGACACGCCGACCCGTTGCAAATGAGAAACGAAGGAAGATGCCCCGCGTTGGTGTAGCGCAAAGTCCGCGTCGAGCTGTCATAGACCGCGATGAAAAACGTAGCGAACCGGTCGTCGCCCGTGTTGCGCACTAGGTGCTTGTTCAGCCGCGCCACAAGGTCCGCCGTGCTGATGGATTCACTCCCCTCGGTAAGGGCCTGACTTCGTAACGCTGCCTGCAAACTTGCCATCAGCAGCGCGGCCGAAATCCCTTTGCCCGAAATATCCGCAATGGCAATGGCCACATGCGTCGGGCTGAGCTGAATGAAATCATAATAGTCGCCGCTGACCGAGCGCGCCGCTTTGCAGATGGCCTCAATTTCGACTCCCGGAACCGAAGGCAGGGTACTCGGGAAAAGCTGATTCTGCACTTCACGCGCGATGGAAATTTCATTCTCCAAGCGCTGCCGCTGGTATTGCTCCTTAATGAGCGTGGCGATCGAACCGGTCATTTCATTGAACGAGTTTCCCAAAGCGCCGAGTTGGTCCATTCGCTCTACCTGAATGCGGTGAGAAAGATCTCCGTTCTGCACAAATTGCGTGGCTTTATAGAGGTCCGCAACAGCACGCGTGATGCGCCGCGTCAAAACGATACCGGTTGTCCAAGCTACGGCTTCGACGAGGACGAAAACAATCCCTACAAGAACGAAGAGGATAACGTAAGTGCTGCGCAATTCACCCAGCGAAGTGAAGATCCTGGAGTTCAAGCGCGACGGCCGCGCGTTGGAAACCGCTAGCAGGGGCCGCGCGTGATCGACGGCTCCATCCTTTGCCACAAAAACTGAGTCGAGGCGCGAAACTACGTTCACTGGAGAATCGAACCAAAACAGAGCCGGCTGTAGTGTGCGATTACTGGCCACGATGCGTCCGGCTACGCGGTACTGTTTGTCGCCGGAGGTATACAGAACGCCCTGGGGCGCAGCGCCCTCATAGTTCTCCATGAGGGTAAGTTGCACAACGCCGAGGTCCGGTGCGATCGTGCTGAGGAGATCGGGTTCGACCGGAACGCGGAGAACAACGACGCGAGACTCCTTGCGGTCAGGAATGCGTCGCAAGCTAATGAGAGAGAGAGACTCTCCATCCTTTGAGGGCTCCTGGATAAGCCCTGCAAAAAAGTCTTTTCCGGGCCCAGCTACTTTGTGGAGAAGCGACAGGTCATCGGAAAAGCTTATGTCCAGCCCCGGTAACTCGCGATCGTGAACGGCCTTCGATTCAGTCGCGAGGGTCAACTCCGATTCGCTCTCCGTGACTTTAGATGGCAGCGTCTCGTGCGCGATGGCTATGTGTTGCGCGATGTCCGCGACCAATTCGACCCGATGGTGAATGTCCTCATAAAGAAGGTAAGCGCCGAGTTGGGAATAGAGAATCCTCGCGGCGAGGACGACAAGAATCACAATGGACAGAATCGGAACGACAGCGATGAACAAATACGCAACGATAAGGCGGTTGCGCAGGCTCCAGAGCAGCCGGTTTCTCCATGCACCGATGAAATGAAAGAGCAGATATAGGCCCGCAAGCACCGCCAGGTATTCGACGAAACTCGAAATCCCGCCGCTTAATCCAAAAAGTTCGACAAGCAGCCCGATCACAACGATGGCCGAGCAAACGATGTCCAGCCACGAAAGGTGGCTCCAGACTTCTTTCAAACTTGCAAGCAGGGGTTTCATCGGTTGCAGTCGGAAGAAATACTTTACCTGAAGATGCGCCTACACGCAGAGCGAAGCGCCCCTAGGGCATAGTGGAAGTTACAAAGAATTGCAAGCTGCGCCACACAGACTATTTCATGGCATTGCGAACTTTGCTGTGCTTCACGCTGTAGGTGAAATAAATGACTTGCCCGATAATCAGCCAAACGATCAGCCGTA
>Ga0126370_10001418_pt1 | contig 10950 bp, 11 predicted proteins | sample PanSoiMetaPlot_3_FD_92586 | JGI IMG/M metagenome (GOLD analysis project Ga0126370, IMG submission 92586) | Tropical forest soil microbial communities from Panama - MetaG Plot_3 | ecosystem: Environmental > Terrestrial > Soil > Tropical forest > Bulk soil | place: Panama | collected 2016-02-17 | reverse complement strand
TTTTCCATTTCCCAAAGACAAACGCCACCGGTCAACCGATCATCTCGGTGGATGAGAAAGATCTCCAGTTTTTTAGTCGGGGTGCGGATTTGTTAGAGATCAAGGCCACCTTCGATGTGCGAAAGATGATTGATGCCCAAGGAATGGACCTGTAGCAATTTCGAGTATCAGGAGATGTCGCAATGGCCAAGTTAGGCATGGGAGTGGTGGGTGTCGGACGGATGGGCCGGCGCCACGCCGAGAATCTTCGCTCGCGTGTTCCCGAAGCCAAGCTAGTCGCGCTTGCAGATGTGGATCTCGATGCCGCACGCAGCTTGGCGAAAGACCTCGAAATCGAACACTGTTACGACAGCCTCGACGCCCTAGTTGAGCGAAAGGACATCGACGCAGTGGTGATTGCGTCACCATCCAAATTTCACTTATGCGCGGTTCAGACCGCGGCCGCCTCCGGCAAGCACATTTTCTGCGAGAAACCGCTGGCCCTGACCATTGAAGATGTAGACGTCGCGATCGCAGCCGCCGAAAGGGCCAAGGTTCTGCTTCAGGTCGGCTTCATGCGGCGATACGATCCGGCTTATGTGGAAGCCAATCGCCGCATCGAAGCAGGCGAGATTGGAACGCCGATTATTTTTAGATCGATTGGCCGCGACCGCGAGCCACCCCCGATTAGCTTCTACCAATCAGGCAGTGGTGCGTTATTCCTGGATTTAAGCATTCATGAATTTGACCTGGCACGATGGCTTATGAAAGACGAAGTAGCGGAAGTTCATGCCTTCGGCGGGACACTTGCCTGCCCGGAAGTCGCCCAATTTGGCGAGTTCGATGCCGGCATGGTAAACCTGCGATTCTCGCGTGGAGCAATTGGCAATGTTGAGTCCTTGCGGCAGAGCCGCTATGGATATGACATTTACACCGAAGTCGTCGGCTCAAAAGCAACTCTTCGCATTGGCTATCTTCGCCAAACGGCACTCACTCTGCTGAGCACCGAGGGCATCGGTCATGACGTGGTCGATCACTTTCTAGTGCGCTTTGCAGAAGCATACCTGAATCAACTGCACGATTTTGTGCGGCGCATTCTCACTGGCTCTCAACCACGCGTTACGGGGTATGACGCTCGCAAAGCACTCGCAATCGCTTTGGCAGCCTCGAGGTCCTGTCGCGATTCACGGACCGTGCACGTTAGTGATGAAAGTGTGGCCGAGACCATGCACACTGCTTCGTGAAAACCGAGTCTCTCAGGGGCACAATTACTTCTCCGTATGCAGTTGCAGAAAATCGAACTATCGGCTACTACATCGTAGGGTTGTATTTCGATTTAGCTTCATGCCGCGCTGAAGATGTTGAAGAAGTCGCGGATCATGGTCCTGGTCAGCGGTCACCGGGACACGGCCGAGCGCATGGCTGCATATTGCGTACTCTCCCGCAGCATTTATAAAGACGAGAACTGCGACGAGATTCTGACGAATCCTGGCATTGCTGCCATCTATATCGCCTTGCCGAACAGCATGTATGCCGACTAACCATCCGTGCGACCAATACGGCCGTTTTGCCCAGGTGGAGGAGACGCTCTCGCGGACCATTGCAATTTCCGGGTGGTGCCTTGGCGAGTTGTACATGCACCTAGGGCAGCCCGACGCCCGTCTACTCCGCGTGCGGAGATCGCGGGAACGATGATGATGGAGCCGGTGTTCAACTACGACAAAGTGCATTTGTTGCCACGGTTTGCAAGGGAAACGCTGGAGTTGTCGCCAGACGAACCGGATCCGAAGCGGTTCCTTCGCGCGGCAGATCACATGGTCGATTGCATTCTCGAAGACAAAGAGCCCAAGACTTCAGGCAGAGGAAGGTTTGCGCGATATGCAGCTAATGGCACAGATTTATCGTACTTGTGAGAGGAGAAGTGCGTGATGCTGCATTGGTAAGTGAATGGAATGTGATAGGGTACTCAGCACGAATATACAAGCAGTGGTTTTGCCCGGCGTATGCCGAAGCCGCCGCAACAGGTTCGGCTATTGATTCTCTTTATCCTGCGAGGTTGCTAACTTGTTTGTCGCTCGTTCGATCCCGCTTTTTATTCTTGGTTTTTCACTGGTATGCTCCAGTATCATTATCGACCCAACCCCACACGCGCGGATGGCGGCGAAGGCGCTGCCCTTCAGCCCTCCGCCGCCACACGTTAACGCCCCTCTTGGAGAGATTCCTCGGATGCCAGGCGACGGGAACGGCGCCTACGAGATGCGCGAGTATCATGATCTGCTCGCGGAACTGGGTCACTCGCCGGCCGCGAGCCGCGCAAAGATCGAGCAAGCATTTCAGCGATTTTTCCACGGCGACGGCCAGGAAGAACGGATTTACTTCGAGACCGGCGCCAATGACAATGGGCCGCTGGCTTACATCACGGATTGGGCGAACAACGACGCGCGGTCCGAGGGCATGAGCTACGGCATGATGATTGCCGTACAGCTCAACAAGAAACGCGAATTCGACGCGATATGGAATTGGGCGAACACCTATATGTTGATCACGGATCAGAAGAACCCCTCAGTGGGCTACTTCGCGTGGTCTATGAACACTGACGGCACGCCGCGCGCCACCGGCGCCGCTCCGGACGGGGAAGAGTATTTTGTGATGGCCCTCTATTTCGCGGCGCACCGCTGGGGAAATGGTCAGGGCATTTACAACTACCAGGCCGAAGCAGACAAGATTCTGCGCGGAATGAGGCACCATCCAGTACTAACTGCGACGGGACCGTTCCGCATACATCCTGTCGACCCACCCCTTGTTCCGTCGGACCATCCCTGGCCCAGTCCTAATAACAAGCGCCGGGCAGAGGAAGCCGCTAAAAGCGGGAAACCACTTCCACTGTTTCATGCTCCTTGGGATATGGTGGCGCGGCCGCAAACCATCAGCACCATGGTGGATGAAGATCACTACATGATCCGCTTTGTGCCGAACGCGGACGTGAACTTTACGGACGCTTCCTATCATTTACCGGCATTTTATGAACTGTGGGCGCGCTGGGGACCGTCGGAGGACAGGGAGTTCTGGGCCAAAGCGGCCGATGTGAGCCGAGATATGTTCAGCAAGGTCACTGGCCAGCAGACCGGGCTTACTCCCGATCGCAACAACTTCGACGATACGCAGCTTGTAAATCGCGATGGAACAACAACTCCGTTTGGGTACGACTCGTGGCGGAGCGTCAGCAATTGGTCGGTCGACTATTCCTGGTGGAAGAAAGATGCGCGACAGGCCGCGCTGAGCCACCGCATTCAGAAGTTCCTTTATGGACAGGGCATTCACAGCTTTGCCGATCGATACGCGCTCGATGGCACCCCGCTGTCTACGCGGCATTCCGTCGGAATGGTCGCAACAACCGCGGTAGGCGGCTTCGCAGCTACGCCGGGGCCGATATCGAAGGCATTTCTGGAAGAACTCTGGAACACACCAGTACCGTCCGGGGAACAGCGTTACTACGACGGCATGCTCTACCTGATGAGCATGATGCACTGCAGTGGGAACTTCCGAATTTACTGAGGTGCTTCGCGCCCCGAAGCCTAGCAGAACCGAATCGTACACCTGGTAGCACCTCCTTCCATAACAAGTAAGCAAGTTGCAGACTCAACTCTTCTCTGTTCGTTACGCTTGCGTTCGTTTCGGCAATAATAGGCACGCTCAGATGGTCGAGCCGTGGCAAGGAAGGGAGTGAGCGTACGCGGTCGGTGGTAAACAAGACATGGTGTGGAGAGAGGAAGAGTTACTCAGATCACTCTGGACTCCGATCATACATTGAGATATCGCGTAAGTTACCGCCATCAGGCGGATTGAGAGTTCAGATTCCGCATCACTGGTGTCATTACTGTTGCTCTCGTGCTCCGGCTTCCCGGACAAGTGCAAAGCGAGGTGCCGCCTGGTTGTTTGCCGATGCGAAGCAGGTTCTGGTGGAGCACACTACAGATTGCACGGACCAGTGCAATACCACTTTGAGTCGGTTCGATTTCTCTTCCTACACTGAAGGCTAATCCCTCCTCGAGAATCTCCTCGGACCGGCGCGTCATACTGTCTCCAGCGGGGCTTTCTCTCGCGCTATAGTTCAACTACTTCTCTTTCGAAGCTCCAACTGCGGCGTAAGCGACTTGCGCCAGCGGTAGAAAAATGGGATGCCTGCCAGGATCACGGCCAGTCCCAGTGAGGAGCGCACCGGTCGGACCATCCACAGGTTGGCCGTAAGAGCGACTGCGGCGGCCAAAAAGATGAACGTCGTCCATGGATGGCCCCAAGCACGGTATGGTCTGGATAGCTTGGGCTCTTTTCTGCGCAAACGAAAAAAAGCGATCGCAGTCAACGCGAAGAAAATCCACACCGCAAAGACAAACAAAGAATAGAGTTCTTCGTAAGTCCCGCTGAGTGCGAGCAGCGCGGCCAGGGAGCCAAGAAAAATCAACGCACCGCTGGGGGTGCGAAAAGAAGGTTGTACGCGTTTGGCGAATTGAAAAAAGACGCCATCACGAGCCATCGCATAAGGAATGCGGGCTCCCGTTAAGGCTACGACGTGGAGCGCTCCCAGAGCGGAGATGGCCATGGCTATCGTCAACCAAGCCGCCCCTCGGGAACCAGCGAACGACCGCACCACATCTGAGGCAACATGCTGTGACTGCATCAGCTTTGTGAATGGCAATGCTCGGAAGTAAACAACGTTTGCAAGCAAGTACAGGCCGGCTACAGTAAGCAGTCCCAGGATGATGGCCCGCGGGATGTTCCTCTGCGGGTTCGCAATTTCTTCACCTACATCGCCCAGGTCGTTGAAGCCATTGTAAGCCCACATAGCAGGAACCAGGGCAGTCAGAAAGCCACTAATCGTTGCTAAACTTAGGTGGGTGACCGCGGGTGCAGCGGCGAATGCGGTTCGCTTTCCAAATAACACACCCGCTACCACGATCACGGCGATCGTAACCATCTTCAGCGCTGTCAGCACCACCTGGATGACCCCGCCCATACGCACCTTCAAGTAGTTGATCGCGGTGACCGCCATCACCACCAGCGCTGCTAGCGGCTGGGCCACAGTGAAAGTGAAGCTGAATTGTCCGATATGGCTCGTGAACAGGGGGGTGCTCACAACCGGAAAGAGAAAACCTAGGAATCGGACAAACCCGGCCGCCAGCGTGGCCATACCCGCAGGCCGCTCGAGAAACGAACTCATCCAGCCGAAAAGAAACCCCCAAAGAGGACCGAGACCGCGGTTGAGGTAGACATAGGGGCCGCCTGCTTGTGGGAATGTCGCGCCTAGTTCGGCGTAGCAGAATGCGCCACACAGCACGATGAGCCCGCCGCTGATCCAGGCGGCAAAAACCAGAGCGGCCGTACCCACGGCTCGAGCCATGTCGCTGCTGACCAGAAAAATACCCGTCCCGATAGTGTCGCTAATCACGATAGCTGTAGCCGACCACAGACCAAGGCCGCGAATCAAATCAGATCGTTCGAGTCGTTCCGTCAGATTGAGACTCGTCACCTGCATAAGGGTTGAAAAAGCCTACTATCGGGGATTCATGTGGTCAATCAACTTCGGCTGTAACCTGGCTAGCAGTTAGGCAACTGGTGTGTTTTGTGGCACTGAGAGGCGATTACGCGCTATTATCGAAGGCAGAATGGCTGCGCTAAACTTCATGCTGAGCGAATTCGCCTGGGACCCGTGCTACCGAGTTTCCTCTGTCGATGACGTGCTTACGCCCGCGCTACTCCTTTATCCAGAGATCGTTTCCTCCAACATCGAGCGCATTCTGGCGCTGTTGGGTGGCGACGCGAATCGCTGGCGCGTGCACATCAAGACGGCAAAGCTGGGCTTTACGCTCCGCATGCTGGTCGAGCACGGCGTCCGCAATTTCAAATGTGCGACAACGCTCGAATTGCTGGTGGCCTGTCGCAGCGGCGCGGAAGATGTACTCTTCGCTTATCCAGCGGTGGGGGCAAATGTGCGGCGGGTCAGAGAAATAGCTAAGCAGTTCCCGGAAGTGCGCATTTCCGTCCTGGCTGAGAACGAAGAGCAAGTGAGGCAATGGCGAGGCGGCCAGGTAGGCGTGTTTCTCGACATCAATCCAGGGATGAATCGCACGGGGGTCGAACAGAGTCGCACCGATAAGGTTGTCGAGCTGGTGCGCACGGTTGGAGAAGCAGGGATGGAGTTCGGCGGCCTGCACTACTATGATGGCCAGTATGGAGGGCTCGAGGCGCAGGCACGAAACACAGCGGCAGGTGCTGGCTATGATCTGTTGCTGGAACTGGTTAGTAAGATACAACGCAGTGGAGTACGCACGCCGGAGGTGATCACTGCCGGAACACCGACGCTCCCTTGCTCACTTGGCTACCAAGGTTTTCAGGGGCGAGAATTCATTCATCGTGTCTCGCCCGGCACGATTGTCTACGGCGATGCCACCAGTCTGATCCAACTCCCCGGGGAATACGGCTTGAGGCCGGCCGTACTCGTATTGACGCGAGTAATTAGCCACCCACGGCTCGGCGTAGTCACCTGCGACGGCGGGCACAAGGCGGTGTCAGCTGATGCCGGAGTGCCCACCTGCGCCGTGGTTGGACATCCAGAACTCACGCCGCTTTCTCCTAGTGAAGAGCACCTGCCCCTGGCGGTCGCGGGGGACGCCGTCGGTCCAAAAATCGGCGACGTACTTTACCTTCTTCCGCGCCATGTTTGCCCTACGGTGAACAATTTTGATTGCGCGCTCTTGGCCCGCGATGGGCACATTGAGGCGATGGAGAAGGTGTCAGCCCGCGGGCGCGAAGCGCCTCTGCTCGGAGCCTTGGACCGCACCGTTTGTGCTAGCCGGCAAGCTGTTGCCGAGAAAGCCTAAAGCAGATTCCTCATTTGCTCTTGCCTACTGTTGCTTCGGCGACGCCCCTTCTTCTTTGGCGTGCACGTTGCTCTCTGCCGTGTCTTTTTCATGCTGTAAGCAATGCAGTCGATTCCGATCAGCATGCCGGGAGTTTGCCGAGCTGGCTGCCGAACATGCCAGCTTCCAAGAATCATCACATGGAGGCACCTCCATATAGCCGACTCGGCCGCGATGCGAACTGATCTTCAAGAAAGGAGAAAAGTAGATCGCAGTGGGGCCACTGTCGGAATCGGTGTTAGCAACGAAACCGTGTTTGTGTCCGTTGCGACAAAGGGCAAGTGAAAACCGATGTGCGCGCGAAGTTGACTGCCAGCGGTCTCGGATTTGTTCATCGGAACCAGAGTCGTACCTCCCTCATGTGGTGTGCAACCCACGATTGACAACCTTGTGATGCCCCAGGGCCGGATAAGTTGCCGGCATCGTTGGCTTGAATCGTTATTGGAAGAGCCGCGTACTGCGCGACCTGTCCATTTCCTGAGGTGATGCACGGAGCCACCCCTTGACGGCATCGTCCCGCTCGTAGCCGTTGAACCCTGAGAAGGAGACCTCGGTTCCAGCGGAATTGAGTTTTGGACGGACCACGAACAAATCCAGATCATCTCCTTCAGATGTGTTGACCCATAGCTTCACGCGCATTGTTGCCAATCAAATCAACCGCGTGCTCACACCGGCAAGAGAAAACTGCTTCTCCCTTTCAACTTGTGACTGATATTACATCCTGCCTTCGGAAGCAACAGCCCCTTACCATTTATTCGAATTACGCCACTCGATGACATGGATCATGACTTGTTTGGAGCTGCCGAAAGAAAATAAATAACAGAATACTGGCCTAACTAATACCAATTCCAAATCATGCTTCCGCGTGGTGCGACCAGATTACTTAAGTAGTAGACCAATCGCAGTGAAAATTGTGTTGGCAGTTTCAATGTCCAGCATCTGTCCTATACGTTACCAAGCGAAAGTGGTGCGGACTCGGCGTTCAGTGCTGGCAGTCTTTTCGTTCGACAGGAGACATTGATGCGTGCGAACTGAGCGGGTGCAGTTCTTTTCCCTCTCGTATACCCTCATCAGGGCATGTCATGTTGGATAAGGCACCTGTAAGGTGAACTGCGGAGGCGAACGATGAGCATTTTCTCGATTCTTTTTGTGATCCTAATAGTGGCATGGTTGCTGGGACTGAGCGTTTTCCATGTGGCCGGCGGATTGATTCACATTCTGCTTGTGGTTGCTGTGATCTTGCTGGTTTTGCACTTTGTGCGTGGAAGCAGAGGCGTCGCCTAATATTCCAATAACAATCCATCCGTTCTCGGTCGATCGAAGAACATGAGAACAATTTGAAACAAGTTCTCAAGCCAATCACGCTGATTATTTTGTTGGGCAACTTTGGACTGTTGTGGGCACAGCAGGCTCTGCCTGCCGGGGCGCAAATGCCGGGCGACAATGCCAAGGTTAACCAGCGTGACCGCGACAAAACAGCACCGACGGCAGACCAGCGGAAAGACAAGTCGGATCGCGAGTTGGCACGGGAGGTAAGACGTGTGTCGGTGACGGACAAGTCGCTTTCTTCTTACGTGCACAACATCTAGGTGATCACGCAGAATGCTGTTATCACTTTAAAGGGTCCAGTGTGTTCTGACCTGGAAAAGCAAGCGGTCGAGACAAAGGTTGCAGAAGTAGCGGGCGGAACAGACAAGCTTAAGAGCGAGATTGAGGTATCGAGCAAGCAGGGCCGGTGAAAAACGGTCTGCTAAGAGGAACCAAAAATAATTCGACTGAGGCTGATCAACATCAACTAAGAGGAGACTACGAATGGCGGGTAAGAACACAGCAGCGTTCAGCATCTATCGAAATCGCGTCAGCGTAGAAAGCGCAGTTGACGCATTACGCGCCGCGGGCTATCGCAACACTGACATCTCGTTGCTTTTTCCTGAGAACAAAGGCACCAAGGATTTTGCTCACGAGAAGCATACCAAAGCACCGGAAGGGACAGCGACGGGCGCGACGTCAGGGGCCGTGATCGGGGGAGGCTTGGGATGGCTGGCCGGTATTGGCGCGTTAGCGATTCCCGGGCTAGGACCCTTGATCGCCGCGGGACCAATCGTAGCCGCACTGGCGGGCGCAGGGGCTGGTGGAGTGATCGGGGGGCTGGCAGGAGCGCTGGTGGGAATGGGAATTCCGGAGTACGAGGCCAAGCGTTATGAAGGTCGGGTTAAAGAAGGTGGCATCCTGCTGTCGGTCCATTGTGATGATGCAAAGTGGGCAAAAAGGGCGAAAGAGATTCTCAAGCAAACGGGCGGAGAAGACGTCGCGTCTACCGGCGAGGAGAGCGCCGATTTTCGGAAGACCGACAACCGATGCCGCGGGCAAGCTAACTCAACCGAAGGGGAGGGGAGCCTCTGGTGGACACCCTAGTGGGATGACTTCTTCGCCTTCGGCTTCCTCGCGCGAAGCGTCGCTTGTATCGTCGCAGCTTGCGGCCGTCTTGGGTTTGACTGCGGTTCTCCCGGTCACGCGCGATCAACAGCTGTCCCGTTCTCACTGCGCTGCAGCCCGCAGCTTGCGCACAGCGTCGGGAATCTCGTCTGTCGTGATGCCGCCGAAGCCCAGGATGAACCCGTGGCACGGCGGCTTACCCAGATAAGACGGAGAGAGAGGCCAAAGTGAAAGATTCTGGCGGGCGGCTCGCCGGGCGATTTCCACATCACGGTACCCGGTTGGGAGGGTCACAGCCAAATGCATACCAGCCTCGTCTCCGACAGGTTCAACCAAGTTTCCGAGATCGTTGGCGAGACAGTCCACCAATACCCTCCTGTACTCACCATAGAGGATCCTCATTCTGCGTATATGTCGGGCGAAGTGCCCCTGCGCAATAAAGTCCGCGAGCACTTCCTGGTATAGCGTAGGGGGGCCAAGATCCATCACACGGCGGATTGTGCGAAAGCGAACGACCAGGTCCGACGGAATGACGATATAACCGAGTCGCAAGGAGGGAAACAGAACCTTGCTGAAAGTGCCGACATAGATCACGCGAGAGTTGGCATCGAGTCCCTGTAAAGATGCGATCGGCAGGCTCTCATATCGATACTCGCTGTCGTAGTCGTCTTCGATTATCCACGCTCTGGATTTTTGCGCCCAATCCAGCAATTGCAGACGGCGTGAGGCGCTCATGGTCACGCCGAGCGGAAACTGATGGGAGGGCGTAACAAAAGCAGCCCTCGCCGAACGACTTTTTTTGATGCCGACGGTAACATCCAGACCCTCAGTGTCAACCGGAACCGGTATGAGATGACAGCCATTCAGTGTGAAAACGTCCCGTGCCAGACGGTAGCAAGGTTCTTCTATCCACACACGACTGCCGGGTTCGAGCAGAACGCGGGCTGAAATTTCCAGTGCCTGTTGAGAACCGTTGACGATCATGACTTGCTCGGCTTCGCAGCGCACCGACCGTGCGGTTTTCAAATAGTTGGCGATGGCTTCCCGGAGCAGCTTCGAGCCCATCAGGTCGCCGTAGTGAGCTGACAGCGTGTCCATCTGTCGACACCTGCGCGCGACCAGTTTGGCCCAGACTTGGAGGGGGAACTGATCTACAGCGACCTGGCCCACACGGAATGCCCCCCAGCAGCGCATCCACGGGGGAACTTTAATAGGCGGAAGGATCGAAGCGCGGCTCGCCGCCGGTTGGAGTCCGGAGCGGGGTGGCGCATGAGTTGCCCCGTTGAGGGTACTTGATGTCAGCTGATCCGGAATCGAACCAGACACGACCGTTCCGGCGCCCACTCTGCTCTGAATGTAGCCCTCAGCCAGAAGCTGAGCGTAGGCATTCAGAACGGGGAATCGCGAGACCTTAATTTCGGAGGCTAACACGCGCGTCGAGGGAATTCGCTGTCCGGGACGAAGCCGGCCTTCGACAATGGCTGCACGGAAAGCATCATAGATCTGCGTGTGAAGTGCCTTCAGGGCGTTCCGCTCGACGGCGATCATGGGGGCAATCCCGGAAGCTACTCTCTGCATAGTAGCGAATCATAATGGCTATGTCAGAATGCGGGCAAGT
>Ga0126370_10001417_pt1 | contig 10951 bp, 9 predicted proteins | sample PanSoiMetaPlot_3_FD_92586 | JGI IMG/M metagenome (GOLD analysis project Ga0126370, IMG submission 92586) | Tropical forest soil microbial communities from Panama - MetaG Plot_3 | ecosystem: Environmental > Terrestrial > Soil > Tropical forest > Bulk soil | place: Panama | collected 2016-02-17 | reverse complement strand
CCTCGAAAGCGACTGCGGGCCTGGCAACCGACGGCGACGCCGATCGCTTTGGCATCATCGATTCCGACGGTTCGTGGGTGCAGCCCAATCTCATCCTGGCGCTGGTCTACGATTATCTCGTCGAATCGCGCGGCTGGAAGATGCCGGCGGCTCGCAGCGTGGCCACTTCCGAACTGGTAGACGCGGCCGCCAAATCGCACGGACAGACCGTGTTCCAGACGCCGGTCGGCTTCAAGTACATTGGCCAGCTCATTCGCGAAGATAAGATCGCTCTGGGCGGCGAAGAGAGCGCCGGACTGACGATTCGCGGACACGTGCCTGAAAAAGATGGCATCCTCGCCTGCCTGCTGGTGGCAGAAATGATTGCGGCTCGCGGCGCTAGTATTGGCGAGCAGATCGACCAGCTTTTCAAGAAAGTGGGGCGGAGCTTCGCGCCGGTTCGCGAAAACCTTCATTTGACCGACGAACAGAAGGCACAGGCTATTCAGAAGTCGAAGATGGAGGCTTCCGAGCTGCTCGGCCGCAAGGTCCAATCGATCGATCGCACGGACGGCGCAAAATTCGCGTTTGCAGACGGCTCGTGGATGTTGTTGCGCCTCTCCGGTACTGAACCGCTACTGCGGCTCTACGTCGAAGCAGAAAACCCCGCGGCCTCGGCTAAACTGGTGAGCGAAGCGACTGACTGGATCTTGAAGGGCTGAGTGATGTCTCTAGAGCGCAAATTCAGCGTACTGTGGGCGCAGTACGGCAGAGCGGTCCTGGGAATGTGCGTGTTTGGACTGTTCCTGCACGACATTTTTGGCGCGCACGGCTACCTGGCGATGCGCCGCACGAAACAGGACATCGAGCGCGTGCAGGGCGAGATTGACCGCCTGAACAAGGAGAATGCCGAGCTTGCGCAGGAAGTGAAGTCGCTCAAGTCGGATCCGCACAAGATTGAATCCATTGCGCGCGACGAGCTTGGTCTGGCGAAACCCGGCGAAGTAATTATCAAGATTCCAAAGGACCAGCAGCTGAAAATCTCGCAGCCGAAGCCTTAGTGCCGTCTTAGAAAGCCTACTGCCCCGTGGCTCCACCCATCGTCTCGATGCTGGGCGTCAACCTAACTTCGCGCGTCTGGCGCCCCGGCTTATAACGCGTCCTGAGAAACGATAGGCCGAGCATGGCCAGCGAAATAACGGCCAGCCCCAGCGTCGCCTTGGCCGCGCTGCACCGCCCTTTCGGCAGGATCGAGAATCGTCCGTACACAAATTCGATGTGAACCCAATAGACCAGCAAGGAAGTGCGGCCCAGCTGGGTCAGCGGACTGAACACGAACTGCGGAAGTCCCCAGCGGTACCAGGCGTAGGCAAACGTCAGAATGAGCAGCAAAACGCCGCAACGCATCAGGAAGAAGTTCGGGCTGGTATGCCAGTAATCGTAGCCGCCAAACCAGCGAATGGGAGAACGGTCGAAGGCCACGGAAAGCCCGCAGATCGCGAGGCCGGCCGCGCCCAGCAGAGCGAAGGACCAGTTGTCCAACCTTTTCGCCAGGCTCGTGAACATGCAAAATCCGACCGTCAGCCCGGCGAAGGCAAAGGCCACCCAAGGGAAGAGCGGAAACAGCCACGGCTGCGGCTGGTCGAAGGTATGCACACCGTTGATATAGGATTCGAGCGGCCACGGCAAGAATCTCGGACGCCAAATGGTCCAAAGCGCCGGCGTAGCGAGCGCCACAGCCGCCGCGGCAAGCAACGCACCGGCCAGGTTTCGGTTGCGGGCGGAATCGGCCGATCCTCTGCCGGCGACCCAGCCCAAGACGCCCATCAGCATCATGGAGATGCCCAGGATATTGAGGACGTCCACGCGAAGCAGGTCGGTCCACGGCGCATGCGGATAGCCAAGCGCAAATTCCTGGATGCGAAAAAGGATGCCCAACCCAAACACTTCGGCGCCTCGCAAGATCACCTGTTTCGCGATGGCGCCCGGTGAAATACCCTGTGTTCGCAGTTTCTCGCTGACGAGGGCCACCGAGATTCCGGCGAGAAAAATGAAGAGCGGCGCCGGCAGCGTCCCGCCGAGCTGCGACCAGGCAAACAAAGTCGTTTTGCGCGCTTCGGGATTGAGCCAAGAGTCGTAGCAGTGCGTCTGAAACATCACGACGCAGGCCAGACCTCTCATCCAGTCGATATAAGCAAGTCGTTTCATGCTTGCGGAAGCTCGTCTCAGAAATCGTTACGATACAATACTGATTTGCCGACCACCCGCCAACTTAGCGCTTTTCCGCTGCTGGTCCTGGCCTGGGCTTTGACTTTCCTTCTGGCAGTCTTCGCGCAGGCGACCGGTCAGGGCGATCTGTCTGGCGAACGGTCCTTCCTAACGACCTTGATCGTTTTCGCCTGCTTTCTCTCGATCATGCTGCTCGCTGCCGCGAGCGGCGTTGTGCAGCTATTTGCGGCCGTTACCGGCCCCGGCAGCTCCTGGCTGCTGACGCTTCTTCTCTTTCTTCTCTACCTCGCCTACGTGCTGGGAACGCGAACCGCTTCGCTTTTGCGGATCTCCGCGATGGCGGCGTTCTTGTTCGTACCGATGTTGCTGCTGGCTTCGGCCGGAGGCGCCAGTTCGCCAAGCTGGCAAGACTTTGCAACCATTGCCGCGATCTGGACCGCCGTAAAATTCGGACCGTCACATTGGATCTGGCCGTATCCAGGCGGGCGCCTGGCCTACGTTTTCTCGGTCATCGTAGCCGTGAACCTGGCGATTGCGGGCTTTCTGCTGCAGCGCCGGGTCAAGAATGCCGGCTACCACATAGGCTGGGGGAGTGGCTGGACGCTCTATGTGCTCGGCTCGCTCGTGGTGTTTGCCTCGATTGCCATTCCACTGGGCACCCGAATGCACTTTATCTCGTATGCGCCGCGTTTCAGCGAGTGGAAATCGTTCGTTCCGCTTTCCATCGGAATTCTTTTTTTCACCGCGTGGCCGGAAGAGTTTCTCTTCCGCGGGCTGCTGCAGAATCTCCTGGCGCGCGCGAGCCAGAACGAAACAGCGGGACTCGTCGTGGCCTCGATTCTCTTTGGCTTTTCGCACATCACCAACCTGCATTTCCCCAACTGGCGATACGTGCTGCTGGCATCCGTCGCTGGCCTTTTTTACGGCTGGACATGGCGCAAGACGGGCTCAATTTTCGCGTCGGCGATCGTCCACGCGAGCGTAGACATTCTCTGGCACTTTCTCTTCCTTACGCGCTGAGGCTATGGGTCAGGGCAATAAGACGAGGGGCAGGAAGACGGCGCCCTAGAGCGCGCTCGGTACCAAGGGAAACGCAAATAGGGGGTTTCGAGTTAGACTGCGGGACGGCGAATCAGCGGTTTGCGCGCCGGAGGCGGAATCATGGTGGCCATTTTGCGAATCATGGCCAGAACCAGGCGTTTATCCCCATCCGAAAGGGTTGAGCTGTAGCGTTTGATCTCCACCAGGAAGCGGATTTCGTCCTGGGACAGCTCACCAAGCATTTTCTGCGTTTCTTTGTCGCGCGGCGTTTCCGTGCCGGGGAAGAAGTCCGCCAGCGAAATGTCCATAGCCTCGGCGATCTTCGCCAGGGTCTCGAGCGAAGGCACGGTGTGGCCGTTTTCGACGCGCGACAGATAGCAGCGCAGCAATCCGGTGCGGCGCTCGATATCCCCCTGCGACAGCCCGCGCTGGCTGCGATAGGTCTTGATGACTTCCCCGATGTTCACTTGCGGTTTTTCTTTCGGCATCTGCCCCTCACTATAGGGTGTTAGCATATTCACTAACAGTAGAAGCGGCAAGCGGCAAATTGCCCCGCATGATTCCTAAAAGACACCCCTAAGGCCGGCCGTCGCGGGAATAGAGGCCCGTTTAGGATGGCCTAGCGCGAGGCCGGTGTAACGGTTAGAGGCTGCTGCAGGCGGAACTCGAGCAAGGTCTCGCTCGGCACCTTCACCTTTTCGCCCTTGGTCAGGATCTGAACGCCGGCGCCAGCGCCTCCGCCCGCCGCCGCGCCAATCGCCGCGCCTTTCCCGCCGCCGGCGATCGCGCCAATGATCGCGCCGGCTACCGCTCCGCCGCCGACCTTTTTCGCAGTGGAAGAGCCCTGGCTCTTGCCTTGCACGTTGTAGTCGCTGCTCACCACCGGATAGTCGCGGCCATCGATCACCAGCCGCGTCAGCTCAAGCTGCAATTCCGATTTGCCGGAAAACGTTCCGCCCTTGTCCGAGTTTTCGAGCCGCCCGTAGACATCGGTTCCCTTGCGCGCGACGAGCGTGCCGTTGATGTTGAGGTCGGTTTCCAGGCTGGCGTGGAAGACGTCGCCGACGTGGTTTTTGGCCGAATCCACGCCGTCAATCATGCGAACCAAGATGGATTGGCCCGCGGGTACCGTGATATCGCCGCCTGCCAAGGAATTGGCCGGGGCCTGTGGCGGCAAAGCCGCTGCAGGCGCTGGATCGCTTTGCGGAGGCGGAGTAGAGGCCGGAGCTGGCGCCAAAGCCGAGCTGGAATTGCGGGTAAAGGTCAACGCGACGATGTCATGTGTGGGGAAGGTCTGGACTTCGCCATTTACCTCGAAGCGCAGGACCGCCTGCGTCCCGCCCAAATACTTGCCCTGCAGCACGCGGCCGTCTTTCAGCTCGAGCGTGTCGGCAAAGCCGATTCCGGCCAGAACGAGCACGGCGCTCGCTGTCAGTAACCCCCTCGTCAAATTCTTCATGGTGAATTCCCTTCTCCCTTCGAATCCAAACACCTGATTTGGTCGAACCCAATTCGATGAAACCCGTCCCGCCATGAAAAGTTACACGATTCCGCCCTGTTAGATGAGCCGATGGGCGGATCCGGTTGCGCTAATTTGAACTATTGCGACGACTCATACAATTCGCGGCTGATGTCGCTCATGAGGGCCGCGCTCTCTTTTTGGTCCGCGAGCCCGCGAACCATAACCACGAGGACATACGGCCGCTTGGCGAACACGATCGCGGCGTCGTGGTGGATCTTGGTGATTTCGCCGGTCTTGTGCGCTACGGCGACTCCCCGGGGCAGTCCGGCAGGAATTCCTTCGTTAAACTTCTGCCGTTCGAGAATGGCGACCATGGCCTCGGAACTTCGGGCGTCTACGGCCTTGCCCGCGGCGATCGCTTCGAGCAGGGCCGCCAGTCCACGGGCGGTTGCCAGGTTGTTTAGGCCCTTGGCGAACGCCTTTCCGTCCTCGACGCCGCGAAGCACCACCACGCCATCGGCGCCGAGGCCGTGCACGGTAGCGCGAATATTCTCGACGCCGAGCTTCTCGATGAGCAGGTTGGTGGCGAGGTTGCTGCTCACGGTGATCATCAGCTCGCACAGCTCGACCAGGGTGCGAGGCTGCCCTAAGGCTTTGTACAACTCGCCTTCGGAATCGTCACTGACGCTGAGCGAGTACGACGAGCCGTCCACCATGCTGTGAAAGTCGTTTCGCACCAGGATCTGGTCTTCGAGCCTCAGCTTTCCCTGCTGCACCTGATGAAACAGCTCGATCATCACCGGCACTTTCATGGTGCTGGCGGCGTGGAAAGGCTCGTCGGGCCGGGTTATGTACTCCGCCTTGCCGTCGAGCGTCCTGAAATAGACGGCTACATCGGCTCCCGAAAGGGCGATGCGTTGTTCGATGGTTGTTTTGGCTGCGGTTAGTTTTGCGTCCTGCGCCATCGAGCTCTGCGCGATGGCGGCAAGCGACAAGAGTGCGATACGCGCCGCGCCAATCGCTAGCGCGCGATAACGGGATGCATGCATCGAGCGAAATTGTGCACGACGCGGCAGGCCAAAGCAACGTGGCCGGACTAATGCGCGGTGCCGGTCCCGATCTCGGCTGGCGCGATGTTGAACCCGCCAACCTCGATCACGGGACGGGCGCCTTCGAGCTGCGCCGTATCGTAGCGTACCGAAATCAGACGCTCTTCGCCCGGCAGCAAGGAAAAGTAGTTGTCGTCCCAGAAGACCGGCACGACGTCCAGGCCGTTCTTTTTTTGCGCCAAGCGCAGGCGAACCTGAAACGCCACGCCCTGCGACGGGTTCTTGACTCGAATATGCGCCTTGCCTTCCTTGGCGCCGGCCGGCTGTTCGACGGCTGCGCTGGTTTCAAGGCGAACCAGCGGCAGCGTGGCCAGGCCCGTCAGATCGCCAAATTCCGCCTGCGGTGTGTACACCGTATCCTGTTTCTTGGCCCAGTCGAGCGTGTCGGCCTTGGCGGAAAGCCAGTAGAAGTTGTCGGTCACCGCTTTGCCGCGGGCATCGCGCAAGTCCAGGCGCACAAAGAATGTTATGGTCAGCCCTTCCGCCTTCGGCAGCTCGAACGCTTTCACCGCGCCGTCCCCCGGCACATCGACAGATTGCTCTTTGTCGGCGAGCAACTTTCCTTCAAGCGAATAGATGCGTGCACGGACCTTCATGTTCGCGCGTTCGACGTAAGTGTCGTTGACGACCGCTACGCTCTGGTCGTCGTAGCCATATTGCACGTGCAGCGGCTCCATCGCCTTTTTTGTGCCGAAGTAGCCGCCGCCAGGGACCAGGTAATAGTCATAGAGGTGCCAAATCAACGAAGGCCAGGCGTTGTTGAGCATCCACTGGATGACGCCGGTCGAAGTGTACTTGTTGCGACCGTAAGCCTCGAACATGGCGCGTTCACCGTCATAGGCCATGGCCTGCGCCTTGCGCTCATAGTCTTCCAGCGAAGCAGCCGGCCCGTAGCGCCGCGTCAGTCCGTCGGTAAAGACGTTCACCGTCGTAAAGCGTTCGCCGCCAGCATGGTAGTTCCACACCTCGTCGATCGGCCAAAGGTGCTCGGCCGGAATAAACCGCTGCAAGCTTTCAAGCGTGGGAATCGCCGGACCGGGGCTGGTTTCCGTGTTGTAGCCGTAGGCGCCGCCCGCCTGGGTATCGGCCAGCCAGTAGACGGGCGGAACGTATTCGTAAGGGCCGGTCATCTTTACGCCGGATTTTCCGGTGACCGTGGTCGGCGTTTCGCTGGCGGAAGAAAGCGCGGGGTTCGGCCATTGGGCATCGGAAAGAACCGCGAGGTACATCTTTTCGACCTCGGCCGGAGGCGGTCCGTCGCTGCCATAGAGCCACACAAACACGCTCGGATGATTGCGCAGCCGCCGCGCCTGGTCGGCCATGGACGCGGCTGCGATTTTGCGCGTGTCGTCGGTCCAATCCTTCCACTGCTCCCACATGTCGCAACAGGTCCAGCCAGGCATGACCAGAATCCCCATTTCGTCTGTTTTGTCGAACAGCTCGTCGCGATCGATGCGGCCTTCCAGGCGAACCGTGTTCAGGCCCATGTGCTGTACATAGCGCAGATCCGCGTCGAGCTTCTTCGACAAGGGGCGCAGAAACATGTCCGGGGCCCAGGCCGCTCCCCGGATCAAAATTCGCCGGCCATTGATCTTGAAAAGGCGATGGCCCTGGTCGGTGAGTTCGCTCGTGACGGAACGGACGCCGAAGGAAAGTGCCGCGCTGTCTGAAACTGCCCCTGCCTGTTCGAATCGCAGTTTCGCTTTGTAAAGATAGGGCGTGCCGACGGTATAGGGCCACCATAGTTTCGGGCGCGACAGCTTGAGCGCGGCAAACCGTTCAGGCTCCAGGCGAACGGTTTTGCTTTCTCCGGCCGAGAGTTCCACAGGAAGTCTCATGACTTTGCCGTCGATCTCTGCGACCAGCGTTCCCTTCGTCGCCGTTTCCGCATCGTTTCTGAGATCGGCCGAGACGGTAAGATCGGCCGCTGAGAAATCCGCGTTCAGCTGGGTCTTCACGAAGGGATTGCGAATCGCTACGGGCCCATGGGCGCCGAGCGTTACGCTCTTCCAGATGCCCAGGTTTTTGTCGGCTGGCGTCGGATTCCAGTCCACCCAGGTGATGCCTAGATCATCCTTCCGTGGCGCGCTGATCTCGAGCGCGATCACGTTCTTTGCGCCAGGTTTCGCCAGCTTGCTCAGATCGAATTCAAAGATGCGATAGGTCCCGGCGATCTCCTGGGCGTCGCCAACCTTTTCCCCGTTGAACCAAACATTCGCGCGGTAATTGATGCCGGGGAAGCGGATCGAAATGTTCTTTTTGGCAAAAGACGCAGGAACGAGAAACTCGTTGCGCCACCACCAGGAACACTTGAACGGGCTGGCCTCGGGCATGTCTTGATTCGCAAAAAAAGTCGCCGTGGAATAGTTCATCCCCGGCAAGGTCTTCAAGTTCGTGCCGTAGGTGGGATCGGGATAGGTCTTGTCGTCGACAAGCGCCCCGACCACGGTGTTCGGTACGGTCGTCTGGTGCCAGCCGGAGGTGGAAAAGCCCGCCTTCGAGACCAGATCGCCTGAAGCCTTCGCTTCACAAGACGATTGGATCTGCCAGCCACGGACTAGCTCCAGGGGTGCCGCTAGAGCCGGCGGCGTTTGGCCGGCCGCTGGCGAAAGATAAGGCGCGAGCAGAAGGGCGATGAGAGAAGCAGCGGGCGCAAGTCGACGCAGCATGGGACCTCGTTCTTTCCGAAGGCATACGGAGCGCTGTCATATTAAACCGATTCAAATCACTGGGGAAGCGGGAAGGTGGCTGGCGCGAGCGAAAGCGGCGCGGGGGCGGGCGGCGGCGCCACAAGTCATCCCGCCTGACGGCTCGAACTGCCGCCCGGCCGGGCGATGATTTCGTCGGCCGCGAGGAAGTCGATGGCGTAGCCCCTGTCCTCGAGGAACGAGCAGCACCGCCGATGTACCTGGTCGCCATGCGTTGCCAGGAAAACGATCGGCCGCTTCATAGCGAACAGCTCACGCGAGCCATCGAGCACGTCCCACTCGGCGCCCTCAATATCCATCTTGATGATATCGGGAGCAGGATGATTCTCGGCATAGGAGTCGAGGCGGGTGCACGGAACGCGAAGCAAGCCGCCGCCTGCAACCTTGCCGACAAACCCATTCTTGCCCTCTTCGAAGGCCACCGCTTCGTCCGTCGCACCCACGGCCGTCGGCACGATCACACAATTCTCGAACCGATTGAGCGAAACGTTGCGACGAAGGTGGACGAGGTTCGGGGAGTAAGGCTCAAAGGCGTGAACCTGGCGGCAGCGAGAAGCAGCCAGAACGGTGTAAGCCCCGACATTCGCGCCGATGTCGTACACCACCATTTCCGGGCGGAGCTCGACGGCAAAGGCAGCCATCTTCTCGCGCTCATACGTACCCAGCCAGAAGTTCATCATTCCGGAGCCCACTTGCCAACGGATCCCGCGAGCCGGCCCCTGCAGGATGGGCACGACGGCCCTGCCAGGTACCGCTCTTAGAAAGGGCGCCAAGAATGGCCCGAGATGAATTTGCAGTCGAGAAAACGGAACGCGCATGGAGCAAAGACGAAGGATAAACAAAAGGCCTGGCTCGGTAAAGAAGCGAAGCCTGTTCCGGAATCGAGCTCGTGCCTGCGCGCGAGCTAAGTACTTTAGAATGTTGGTGCCGGAGAAAGGAGTCGAACCTTCACACCCTTGCGGGTAGCGGATTTTGAGTCCGCCGCGTCTGCCATTCCGCCACTCCGGCAAGGAGTGCTAACTTGTTGATTAGGAAGGCTTCCTTACTGCTTCCTGCTCCGACGCCGACCCACTTTTAGGCTCAACTATGAATGAACTATGAATTGAGCCTTGCATTGCGGCCTTAGCGCCTTCCTCAATCTTCTTTGCGGCGTCTGCAATGTCGGCACCGGACACGATATTGTATCGCGAAAAGACCGCATCCGTCTTGTGGCCGGAAATTTCCCGGGCCGTCTTTTGCGGAACACCACGGCGAATCATATTGCGGACAGCCGACCGCCGAAAGTCATGGAATAACAAGCCAGAAACACCCGCTGCTTCGGTGAGTAGGCCCCACGTCCGGCGGAAATCGCGCACGACCTGACCATTCGCACGGGTAAAGAGGAAATCAACAGGCTGCTTTCCCCGGAGGAGTTCTGTCACCAGCAACCGGCATTCTTCGGTGAGGGACACGGTGCGGCCTTCCCCACTTTTCGTCTCGCCGGAATAAAGGGTTATGGTGTTATTGAGCAGGTCCACCTGCTCACAGCGCATCGCTCGGATTCCCCTTTTCCGATTCCCCAATAGTTCGCCCCTGCGAAATCCAAAGCTGTACGCGAGCGCTAGGAGCGTGCGAAGCCACAATTGCCCCGCCGCGGCTTCCGCCAACTTCCGGTATTCCCGTTCTTCGCAAAATCCGCGCCGCTCATTGCCCTTTTCAGAAACGATGTAGTTTTTGAACTTCGGAATGCGTAAGACTTTTTGGGGCTCTGCGTCGAATCCGAGAGAGAATGCACGTCGTAGCAAGGCTAGTTCCCTGTTGACCGTGCCCCGTGCGGGCTTGCCGGCCAGGCGTTTCTCTACGTAGTCGGTAAGTTGGAAAGTGCCGACCCGGGATGCCTTCATGCCGTCGAAGTAGCCTTTCAGGTGCCCGTTCCACACTCCTTCGGCCCACCCAACATCTTGACCTTTGATGCGGTAATCTTTCAGCAAATCCGCGTAGAGGTCATCAACCGTGGTCCGCTCGACTTGTGGCCCCAGGAAGTTCCCACCGCTAGCGGCGTTCACGCGGTTCGTTAAAAACGTTTGGGCTTCGGTTTTGTTGCTGGTTCCGCTCGACTCGCGGATGTACTGACCGTTCGCGCCTGTGTAGCCCACCCACAATTTCTTGGAACCTGGGACTTTGTAAATGGCACCTGTACCGCGTCTACGACGCTTGCTCACAGTCAATCTCCCTTCGCTGTGCGCCGTAAAAACTCCGAAACGCTGAGGCCCGCTGCTTTCGCCTTTTCTGCCAGCTTCCGGTATTCGGCATCGGTGAGACGCAATTCCAACCGCTTACCCTTCCGCAGCGCTTTCGGCTTTGGTGGTCTGCCCATGCGTTTCTTCACCGAACACCCCCTACTATACTTTATGTACGTACAATAAGTCAAGCACTACATCTGT
>Ga0126370_10001415_pt1 | contig 10962 bp, 9 predicted proteins | sample PanSoiMetaPlot_3_FD_92586 | JGI IMG/M metagenome (GOLD analysis project Ga0126370, IMG submission 92586) | Tropical forest soil microbial communities from Panama - MetaG Plot_3 | ecosystem: Environmental > Terrestrial > Soil > Tropical forest > Bulk soil | place: Panama | collected 2016-02-17 | reverse complement strand
GCGTTCACCCTGGCCAACGGCATCGCGTACGTGCAGGCGGCGGTGGACGCCGGGCTCGGGGTCGACGTCTTCGCCCCGCAGCTCTCCTTCTTCTTCAACGCGCACAACAACCTGCTGGAGGAGGTCGCGAAGTTCCGGGCCGCGCGGCGCCTGTGGGCGCGGATCGTGCGCGAGCGGTTCTCGGCCCGGGATCCGCGCTCGCTGGCGCTCAGATTCCATGCGCAGACGGCCGGCAGCATGCTGACCGCGCAGCAGCCGGAGAACAACATCGTCCGGGTCACGGTCCAGGCGCTGGCGGCCGTCCTGGGCGGCTGCCAGTCGCTGCACACGAACTCGATGGACGAGGCGCTGGCCCTGCCCACCGAGCGCGCGGTGCGGATCGCCCTGCGGACCCAGCAGATCCTCGCCCACGAATCCGGCGTCGCCGATGTGGCCGATTCGCTCGGCGGCTCCTTCGCGATCGAGCGTCTCACCAACGACCTCGAGGAGGCGGCGCGCGTCTACATCGCGAAGATCGACGATCTCGGCGGCGCCGTCGCCGCGATCCCGTTCATGCAGCGCGAGATCCAGGACGCGGCGTATCGCTATCAGCGCGAGGTCGAGGACCACGCGCGGATCGTCGTCGGCGTCAACGAGTACGTGACGGACGATCTGCCGCCGAGCAATCTCTTCCAGGTGGACGGGGCTATCGGGGCCGCGCTCGCGGAGCGGGTTGCGCGCGCTCGTGCCGGACGGGACGGCGACGCGGTGAGGCGCGCGCTGGACGGACTCGAGCGCGCGGCGCGCGGCCGCGACAACCTGCTGCCGCTCCTCGTCGCGGCGGTCGAGGTGGGCGTCACCCTCGGCGAGATCTGCGACCGTCTGCGCGGTGTCTTCGGGATCCATCGGCCATCGGTGACGTTCTGAGCACGCGGATACGGACCGTCATCAGCCTCGTCGCGCTGAGCGTGCTCGCGACCGCCTCGAGCGCCGCGGCCGGGATGGCGGATCGCATCGGGGCGACATTCGCGCTCATGCTCGACGACTTCACCAAGGCGTTCAGTCCCCTCGAAGGCCTCGTGATCGCCGCCGAGGGGACCATGCTCTATCTCGACATCGGCGAGAGCGCGGGAGCCCAGGTCGGCCAGGAGTTCACGATCTTCCGCAAGGGGGAGGAGTTCTACCACCCGATCACCCGCAAGGCGCTGGGGCGGTACGAGGAAGTCCTCGGCCACGCCCAGGTCCGCACCGTCCATCCTCGGTTCTCCGAGGCGCTCTACGTGCCGATCGACGGCAAGCCTGTGCCGCAGGCCGACGATGGCATCAGGATCACGCGCGGGCGGATCAAGGTCGCGATCACGCCCGTGCTCGATCTATCGGAGGCGAAGACCAAGGCGGATCTCCGGCGCGTTCCGTATCTGTTCGCGGTGGGGCTCGAAGGCTCCAAGCGCTTCCAGGTGGCCGATCCGCTCGCGGTGGGCGACCTCTTCATCACCGGTGGCGCGCATGTCCCGGAAGTCCTGGCCCTGCCGGAGCGCGTCGTGCGCGTGTCCAGGAAGTTCGACGTGGCGGGCTGGATCGTGCCGATGCTGATCGAGCGTCGCGGGGTCGTCTACCTGGACGCGACCTGGATCTCGGCCGTCACGGGCACGGCGCTCTTCTCCCGGCGCGCGCCGCTGCTGCCTCCGGCGGCCGTGGAAGAGCAGCGATTCCCATGGGAGCCGGCCAGCGAAGACTGATGTCTTGTCCGCTCGACCCTGCTATGGTATGGGCGGCACCATGACAGTGCGACGTTTCGCGCTGCTCGTCGTGGTCGTCGCGGTCACGGCGTTCGGCTGCTCGACGGCCAAGAACGTCATCGGTGTCCCCAACGCGGGCGACCCGTCGGTCACGATCAAATCGGCCGAGACCAGGTGGCTCCTGATCAAGAATCCCCGGTTCGGCGACGTGCCGAGCGAGCCCGAGTACGTCTGGGTCGAGGAGGACAAGACGCCGATCACGTTCGGGACGGTGATGTTCGGCAAAGGCTCGATCATCGCGTCCCCTGAGATCGTCGCCCGGTACGGCTCGCCGCCCGGCGGCGGAAAGATCAGCCCGCGTCAGGGCATGCCGACCCAGACCTCGGCGGCCCCGGCGGCGCCCGCCGCCCCGGCACCGGCCGCAGCCAAGACGACGGCGGCGGCACCATCGACGCCCGCCCCCGTGAACGGCAAAGCGGTGGAGCTGCCGAAGCGCGGATTCGTCGTCTACGTCGACACCACCCGGATCGTCATCGATCTGACCGCCGTGGACGGGATCCGGGCGGGGACCCTGGTGAGCCTGCGGCGCGATGCCATCCCGCTGGTGCACCCGGTGACGGGCGAGGTGCTGGGCGAGCTCGACGAGGAAGTGGGCACGGCGCGCGTCACCGAGATGCGCGAGCGGTTTTCGGTCGCGGACGTTCAGACAGTGGCCCCAGGCGCGCGGATCCAGGTCAAGGATCGCGTCGTTCCGAAGTAGTCGCTCGCGTGGCCACTCCAACTCTCGAGCGGGTCCTGAAGGAGCGTGTCGCGGGTCTGGTCGGCGCCGACCTGGAAGGCGTCGAGGCGGAGATCCGTCGTGAGCTGGACTCGTCCGTGGCGCTCATCCAGGAGATGGGCGGCTACATCGCGGGCGCCGGCGGCAAGCGCCTGCGGCCGATGCTCCTCCTGCTGGCCGCTCGGCTGGCGGGCTACGCCGGCCCCCGCAGCGTGCGGCTGGCCTGCGTGGTCGAGCTGCTCCACACGGCGACCCTCATCCACGACGATGTCGTCGACCAGGCGCCGCTACGGCGCGGAAGGCCCTCGGCAAACGCGCAGTGGGGCGACGATGCGTCGGTGCTCGTGGGCGATCATCTCTATTCCAAATCCTTCGCGATGCTCGTGCGGGACAACGACCGCGCCGTGATGGAGACCTTGGCGCGCTCCACGGTGTCGATGACGGAGGCCGAGGTCTTCCAGCTTGAGCTCAAGCGGAGCGGGGTCACCACCGAGGCGGACTATCTCCGGATCATTACCCAGAAGACCGCCTCGTTCATGTCGGCGTGCTGCCGGATCGGTGCGCTCCTGGGCGGGCTTCCGGCCGCCCAGGTCGACGCCCTCACGCAGTATGGCCTGGACATCGGCGTGGCGTTCCAGATCTCGGACGACTCGCTGGACTTCGTCGCCGATCAGGACCGTCTCGGCAAGGCCATCGGCGCCGACCTGCGGGAGGGCAAGCGCACGCTGCCGCTGATCGCCATGCTCGCCCGCGCGACGCCGGCGGAGTCCGAGCGCGTGCGGGGCCTCCTCAAGCGCCATACGCTCGACGCGGACGAGATCGACGAGATCCGTCGCTACGTCGTCGACCACGAAGGCGTGGAATACGCCCTCGCTCGGGCGCACGAGTACGCGCGGTCGGCGAAGGCAGCGCTGGCGAGCTTCGCACCGTCGGAGGAACGAGAGACCCTCTCGTTGATCGCCGACTTCGTGGTCGATCGCGACCGGTGACGTGGCGGTCATCACGCTGACGACCGACTTCGGCACGCGTGATACCTACGTGGCCGAGATGAAAGGCGCGATCCTCTCGATCATCCGCGACGTCCAGCTGGTGGACATCACGCACGAGGTGGCTCCCCACGACATCCTGGAGGGCGCCCTCGCGCTCGAGGCCGCCGCGCCGCGGTTTCCGGCGACGACGATCCACGTGGCGGTCGTCGATCCCGGCGTCGGCACCGCGCGCCGGGGGCTCGCCGTCGCCTCGCGCGAGCAAATGTTCGTCGGGCCGGACAACGGACTGTTCACGCCGTTCCTCGACGATCGAGGCTGGCGCGCGTTCGAGCTCAGCGCGGCCGAGTTTCGCCGCACCGAGGTGAGCCGCACGTTTCACGGACGCGACATCTTTGCGCCCGCCGCCGCCCACCTCGCGCGTGGCGTCGAGCCCGAGCGGCTCGGGCCGCCGGTGACCGACCCGATCCGTCTGGCCTGGCCCGAGCCGCGAATCGGCGCGGACAGAGTCGGAGGGGCCGTCGTGCACGTGGACCGGTTCGGTAACCTCGTGACTTCGATCCACGCCGACGCGATCGATCCGCTGGGCGCCGGCGTCATGGTCCGAGTGGCCGGCAAGTCGCTGCCGCTGGTGCGGACCTACGGTGACCTGCGGCGCCGTGGGCTCGGCGCCCTCGTCGGCTCGAGCAATCGGCTGGAGATCGCGGTGAACACCGGCAGCGCTGCGAAGGCGCTCGGAGTGGGGCGCGGCGCCCCCGTCGTCGTCAGTCGGACTTCGTCGTCGTCGGCCCGGCGGGCGTGGAGGAGGACGTAGTGCTCTCGCTCGCCTTGACGGCCGGCTTGTCACTGGCCGCCGGCTTGTCGCTGGTGGCCGGCTTGTCGCTCGTCTTGTTTTCCGAGGATTTTTCCGATTGGAGGGCTTGTTTGCGAGACTCCGAGGGATAGTCGGTGACGTACCAGCCCTCGCCCTTCAAGATGAAGGGGGCGGCCGAGAGCAGGCGGCGCACTTCACCGCCGCAGACGTCACAGACGGTCAACGCGGGCTCGGAGATTCGCTGGCGAATTTCGAACACGCGTCCGCACTTGAGGCATTGATATTCGTAGGTAGGCATCCTGTTGAGGCTACATGGGGAGGATTGGGCGTGTCAAGAAGACACGGGCTCTGCTTGATTCTGTTGGTCCTCAGTCTTTTGGTCGGCTGTACCAGTTCCAAGGAAGCAGAGAAGCAGGCCGAGGTCCAGAAGCTCCAGGCGCGGGCAGCGTACGATCGCGCGCTCAGCTATCTCAACGACAAGCAGCCGGCGGGGGCGCTCGCATCCCTTCAGGAGGCGATCAACGTGAACCCGTCGAACGCGATCTATCGCGACACGCTTGGCGTCGTCCTGCTCGAGCTGGGGCGTCCGGACATGGCGCTCGAGCATTTCAAGAAAGCGATCGAGCTCAATCCCATGTATGCGGACGCTCATTTCCACATGGGAACCGCGCTCGCCGAGTCGCGCCGCTGGGAAGAGGCGGTCGTGAGCTATCGCAAGGCGATCGAGCTTCCGACGCTCACGATTCCCGAGACTGCCAATCAGAACCTCGGACTCGCCCTCTACCACCTCAAGCAGTATCGGGAAGCGGAGCAAACACTGCGGTTCGCGATCAGCCTCGACCCGAAGATGCAGACGGCGTACTACAACCTTGGTCTCGTTTTCATCGCTGAGAACCGTCGAGACGAAGCGAAGGCCGCGTTCCGCCAGGCCCGCCAGCTAGCGCCCGATTCGCCCGTCGGCCAGGCCGCCCTCGACCGGCTCAAGGCCATGGGCGAAGGGGGGTAGCGCCCGGCGTTCGTAGCAGTAAGTAGCTGTTTTTCCTGCCCAGATTTTTTCTTGACGTTGGTCCTTTCAATACAGTAAAAATTGCGCGGTGTGCAGGGCTTTGCCGTGCACACTGTTATCAGCCGTGACGACCCGCGCGAGAGCTTTCATGGCAGTGCCGACCGGCGTCGGGGAGGTCCGAGATGAACAGGCCCCTCGCTCCCGCTCTTCTCGCTCTGGTGCTTGTAGTGGTCCTGACTACCCCGGTCCTGGCTCAGACGTCTCCTCCCGCCCCGAGGGTCACGATCACCGGCCTGTTCGATCAGGTCACAGCAGCTGGAAAGAACTTCTACGACGCCAACTTTTCACGCGACAACGATCGCGAGTGGTATGCCAGGACGCGTTTCCGTCCTGACTTCGAGTTCGCGGTCGGACGCACTAAGGCCGTGCTAGGCATCGAGCTCGATTTCGGCTACGGCCAGATGGGTGTCAACGACGGCGGCTTTCCCGGCAACAACACCGGCGCGTCGAACTGCAAGGCGAACACGAACGGCTGTCTCGATATCAACACCGACGTCGCCGGGGACTTCGAGGTCAAGTGGATCTACACGGAGTTCGATCTGACGGGGAAAGACAGCCTGATGCCGTTCATCCCCGTGCAGACGGTCGCCCGATTGGGCGGTCAGCCGTTCGCCACGCTCGCCGGCTACAAGACCGCCGCGTACGCCAACGGCGACTTTGCGGGTGTCTCGACGATCACCACGTTCACGCCGGAGACCAAGCTCGCCTTGGCCTACGTCGTTGTCGAGGACCAGCTCGCCGGCGGCAATCGCGCCCTCGCGGCCGCGCGAACCAGCCGCGGCGAGGACTACGCGATCATCGTCAGTCCGGAGCTCACCCCGTTCAAAGGCCTCGACATCAAGCCGCTATTTTCCTGGTTCCACGCCGACGGCCTGACGAGCTCGAGCGTTCGCGGTAACCACGCCAACATCCGCACCGTCAGCGGAACGACCAACGGCGTGGGCGCGATGGGCCCCGCTCCGGCAGGAGATTCGGCCCTTCACGAGGACCGCTACACGGTCGGCGTCGACATGCGGTGGCGGGTCGGGGGATTCGGACTCGATCCGACGATCTATTACCAGTGGGGCAACAGGGACAGCCAGGCGCTCAAGACCAACGGCACCACCGGCAAGGTCGAAGCAGACATGAGCGCCTGGTTCGCGGATATCATCGCGAGCTATCAGCTCGGTCCGCTGCTGATGGAGGCGCGCGGCGTCTACACCACCGGCAACAAGGCGCGCGACAACCTGGCCAAGAGCATCCGTTTCTACCAGCCGCTCGACGCTGACGGCAGCTACTTCACGGGATGGGGCCAGATCTTCGCGACCGGCGTGGACTACTTCAACGGCGGATTTCTGCCGATCACCCGGTGGATCACCTACGACCGCTTCGGTCTCGCGACGATCTCGGGTCGGGTGACCTACAGCATCACGCCGTCGTTCGCCGCGTACGGGACCGTCGCGCCGATGTGGACCGCCGAGAAGGTGGACATCGATACCAACGTCACGCCCGCCAGCACCACCGCCAATGGAGGCGCTGGCAACGTGCCGCGCACGACGGTGTCGGAAAGAAGCTGGGTCGAGGGCGAATCTCGCTATCTCGGGACAGAGATAAACCTCGGGATCACATGGCGGTTCGCTCCCAACACCGCGTTCGATCTCGTCGGGTCGGTCTTGTTCGCGGGGGAGGCGCTCGACACGGCCGAGGTGCTCAACGGCGTGCCCACGCGCCGCAGCGCCAATGATGGCTATCAGGTCGCAGCGCGTATTCGGATGGCGTTCTAGAGCTCGTCGCAGTGGCAGTGGTTGGTGATGTCGGCGTTGAGTTCGGGACAAGGCTGCTTTGCTGCTCACCACATCTGAGGAGGCAGTAATGAGGAGAGTGCTTGTCACCGCAGTATTTCTCATCGTCGCCCTCGCGATGCTGGCGCCGTCTGTGTACGCACAGACGCCCCCGCCGGCGCCGAAGGTGACGATCACCGGCCTGTTCGACCAGGTCACGTCGGCGGGCCGGAACTTCTACGACGGCAACTACTCCCGTGACAACGATCGGGAGTGGTATGCCCGGGCGCGGTTCCGCCCGGACCTCGAGTTCGCGGTCGGACGCACCAAGGCCGTGCTCGGTATCGAGATCGACCTGATGTACGGCCAGGGTGGCTCGAACGACGGCGGGTTCCCCGGTAACGCCACCGGCCAGGCCGGCGGCTTCGCCGGCGGCACCAAGAGCGGCACCGGCGGCGCTCTGGATATCAACACGGACGTGGCCGGGTTGTTCGAGGTCAAGTGGATCTACACGGAGTTCGATCTGACCGGTAAGGACAGTCTGATGCCGTTCATCCCGTTTCTGACCGTGGCCCGCGCGGGCGGTCAGCCGTTCGGGACCATCGCGAACTACAAGGTGTACTACGCGAACGGCGACTTCGCGGGGTTGGACCTGTACTCGACGTTCACCCCGGACATCAAGAATCACTTCGCGTACGTGATCGTCGAAGACCAGCTGGCCGGTGGTAACCGGAACATCGCGACAGCTCGAACGAGTCGCGGCGAAGACTACGCGTTCATCATCAGCCCTGAGTTCACGCCGTTCAAAGGGCTGGACCTGAAGCCGATGATCTCGTGGTTCCACGCGGACGGGCTGACTGCGGGCGCCTCACGGCGTGGTGCCGTCAACGTCCGCACCGTCGGCGGCGCGATGAACGCCGCGGGCTCGACGGGCCCCGCGCCGGCCGGCGATTCGGCCTATCACGAAGAGCGTTACACGATAGGTCTCGATGCGCGGTGGCGTATCGGCGCATTCGGTCTGGATCCCACGCTTGCCTATCAGTGGGGTCACCAGGACACGCAGGCTCAGAGAACCAATGGAACGATCGGCAAGGTCACTGGCGACGCGTCCGCCTGGCTGTTCGACGCGATCGCCAGCTACCAGCTGGGCCCGCTACTGCTCGAGATGCGCGGCACATACACCCCGGGTAACAAGGCCCGCGACAACCTGTCCAGGATGAAGCGGTACTTCGAGCCGATCGACCTGGACACCGGGTTCTGGAGTGGTGGTTGGCTCGGCATCCTCGGCCTCGGCGTCGACTACTTCAACGGCGGCGGCGGCGCGAACCAGGGCATGGACACGAACGTCGGCTACGACCGCTATGGACGTGGTCAGTTCGCCCTGCGGGCGACGTACAGCATCACGCCCGCGCTGAGCGTGTACGGAGTGGTGTCGCCGGCCTGGTCGGCCGAGAAGGTAGACACTGACACCGGATGCAACACGACGGCTGCCTCGCAGACCCCGGGAAGCGCCAACGCCGGTTGCCTCAGCCGCGGCGTGATCAGCGGTCAAAGCTTCGCCGAGGGTGACTCGAGCTACATCGGTACTGAGATCAATGCCGGATTCACCTGGCGGTTCGCGCCGAACGCCGCGTTCGACCTGGCCGGCTATTACCTGGCGGCGGGCTCGGCGTTGAAGCAGACCGAGAATCTGAACGGTGTCCTCGTGAAGCGGGATCAGAACGATGCGTACTATGCTGCAGCTCGTGTGAGGTTGTCCTTCTAGTCAGGGTCCCGGCGGGGCATGGGTGGTGTATCGCCCATGCCCCGCTTCCTTTCCCCATTCCTTGACTCTCCCTACCCCCTGGGCTAGCCTCGGGCTGATGCTGGCGTCAGTACCCGCATGAGCCGATCCGCGGCTCGGATCGTCGCCCTCGGTGCCCTCGTCGCTCTCTGGGGTTCCGGGACGTCGGGAGCCCAGACTGCGGCGCCCACCATCGGTGTGCTCGTCGATCAAATTCAGGCGCTGTTTCCGAAGGTCGACGGCGAGGTGATCGAGGTCCAGAACGGCGCCGTGACTCTCGCGCTCGGCAGCAAGGACGGCGTCGTAGCCGGCGTCGAGCTGGCGCTCTACCGGCAGGGCCGCGAGCTCAAGCATCCGAAGACCGGCGAGGTCCTCGGCCGCACGGAGCAGCAGCTCGGCCGGCTCGTCATCCAGCAGGTGTTCGAGGCCTACTCGACGGGAACGGCGAGCGCCGGCAGCGAGGTGCAGCCGGGCGACAGAGCGCGGATCTCCGCTGGAAAGATCAAGCTGAGCTTGGTGCCCCTCGTGGAGCCAGGCGTCAAGGACGCGCAGGCCGATGCGGCCGTCCACGAGATCATCGACGCCCTCAATCGCACCGGCCGCTTCCAGATCGGTTTGGGCGACGCGATCGGCGTGTGGATCAATCAGCAGGGCGGCAAGCGCGAGGACGTGCTCGCCGGCAAGGGACTCGACCCCCTCGCGGAGCGCTTCAAGGTCGACAATCTCATGGTCGTCGCCTTCTCGCGCGTGCAGGGTAAGCCCTACATGGATGTCCGCTTGTTCAGCTTCCCCGGCACCAACAGCCGCCTCAACACGGCCCTGTTCGTCCCCGCGACGGTCAAGCCGCCGGCCAAGGGCGACTACTCCGCCGCCGGCCAGAAGAAGGAAAGCCAGACGCCGAATCAGCAGCGCTCGTTCCTCGCCCGGCTGCTCTACGGCGAGCTCGACGCCGGGACCTATTCGAGCGGCGAGCAGGCGATCCCCCTCCGAGAGGTCGCGAAGTTCCCCTTCGTCATCGCGTCGATGGACCTGGCGATCGGCTCGAAGGACCGGATCGCGCGTATGGCGATCACCGACGGGGCGACCGTCTGGCTCTACCGGCTCACGCCAGAGCGCGTGCTCGAGCCGGAGTGGACGTACAAGGTCGACAGCCGCGCGAAGGTCTTCAGCGTGCAGCTGGCGGAGCTCTCCAACGACAGCACCGTGCACGTCGTGGTCAATCGCTACAACCCCATCAAGGCGATCCGGGTCACTTCGCTGATCCTCACCAGCAAGGACCAGAAGCCGGTCGTGGCCGTCGACGACATCCCGGATATCCTGATCGCCGTCGACGCGAACGGCGACGGCGTGAAGAAAACGCTCTGGTCGCAGGCGTTCACCGAGACGGGCTTCTTCAAGCAGGGCGACGCGACGCGCATGACGCTCCGGAACGGCAAGCTGGTCTCGGACGGCAAGGTGCGCGTCCCGAGCAGCTTCCGCGCGACCGGCGCCGTCTACAGCAACATCAACGGCAAGGGCGAACGCGCCCTGGCGTTCATCGACGAGTACAATCGGTTGCACATCGCGATCGGCCCCGACGAGCCGTTCAAAAGCTCGGCGCCCGTCGGCACCGGCATGGCGAAACTCGGTGTCGAGACACAGATCGAGCGCGGCGGTCGGACGTTCGTCTACCACTCGGAGCCGATGCCGATCTCCGTGGACCTGGATGGCGACGGCATCGAGGAGATCGTGGTGCCGCAGAACCAGATCCCGGGACGGCTCGCGGTAGTCTACAAAGGGCCGGCGGGCTATAGGTTCCAGACGGTCAATTCCGGCTTCGAGGGCACGGTGCTCGCTCTTGGCGCCATTCCGGGCGAGGGCGGACCTCCGTCGCTGGTCGCCGCGGTGGTCCGTTACACGAACTTCCGGGAAACCGAGGGCGAGACGCAGATCATCATGACGATCTCGGAGTGACCCCGGCACGCGTCCGTCCGTCGGCCTGATCCCGCTGGCACTTCCTCTCATGATCTTGCGTCACCCGACCGCGCTCGCGACGACGTGGTCGGCCATGTCCGTCG
>Ga0126370_10001414_pt1 | contig 10973 bp, 7 predicted proteins | sample PanSoiMetaPlot_3_FD_92586 | JGI IMG/M metagenome (GOLD analysis project Ga0126370, IMG submission 92586) | Tropical forest soil microbial communities from Panama - MetaG Plot_3 | ecosystem: Environmental > Terrestrial > Soil > Tropical forest > Bulk soil | place: Panama | collected 2016-02-17 | reverse complement strand
AGCAGTGTTTTTCAAATTTGGTTTTTGTGGGATCTGCGTACAGTTATTTGCAGGACTTTCTGCCGTACGTTGCTCAGGCGGCGGTCCGAGAGGGGTGGGTCGATGCCGCCGGGCTGGGCCGCATGGTTCTGACATACCCGGAAATTCTGTCGGAAGCAGCCAATGGAGGCGTGATTCAGCACAAACGGATTTGCCGTACTCTAAGCGATTGCACGACGGCGCCGCGAAAAGGCCTCCCTTCCGGCTGCTACCCCTTGGACAAATACTACAAAGCTTCTGCGCTCGGCGAGAAGTTGAAAGCCGCAAAGGCACAACGATGACCATGGCATCCCTTCTTCAAAGGCAGAAACCAGGACGCAAAGTACAGGGGATTGCAGCGGCGCTGTTGCCTTTTGGACCGGATAGCAAAGTTGCCGTCGAAGCGTTTCAAAAACACCTTCAAGCCACGCAGCGAGCGGGATTGATGAACGCTGTGAACATGGACACCGGTTATGTCAATTATCTAAGTGAAAGTGAAAAGAGAGATGTCTTGCGTTGGACACGAGAGGCGCTCGGGAAGGAAGTTCCATTCGTGGCGGGAGCGTACATCGAGGGGCAGGCCGGGGAGGTCTTTGCGCTGTACAGGAAGCAGATGGATGCGATTGTGGAGTGCGGCGGAATCCCGATTCTGTTTCAAACTAGCCGGCTGCACGGAAAGCCGGCCAAGGAAAAGGGTGCAGTTTATCAAGCTGTCTGCCAAGGATTTCAAAATGTGCTGGCGTTTGAGCTTGGACAGATGTTTGCGAGGAACGGTGAGATCTTTGATGAAGAGACGGTACGCCGCTTGATGGACATTCCGGAAATCAAAGGAATAAAGCATTCTTCCCTGGACCGCGGAATCGAATTGCAGCGGCTCGCGCTGCGGGATGAACACAGGCCGGACTTCCGTGTTTACACCGGAAACGATCTGGGCATCAACATGATTGAGTACGGCTCGGACTATTTACTGGGGCTTGCCACGTTCGCTCCGGAGAAATTTGCCGAGCGTGACCGCTTTTGGGAAACGGGCGATCCGAACTACTACGCCTTATCCGACGGGCTGCAGTATCTCGGAAACGTAGCGTTTCGCGACCCGGTTCCTGCTTACAAGCATTCCGCGGCTGTTTTTCTTCATTTGACGGGGCGAATTCCGACGGACCGAACACATCCCCAGAGCCCAGTGCGCCCTGCATGGGAGGACGAAATACTCAGAGATTGCGCGCGAAGACTGGGTTGTTGCTGAGGGAAACGCTCAAGAGCGCTTTTGCTTTGTCGCGGCCGAAAGATACTGGGTCATGACCTTCGCATAGTCCGCGATGGCGATTTCCGGCTCTGCAATTTCGGGATGCCAGACTTTTTCCCACTCGAACGAGTAGTAGCCGGTGTAGCCGATTCCGGCAAGGAGTTCTACTTGCCGCTTCACTGGCACATCGCCTCGGCCGGTAAGAACATAGTTGTCTTGTCCGCCTGCCAGACGCGCATCTTTCAAGTGCGTATGGCGGATGTATTTTCCGAGTTGTCGAACGGTGACTTCCGGGTCCTCTTTGCCTTCCACAAAGGTGTTGTGCGCGTCCCACAGCAAGGCAACGTGTGGAGATGCGGCCTTTTCGAGAATTTCTCTTAGTACGGGGGAGGTCGTAAAATCGCCGTGTGATTCGAGAATGATGGTCACATTCTTGGGCTCGGCGTAGCCGCCCAGTTCACGCAAAGAACCGCCGATGTGTTCGACTGCGGCGGCTTGCGGCCCAACCAGCTTGTTGCCAAAAACGCGAACGTAAGGAGCGCCGAGCCGCGAAGCCAGGTCAATGAACCGGCGCGCGTCAGCAAGCTGTTTTTCATGTTCGGGCCCGAGGTCGTGCATGTTGGCGGAGCTGCTAACGCACGAAATGCGCAGACCGCGGGCGGCGATTTCTTTTTTGGATTGTTCGATTTGACCATCCGCAAACTCCGGGCGGGAAGGCAAATCCATGGTCCCTGCGAGGCCGCGAAGCTCAACGGACGCGAATCCGTTCTGCTGCGCAAAGTCGAGAACCTTAATCCAGTCCCAAGAAGGACAACCGAGCGTGGAGAAGCCAATGGGCAAACGATCGTCCCCCGCGCGCATCGCCACGGGGAACGCTGCCATCATCAGGGCCAGACGTTCGAGAAAATCTCGCCGCGATATCCTGCCGCACTTCATGACTTGAGTTACAGCGCCCCGGCCTCTTGCAATTCTTTCTTCATGCCGGCCCAGCTTTGCCGCGTTGATTCTTCAGGCGTACCACCACGCCAATGAGTCTCCAAACTCACAGCGTAAACATAGCCGTCTCGTTTCAGTGCTTTAAACTGGCCCACCCAATCGATGCCACCCCGACCCATCGCCACCCAATCGTATTTGCCGTTCGGTTTCTTTGTTGAGTCTTTACAATGACAATGGCCAATACGATCCTTCGGCAAGAGGTCGTAGCCGTCGGGATAGGGCTTCTCGCCCAGTTCGGAGGCATTTCCGGGATCCCAGTTCAGCCACAAATAGGGCGACTTCACCGCGTTTAGAACTTTGGCGGCTTCCGCGCCGGTGGCCGTGTTGCACGAAGGCTCATTCTCCAAAACCAAGATCACACCTTTCTTGCCCGCGGTGTTGGCCGCGGCAAGCAGTTTCTCGTTCATCGCGTCGCGGTACGGAGCTTGATCATCCAGCCGCCAGAAGTCGAAGCAGCGCACGCGGTCCGTGTTGAACGCTTTGGCCAGCTCGATGCTGCGTTCCAGGACCTCGTCTTGCTGCTCGAAGGTAAAGTCGGCGTTGAACTGGTCGCGCTTCGGACTGAATTTCGAGAGGGGCGCGCCTTTCCAATCGACTTTGAAGAGAGGGCTGGCAATATCCGTCACACGTAGTTTGTTCTTCTCCAAAATGCGCCGCGATTCTTCGACTTCTTTTGCGTCCAGCTTGAGGATGTTCTTGTTCCACATGCCGCGCAGTTCGATCCAGTCCATGCCAAATTCCGTCGCGGCAACTTCGCAGGCATGGCCGAAATCCTGCGAAATCTCATCGTTGATGACGGCGACTCGAAAGGGGGATTTCATACCGCCACCTTGAGCTTTTCTTCGAGATACTTCTTGCTGATCTCCGCGCAATCTTTCGGCGTGCGGCTTTTATCAGGCACGGCGTCGAGCTCAACGATGGCCCAGCCCCGGAAGTTCACCGTGTGCAAGGCGTCGAACACGGCCGGGAGGTCGACTCGCCCGTGGCCCAACTCCACGAAGCGATAGTCGCGCTTTGCACTTTCAGCATTGGGCAGGGATTCCACGTCCTTGATGTGCAAAAAGAGCAGGCGTTCGTGGTATTTCTCGATGGCCTTCGCCGGGTCGCCGCCTCCCTGGAGGTAGTGCGCGACATCGAGCTCCAGCTTGGCGTATCGGGGATCGGAGGCTTGCAGAATCTGGTCCACTGCTTCGGGAGTCTGGCCAAGCGTGCCCATGTGGTTGTGATACCCGAGCGAAATCCCTAGGTCGGCCGTACGCTTGCCAATTTCCGTGATGAGCTGGCCCAAGCGTACGTAATCCGCGGCAATAACTGCGCGATCCTTGGGCCGCTCATCGGTGACTTGCATATAGAGGCCGCCCACTTCGCGCACAAACTTTGCATGTTCGGTGTGTTTTGCAATTTCCTCCGCCTCGACGGCCGGATCAATGCGCACGCTGCCGCTCGAAAGCGCGACCATCTTCAAGTGATGTTTTTCGAGCAAATCCCGCAGTTCCGAAGCACTTGCAAATTCCTTCAGCACGTTGGAACGCAACTGAATCCCGGGAAAACCCAATGCGGCAATGTCCTCAATGGCCTGGCGGTCGTTTTCATTCCAAGTGATGGAGGCATAGCCGAAATGAATCTCGCCGGGCGCGCGTGAAATCGGCGTGTCGAAGTACGACAAATCCCGCGGGGGATAAAGTAGAGCAGCAGCGCGAAGATTCTTAAACGGACATGCGGAGAGCGCAGTCGCAGCCGTCACCGCTCCAATTCCTGTGAGGAGTTCCCGGCGGTTTACCCTATGCGGCATAAAAAACGTCTCCCGAAAGCTTTGAACGTCGTCAAACGCATTTTAGCCCAGTTTGCAAAGGCCCGTGTTTCTGTTTGTCTCGAAGTAGCTTTTAGAAAATTAAAACGTGAGCTTGCCTCCGAGTTGGAGGACGCGGCCGCCGGTCGCGCTGGTAACGTGGCCGAAGCTGCTACTGCCGAAGGTCGTGCCCGCCGCCGATCCACCGTTGCCGGCAAAGAAGAATTGCGGCGTATTTGTCGCGCCGAAAGCCTCCAGGCGCAGGTCGAATCCCATACGCTCGGTCAGCTTGGTCGATTTGGACAGCGCAGCGTCAAGGTTGAAAAAGTTAGGTCCGCTGAGATAGTTCCGTCCGACGTTGCCGAAGTTGGTGCCTGTCGGGGCTGCGAAGCTGGAGGTGCTGAACCATGGGTTCGCCAAACCCACCCCATGGAGAATCTGCACGGGGGCAACCAAGTCTGGCGTTTGCGTATTGTTCGGTGCCAAGAGATTCCCGGACGGGGCTGTGAAGTACAGAGGGAGGCCGGACATTATCGTTAGGAAGCTGGAGATGCGCCAGCCGCCGACAATCCTGGAAGCGATGCCTGAAGATAGAAGGCGCTTACCATTCCCGAATGGCAAGTCGTAAACAATGCTTTGTACAAATGTTTGCGTCCGGTCAAAGTCATTTCGGGCGTAGTCACGGCGTTGATTGATGTAAAAGGAGAGCTGGCCATCATCGCCCCTCTGGAAGCCCATTCCTTTGCCGAATGTATAGGCCGTGGTCGTCGCGAAGCCGTTGGAAAACCTACGGTCAAATTTCATTTGCAGAGCATGGTAGCTGGAGGAGTAGCCAGCAAAGAGGAGGTTGGTGGACGCTGTTCGGCCGAAAGTTGGGAACTCAGGAAGACCCTGGTTGCCTAAGCCCACAACGGTAGCCGCGTTGAGGTTGTAATTGACGACGGTATCTACGGAGTGGTTTCCCACGTAAGCGACATCCAGGACAAAGCGCCAGGGAAGAGAATGCTGGACCGCCAAGTTCCACGATTCCACATATGGGTTTTTGAAGTTCTGATTGACCACAAAGTAGTTCGACGCCTTCGTGGGGTTCGTGATGACACCATTCGACGGGATCACCGGCTGAATTAGGGCCGGAAAACCGTTCTCGAATGTGGCAGTTTGACCGCTGGGGAGAACAGCCGGGCCATAGGTAGCAACCGCTGGATTGAACGCGTTGTTCGCCCGTACGGGGAAATTGTAAGCGTAGCTATTGTCTGGAAATGGTGTATAGCTAATGCCAAATCCCGCACGAATAACGGTCGACTCTCGCAGGCGGTAAGCTAGCCCTATCCGAGGAGCGAAATACTTATAATGCGTGGTAATTCCCAGGTTGTCGGGAATACTCCCGTAACCACTGACTTCGAGCGTATTGTTCGACGGATTGTAGTTGGAGAAGCCGCCTTTGGCCACCGGCGTGGCGGGAGGATAAAACTCCCAGCGAACCCCAAGATCCGCTGAGAATTTGGGCGTGACTACCCATTTGTCTTGCGCGAAACTGAAGAACTGCCAGGCTCGATAATTCGGGAAGAACGTAGCCAAGTCGCGCCCCGCTTGTCCGGGGACGTCGAGCAAGAAACTGGCAAAATCGTTTGTAAAGCTGGTTTTCGACGAACCGGCCCCGGTGTTCAGCGCAGTCTGGCCTTCATTGAATGTATAAAGCCCGCGGGGGCTGAAGGTCTGCTCCTGGAGCAATGCATCGCGAATGCGCCGCAAATCTGCGCCGAACTTGAAGGTATGGTTGCCGAGGATCTTCGTCCACGTGTTTGCAAAGTCGATATTCGTTTCCGAGCGAATCCAGGGCAAGCTGGCCGAGAAACCGATCAGCGGATTGGAAAATCCACCATTGATCGTAATACCGACGATTCCGCTGGTGATTGTCTTATCGAGGTTCACGCCAGGGATACCCAACGTTGTCGAAGTATTCGTCCCGAAGTCTGTGTTGTGAGCTTCGTTGTGATACCAACCCGCGCCCACCCGGAACTCGGCGACGAGCGTGTTTGAGAAGAAGCGATTGTAATTGAGACCTGTGCTGTAGGTGTTTTGTAAGCCATTTCCTTCAAAGTTGCCTTGGGCCGGCCCGCCCCCTAGGCCGAATATGGGTGCCTGGAAGATTGACGGGCGCTGGTAGCTGAATCGGCCGCTTAAGCGGTCTTTGCCAGTAAGGTTCGCATCCACTTTGGCGTCAACAAAGTCCGTATCCTTGTGGAATGCCAGCAGCGCAAAGTAGTTGTTCACGTTGCTTGTATTACCTGCCACATTCGGGGCCGGCAAAAGCGCCAAAAGTTTGGCCGAAATCGGATCAATCAGGGCAGTCGGAATGATGTTCGGGCAACCTGCAGCGTTGGTGCATGCAGCGTTAAATGCGTCCACAGGGCCGTTCGGCCCTGGAACCGTAGCCACCCCCGAAGTGGACGTAGCCACTATGGGCTGGCGCCCCGTGCCGTCCGGATTGCCACTGAAGGGATTGTAGATTGTAGTGGGTGTACCGGTCGGTGAAGAGGCAACGTTCAAGTTTCCTGCGATCAAGCTCGTGGTGGGGATACTGATCGTGTTTGTGTTTGCCTCGTGATCAAACACCTTCAAATAATCGGCGAAGAAAAAAAGCTTATTCTTGATAATTGGTCCACCCACATTGCCACCAAAGTAGTTGTAGGCAAGATGTCCAACGGCTTTATCGAAAAAGTTGCGAGCGTTGAAATCGTTGTTGCGGGCAAATTCGTAGGCGGCGCCGTGGAAGTCATTGCTACCCGACTTGAAAATCACATTTGTAACCGCACCACTCGCCCGGCCCAGCTCAGCATCGAAGTTGCTGGTTGAGACGTCGACCGTTTGAATGGCTTCTAGCGGTGGGATCAGGATTTGCAGCAGCCCGGTGCGCTCATTGTCGTCGATGCCTTCGATCTGGTAATTGTTGCCCTGACGCAGTTGGCCGTTGACTTCGGTTTGCAGTGAGTTGCTGGCGTTGAAGAACTGCGAATGCTGAAAAGTGGCACGAGTCGTGCCGGGAACAATGTTGAGAAGGTTCTGGAAATTGCGATTGGTGCCAAGCGGGACGTTCTCCGTCAGAACCGTCTCGAGCTTGCGCCCGGTATCGGCTCGCTCGGTTTGCAGGATGGGGGTCTCTGCCTCCACAGTGACAGTCTCATTAACGTTCCCGGGTTGGAGAACCAAATCGACGCGCTCGGTGGTGTTCACGATCAAATCGATTCTCTGCCGCGATTCTCGTTTGAATCCCGACTGTTCGGCCGTAACCGTATACATGCCCGGTGGCAAATCTGGGAATACATAGTTGCCGCTATCGTTGGTTTGCGACGAGTGGCTGATGCCCGTGTTTGTTTCGGTGATGGTCACCTTTGCGTTGGCGACGGCCGCTCCGGACGAGTCCGTCACAGTCCCCAACAGGGTTGCATTAACGGCCTGGCCTTTGGCAGGCGCCGAAAACGTTACGAGGATCAAAACGGCAAGTGCTGCCATGCTCAGCCGCGCGAATTCGACCAGGCGAGCTACAGGAACCGATTCAAAGGCCAATTCCGCAGTTCGAGATGTGCTCTGGACTTCCTGCAGGGAAGACCTGGCAAAAAGTACGTTCATAAATGTTCCACCCCTCTCCGACATTTCGGGAGAAACTCCACTTCGGACGAAACACCGGGCAAAATCCTTGGAACTGGTTCCACAACTTAACCGCGCCCAATACTCCTGTCAAGACAGAAGTTTGAAAATCTGAATCCTTTTTCAAGGATCTCCTTGTTCCAGGTTGGTCCTCCGAAAGCGACGGGGACTCTCGTCTTTCTTGAAAACTCTGAGCTTTTCGGACTCTTTGTCTCTTCCGAGGTGTGCTAGACTGATGGGCATTCGGTGACCGCAACGTCCCAAGCAAGTCGAGGAAAGATGCCAAGGTCGCAAAAAGCCAGCCAAGGCATGGAATCAGTTCCAAGGCAAACTACCATTCGGGATGTCGCCCGGGCGGCCGGTGTGGGCATAGGAACGATCTCACGTGTACTCAATTCCAGTTCACAGGTGAGCCGCGAAACCCGTGCGCGTGTGCTGGAAGCGATTCGGCGTCTGGGGTTCCGCCCCAACGCACAAGCTCGGCGCATCTTGAAGCGCCGCTCGGAAATTGTCTGCTTTCTTTTGAGCAATCGTGACTTCATCCATCCTTTTCACGCCCGCATATTGCAGGGTGTCGAGTCCTATGCCAGCGGGTTGCGGCACCACGTGTTGTTTGCCGTGCTGCACTATTCGCCACGAACCGCTCCCGAGAAGATCGATTTACCTCCCGTTCTTCAAGAACACGGCCTGATCGATGGCGTTATCCTGGCAGGCACGATTTACCCAAATCTTCTTCGCAGAATCGAAGGCATACATATGCCTTTTGTTGCTTTTAGTAACAACGTTGTCGGAATGGACGGAAATCACTTTTACGACCAGGTAGGCTTCGACGATTTCAGCGGGACGGTCCAGTCCACGCGCTACCTGATTGAACAAGGTCATCGGGAAATAGACTTCGCTGGAGACCTCTCCTACCCTTGGATTCAGCGCCGGTTTGATGGCTACCGTCAGGCTATGCGTGAGAACAAACTCAAGCCCGTTTCGATCATGGAGCGAAAGTCAAATGGCTTCGTCGATTTCGGCCAAAAGAGCGCGGAACGCATTTTGGCTGGGGCTTCGCGGCCTACCGCCGTCGTAGCAGGGAACGACGAAACGGCGTACGGGCTTTGGCTGTCGTTGCGTCGGCACGGCGTGAAAGTGCCTCTCGAAATCAGCTTGGTAGGTTTTGACGACCGCGAAGAAGCCCTGCTTATGGATCCTCCGCTTTCCACCGTTCGCGTCTACAAGGAAGAGATAGGCCAGACGTGTATGAAGATGCTTCTCGAGCGGTTGCATCATCCGCAGATGGCTTTTAGCCAGCGGATCCTGCCGACTGAGTTTGTAGTCCGAGCGACCGTCCGCAAACTTTAAGCATGCTTGTGATTCTGAGATTCCAACATTACGCCTGTCATACGCTGGCAGTCTTCTCGGGCGTGCGCGCTACGCGATAGATGGCTTCGACAAGAGCCAGGCTCCGGCGGCCTTCGCGCCCGTCGCATGCGGGCGTCGTATTCTTCTGAATTGCGCAGAAAAAGTCTTCCATGACGGCTTGATGCCCGCGAAAATCGCTGACCACAGCGGAAGAGGCACTCTGATTCTCGTCGCGTTCCGCGAATCTGGCGCCTTCCGCAGGAGCATTGCGCAGGTCAACGGCGACAATGCGGTCGTGCTCCAGAACGACCGTGCCCTCGGTGCCAGTTATCTCCACGCGCCGAGGGTAGCCGGGGTAAGCCGCGGTCGTGGCGTGAAAGACGCCCATCGCGCCGCTGGCAAACTCGAGGAGGGCTGTGACCGTATCTTCAGACTCAATGGAATGAAGTTGTGCACTCGCGCGCGCCTGAACGCGAGACACATTCCCAAGCAGCCAGAGAAGCAAATCAATCGTGTGGATGCCCTGATTCATCAAAGCTCCGCCGCCATCGAGTGCCAGCGTTCCGCGCCACCGCGACTTCGAGTAGTATTCCGGCGGCCGGTACCATTTCACACGTGCGTCCACCAGCAGCGGCTTGCCAAGCCGCCCGCGGTCAATCCACTCCTTAATTTGCCGGATGTGCGGCTTCATTCTGTCCTGGAAAATCACTCCCAGCTTTACTCCTGAGTGTTCGGCGGCTTTGATGAGTTCATCCGCGCGCGCTGTGCTGATGTCGAGCGGCTTTTCTGTCAGAACATGGAGGCCATGCTTGGCCGCGGCAATACCCTGCGTGGCATGCAGCCCGGAGGGACTTCCAACAATGACCATATCCATCGGTCGATGCTTGAGAAACACAGCAAAGTCCGTACATGGCGTTCCACCGTGCTTGCGGCACAGCTCCCCCACTTTTTCAGAATTTGTCCCATAGATTGCGGCAATCTCAACGCCGGCGATGGCTCGGGCCGCCCGCGCATGCGTCTCGGAAATATTGCCGCCGCCGATTAAGCCGACGTGGAAGGTCATAGGAATGACTGCATTAAAGCACTAGTGGTATGCCGCGACAAAGGCCTTGTACGCCGCGTCTGTGCTTTCGGGCGTGAGGATTGCCGACGAAATCAGCACCTGGTAGCGGAACGTAACGCTCTGGTGGGGAGCCAGTGTCAGGTTCAACTCTTCCTTCCCATTGCTGAATATCTTTTCGCCCAATGGGTTGGCCGCAAAAAGCCCGTAGCCGCGCGCGTGCCAGTAAGTGGGAAATCCGGGGTTCGACGGATGATCCAAAATCGAGATGGTCACCGGTTCTTCGCCAACCTTGCCGCTCAGATTGCACCAGCGCCCCCGCGTGCCCCAAGCCGCATCGCCCTTTTTTCCCTCGCTGGTCAGGTAAACGCCGTTCACACCGGTATTGTCAAGCTTCGCCACTGTCGTCGCTCTGCCACTGGCGTCGGTGAACACTTCCGGCTTGTCCGAAGGCATCTCCAGGGCGCGCACTACGCGCAGGCCCAGCATGCCGTCTTTCGCATCAGCAAAAACAACTTTTTCCTCCTGTGCTTGAAGCGTGGTGATGCGGTCCACATCACGAAAGTTCGGCCCGCCGCGGAAAACGTAGCGCGTGCGCTCCTTCAACAGAACTTTTTTGTCGTACGTGAGCCAGTCCGCTTCCACTTCCAGCTCGCCCTCGTCCGCCCCGCCCTTTGCGGAAAGGATGGCTCGCTGCCGAATCGTCCCCATCTTCGGAGCGTCTTGAGGCTTGATGGCTTCGGAATTGTTCCAGAAATCAATTCCATTCACGCTCTCGTAGTTCAACCACATCCCGGCATGGTGGGGATGGTCCACGCGCTCGCCCTGGCGCGGGTCCAGCGGATAGCCACGCGTGACAATCGTCCCTT
>Ga0126370_10001413_pt1 | contig 10974 bp, 8 predicted proteins | sample PanSoiMetaPlot_3_FD_92586 | JGI IMG/M metagenome (GOLD analysis project Ga0126370, IMG submission 92586) | Tropical forest soil microbial communities from Panama - MetaG Plot_3 | ecosystem: Environmental > Terrestrial > Soil > Tropical forest > Bulk soil | place: Panama | collected 2016-02-17 | reverse complement strand
TCGACGTAGCGGCCGTAGTACGTCGTGTAGTCGAGCTTCTGGATCTTGATGTTGATGTTGAGGTTCTTCTTGAGGTCCTGCTGCACCAGCTGAACCTGCGAGGTCATCTGCGGCCAATACTCGAAGTAGAACAGGGTCGTCTCGAAACCGTTGCCGTGGCCGGCTTCCGTCAGGAGCTTCTTCGCCTCCGCCGGGCGGTACTGCCACCACGGCCCAAGCTCTTTCAAGGTCGGGGCCTTGTCCTGATAGTACATGTACGGGACGCCCCAGCCCGGGATCCCGTGGCCCTCGAAGACCGTGTCGACCTGCTTCTGGCGGTCGATCGCCATGGAGATGGCGCGCCGCACCCTGATGTCATTGAACGGCGGCTTGTCCTGCGCCAGCGCGACGCCGAACGGCGCCAGCACGTTCTTGTACTCCTGCACGATCGCGTTGGGATTGGTCTTGCGCGCGACCTCCACCTCGGACAGGCTGTTCACCGGCAGGATGTCGCTCTGGCCCGTCCGAAACGCCGCCAGCCGGGTCGCGGCGTCGGGAGTCGAGAGGATGACGATCTCGTCGACGTAGGGGCGGCCCTTGTCGTAGTAGTCCGGGTTGCGCGTGAGGACGACGCGCACCTTGCGCGTGTGCTCCTTCAGGATGTAGGGCCCGGTGCCGACCAGCCGCTTCTTGAGATCGCCGTCCTCTTCCAGCACCTCGCGGGAGAAGATGACCGTGACCGATTCGGCGACGTTCTGCGGGAACAGCACGTTGGGCGTGGTCAGGTGCACCCGCAACGTGTACTTGTCGGGCGTCTCCATCCCTTCAATCTCGCGGAAGGTGAACGCCTGCAGCCCCTCCTTCGCGTACTGCTCGAAGCAGTACTTCACGTCGGCCGCGACGAGCTCGCGCCCGTTGAGCGGCGGGATGTTGTGCCACTTCACCCCCTGGCGCAGCTTGAAGGTCCACGTCCGGAAGTCTCGGCTCGATTGCCACGACTCCGCGAGGTCGCCCTTGAGCGAGAGATCGTTGGTGCCCGTGGCCTCCTCGGGAAACGCGTACCGTATGAGCCGGCTCGACGTGAGGCCGACGAACTGGAAGGTTCCGATCGATTGGGTGAGCCGCGGATCGATCACCGGCGGATCCCAGGGCGCGGCGCGCTGCAGAACTCCTCCACGCTTCGGCGACTTCGTGCTCGCGGGGATCCAGTCGGGATAGGGCTCGGCCGCGGCGGCCGCTCGTCCCGGGCGCGCGCCGACGAGCAGCGCGGTCGCGCCCGCGCCGGTCCATCCGGCGCGCTTGATGAAGTCACGCCGGGTCACGCTCCGGCGAGTGGTCTTGCGGGGGCCAGGGGTGGGCATCGAGGCTTCCCTCCAGGTCAGAGTGCGGCGAAGCTCCCATACGCAAAAATGGAAGTCAAGGGGACTTTGCCGCCGGCGCCGCTACTTGTCGATCCAGAGCCGGGCGATGCTCGGCGAGCCATAGCCGATCGTGCCGCGCAGGACGCCGCCGGCCACGTTTCTGAGGTGCGGCTGGAACATGACGAAGTTCGAGCCGTGCGGCATCCACATGCGCAGCACCTGGTCGTACTCCCGGTCCACGATCCTCTTGGCGGTCGCACGCTGCTCGGCCCGGTCGGGCGACTGCCTGAGCTTCACGGTGAGCTCGTCGATGACGGGGTCGTTGACGCGGAAGAAGTTCTTCGTGGATTTCGAGTGCATGTAGACGTACGTCCGCTCGTCGAGCCCTACCGCGTGGCCGGACTGAAAGCCCCAGGCCATCCCGTCCCACTTCCCCTCGACGTACCGACCGTAGTAGCTCGTGTAGTCGAGCTTCGTGATCTTGATGTTGATGTTGAGGTTGCGCTTGAGGTCTTGCTGGGCGAGCTGGACCTGCGACGTCATCTGCGGGAAGTACTCGTAGTAGAACAAGGTCGTCTCGAACCCGTTGGGATGGCCGGCCTCGGCCAAGAGCTTCTTGGCCTCGGCCGGGTTGTATTGCCACCAGCGGCCGAGATCCTTCGCCGTCGGTGTCGTGTCCTGATAGTAGATCCACGGCACACCCGCGGTGAGGATGCCGTGGCCCTCGTACACCGTGTCCACCTGCTTCTGGCGGTCGATCGCCATCGATAACGCGCGGCGGACGCGCACGTCGTCGAACGGTGGCCGGTCCTGGGCCAGCGCCAGTCCGAACGGCGTGATCGAAGGCGTCAGCGCCTGCACGACGGCCGCGGGATTCGTCTTTCGGACGACGTCTACTTCCGAGGGGCTCTGCAGCGGCAGGAAATCGCTCTGGCCCGTGCGGAACGCCGCGGTTCGGGTCGCCGAATCCGGCGCCGAGAGAATGACGTATTCGTCGACATAGGGGCGCCCGGCGTCGAAATAGTCGGGGTTACGCTGGAGCACGATCCGCACCTTGCGCGTGTGCTCCTTGAGGATGAACGGACCGGTGCCGATCATCCGCTTCTTGAGGTCGCCGTCCTCCTCGAGCACCTCCCGCGAGAAGATCACGGCGACGGGCTCTGCGACATTCTGCGGAAACAGCGCGTTGGGCGTCTTGAGGAAGACGCGCAGCGTGTGCGAGTCGGGCGTCTCCATCCCTTCGATTTCCTGGAACGTGAACGCCTGCACGCCCTCCTTCGCGTAGGCCTCGAAGCAGTACTTGACGTCGGCGGCGACCAGCTCGCGGCCGTTGAGTGGCGGTACGTTCTGCCACTTGACGCCGCGTCGAAGCTTGAAGGTCCACACGCGCTGGTCGGCGCTCCCCTGCCAGGACTCGGCGAGGTCTCCCCTGAGGCCGAGGTCGCCGTACCCACTGGCCTCGTCGGCAAACACGTGGCGCAGGAGACGATTGCTGGTCAGCCCCGCGAACTGGAACAGGCCGATCGATTGCGTGAGCCGCGGGTCGATGACCGGAGGATCCCAGGCCGAGGCGCGGGTGAGCACCCCGCCTCGCTTCGGCGTCTTGGAGCTCGCCGCAATCCAGTCCGCATAGAGCGGCGCGGCGAAGGATCTTTGCCAGCTCGTCCCGACAGCCAGCGCAGTCAGTCCGGCGCCGGTCAGGGCGGCCCGGTGAAGGAAGTCACGTCGAGACACGCCGCGGCGAGTGGTGTACGGGCTCGTGGTGGGCATCGAGGTTCTCCTCCCCGTCCGGACACGTTAGACAAAGGGCGACGACAGGGCCTCGCGTGCCGCGAACGTCCCACACGCGGAGAGTGGACTCAAGGGATCTTACGATCCCCGGCACCATCGCAGGCCGGTCGACAAGAATCCCTTCGTCGGAGGGTTGATCATGCGGTCTCGTCGTCGCCACATGGCGCTGTTCGCAATGGTCGTCGTCCTCGCCATCGGGTCTTTCCACGAGGCATCCGGCCAGACGGGCCCCGCCGGCGAGGTCAGCGTCTCCTGGCACGTCACCATCGCGCCGACCTGGTTCGATCCCTCGAGCGCGCCGCCCCAGATCACGCCCTTCGGTACTCTCTACGCGATCCACGACGCCCTGGTGCGCCCGCTGCCCAACCAGAAGATGGGCCCGAGCCTGGCCGAGTCGTGGACCGAGAGCCCGGACGGCCTCACGTACGAGTTCAAGCTGCGCCGCGGGCTCAAGTTTCACAACGGCGATCCCCTCACCGCCGAGGACGTAAAGTTCAGCTTCGAGCGATATAAAGGCGCCGCCGCCAAGGAGTTCCAGACGCGCGTCCGGGCTGTCGAGATCGTCGATCCTCTTACCATTCGTTTTCGTCTCCACTCGCCCTGGCCCGACTTCATGACTTTTTATGGCACGACCGCCAGCGGCGCCGGGATCGTCGTGCCCAAGAAATATCTGACCCAGGTCGGCGACGACAGCTTCCGAAAGCATCCGATCGGCGCCGGCCCCTACAAGTTCGTGAGCCATACCCCCGGGGTCGACGTCGTCCTGGAGGCGTACACGGGCTACTGGCGGCGCGTGCCGAACGTCAAGAAGCTCGTGCTCAAGAGCGTGCCCGACCCCAGCACGCGGCTGGCGATGCTCAAGACCGGCGAGACCGACATCGCGGTGGCGCTGGACGGCCCTGAAGGCATCGAGGTCAAGCGCGATCCGCGGCTTCAGCTCGTGGCCTCGCGCCACGCCTCGATCTTCTGGATCGAGTTCGCTGACCAGTGGGACGCGAAATCCCCGTGGCACGACAAGCGCCTGCGCCAGGCGGTCAACTTCTCGCTCGATCGCAAGAGCACGAACGAGGCGGCGTGCCTCGGCTTCTGCCCGCCGGCCGGCGTCATCGTGCCGCGCGTGATGGACTTCGCGCTGCAAGTGGAGCCGCCGCCCTACGATCCGCAGAAGGCCAAGCAGCTCCTGACCGAAGCCGGCTATCCCAACGGCCTCGATGCCGGCGACTTCGTGCCGATCCCTGGCTTTCCTACGGTGGCCGAGGCTGCCGTGAACTATCTCAACGCAGTAGGCATCCGCGTGAAGATGCGGCCGATGGAGCGCGCGGCCTTCTATGCCACCTGGCGCGAGAAGAAGCTGCACGGCCTCTTCATGACCGCGGTGGGCAACTCCGGCAACGCCGCGAGCCGGGTGGCCGAGTTCATCAGCTCCAAGGGCGCCTACGCCTACGGCGGCTATCCCGACATCGACGATCTCGCCCAGATGCAGGCCGGCGAGCGCGACGTGAAAAAGCGCGAGGCGATGCTGCACCGGATCCAGCAGATGACGATCGACCGGGCGATGTTCGCGCCGATCATGGATCTGCGCGCGCTGATGGGCGTCGGCCCGAAGATGGCCGATCACACGATCAACCTGGTTCCGATGACCGTGTGGCCCTCGTACGAGGACATGAAGATCAAGAGCCAGTAACCGCCATGGCGATGGACTTCGGGATCTTCATGGAGTTCGAGATTCGCCGCGGCGGCGACCAGGCCTCGGCGTTCCGCGAAGGCTTCGACCTGGTGGACGCAGCCGAGGCCTGGGGGCTCGACGGCGTGTGGCTCGGCGAGATGCACTTCACCCCGGCGCGATCCGTGCTCTCGGCGCCGATCGTGGTGGCGAGCTCGATCGCGACGCGGACCCGGCGCCTGCGCATCGGGATGGCCGTCCAGGTGCTGCCGCTGAACAATCCGCTGCGGATCGCCGAGGAGGCGGCGACGGTCGATCACATCAGCGCCGGACGCTTCGACTTCGGAATCGGCCGCAGCGGGTTTCCGCGCGTCTACGACCTCTACGGCGTTCCCTACGCGGAAAGCCAGGCGCGGTTTCGCGAGGCGCTCGAGATCATCCTCGAGGCGTGGAAGGGCGAGCCGTTCAGCTACAAGGGTCAGTACTGGAGCTTCGAGAACGCCACCGTCGCGCCGCGCCCGTACCAGCTTCCCCATCCGCCGCTTCGCATGGCCGCCACGACGGAGGAAACGTTTCCGAGGGTCGGCGAGATGGGGCTGCCGATCTTCGTCGGCCTGCGCGGCATGGACGTTTCGGCCCTCCGTCACCACGTGCTCGCCTACCGCCGGGCGTGGCGCGACGCCGGGCATCCCGGTCACGGCAACGTCTACCTGCGCATTCCGGTCTACGCCGCGGCCACCGAGCAGGCCGCGCTCGAGGAGCCGTTCGACAGCATCACGTTCTACTTCAGCCGGCAGGCCGACCTGCAGCAGGCGGCCGTGGGCCGAACGGGCGCCGGGCCCGCGGAGCGGCTGCAGGCGCGCGTCGAGCGGCTGGCGGGACTCTCGTACGAGCAGATCCTGGCCGAGCGCGTAGCGTTCGGCAGCGCCGCCGGTCTCATCGACCGGCTGAGCCGCCTGAAGGACGAGCTGACGCTCGACGGTGTCGTCGCCGAGCTCGACGCGGGCGGCCTCATTCCGGCCGAGCGCGTGAAGAAGAGTCTTGCGATCCTGACCCGCGAGGTCATGCCCGCGTTCAAGTAATCGACAAATCGCGGTGGCGCCTGCCCGACGGCGCAGTACCATGCAGGGCAGGAGGGCACCGCATGAAGATCGATCGCTACACGAAGGCCGTTCTCACCGTCATCGCCGTCGCGCTCGTCGTGATCGCCGTCCGGCCGTACGTCCCCGCCTCGATCTGGCCCGCGACGCTGCAGGTGGCGCCGGCGCAGGCGCAGACGATGGCCGCGCGCGAAGCCACGATCCCGAAGGCGTGGGGCAAGCTCACATCCTACGGCTCCGGCAATCTCTACCTCGAGGGGCCCGACAAGTCGCTCCGGATCGTCGACCTCGACGGCAAGCCGCCGGAGTACCCGAAGCTGAAGTGGATTATTAAGTTCGAATAGGTTTCATCGCGCCGACGGCACCGACCTGGAAGTGCGGGAAGCGCGCGCGAAGGCTCGGGATGTCCGGCAGCATCCGGACGTCGACGAACCCGGCGGCTTCCATGGCGCCCTGCCATTCCTCGGGCGCCAGGAAGCCGCCGTTCGGTCGATACGGCGGATGGAGCACGGGTGAGCGAAACGTCTCCATCAGATTGAAGATGAACTCGATGTAAATTGCCTGCGCGGGCGCCGTGCGGATGCACTCGGACACCACGAGCCGGCCGCCCGGTGCGAGCGCCGCAAAGATCTCGCGCAGGGTGAAGTCGAGATCGCGCGCGACATGCAAGGTGTTCACCGCGTAGACCAGCGAGGCTGACCCCGGCGCGACCCCCTGCGCCGCGAAGGGCAGGTTCATGTCGAGCCCGCCAAACTTCAGGAACGAGGCGTCCGGGAAGCGTGTCTCGAGCGCCTGCTGGCCCCGCCGCATGAAGAACGGCACCAGCTCGGTGAAGCGATACTCGCGCACGTCGCCCCAGCGTCCGGCGCGCCGCAGCTCGTCGAGGAGCGCGGCAGCGCCACTGCCCAGCCCACCGCCGAGCTCCATGATGGCGACCGGCGCCGGCCCCAGCAGCTCCACCGCCGCGGCGGCCCCGACGAGGTTGTTCACCACGTAAAGACCGTTCTCGTTCGAAAAGAAGTTCACCCACAGGCGAAGGCGGCTCGGCGAGAAGAGCACCTCCTCGCCGGTGCGCTCGCCGCGCAAGAACATGGGATAGTCCTGGGCGACGGTCTCGGCCAGCACGTACGAGGGCTGCCAGGAAGGGTCCAGACGCCGCTGCGCCTCGAGAATCTCCCCCGGATCGAGCTCGGGCACCGGTCCGCGCAGCTGAAAGCGCGGCCCGCCGTCGAGATCGCGCTGCTCGAGGATTCCGCGATGGCTGAGCCGACGCAGCATCCAGTCGACGGGCACGCGCGCCCGTCCGGGCTCGAACCCGGCGCGGGTGACGAGCTCGTCGGTGGTGCCTTCTGTCTCGGCCGCCTTCGCGAGCCCGGTCGCGCGAAAGATCTGGACGGTCAGGCGCAGGACGTACTCGTCGTAGAGGGTGGCCGAGCGAATGAACGTGCCCGTGAAGGGCGGGCTGATCCTCGGATGCAGGATCGCGGCGAGCGCGCGCGACCTGCGCTCGGCTTCCTCGAGCTCGACGACCTCGCTCACGGGCCGAAGGGGTTCCACACGTCGAAGAAATTGAACCACTGCGTTGGCTTGTCGGCCACGATTTGCTCGAGCGTGCCGACCCACGCGGCGAGCGCTTCCTCTTCTCCACCGCGCGCGATGTTCAGGAGGGGCAGCACTCGCAGCACGTAGCGGCCGTCGCCGTCGAGCGTGCAGAACGCGGGCAGGACCGGCACCCCCGCGGCGCGCGCGAGATGGAAGGGCCCCACCGGGAAGGGCGCGGGGCGACCGAAGAACGGAATCATCACGTCGCCGCGATTGCCGAGCGCGCGGTCGCCCTGCAGCGCGACCGCCTCGCCGCGCCTGAGGGCCGATATCAGATTCAACGAGATCGTCGGGTGCGACCGCGGCACGAAGCGAATGCCGCTGCCGTCGCGCCGCAGCCAGCGCTCGAGAGCACGCGCCTCCTCCACCGCGACCACCACGTGGGTGGTGCGCGCGGAGTGCTGCGCGAGCACGCGCCCGGCCAGCTCCCAGTTGCCGACGTGGGCCGTCAGCGAGATCAGGGGGCCGTCGTAGCCCTGCAGATGCTCGCGCCCGCGGACGACGCCGAGATAGGAGCCGATGCGCGCGGGCCGGCGGCTGGCCGTGATGAGGTCGCTGAAGCACATCGCGAACTCGCCGAAGACCTCCGCGGTCAGCTCATCGAGCCGCCGCCCGCTCGCTCCCGTCATGATCTCGAGCGTCTTGCGCGTCGCGGCGCGCTCGGCGGGCAGGAAGGACTGGGCGAGGCGACCGACCCGGCGGGACAGTCCCAGGCGCAGCCGCCGGGGCAACCAGCCCATCGCGGCCGCCAGCCGGTAGAGCTCGGCCCGGTTGTAGCCGTGGGCGTACCACTGGGGCTGCGCGCCCTCGGTCAGCGCCGAGCTTTCCATGGACCGCTCGCAGTCTAACCACCCTCCGCCCGCGAGACAAGGTAGGATGGGCGAAGGTCGATGACCCGCGTTCTGATCGTCACCGCCAGCTACGGCTCCGGCCACAACGTCGCCGCCCGGTGTCTCGCCGCAGCCTTCGAGCGCGAGAAGGTCCAGGTCACGGTCGTGGACCACTTTCGCGAGCTGGTCCACCCCCTCTTCGATCGCTCCAGCCGGGCGCTCTATCACGCGGTCCTCCGGCGCGCGCCGTTCCTGTGGGGCCTCGGCTATTCCTTCGCCGACTGGATGGCCAGCGACTCGGTCCTCACGCTCGGGGTGACGCGCCTGGGCACCGAGCGGCTGGGCGCCCTGCTCGAGCACCTGGCGCCGGATCTCGTCGTCACGGTCCATGCAACCCCCGCGGTGGCGATCTCGACGCTCGCGCGGCTGGGGACGCGCGTGCCGCCGCACACGACGGTGGTCACCGACTTCGTCGCGCACAGCCAGTGGATCGCGCCGAACATCGCCCGCTACTGCGTCGCCGACCCTGAAGTGCGTCACGAGCTGATCGCGCGCGGTATTCCATCGGAGCGCGTCCTCGTCACCGGTGTCCCCATCCGTCCCGAGTTCTCGCAGCCGGTCGTGCCGGCCGCCGCGCGCGAAGAGCTCGGGCTCTCGACGCGCGCGCCGGTCGTTCTCGCGATGGCGGGCTCGCAGGGCGAGCTCGGCCGCCTCCCCGACGTCGCCCGCACGCTGGCCGCGATGCGCCGGCCGTTGCAGGGCCTGGTCGTCGCCGGGCACGACGCGCGCCTGAAGGCCACGTTGACCCGGCTGACCGAGGGCTCGACGATCCGCACGCTCGGGTACGTCGGGGACGTCCGCCGGCTGATGGCGGCGGCCGACATCCTGGTGACGAAGGCCGGCGGGATGACGCTCGCGGAGGCGATGGCGGCGGAGACGCCGCTGCTCCTCTACGGCTCCCTGCCGGGCCAGGAGCGTCGCAACGAGCGCTTCGCGGCGCGCGCCGGCATCGCCCTCGTGGCCCGCCGCCACGCCGAGCTGGCGCCGCTGCTCGAGCGGACGCTCGACGAGCCCGAGCTGCTGGAGCACCTGCGCGCACGGATGCGGCGGCTGCGCCGGCCCGACGCGACCCGGCGGATCGTCGGCGCCGTCCTCGAGCGCGGCGCGCGAACGCGATGATCGCCGCGCGGCTCGCGCTCGGCGCGGCCGCGGCATGGGCCGCGTACGCCTGGGGCGCTCACGTGCTCGCCCCGGGCTGCGTATCGCGCGGCCCGCGGACGCACCGTCACATCGCGCTCACCTTCGACGACGGGCCGGACCCGGTGTGGACCGAGCGGATCCTCGCCGTGCTCGCCCGAGAGCGCGTGAGCGCCTCGTTCTTCCTGGTCGGCGAGCGCGCGGCGCGCGCGCCCGAGACGGTGCACCGGATCGCGGCGGCGGGCCACGAGATCGGGAGCCACGGCTGGTCGCACCGAAGCCTCTGGCTCTGCGGGCCGGGCCGCACCGAGAACGAGATCGTGCGCGCGCAGCATTTTCTTTCCGACGCGGTCGGCGCTCCCATTCGCCACTTCCGGCCACCGTGGGGCATGCTGAACGCGGCGATGTTCAGCGCGCTGCGCCGCCACGGCCAGCGGTGCGTGCTCTGGTCGATCCAGCCCGAGGGCCTGCGCGCGACGCCGCCGGTGCGCCAGGTCGAGCACGTCCTGGATCACGCTCATCCCGGCGCCATCGTGGACCTGCACGACGCGGAAGGAGTCCGCGACGCACCGGAGCGGCTCCTCGTCGCGCTCCCGGCGATGATCGGGGGGCTGCGCCGGCTGGGCTACGACTTCGTGACGGTGGGCGCGCTGCTCGGCTGAATCGGCCGCTACGCCGACGAGTGCCGGCGCGCGAGGAACTTCAGGAACTCGCGCCCCTCGGCCAGGCGCCGCTTGCAGACGTCGAAGTCGCGCGCCATCTCCTTGACGAAGCCGAAGAGCTTGCGCGGCCGGAAGTAGAACTGCCGGTAGAAGCGCGCGAGCGAGGCAAAGATCTCCTCGCGCGAGAGGTGCGGATAGCCGAGCACGCTCGTCTGCGTGCCGCCCGCGTCGACGAGATCGGTCGTCTCGAGCCAGCCCTGCTCCTGCGCCTCGCGATAGAGCGCGGTGCCGGGATACGGGGCCGCCAGCGAGACCTGGAGCGAATCGGGATCGATGTCGCGCGCGAACCGGATCGTCTCCTCGATCGTCTCGCGCGTCTCGCCGGGCAGTCCCATGATGAACGTGCCGTGGATCTTGATCCCGAGCGCCTTCGCCTCGCGCGTGAACCGGCGCGCGACGTCGAGCCGGATGCCCTTCTTCACGCGGTTCAGGATGTCCTGGCTGCCCGACTCGTAGCCGACCAGGAGCAGACGCAGCCCGTTGTCGCGCAGCACGCGCAAGGTGGACTCCGGCACGTTCGCCTTGGCGTTGCAGGACCACGTGACGCCGAGCCGTCCGAGCCCGCGCGCGATCGCCTCGGCGCGCGGCAGGTCGTCGGTGAACGTGTCGTCGTCGAAGAAGTACTCCTTCACGCGCGGGAAGTGGCGCTGCGCCTGCGCGATCTCGGCGACGACGTGCTCCACCGAGCGCGTGCGATAGCGATGGCCACCCACCGTCTGGGGCCAGAGG
>Ga0126370_10001412_pt1 | contig 10978 bp, 2 predicted proteins | sample PanSoiMetaPlot_3_FD_92586 | JGI IMG/M metagenome (GOLD analysis project Ga0126370, IMG submission 92586) | Tropical forest soil microbial communities from Panama - MetaG Plot_3 | ecosystem: Environmental > Terrestrial > Soil > Tropical forest > Bulk soil | place: Panama | collected 2016-02-17 | reverse complement strand
TCAGGTCGTAACAACCTTTCGTCAAGTATCTGCAACCAATAAGAGAAATTGGTGCTGGTGCGCATTTGGCCTCAAGGGGTGGGAGACAATGCGGACGAGCATACTGCGGGTGTTTCTCTTCGGCCTTGTTGCTGTCTCAGTGCCGGCTTTGGCCCCGGGTCAAGCGACCGACCCTGACGTCTCAGTCCTCGCCAACGAACCGGGCGCACGCCTCAGCTTGAAGGAGACCAGCTCGGTTTTCTCGATCGAGCTGAGAGCAAACACCGGCAAGCCTGTATCCGCAACGCTCGCCGCCAAGATTCTGGCCCCGGATGACAAAGTGCTCGCCGAAGCTTCGGCTCCCGTCTGGGTGAGCTCGACTTATCAGCGCGCCGAATTACCTCTCAAATGGGTTCCCGAAAGCGGTCTCGGGCATGTTTTGGGTGCCCGTCTTTTCTATGAGATCCGCCTTACCAGCAGCGCCAGATCGGCGGCTTCTGGAATCCTGTCGCCCTATGCGCTCGTTCCGGAGATTTTTGAGCTGCACTTCATGGGTCTGAATTTCATCGGATTGGGACGTAGGTACGTAGCCCGCGTCTGGGCTACGCGCCCGGATTCTGACCAGCCAGTGGCGGGAGTTTCCCTGGCCGCATTCTTTGGTGATCCCGACGACGCCGACGGTCCGAAAGGATGGAAGGCTCGCGCCCGTACGAACGCGCGCGGCGAAGCGCGGATCACTTTGCAGCTTCCCGAATTGTCGGGCGCGCCCGATGAGGAGGAATCGGACCTTGAAATCCACGGCACGAACGGAAATTTTAAGACTTTCTTGACGGCAACCCTCCATGTCTGGCGACAGGCGGCGGTTCTGCTTGCGACGGACAAACCTCTTTACCAGCCCGAGCAAACCCTGCATATGCGTGCGCTCTTGCTTGATGACCGGCGTCACGCATGGGGCCAGCAGCCCGTCCGCTTTACGGTCCGCGATCCCGACGACACGATCGTATTTTCCGCGGACGCGCAAACGTCCCGATTCGGCATCGCTGCAACCGATTGGACGATCCCGTCTTTACAGAAGCTAGGCAACTACCGCGCAGCAGCCGAGGTCGCGGGAGAATCCGGCTCGAGGCAGGTCAGTGCGCGCCAAATCGTGCGAATCAGCCACTACGAGCTGCCGACTTTTACCGTGAACGTGACACCCGACCGGCCCTTTTACCTGCCGGGGCAGAATGCCGATCTCAAGATCAGAGCGAACTACTTATTTGGCAAACCGGTTCTGCATGGCCACGTGCGCATTTTGCGCGAAGCGTCGCGCGAGTGGAACTACCGCGACCAGAAGTGGGAGACCGAAGAAGAGGAAAACCGGGAAGGCGAACTGAATAGCGAGGGCGAATTTCAGATCGCTCTGGATCTTTCCAAAAGCCATGCCGCCCTGCAAGACACGGACTGGAAGCGCTTCCAGGATATCCGCTACGCCGCTTTCGTAACCGACAACTCAACGAGGCGCAGCGAGGAGCGCCATTTCGATATACGCGTTTCGCGCGAGGCGATCCATCTGTACGTGCTGAACGCCGCCGCAGGCATGCCCGTTGGTCTCCGGCCCGCTTTCTACATTTCCACTTCCCAGGCCGATGGTACGCCTGCGGCTGTCGATGTTCGCGTCCGCCTATACACGCAAGATCCGAGCGACCCCGAAGCTTCGAATCCAGTCGTTGAACCCTTTGCCACCGCGAGCGTGCAAACCAATCGCTACGGGATCGCCTGCGTTCGTTTCCCTGAGCCTCTTAGAAGAGAACAGAACGGCGAAGAAACCAGAAGTAGTGATCGAATCTACGTCGCTCTCGACGCAAAAGCTCCGCAGGGCGGGCAGGGACATCACCTGGAGTCATACTCGCTCGAGGAAGAACCGGCACTACGCATCACGCCAGAAAAAGCAATCCTCAAGCCAGGCGAGGCGATCGATGCGGAAATCGAATCCTCGATATCGCGCGTGCGAATCGGCGTCGATCTCATCCAAGCCGATACGCAAACCGTTCTCGCTTCACAGGAAGTCAAACTAGCGCACGCTTCGGCACGCGTCTTTTTTCCTGCCGTACCGCAATTTTCTGGCCGACTCTTGCTCGCGGCCTATCCGCTCCATGCCGAGAGCGAGTCCTATTCGCTGTACTCGCCGATGGCGGGCTCCTCCGTGCTCGTCCCGAAGCCGGACGCTTTGCAGCTAGAAATGAAGCCGGCAAAAGCTACTTATCGGCCGGGCGAATCCGCAACCGTGAATCTTAAGGTGAGGGAACAAAACGGTGTGTCGTCAGAAAGCGCATTGGGCCTGCTGGTCTACGACCAGGCGGTTGAAGAGCTGGCACGCAACGAAGCCAGCCTTTTTACGAATGGGTATGAGCACTTAGACCCTAATCTCGGCTTCCGGCCCCTCGAAGAGGACGGCGACTCCATCGCCGGAGTGTCCTTGAAGCAGCTTCTCGACCGTCAAACGAATGACGCCGTTCCAAAGGATCTGGAGCTGGTGGCCGAAGCCATGCTCTTCTATCAGGGCGGCGCGCCGTTGCTCATGGAATCTTCCGATCCCCCGCGCGATCTCGATCGCGTGTTCCAGAAGCAGATCAGCGGCGTTCTCGGGCCCGTAGCCCGGCTCCTCGAGGAAAGCTTCACAACCATCGGCCACTTCCCGGCGAATGCCGCGGACTACGCGCGCCTGCTCGGCGAAAAGGGCATCGACCCATCCAGTCTCACGGATCCGTGGGGGCGGCCCTATCACCTACGCCGGCTATTCCGATGGACGAATGAAGTTCTGGAGTTTCGCAGCGAGGGTCCCGACAAAACGGCGGGGACCTCAGACGACTTCACCGCGCTGAGCCTTTCGCGACCATTTTTCGAACGCGACGCACAGCGCCTTCGCGCGGTCATGGAGGCGTACCACAAACGCACGGGCGGCTATATTCGCGATCAGGCTACCCTCGAATCGGCCTGCGACGAGGAGAAAGTCGCGCTCGCGAGCTTTGCCGATCCCTGGGGTACTCCATACCGATTTGCCTTCGAGGCCAACCGCGAGAAGTACCTGCTCAAGGTGCTCAGCGCCGGACCCGACAAGCGCTTCCGCGGAGCGACGGACGATAGTTCCGGGGACGTTGACGATCTGGTGGTTTCGGTCGAGGGCATGCCCTATTTTCGCGAAACGGCCGAGCACATTTCCGCCGCACTGCTCAAAAGCGCGAAATCCTCGGCCCACTTTCCCGAAACCGAGCAGGAATTCCGTAAGGCCATGGCGGAGCACGGGCTCGACTGGGACGCCCTTCGCGATCCCTGGGGCCGGCCGTACCACGTCACGCTTACGACGGAAGCCGCTTACAGCGACGCAGTCACCCTACACGCCTACGGAGAAAAGGTCAGCACTTCGCGGAAACCCGTCACTCGAAGCAGCAGGATGATCAACATCGCAAGCGACGGCCCGGACGGCCAGCCGAACACCCCTGATGATTTTGTCCTGGCGAAATTCGGTTCGCCCTTTCTCGAGGAAACCGGCGGAGGTACACCAGAACCCTTGACTCCGCAAGAACCCCAGCCGATTTACACCGGCAATTCGGGCGCCGTGCGCTTGCTTGTCCAGGATCCGACGGGCGCCGCTATTCCCAACGCCAAAATCACTTTGACGAACGAAGCAACCGGCGTCAGATATGACGGGGTTTCAAATGATCAGGGTGCGTTTCTGCTCTACGATCTTCCGCCCGGAACCTACCGGCTCCTCGTCGAGAGCTTTGCATTTCGCCCTTACGTTCTGACGAACATCCCGGTCGTTTCGAGCAATGCCACCGACGTGGAGGTGAGGTTGCAATTTGGCACCACGAGCGAGACCGTCGAAGTCGCGGCAGAAAGCATCAAATTAAGTACTTCAACAGCTTTGTTCGCTGTTTGGCCGCACAAGAGCTTAGCCACCGAATCGGGCTCAGCATCGGGACAAATCAAACTTGCTCTTTCTACGCCGCGTTTGCGCGAATATTTTCCGGAGACCCTGTTTTGGCAGCCGGAAATTCACGTCGGAGGAGCGGGCCATGCCTCCGTCAAGGTCCCGCTCGCCGATAACATCACCACCTGGAAAATCTCTGCGATCGCATCGACTCTCGATGGCCAGGTGGCAACGGCGTCGACCGAACTGCGGTCCTTTATGCCGCTCTTTGTCGAACTCGAACCGCCCAAGGTTCTCACCGTCGGAGACGAACTCGAGCTGCCGGTCACGGTCCGCAACTACCTCGATAAGGCGCAGGATATTTCGCTCGACTGGGCAGCCGAACCATGGGCCGAACTTCTGTCGGCGTCGGCAGTTCGCCTCGTGGTTCCGGCGGGGGACTATGCGGGGCAAACCTTCTCCTTTCGTGCCGCCCACCCGGCCAAAGCGGCCAAGCAGCGCCTTACGGTATTCAACCGCTCCCGGGCGAGCGCCGGCGATGCCGCCGAGAAGAAACTGCTGGTCCACGCGGACGGCCAAAGGCGTCTAGCACAAGCGAGTTCGATCTTTGCAGGCGATACTTCCCTCTCGCTAGAAATTCCCTCGGAAGCACTTCCTGGCGCGAGCGAAGCCGAGTTGGTTCTTTACCCCAATTTGATCACCCACGTGAGCGACGCCATCGAAGGCATCATGGGCCGGCCCTACGGCTGCGCAGAACAAACCATCTCTTCGGCCTACCCAAGCCTCTTGTGGTTGCAGCTTCAGAAGGACGGTCAGCTGCCGCCGTCTCCTGTCGATGCGCGCGCCCGCGGCTACCTGCGGCTGGCCTACGCAAAGTTGCTCCGCTATCGCGAACCGGACGGCGGGTTCTCGCTTTGGGGCCATAGCGCGTCTGCGACCGCCGTGTCCGCCTACGCCCTGCGCTTCCTGACGGAAGCTTCCGAATTTACCGAAGTCGATGCGGGGGTCGTTGCGGCCGCGCGTCATTGGTTACTCGCACAGGCTGCGCCGCAAGGTGGGTGGACGGAGAACGGCCGGTCCTCGGAAGGTTCCACGCTCGATCTCACGGCGTATGTGGTCGAAGTGCTTGCGCGGGACCTTTACCGCCGCCGTTCCGATGACCAGGACCTTGCAGCGGAGCGCCAGGCGGTTCGAAATGGCATTGCCTATTTCGCCCAGCACAGCCGCGACGATTCTTCCCCCTACGGGCTAGCGCTGATTGCGCTCGCCAAGCTTGCTGCGCGAGATGACGCCTCCCAGGAAATCGCCGATCTTCTGGCACTTGCGCAAGCAGAGGGCCAGGCCAGCTACTGGGACCTGCAGCACAACACCATCTTCTACGGTTGGGGCTATACCGGGCGCATCGAGACCACTGCCCTGGTTCTAGAAGCATTCGCGCTCTCTGAGAAACTGGGCAATCCGTCACCGGCACTCACCCGTGCTTTGCAGCGCGGCACGCTCTTCCTCCTCAAGAACAAGGATGCATATGGCGTCTGGTACTCGACGCAAGCTACGGTAGACGTCTTAGAAACCCTGGTCCGCCGACTCGAAACGACTGGGCCGGAGTCGGCGCGTGCGCGCATAAGCATTTACGTGGACGGGAAGCCCGGCCCGGAACTTTCCGCGCCGTCAAACGCCCGCCAACTCACGCCGCAGCGCGCCGACCTCACACCGTTCTTGCCGCCGGGCAAGCACACGGTGGAACTCCGCGGAGGCAGCTCCGCGAGTTCTAGCGTCTACGTGAATGCGAGCTACTACCTGCCCTGGACCGATCCTGCGGTTACCGGCCCTTCGGTGGGACGCTCCACTGCGGAATCCTTGCGCTATTCCATCCAATTTGACCGTGCCAACGCTTCCCCTGGCGACGTAATCCATTGCACGGTTCACGCGGAGCGCATTGGCTTCCGCGGCTACGGCATGATGCTGGCAGAGGTAGGCTTGCCTCCCGGAGCCGACGTAGACCGCGCGTCGCTCGATTCCGCCGTCTCCACCGCCAGTTGGGATCTGCAAAGCTACGAAATACAACCGGACCGCGTGGTCTTCTATCTATGGCCGCGCGCCGGTGGCACGACCTTTTCTTTTGCTTTCAAGCCGAGATTTCGGATGTCGGCTCAGTCTTCGGAATCGGTCCTCTACGACTACTACAACCCGCTGGCTCGGACGTCGGTATCGCCTACGCGATTTACGGTGCGATGACGACCCGGGCTCCGAGGTCAGGCACCAATTCGCATCCAGTTTTCGGCATTGCCGCGGAAGAGCCGGTTAACGTCTCTGCCGATTTCCTGCTCCGTGACGCCGCGGCCATCCTCGGCGAGCAGCCGGTAGTTTTCGGTCAGGATGGGCCCGACGATCCGCCGCGTGTTGGACCATTTGTAGATGACTTGTTCTAAAACGCGCGCGTCGGAATGCTGCGGGATGAAGCTGGCACCCAGCATCTCGATGCGCTCGCGCGTAATTTCCTCGACGATGGAAGTGTTGTTCATGAACCACCAGCACCCGAACGGAAGCAGATTGCTGAACTTCCGCGCAAGTACGCAGAGTTCGTGCTGATTTTCGCGGCTCAGCACACTGATCAGGAAACGGTTGGAGGGAAAATCGCGGCAGAGATATTCTACGGCGCGCATGTCTGCGCGGCCGACAGCGTCCCCGGCAAGGCGAATGCGCGGGTTGACCTGTTTGCGGACGCCTATCATCAGGGACAGCGGAAGCCCGGATTCCCGGCAAGCAGGAAGAACGGCTTGCTCGAGAATTCTGCCGCCAAGCGAATCGTCGGGATACAGGAAGCTGTCGGGAAGCGAGCATGCGAGGTAAACGGGCCGCATGCGCGTAATCCAGTCCGAGAGAAAGCGGCGGATCTCAGGGATGGACCGAGCGCCGGCGCCGGCCTCGACGGCATACCCCTGCGCTTCGACCGCTTGCCAGTGCTGGGGCCACAGATTTAAGACCCGATCCAGGCGCAGCACCGGATGAAATTGCGGATGAGCGGCGGCACCGCGGAGCCAAAGCGGGGACTCGGCGGGATCAAGCGGATCGTTGGTCATCACGACGCTCTCGAGCCCGGCCATCCTAAGAACACTCGCAATGTGGGATTCAAGTTTTTGCTGCCTGAAAAATGCGCGCGCTTCGGGCAGGGCCGAGGCATCTGTCGGCAGTCCGAACGCGTGCAGGACGGCAATCACACCGCGCGTCGCTTCGGAAATGGGATTATTTTCAACAAACAACGTGCGCCATATAAGGTCTGCCTGTTCGGTCTTAGAAAGCGTCCAGTATTGTTCGGGGGCTATCTCGGACGACCGAAACAGTTCCGCCTCCAGGTAGTGGTAGGTCAAGAGCTCGTCGATTCCCCATAGACCGAGCTCCCCCAGGGACGGCGCAAACAGGTGCGTATGGATGTCAATAAACGATGTGGTGGCGAGCGCATCGCGCACCGCTTCGGCGATTTTTGCCGGATCGAAAATTCGTATACTCTCGGAACGACTGGAATGAGATCTGAGGTCTGTAGTCACGGCTTCATCCAATCCTGCGCTTTTTCACCCGCCAACGAAAGATTGTGGCACGCCATGCTGGCCACCCGTCGCGAATCGACTACCGACGCCCGGCGCGCGGCTAAAAACTCTGCAAGGTGTCGAGAGTATTGGCGGAACGTGCGACTGTCAAATTGTAAAAGCCGAAATTCTCCTGCGCAGGAAAGCGGCGAAATTCGCACGGAATGAAGCAGCTTGTCTGCGATAGAGTTAGGCGCCTGGGAACCGAGGGGGACGTACGCAGGGTTGCCAAGTGGAAGGTAGGGACAGAGCCGGTGGAACGCGAAGAGACACTCGAACGTGACCGAGACCCGGAAGCCCCGGCCCCAGAAACCGCGCGAGCGGGAATCCTAGCCGGCCGCTACCGCTGGGTAATCTGCGGGCTGCTGTTTCTTGGCATCACAAAAAACTACATGGATCGCCAGGTTTTGGGTGTGCTGAAGGTCCCCCTGCAGATCGAATTTGGCTGGTCCGACATTCAGTATGGACACCTGGTCACTGTTTTCCAGATGGCCTATGCCCTGGGAATGCTCTGTGTGGGCCGCCTGATGGACCGTTTGGGAACCCGCATTGGCTATGCGGCGGCGATGGTTTTTTGGAGCTTGGCTTCCATGGCGCACGCAGCCGCGAATTCTTTTCTTTCCTTTTTGATTGCGCGCGCTTCGCTTGGCTTCGGGGAAGCCGGAGTATTTCCGGCAAGCATCAAGACGGTCGCCGAGTGGTTTCCCAAGCGTGAGCGGGCGCTGGCTACCGGAATCTTCAATGCCGGAACCAGCGTCGGAGCCATGATCACGCCATGGCTGGTGCCATGGATCACCGGCCGCTGGGGATGGCGGTGGTCGTTTCTGATCACCGGCTCCCTGGGTTTTGCCTGGCTGATACTTTGGCTTGCCACCTATTGGAAACCGGAAGAACATGCACGTTGCACGAAGCAGGAGCTAGCCTACATCCAGGCCGACCCCATTCCGGCGCCGCAGAAACTTCCCTGGATCGGACTCCTCGCCTACCGCCAAACCTGGACCTTTGCACTGGGGAAGTTTCTGACCGACCCGATCTGGTGGTTCTATCTTTTCTGGATCCCGGATTACATGCAGCGGGTTCACGGCTTAAAGCTGAGCGGAATTTTCCTGCCCGTATTCACGATTTATTTGATTTCGGACATAGGCAGCGTCGCCGGAGGGTGGATCTCCTCAGCCATGATCCGGCGCGGGCTTTCGGTCAACGCCGCAAGAAAATGGACCATGCTCGGCTGCGCGCTTTGCGTGGCGCCGATCGCGCTGACCTATCGCCTGTCCGGTCTGTGGTCTGCCACTTTGCTGATCGGGCTGGCCGCAGCGGCACACCAGGGCTTCTCGGCAAATCTGTTTACGCTCAGCTCCGACCTTTTTCCGTCGCGCGCGGTCGGCTCCGTCGTCGGGATCGGCGGGATGGCGGGCGCCATAGGCGGGATGCTGATTGCCGAAGCCGTGGGTCACGTACTGCAGTGGACAAACAGCTACATGATTCCATTCTTTATTGCTGCTTCGGCTTATTTCCTCGCACTGCTGGCGATTCATTTGCTCAGCCCGAGGCTCGAGCGTGCCGCGATGGACCGGGCTTGACGCCTATTGCGCGCACCACGGCTCTCGTCGGCCGGCGGCAAATGCTAGGAACAGTTGGCCCTGGCGCTCATTTGATGCACCCCATCGAAATTTTGCGTTTGCCTGTGTCCCGATCCACAGTTAAGTTGGCCTTAGCTCGCTGCAAGCGGTGTTCGTCGCTGACCGGATCGCGGGCCCCAGAGACACCGCTTGAGCGATTCTTCCGTTCTTTCCACGTCGAAAGAACCCGCATCGCCGGTTGTTCGTCGGTCTGATCCTTTCGGATACCACGTCGTGTCCGTCCATAAGCAAACGTTGCTCTGAAGAAGTGCAAGTACCCGGCGCGCAGGCCAATTCGTTTCCGCCGAGTCAGACAACGTAAGTGCCGCGACGGAGCGTGCATGCAACTGCCTCTGATTCTAAGAGCCAAAGAAGAAAGCGCAAGCTTCGGGATGACGCCACGCCGCGTAGCGGGCTCCCACGGAACGCCCCGCTGCGGTATACCCGCTGAGCAAGCGCACGCACGAATTCCGCGGCGTGCACTTGGCGCCGGTGAGCAGTACCGCTTTCACTTCGACATGACCAAGTGCATCGGCTGCAAGTGTTGCGTCGTCGCCTGCAACGAGCAAAACGGAAATCCCGCGCACATTCACTGGCGCCGTGTGGGCGAGATCGAAGGCGGCTGGTATCCCAACACGCAGCGATTGCACCTGTCTATGGGATGCAATCACTGCCTCGAGCCCACCTGCGTCGAGGGCTGCCCGGTCGACGCCTACTCCAAGGACCCGGCGACCGGCGTGGTGATTCACAGTGCCGATCTGTGCATCGGCTGCCAATACTGTACCTGGAATTGTTCCTACGGGGTTCCGCAGTACAACCCGGAACGCGGCGTGGTCGGCAAATGCGACATGTGCCACAACCGGCTGGCCGAAGGACGCGAGCCGGCCTGCGTCGGTGCGTGCCCTGAAGCGGCCATTGAAATCGAAATTGTGAACATCGCCGACTGGAGACGAAACTACGCGGCAAGCGCCAATGCTCCCGGGCTGCCTTCGGCCGACGACAGCCTTTCGACGACACGCATCACGCTTCCCCCGAGTTTGCCGCCGGATACGCGAAAAGTGGATCTGAATCGGGTGCGTCCCGAACACCCCCATTGGCCGCTGGTGTTCATGACGGTCCTGACACAGCTCTCCGTCGGAGCGTTCTCGGCGATATGGCTGTTGCAGGTTTTGGGGCAGCAGGAGCGGCTGAATATAGCCGCACTGGTTTCTCTCGCCGTCGGCGGACTCGCGCTCGGGGCTTCTACCATGCACTTAGGCCGCCCGATTCATGCCTATCGCGTGTTGAAAATGTGGAAGCGATCGTGGCTCAGCCGGGAAGTGCTTCTGTTCGGATTGTTTGCCAAGATTGCTTTCGCCTACGCAGCGCTGCTCTGGCTGGGACTGCCGGGCAGTCGTTTCGCCGGCGCCGCGACCGTGCTGGCTGGAGTTGCGGGCGTCACGGCGAGTGCCTCTATTTACCTGGTGCGCCCGCGGCCTGCCTGGAGAAGCAAGCACACTATTGCGGAGTTCTATCTGGCGGGCGCTCTCCTCGGACCGCTGCTCGCCGCGAATATCGGACTTGGCGCGCGCGAGTGGCTCGTGCGGGCGGCAGCAGGGGCAGCCGGGCTTCAGCTGCTGAACCTGTTAGTGAAATTTCTATGGCTGGTTGGCTCGGACGTTTTTGAGCTGAAAGCCAGTGCGCGATTGCTGTCCGCCCAGCTGCGTACTCTTCTGCTCCTGCGCTCGACGCTTCTGGTTGTCGGCGGAATTGTGTTGCCGCTCGAAGCCCACGGTGTCTTTGGCCTGGCCATCGCTCTGGTTACGGCATTTTTCGGGGAAATTGTCGGACGCTACCTCTTTTTCGTCAGCGTCGTACCCAAGAACATGGCCGCCTCCTATCTG
>Ga0126370_10001410_pt1 | contig 10981 bp, 11 predicted proteins | sample PanSoiMetaPlot_3_FD_92586 | JGI IMG/M metagenome (GOLD analysis project Ga0126370, IMG submission 92586) | Tropical forest soil microbial communities from Panama - MetaG Plot_3 | ecosystem: Environmental > Terrestrial > Soil > Tropical forest > Bulk soil | place: Panama | collected 2016-02-17 | reverse complement strand
TTCGGTTTCGCCGACTTCGGGTTCCGGCCCGCGAGGACTTCGAGCTTGACGAGGGTAGTGCCTTGTTTTGTGAAGTTGAGGGCCTCGGCGGCGGCATAGGAGAGGTCAACGATGCGGCTGGAGGAGGACGGTCCGCGGTCGTTGACCGTCACCCGAACCGTCTTTCCGTTGCGGAGATTGGTCACGCGGAGCCTTGTGCCGCAGGGAAGGTTGCGGTGGGCAGCGGTAAGTTGCGTGGCGGAATAGGCGCCGCCGCAGGCGGTCTTGTGGCCTTCTAGCGAGCGGCTATAGAAGGCGGCGTAGCCGCGCTCGGCTTCGGGCTTTGTGGCGGAGGGTTCTTGCGCGGATTCTTGGGACGGGTTGGCGGTGGTCGAGAGCGCTAGGAAGGTGGTAAGGACGGCGAAGCAGGCGGGCAGGATGGAGAAGGGGCGAAATGCCATTCGTTGCATCTCTCTGGCTGGTCAGAATCCGGAGTACGAATCCTGACACCGACTCAGGAGCTGGTAAGGGGAAGCTACATCCGATGGCGCGGGAAGGCAAGGAATTAGCGGGGAAAGGGCTGCCTTTTCGCGTGAACAAGGCAGCCCTTCACCGGCAGTGCCCCCCTGGGGGCGGGCCCTGCCTCAAGCGGTAGCCGAGGCGGCCGAACAACCGCAAATCCGGACATTGCCGGGCCGCAAGAGCGAGGGGAGGGACCCGAAAGGTAACGACAGCGGCCGCGAAACAACAGCCTCGACCGAGGCTAGTTTTTCGATCCTCAACCGGGTTTGTTGGCGGGAACAGATTCGTTTTTGAGGAATACCGGGGTGCGGGTGATGTTCTGCCGGTCGGCCAGGGTATTGGCAATGGATTCGAGATCGGACTTGACGAAACCCATGGAGGAGACCTTGACGGCACCGTCCGGCTCCACGAGGAAAACCGTGGGGACCATGGAGATGCCGTAGGCGTTCGAGACGGTGTAAATGGAGTCATCAGGGAGGAGGGGGAAGGTGACGCCAAACGACTGGGCGAAGTCGCGGGTCGAGGAAGCATTGTCCTGCGAGACGCCGAGGAAGGTGACGCTGTCGGACTGGTAGCGCTGATGGAGGCGTTCGAGAAAGGGAAACGTGAATTTGCAGACCGGGCAAGAGACCTTGAAAAAGGAGAGTACGACCGGGCCTTTTTTGAGCGCGCCCGAGAGGGAGAATTCTTTGCTTTCGAGAGATTTGAGCGAGAAGTTGGGAGCGGGATTGCCCGCCACGATGTGGGTCATGCCGTCGTGTGCTCCGAGCCAGCGGTGAAGCCGGCGAAGTAGGGACATGGAAGTATCTTAGCGTGGCCTGCGTGCGCCCACAAAATTGGATGCGCGGCGTCGAGGGACGGTGACGGCAACGCGAGCGAGGTCGGAGCGAACGCCAAGGCCAATTGGGCGCCGATGGCGGCCGGCCCAGGCCAGGACCTGGCTCAGGGATTTGAAGAATCATGCGGAGAGACGACGCGGCCCAGACCGGAAGCGCGGCTGAGGCGGTCGAACATGCGATAGGTTTCGCCGGAGATGCGCGAGATCGTGTCGCCGGCGGCCCGTTCGTTGCGCAGATACGTGGACATGGCGCAGAGGATATAAGGCCGATTGCCCGTGAAAATGAGGCCGCAATCGTTGCGGACCCCTTCGAGTTCGCCGGGCTTGTTGGCAATGCGCAGGTCTTCCGGGAGCTCGCGCGGGATGTAGCTCGATTTGGGGATGCTCAGAAGTTTGAAGAAATCGTCGGTCATCTGTTTGTTCAGGACTCTACCGCGGTAAAGAGCTTCCATGAGGCGCATGAGTTCGCGGGGTGTGGCGACATTCTCGCGGCCTTCGGCCGCGGCTCGGATATCCATCATTTTACGGCGCAGGCGGGTGTGGGTGAGCTGGAGCGAGTCCAAAAGGGCGTTGACGTTGTCGAGGCCGACGCGGTCGATCAGCACGTTGGTCATCGAGTTGTCGCTGACGGAGATCATCAGCGCGGCGACGTCGCGAAGGGTGAGTTTCGTGGCGCCGGGAGTCAGCGCATTGGAAATCCCGCTGCCCGCGACCAGATCCGATGGTTCGAGTGTATAGGTGTCGGTGAGTTTGATCTTGCCAGCCTGGGCCTGACGGTAGAGCTCGGCGAGGATAGCGATTTTGATGGTGCTGGCCGTTGGGAAGGTCTCGTCGGCGTTGACGGAAAGCGTGTGGCCGCTGGCGAGATCCTCGATCGCGATACCGAAGACGCCGTCAACGTGCTGGTCTTCTTCGTGGATATAGGACTCGAGCTTTTGCCACAGCAGGACTTCTTTTTGCGGAATGCTTTGGTCTTGCGCCGAAGCGGACGACAGGACTAGCAAAGAAAACGCCAAAACGACGGCCAGTTTCGGTTTCAAGGAAACCTCCCTAGAGCGGCACGGATTATACCTAGTTGAATCCGTCAGAAAAGACAGCGGAGCTCGGTTTCGGGCACGGCGGTACGGACCGGTTGCATACAGGAATCGCCCTACTGACAGGGTAGGCGCGGCTCAATACCTTAGCGATGAGCAAAGCCCAGCCGCGGAGACCACAATGCCGGAATTGAGCTGGTGGCAGGAAGCAGTGGAGAGCGCTATTCACGAAAGCAAAGTGGCGGAAGAGAGGATCGGGTTGGCCCGCATGGCCATTCTCGAACGCCTGGTATCACCTGCAAACGGCGACAAGAGCGACGAGGACGCGCTTTTCGGAGCGCTAGACACATTGAGAGCGCTCGAGTGGGAGCGGTTGTCGGGCGCCACAGAGCAGATGGAATTGTTAGCGGGCTAGAGTTAGTCGCCGTCTCATTTCTTTAGAAAGCCTTGCAAGCCGAGCCAATCGGCGAAGCGATCGATCCAGTGGTCGGTCGGAAGATTTTGTTTGTGCATGCCAAAGCCGTGGCCTCCCTTTGCATACATGTGGAGCTCGACCGGTTTATGCGCGCCGGCCCACTTTTCATAAAGGACAATGCTGTCGGGTGCCAGCCCCAGATTGTCGTCGCTGGCGGCGGCAAGGAACATGGGCGGGGCATCGGCAGGGACAGCAGCGTCCTTAAACCGGCTCCCGGCGGCGTAAATGGGCGCAACGAACGCAGGCCGGCCTTCTGGCGGGTAATGGAGCGCGACGCCCATGGTAACCGTTCCGCCGGCCGAGAAACCAATGATGCCGACGCGGTCCGCGGAGACTCCGAATTCGGACGCATGCTGGCGGACGTAGCCGACCGCGGCCAGGCCGTCGGCGATCGAGAGCGGGATGACTTTGCCCACGGTTTCGGCAAATTTCGGGCGGTCTTGATAGAGCGCCGCGAATTCTTCGGTCGCGTCGTCGCCGGTACGGGCGACGCGGTACTTCAGAACGAAAGCGGTAACACCCTTTGCTGCCAGGTATTTCGCGACGTCGTTGCCCTCACTGTTGATGGATAGCGCCATGAATCCGCCACCCGGGGCGACGACGATGGCGGTGCCGTTTTTCTGGTCGGGCGCGGGTCGGAACACCGTGAGGCTGGGCTTGGTCACGTTCGAGACGACTTCCGTGTTCCAGAGCTTCGAGAAGTATTGCTTTTCCGCGTAGTTTTCAGGCGTGGAGCCGGGCGGCGTGCCGGCGTAGAGCGGAATGACTTCCTGAGCGGAAGCGAGAGAAGCCGCAACCAGGGCCAGGGCCAGAACCGGCAAGAGTGTTTTCATGGCCGGAGAGTGTAGCAGACACGGTCTCGTTACGGGCCCGTCCCGGACAGTGACTGCAAGCGCTCTGCCGAAGCCACGGCCGCTCGGGCGGCCAGATTTCTCACGAAAGCGACGAGGCCAGCCGGCTCCGCCGGAAGAAAGTGCCAGTACGCCCTAGGCGTGCGCCCCGCTAATGGATGTGACGGGTTTTTCTCTGCAGAAAATCCATCAGCAGGTACTGCCCGAGGTTGTGGGGAGTGGTGAAATAGGCTTTGCCGCGGCACATCTGCGTGATTTTCTGGACGAAATTGACGAGGGAATAGTCGGTGGCCAGCATGAAAGTATTGATCATGATGTTGGCGCGCTTGCATTTGTTGACTTCTTCGAGCGTTTCGCTGACCACAAAGGGATCGAGGCCAAACGCATTTTTATAGATGCGGCCGTCTTCGAGCGTAAGCGCGGAAGGCTTGCCGTCGGTGATCATGATGATCTGGCGCATGTCCTTGCGCTGGCGAAGAAGAATGCGCTGGGCCATGCGCAGCCCTTCCCGCGTGTTGGTGTAGAACGGGCCGACTTGGACGCGGGCCAGCTCGTTGAGAGGCACTTCTTCGGCGGAATCGTGAAAGAGGACGAGGTTGAGCGTGTCGCCGGGGTATTGCGTGCGAATGAGATGCGAAAGGGCCATGGCGACGCGTTTGGCTGGAGTGAAGCGGTCTTCGCCATAGAGAATCATGCTGTGCGAACAATCGAGCAGCACCACGGTAGCGCAGGAAGATTGATACTCGCACTGGTGAACCATGAGGTCTTTGTAGCCGATATCAATGGGAACTTTGGCGCCGTCGCGGCGCACGGCGTTGAACAGGGTTTCGCTGACATCGAGGTTGAGCGCGTCGCCGAATTCATAGGGGCGGGAAACCCCGCTGGCTTCGACGCCGGTGGCGAGATCGCGGGTGTCGTGCCGGCCGAAGCTGCTGCGGCCGAGCGAGCCGAGGAGATCGCGCAGGGTCTTGAAGCCAAGGAAATCGATGGTTTTGTCGGTGATCTCAAAGCGCGCTTCGCTATTGCGTTCCTGCGGGCTGCCGATCGCGCCGCGCGCTGACATTTGATTGGGTGGCGTGATCTGCGGCGGCTGCTCGGGATTGATGAAGCCGCCCTGCGACAGGCGCTCGACCAGCTTTTCGATCAGGTCTTTGATCTCCTGCTGGTTCATGGCGTCGGAGCGCTCCAGCTTTTTCCTGAGTTCCTCGCTTATCGAGCCCTCCGGGAGGAGGTCGCCTTCCTGAAGCGCCCGGAGGATCGCTTCTTTGAGGGCTTCGAGCGAGCGCTGCGGATCGAATTGCGAAATGCCGTAGAACTGGGATTCGAAGCCCGATTGCAGGAAGAAGTCTCCCAGACGCTTCACCAGTTCTTCGAGGTCGATGGAGTCGGCAGGTTCGCCCGTGTATTTGGTGAATTTCGTGAATTTCATAGCCAACCCGCTCCGTTCGGGATGACAAGTCGCCACGTCCGGCGGCCCTGCTCCAGGGCTTGCGGTTGCCGCCTTTCATGCTCGTCTGTAAGGCTCATCGGGATCTTTCTTGTTGCTATCGCCTGTCGGGCGGCTCATGACCCTTCGGCGGGCTTCAGTTGTAATTCCTGCGCGGGCGCGGCGGGCCGCCTTCGCGCGGGTCAGGCTGCCTCTGCTTTTCGGCGAAGAAACCGCGCTCTTCGCTGCGGCCGATACGGCGATGCGCCCACAAACCCTCCAAAATCATTTCGGCTGCGGCCGCGGCCGGGCCGGCATCCTTTTTGTCGGAAACGCCCAAGCGGTGGACGTGGTCCATCAGATCCTTGATGTTGGCGAGCTGCTTAAAACGATCGGAAGTCGAAGACTGATCGGCGAGTTTCAGTTCGCCGCCGAGCTCAAACCACTGGATGACCGGCTGGAAGTTCACGTCGGAGAAACGCTTGGAGAAGATGCGGCCGCTGGCGGTGCGGATGAGTTCGCGTGCGATGGTATCGGCGCCTTTCAGTTCGCCTTCGTACTCGAGTTCGAGCTTGCCGGTGATGGAGGGAAGCGCGCAGTAGACGTCGGCGACTCGCGCGACGGTCAGCTTTTCGCCGGTGCGGGCGGCGCGTTGCTCGCCGCTGCTGACGACCGCTTCGAGCACGCTGATCGGCAGTCGTTGGCTCACACCCGAGCGTTTGTCCACACGTTTGTCGTCACGGGCCTGAAATGCGATTTCTTCGACAAGCTCGCGCAGGTAATCGGGAACTTCGACGCGGTAAACGGCATCGCGGCCGGTCCAAGCTTCCTGGGCGGTGATGGCGATGCCTTCTTCGACGGTGGTCGGATAGTGCGTACGGATCTCGGAGCCGATGCGGTCCTTCAGCGGGGTAATGATTTTGCCCCGCGCCGTGTAGTCCTCCGGATTGGCCGAAAAAACCAGCACCACGTCGAGCGGAAGGCGCAGCGGATAGCCCTTAATCTGGATGTCGCCTTCCTGCATGATGTTGAACAGGCCGACCTGGATTTTACCGGCGAGGTCGGGGAGCTCGTTGATGGCGAAAATGCCCCGATTGGCGCGCGGCAGCAACCCGTAGTGGATCGTGAGTTCGTCGGAAAGATCACGGCCGCCGCGGGCGGCGCGGATGGGGTCGACGTCCCCGATAATGTCGGCAATGGTCACGTCGGGTGTAGCCAGTTTTTCGACGTAGCGAAGATCGCGAGGCATCCACCCAATCGGCGTATGGTCGCCTTCGGCCGCGACGCGTTCGCGGCAAGCCCGGCAGATGGGCTTGAGGGGATCGTCGTTGATTTCGCAGCCGGCGAGGACAGGCATTTCGCAATCGAGAAGATTGATAAGGCCGCGCAGGATACGGCTTTTGGCCTGCCCGCGCAGTCCCAAAAGAATGAAGTTGTGGCGCGAAAGCAGCGCATTGACGATTTGCGGGATGACCGTATCGTCGTAGCCCTGTACGCCGGGAAAAAGTGTTTCGCCGCGTTCGATCGCGCGCAACAGGTTGGCGCGGATTTCGTCCTTGACCGAGCGCGAAGCGGCGCGGGCATCGAAGTCCGGAATACGGCGCAGCTCGCCCAAGGTCGAGGGCCGACCGCGGCCTCCGGAAGAATAGGTGGAAGTGACTGTGGTCATTGGGCCCCCAGTGCGAATGCGTGAATCCGGCGAACCTTCGATTCGATGCGGCGGCAGCGGCAAAGTGTTTTCCGCGTAAGACCCGTTTTAGTTCAAGCCATTGGCGACTCGAGCGCGCAATTGAGTTGTCTTCTCTAGATGCGGCGCCCACTCGCGAAGGTACGCGACCAGACGCTCCCGGCGTTCGGCTTCCGAGCGTAATTCGAGAATGCGCTGCTTCCAGAGCAGGTCCATAGGAAGCTTGGCGGCCACCACATAGGAAATACTGCTTTCGGGATCGGAACACCAGTCGCGGGGATAGTCGCCGAAGAGCAAGGTATGGCAAGTCTCATAGAGATCGTTTAACTCGCGACACAGGTCCGGATCGGTTGGCAGCGGGCGGTCCTCGAGAAAATCGACTTCGCCGCGCAATAACGGTTCCTGGTTGAAGAGTTCAACGACGCGGAACGGCGAGCGGCCAACGGTGAGGATGTCGCTGCGGCCATCGGGATAACGCTTGGTGACTTCCAGAATCTCCGCGGTGCAGCCGGTGCCGGCGATGCCGTTGGGCAGCGCCAGCAGCACTCCGAACGGCGTTTGCTTGTCCAGGCATTCGCGCACCATCTGGCGATAGCGCGGCTCAAAAATATGCAAGGGAAGATCGGCGCCCGGGAGAAGCACAACGTTCAAGGGAAACAGCGGCAGACGAACATTCGGCATAGGCGCGTACCGATAACGCTACAAGGATAGCAGAGTGAAACGCGCGAGAGGAATGGGATGTACTGGAGACGGAGATAGGAACGGTCAGGGATGCTAGAGCTCGGCGAGCAGCCCTTCCATCTCGGACTGGGCGTGGCCCTTGCCGGATTTGGCGGCGGCAGAGATGCCTTCTAGAAGGACGGCCCGGGCGTCGTCCACGCGGGACTGTTTCGCGAGAAGCTGGCCCAGCATTTGGTAACCCGGGACGTAGGTCGGATTGCGTTCGAGCAGCTCACGGAACTGCGCTTCCGCATTCGCCGCGTCACCCGTGTTCATATAGTCGAGCGCCAGACCGTAGCGGGAGAAGGCGTCGTCCGGTTTTTCGGCTACGAACGCTTCGAGCAATTCGCGGCGCGATTTCCTTTGGTCGGCCATGGTGTGCAGGTAGTATATCGGCTGGAAGCAGCGGGCCAAAATCGCTGAACTCTCCGAGGATGGAATGCCGATCAAGAGGAAAAGAACGGATGCAAGCGGTGAGGCCGTGCTCAAAGGGAAGCCGATCGGCGCTTCGCGATCGGAGATGGCAGAAGTGGTGCTGCCCGCGGTGACAAATCTGCTCGGAAAACTGCTGGGCGGTCACGCCATGCATCTGGTGGATGTCGTAGCGGCCATGGCCGCGAGCCGCCACGCCAACAGCTATGTGGTGACGGCTTCGGTCGACTACATCGATTTCCGCAATCCCATCAATCTGGGCGAATTGGTGATTCTGAAGTCGCAGGTGAACCGCGTGTTCCATACCTCGATGGAAGTGGGCGTAAAGGTCTTTTCCGAGAACGCGCTGACCGGCGAGCGAAAGCACGCCACCACGGCCTACGTGACGTTTGTGGCGCTCGATGCGGTGACCCGGAAGCCCAAGCCGGTGCCGCCCCTGATTCTAAAGACAGCGGAAGAAAAGCGGCGCTGGCGCGAAGCAGGTGAGCGGCGAAAAACGCGACTGGCGATGCGCTACAAGAAACAGAAAAGCAGGGACTAGCCAGGTCGGCAGCCGCTAAGAGGCCGCCGTCATCGGCTTTGCACAGCTCCGACCCAGATCGGCGGGGTGGTTGGCTGCTCGCTTCCCCCTTCAGGCTCTTCGGTAATCGCCAACAGCTTGGTATCGCCCTGCCGTTCCGGCGGCTCCTCGACCAGCAGATGAAACCGGCCGTCGCTCTCCGGTCGGACGTTCCGAGACGGAATCGGCTTTCCGCCGGCCGCCTTGGGGACAAACCACAGCTGCAGCGTGCGCTTGCCGCCGGGCACCGGTAATTTTTCTCCAGAAATCACGATGCCTAACGCCGCATGCCAGGTAGCTTGCAGCTCGGGAAAGCCCGTCTTGCCGGCGGGCATGGCAATTCTTACCGACTTGGGATCGGTTAGGATCCAAGCTTCGCGCCGCGCCGCTCGAAGATCTTGCGCGGACTTCTTCTGCAACTGGATTTGCTCGTCGAGGGCGGCCTGCGCCCGGCGAATGGCCTCGTGCGTGGATTGAGCCTCATGCAGATTGTAGAGGGCCAGGAGAAACGCGGCGGCAACGCCCGCCCACAGCCAGAGCGGAATCGCCTTGGCCGGAGCCGGGGTGGGCGCGTTGCCGGTTCGCGCTTCGTCGCGCACGGTTTTAAGAAGGCGGCCGCGTAGCATTCGGGAAGGTTGTGCTGCGGGCGCAAGATAGGCGAGTTGGCTGACAACCGAGCGCGCTTGTTCGAGCGACCGGGCGCACTCCGCGCAGCCGGCGGCGAGATGAGCTTCGAGCAAGGCACGCTCGTCCGTGTCCAGCGCGCCCAAAGCGTAGGCTTCGATCAGCGCGAGGTAGGGGTCGCGGGTTGTATCCGAGCTGCTCACGCGGTGGCTCCGAGTCCTTCCTTGAGTTTCAACAGTCCGTTGCGGATCCAGCTTTTTACGGTGCCGAGCGGTTCCTCGAGCCGGCTGGCGATCTCTGAATGGCTCAAGCCTTCGAAATAGGCGAGCTCGATCGCCTGCCGCTGTTGCGGCTTTAGACCGGACATCAACTCGCGCACGCGGGCGGCGCGGCGCTGCAAATCGAGATTGCCTTCAAAATCCGGTGCAGAAACGCTTGCGGGCGGGAGCTCGTCGGACTGGTCTTCGCGTCTGCGCTGCCGCTCGCTCTTGCGTCGCAGGTGGTCGAGCGCGCGGTTGCGCGCCAGCGTCAGGAGCCAGGGCAGAAAGGGACCGCGCGCGCCGTCGTAGAGCGCAGCGTTGCGCCACAGCTGGAGAAAGATGTCCTGTACGACCTCTTCGGCGGTCGAAGCCTGCTGCAGGATGCGCAGAACCAGGCTGTAAACAATGCGCGAATGGCGGTCGTAGAGTTCTTCAAACGCGCGCACGTCCCGTTCGAGAAGCCGCTCGATCAGAGCCGCGTCAGGCGACACTCCGCTTGATTCCGAGGGTGTGAAGACCGCAAGGAACACGTTCTGGCTTCGTCGTCTCCTAAAAGATATACGGCAACCGCGCCGGTGCGGATGTGCTGCGGAAACGAGCTGGGCGCTTCAAGAGTTGTAGCTGATTCGCACTTGTTCGGCAACCGAAAGAGCCTCGCCGATGCAGGCCCCGACGGCTGGACCTTGCAGATAGTTGCCCGCGAGCCAGAGTCCGGGCAAGCGCAGAAGGGCGCCGCGCAGTACTTGCAGGCGCTCGATATGACCGAGGTTGTACTGAGGAATTGCCCGCGGGTAAGCGCTGACGCGCTCCTTTACCGGCTGGCCGCTGATTCCGAGAATGGCGGTGAGTTCGCGGTGAACGATGGCGGACAGTTCGTTGTCGGAAAGGTTGACGGCCTCCCGGTCGGTTGTACCCCCGACAAACGAAGTGAGCAGAACATGTTCGGATGGCGCGCGGCCGCCAAACTGGGAGGAGTTCCAGACGGTGCCCAGGGTGCGGATAGCTGCGGAACGCGGTACGAGAAAACCGAAGCCATTCAGGGTATGGCGGACGTGTTCGCGGCGATAAGCGAGGGACACGACGGCGACCGGAGCGTACGCGATTCCCAGGAGGGAATTCGCGGCTTCGGGAGCAGTCTCGGCAAGAAGTGAAGCCGCGACATGGGCGGGCGAGGCCAGAACCACCCGCTCGCACGGGAGCTCTTCCAGTCCTCGGCCGCTTTGCGCCCGGATCGTGAACCCGCGCGCTGTTTTGGCTATGGAACGAACTGCGACGTCATAACGGAGCCCGGTTCCGAGTTTCGCTGCGAGCGCCGAGGTAAGCGCTGCATTGCCCGGGCGCAGCGAGACCAGGGCCGGGCGGCGATTGGCCGCAGCTTTCGAAGACTTCGCGGCGCGAAACATGCCGCGAACCACGCTGCCCGCCGATTGCTCCGCCTCGTAAATCCTCGGGAATGCGGCGCGCAGGCTGATCTGTTCCGGATCGCCGGCGTAAATGCCGCTCACGAACGGCCCGACCAAGCGGTCTAGGAGTTCGGCCGTGAATTTTCGGCGCGTAAACGCGGCGATGGACTC
>Ga0126370_10001409_pt1 | contig 10983 bp, 7 predicted proteins | sample PanSoiMetaPlot_3_FD_92586 | JGI IMG/M metagenome (GOLD analysis project Ga0126370, IMG submission 92586) | Tropical forest soil microbial communities from Panama - MetaG Plot_3 | ecosystem: Environmental > Terrestrial > Soil > Tropical forest > Bulk soil | place: Panama | collected 2016-02-17 | reverse complement strand
TGACGGGCGTTGCGCGTTTCCTGATCGAATTCATCCGCATCAATCCGCGGTCGTTCTTCGGGATGTCCAACGCGCAGACGGCCAGCCTAGTTTCCATCCTCTTAGGAATTGTTCTGCTGCTACGAGTTAAATCGCCGGCTCCCGTCCAAGCGGAATCCCGTTAGAGCATTTGGCGCAAAACGTACTGCAAAATGCCGCCGTGGCGGTAATAAGACACTTCTTCGGGAGTGTCAATGCGCGCGATGGCCTCGAAAGTCTTCACCTTGCCGTCATCGGATTTGACGTGGACAGTGACGGATTTCTTGGGAGATAAGGAAGCGACGCCTTCGACCGAGTAGATTTCGTTACCGGCTAGCCCAAGGGATTCGCGATTCTCTCCCGGTTTGAATTCCAACGGTAGAACGCCCATACCAACGAGATTGCTGCGGTGGATGCGCTCGTAACTCTCGGCAATTACCGCCCGCGCGCCGAGCAACCGCGTGCCTTTCGCAGCCCAGTCGCGCGAAGAACCCGAGCCATATTCCTTTCCCGCAATGACCACCAGCGGCACACCCGCCTCGCGGTATTTCACGGCAGCGTCATAGATGGACAACTTTTCGCCGCCCGGCTGGAAAAGCGTCCAACCACCTTCGGTCCCGGGAGCAAGCTGGTTTCGCAGGCGAATGTTCGCAAACGTGCCGCGCATCATCACTTCATGATTGCCCCGCCGGGCGCCGTAAGAGTTGAACTCATGAGGCTTGACGCCGTTCGCGATCAGATATTTGCCGGCAGGAGAGTCGACCGGGATCGAACCTGCGGGAGAGATGTGATCCGTGGTCACGCTGTCGCCAAGAACGGCCAATACGCGAGCGCCACGAATGTCGGTAAGAGCCGGCGGCGTTTTCGGCATGTTCTCGAAATACGGCGCCATCTTGATGTAAGTCGATTTCGGCTCCCACTTGTAAGTATCGCCTTGGGGGACCGGCATGGACTTCCAGTGCGCGTCGCCCTCGAAAACTTCTCCGTATTCTTTTGTAAATTGCGATGTGGAAACGGCGGCACGGACGGCGGTCTCGATTTCCTGGGGGGTCGGCCACACATCCTTCAAGTAAACCGGCTCACCTTCGGAATTGCACCCAAGTGGTTCGGTGGTGATGTCCACATCCATGCGCCCTGCGAGCGCGTAGGCCACAACAAGCGGCGGCGAAGCCAGATAATTCGCGCGCACCAACGGATGAATGCGGCCCTCGAAATTGCGGTTTCCGCTCAGCACCGCGACGGCGACTAGATTGTTTTCCTTGATGGCCGCTCCGATGGGTTCCGGCAGCGGGCCGCTGTTGCCGATACACGTGGTGCAGCCGTAGCCAACGAGATGGAAGTTCAATTTGTCCAAATATTGCGTGAGACCTGCGGCTTGCAAATAATCCGTGACAACTTTCGATCCTGGGGCCAGGCTCGTCTTCACCCACGGTTTGATGTGCAATCCGCGCTCAACTGCCTTTTTTGCGAGCAGTCCCGCTCCGATCATCAGGGAAGGATTCGACGTGTTCGTGCAACTGGTGATGGCGGCGATGACCACGGCGCCGCTCGAAAGATCGAATGCATCACCGTTGTTGCGGACGTGAACGCTCTTGGCGGGCGCACCTTCGACAACTTTTGTAAACGAAGTCTTTGCCTGGCGAAGCGGCACGCGATCCTGCGGGCGCTTGGGTCCAGCCACGGCAGATTCGACGCTGCCGAGGTCCAATTCAAGTGTGTCATTGAAAAGCGGCGTAGGCGTCTCGTCAGTGCGGAAAAGCATCTGCTCCTTGCAATACGCTTCGACGAGAGCGATCAGTTCCGATTGACGCCCGGTAAATCGTAAATACGCAAGCGTTTCAGTATCCACGGGAAAAAAGCCCATGGTCGCGCCGTACTCGGGAGCCATGTTGGCGATGGTCGCGCGGTCGGGAACGCTCAAGCTGGAAAGTCCGGAGCCGTAAAACTCAACAAACTTTCCGACCACTCCTTTTTTGCGCAACATTTCCGTGACCGTAAGCACCAGATCCGTGGCGGTTGTCCCTTGGCTCAAACGGCCGTGCAAACGGAAGCCGACAACTTCCGGAATGAGCATTGAAGAAGGCTGGCCAAGCATGGCGGCCTCGGCTTCGATTCCTCCAACGCCCCAGCCAAAAACGCCAAGTGAGTTCACCATCGTGGTGTGCGAATCGGTCCCGACGACGGAATCGGGATACGCCTCCCAACGGTTGCCGTGTTGCACCGGGCAAACCACGCGCGCCAGATACTCGAGGTTCACCTGGTGACAGATTCCTGTGTCGGGAGGAACAACTTTGAAATTTTGAAACGCAGTTTGACCCCAGCGCAAGAAAGCATAGCGCTCCACATTGCGCTGAAATTCCAGCTCCGCGTTCAGGCCGAAGGCGTTCACGTTGCCAAAATTGTCCACTTGCACGGAGTGGTCGATGACCAACTCCGCCGGAAAGAGCGGATTAATGCGCTTCGCGTTGCCGCCCATTTTTACGAACGCTTCTCGCATCGTCGCCAAATCCACGACGGCGGGAACGCCCGTGAAATCCTGCAGCAGGACGCGGGCGGGCATGAAGGCTATTTCTTTTTCAGAAGCGCCCGGCCGCCAGCGCGCCAAAGCTTGAATATCTTCGGGGTGCACGAAGCGGCCGTCTTCGAAGCGAAGGAGATTTTCCAGGAGAATGCGCAAGGAGAAAGGAAGTTTGGCGAGTTCCGCGACGCCCTGTTTTTCAAGGAGTTCGAGGCGGTGCACTTCAAAGGTCTGGGCGCCGACGTTGAGTTTGTCGCGTGTGCGGAAGGAGTTTCCCGCGTTGATGGCCATCCTAACGTTCCTTTCACTGTGGAAATAGCCTTCTATGATAACCGAAATCGTATCTGAGCGCCGCGCAGCTATACTAATAGAGAAGTGAACATCGTTCTGATATCGACGTACGAGCTTGGACGTCAGCCTTTTGGTCTGGCTTCCCCGGCGGCGTGGCTGCGGGAGCGCGGCCATCAGGTGACTGTGCTCGACCTGGCGCGACAATCGCTCGAGCAAGCCGGAATCCGTGAGGCCGCGCTGGTTGCCGTCTATTTGCCAATGCACACCGCCACGCGGCTTGCAGCGCAGCTCATTCCCGTTCTGCGTGAGCTAAATCCGCGCGCACATCTTTGCGGCTACGGTTTGTATGCGCCCATGAATGCGGAGTACTTGCGAACACTAGGTGTTTCCACAATTCTCGGTGGTGAGTTCGAGAAAGGCTTAGTTTATCTAGCCGAGCGCCTCAATCGGAACGGGAATGGCAACGCGGACGGTGCCTCTAAGATTGCCCCAACCGAGCTGACAGTATCGCTTGCACGGCAGAAATTCATAAAGCCCGACCGCAGCGGATTGCCACTCCCTGGGAAATACGCCCACGTCATCCTTCCCTCCGGCGAACATCGCATCTCCGGCTACACGGAAGCAAGCCGCGGTTGCAAACATCTCTGTCGTCATTGCCCGATCGTTCCCGTTTACAACGGCGTCTTTCGTGTGGTCGAGCGCGAAGTCGTCATGGAGGACATTCGCCAGCAAGTGGCGGCGGGTGCGCAGCACATCACCTTCGGCGACCCCGATTTTTTCAATGGCATCGGTCACGCCATGCTCCTTGTGGAAGGGTTGCATGGCGAATTCCCGTACCTCACTTACGACGTCACCATCAAGATCGAACACCTACTCAAACACAAGGAGCATTTGCCGAGACTGCGCGACACGGGTTGCCTTTTCATCACGAGCGCAGTGGAATCCGTGGACAACGAAATCCTACGCCGACTCGACAAGGGCCACACGCGGGACGACTTCCTCAATGTGAACCGTATCTTTCGCGAGCTCGGCATGGTCTTGCAGCCAACTTTCGTTCCATTTACGCCGTGGACCACGTTTGATGACTATCTCGATTTACTGAGGGTTTTGCACGAAAGCGACTTGATCGAAAATGTCGCACCGATTCAACTTGCCATCCGGCTGCTGATTCCCGCGGGCTCAAGATTGCTCGAACTGGAAGATGTGAAGCGTCGCGTTGGTCCGTTTGATCCTTCCGCGCTGGCTTATCCCTGGAAGAATCCAGATCCACGTGTCGACGATTTCAGCGCAGAAATTGAAGGAGTCGTCGCCGCGAGCGAAAAACTTAAGCGTCCGCGTATGGCGATTTTTGAGCGCATTTGGAAAACCGCGCATAAGGCCGCAGGAGTGCAATCGGAATTCGTCGCGCAGCCGATCCTTGCGTCCCGTGCAACAATCCCGTACCTCAACGAGCCCTGGTACTGTTGAGCCGAACCGACGCGGGACCAGTTGGTCCCCTTTGCTCAGGCTAAGGAATCTTTGCCCCAGACGGAGTCGTTCGTTTGAAGCGAGAGCCTTTGTCTTTCACTTCGCAAAAACCGAATAGCGCATCAAAGCGCATTCTGCTCTTCACTGCGAAACTGGGCTACCAGACCCGCAGTTTTGAAGATGCTGCCCGCCAGTTGGGCGTCGAGTTGGTTTACGTTTCAGATCGCTGTCACCAACTCGAAGATCCCTGGGGCGATCAAGCCATCGCCGTCCATTTTGAGTCTCCTGAAAGCGCCGCTTATTCGGTGATGGAAGCAATGCGCGGCCAAAAGGTTACGGGAATCTTGGCGTTGGGGGATCGTCCGGCCGCTGCGGCAGCCTACGCCGGGCGCGGCTTGGGAACCGAGTACAACCACCCCGCCGCCGTCGAGGCTTGCCGCAGCAAATTGCGGATGCGCGAAGTTTTTCGGGACGCCGGGCTGCGCGTGCCTTGGTTTAAGAGTTTTCCAATCGCTCCGGCCCCCGAGCCTGCGCTTACTGGCATTTCGTTTCCCTGCGTACTGAAGCCGCTCTCGCTCTCCGCAAGTCAAGGCGTAATGCGCGCCAACAACCGCGACGAATTTCTGACTGCTGCGTCTCGTCTTCGCCGTTTGCTCGAATCCGCCGAGATTCGCGCCACACGCGAACCCCATCTCGATCAAATGCTAATGGAAGGGTACATCCCGGGCAGGGAAGTCGCTGTCGAAGGTCTCCTTACCGAGGGGGTCCTGCGAGTTCTGGCTATTTTCGATAAACCCGACCCGCTGGAAGGCCCTTATTTTGAAGAGACGATCTACGTCACGCCTTCTCGTTTTCCGGAACCCACTCAGAGGCAAATCGAAAAGTGCGCGCGCGACGCCGCACGCGCATTGGGGCTCGCGCATGGTCCCATCCACGCGGAATTCCGGATCAACGACGAAGGAGTATGGCCTATCGAGGTCGCTCCGCGTCCCATCGGTGGCCTTTGCGCAAAAGCTTTGCGGTTTTGCCGGAACGACAACAACAATCATAACGAGATCGGCCTGGAGGAACTGCTTCTTCGTCACGCGCTCAAGCTGCCGGGCAGCGATGCCCCACGCGAAACGAAAGCGTCAGGCGTCATGATGATTCCCGTCCCGCAGAATGGAATCCTCGAAAGCATTTCAGGAGTGGAAGCGGCTCGCGCAACTCACAGAATTACCGAACTCATCATCACCGCCCGCATGCAGGATTACATTGCGGCCTGGCCTGAAGGTTCGAGCTATCTGGGATTTCTGTTTGCCAGGGGAGATTCGCCTGAAGAAGTGGAGCACGCCATCCGCGAAGCGCACAAGAAACTGCATTTTCGGATTACGACGCGCCTGCCCGTCGAACATCCCGCGACGCACCGGCTGCCCGCAGGCAACTAAGCTTCAGGGCTAAGCTTTTGCCTTAGGTGGAACGTATCCTTCCGGCAATTTCGCGCCTTCGCCGAAAAAGAACTGCTCCATCTGCTCGCCCATGATTTTTTGCGAATTGGGATCCAGCGGGTTCAAGCGGTACTCGTTCATAACCATCTTCGAGTATTCGAGCCACAGCTTCCACGCGTCCCTCGAAACGTTTTCGTAAACGCGTTTTCCCAGTTCTCCCGCCCATGGAACGCGGTCAAGCCCTGGTAATTCCTTCCCGAATTTTACGCAATGCACCATGCGTGTCCCCGGCTTCACCGGTTCGCTCGGCGCCGGCTTCGGGTCGCAGGATTCGTCGGCCATGCAGTTCTCCTTAAAGATCTTCTTCCACTCACCTTACTGCAAGTCGCTACAAAATCCTAGCCGCCGTCGTCCTCGTTAGGCGTTCAGGAAGCCCACACCGTCGCAACCATCTCAATTTTGCAGGAACGGGAATTTTTTGAGACATTCGAATGTCTGATTAAGCGAAATCGGGCGAAGAACGGGAGGCGAATCAACTTGCCCAAAATCACCACCTTGTTTTGGGACGTCGGCGGCGTCATCCTGACCAATGGCTGGGACCGCGAATCCCGCAAATCGGCTACGGCTGCATTTCATCTGGATTGGGAAGATTTCGAAGATCGCCATGACCTTTCTTTTCCCGCATTCGATAGCGGCCTGATTACTCTGAATGAATATCTCGACCGCGCGCTCTTCTATCGCTCTCGCCCCTTCTCGCGTGAAGAGTTCACCGCGTTTATGTTTGCTCAGTCCAAGGAATACCCGGAAACGCGTGCGGTTCTAGACAAGGTCACGAACACCAAAAAATATCTTGTCGCAGCCCTCAACAACGAACCGCTCGAACTCAATCAATACCGCATCGAAGCCTTCGACCTTCGCAGGAATTTCCTCGTCTTTTTCAGCTCCTGCTATGTGCGTTCGCGCAAACCCGAGGAAACGATCTTTCGTGTTGCTCTCGAAGTCACGCAGCGCCCGCCGGAACAATGTCTCTTCATCGACGACCGCCCGTTGAACCTGGAGAGTCCTCGCAAGCTCGGCATGAACACCATTCATCACCAAAACCCGGAGCAACTGCGCGCGGAGCTTGGAAAGTACGGGGTTGAGGTATAGTAACGCCACGCGGTTCAGCCGACTCAAATGGACAGCCTCTGAAGAGGGAAGCCCTCAAGAAGGAAGCCCTCAAGAAGAAAAGAAGGAGACGCGATGGCTGGGGAGACAAGTCGCAGCGGTTCGGTGTACGGCGGAGTGGCGGAACCTTGCACAGTCGTTCTGTTTGGCGCTTCAGGCGACCTCGCCAAGCGAAAAGTCATTCCCGCGATGTACGACTTGGCCACGCACAACGCCCTCGGCCCCCGCTACGCCATCGTCGGATTTGCCCGCACCAACATGACCGAGGACGCATTCCGGACCGGATTGGGCGACGCCGCCAAAACGATCTCCGAAGTCGGGCCGATTGATCCCAAGCAGTGGGATGCCTTTGCCTCCAATCTTTACTATTCTCCTGGCGATTATGCCAACCCCGACTCCTACGCCCAGCTTTGCAAGCGCCTGACGGAGCTGGAGGCAGCCAAGAATCTAGGCGGAAATCGGCTCTTCTACCTTTCCACGCCGCCCGAGGTTTATCCGGACATCGTCAAGCAGTTGGGCCGAGCTTGCATCGCGCGTCCGGCAACGCCGAATTCCTGGACGCGCATCATCATCGAAAAGCCTTTCGGACGCGACCTCGCTTCCGCAAAAGCTCTCAATGAAATTGTTCTCAACGTCTTCGACGAAAGACAGGTCTACCGCATCGATCACTACCTCGGAAAGGATACGGTGCAGAATCTGCTCGTTCTGCGCTTCGGCAACGGAATCTTTGAGCCTCTCTGGAACCGCAATTACGTGGACCACGTTCAAATCACCGCATCTGAAACGCTGGGTGTCGAGCGCCGCGGCGGCTTTTACGAAACGGCCGGCGCCCTGCGCGACATGATTCAGAGCCACGTGCTGCAACTGACCTCTCTAGTGGCGGTGGAGCCGCCTGCAGCCTTCGACGCCACCGCCGTTCGCAATGAAAAGTTAAAGGTTCTGCAGTCGATTCGCCCTTTCAACCTGGAAATGGTGGCGCAATCCGTTGTCCGGGGACAATACGCGCCCGGAAAAATCGGCGATCAACCCTTGCCCGGCTATCGGGAAGAGCCCGGCGTCAATCCCGCTTCGAAAACCGAAACTTTCGTTTCCGCTAAATTGCTGATTGACAACTGGCGCTGGGCTGGCGTTCCTTTCTACATTCGCACTGGCAAACGCCTCGCCAAGCGCAGCACCGAAATCATGATTCAGTTCCACGCTGCCCCACACATCGTCTTTCGCGAGCGCGAAGTGCAGCCCAATCGCCTGGTGCTGAACATCCAACCCGACGAAGGGATTTCCATAAGCTTTGGTGCCAAGCGGCCCGGCACGGAAATGAGCATTGGAAACGTAACCATGGATTTCAGTTACCGCGAAGGCTTTGGGGATACCAGCCGCAGCGCTTATGCAACTTTGTTGAACGACTGCGTCCGCGGCGACGCCACACTCTTCGATCGCGGCGACAGCGTCGAAGCCGCATGGTCCCTTGTCGATCCCATCCTCGACGTGTGGGGCGCCGCGCGGACGGCTACTGTGCCTCAATATCCGTCAGGAAGCTGGGGGCCGCGGGAGTCCGAGCTTCTGCTCGAACGCGACGGCCGCCGGTGGTATAACCCTTAGACTATTGCGCTTTACAGCCGTCGCGATAGTTGCAAAATTTCTTGAACCGTTTTAAAAGAGGGGATTACAAGGGGGAGCGGGTGATCCTTGCTGGAGATGTCGGCGGCACCAAATGCAACTTGGCTCTGTTTTCCGAGAAGGATGGCAACCTCGCGGCCGTTTTTCGCCAGCGCTTTGCCAGTAAGGAATTTGCGCAATTCGATTTGATCGTCAAGGAATTCTCTCGCCAGGCTTCGCAACATCTAAATGGCGGCAAAATTGATGCTGCCGGATTCGGCATCGCCGGCCCGGTTATCAACGGCCGGGTCCGCGCCACCAACCTTCCCTGGATCGTAGAAACGGAAACGCTCATCAAGGAACTGAATGTCCCGCACGTTGTCCTGCTGAACGACCTCGGCGCCTGGGGCCACAGCCTCGAGCACCTTCCCCCGGAGGATTTTTGCGTATTGAATCCCGGCAAGCCCGAACCGGGCGGCACGCGTGCCTTGCTGGCAGCAGGCACGGGCCTGGGTGAGTCCATTCTCTTTTGGGATTCTGGCCGCTATCGCGTCGTGCCTTCCGAAGGTGGGCATTCCGATTTTGCGCCGCATACCGAACAGCAGATTGAATTGCTGCGCTTCATGCGCCGCCGCTATCCACAAGTCAGCTGGGAGTTGATTCTCTCGGGCCGTGGATTCCGCACGCTGCACGAGTTTCTGGCCCCCAAGGTAATGCATGCTTCGTTTGAGGATCCCGACGCCGATCCTGCGCCAGAGATTACCCGTCGCGGCTTGGACAAGTCCTGCCGCGTTTGTTCGGATACGCTCGACTTGTGGACCGCGATCTACGGCGCCGAGGCAGGAAACCTCGCCTTGAAAGTTTTGGCGCTCGGCGGCGTCTACGTGGCCGGCGGCATCGCCGTCAAGATTCTCGAAAAAATGAAAGACGGCTCCTTCTTTCACGCCTTCAAAGACAAATGGAAATTCGAAGGTCTCCTCAGCAACATCCCGGTTTCGATCATCCTGAATGAATCTGCCCCTCTGATGGGCGCCGCCTACGAAGCCCTCGCCGCCGTCGAACGGTAGCTAAACCGGGAAGTGAAAATCGTGGTCACTCAACACGAAGCCCATGAATCGGTCCAGGTTCTGCTGTTCATTGGCCTACCGCTTCTGTTACTTCTTATCGCTTTCATTGTGGTTTCTGTTCGAGCGTCGCGGACCATCGCGAAGTTTCCGACCTTTTCCGTCCCAATCGGGCTTATCCGCGGGAGACCAAGTCTTCTCCAATATCGGAACTATCGCGAAGCAAAGCGACTCGTCGAGTTTCAAGTTGTGCCAAGTTCGACGAGAGCGAAACAAGAGGGCCGTCGTAAGTTTTGTGATGAGATTTTTATTGACTTGGCTAAAGAACGCCAGGGGAGAAATAGTCCTGATTGCACCCAAGGAACTCACAGACGAAGACATTCAAAGCATCGCCGACAATATTTCGCTCGGTCTTGCGAAGCTTGGTTTTGACGAATATAAAATTTGCAGAGAGTGCGTAAACCAGATTCTCGCATCCGGGAAACTAAAGAGCTGCTGAACGTGAATTGATTCTTACTTCGGCGTTCTTTGGTAAGCTAGAACGACGCGATTCCTCAAAAAGCGGCCTTGCCGGACATCCCCGCGATTTCAGACACAGGCCAGGGAGCAAACCATGAGCAGCGCGGCAACCACTCAGGTTCTCGAACTCGAAAACTACATGAATGGCGCTTGGCGGCGCGCCACCGCTTCTGAATTTGCGGACGTAACCAATCCCGCCACTGCCGAACTGCTGGCACGCACTCCGCTCTCGGCCGCTTCCGATGTTGACGCTGCCGTGCAGGCGGCCGCCGCCGCGTTTCCTGCCTGGCGCCGCACACCTCCCGGCGAGCGCATTCGATACCTTTTCACGCTGAGAAATCTCCTCGAGGAAAACATCGACGAACTGGCGCGCATCATCACCACGGAAAACGGCAAGACCTTCGGCGAAGCCAAAGCCGAAATGCGCCGCGCCATCGAAAACGTCGAAGTCGCCTGCGGCATCCCCATGATGATGCAAGGCTACAACCTCGAAGACGTGACTCCCGGCGTAGACGAAATGCAAATTCGCCAGCCGCTAGGCGTGGTCGCCGCCATCGTGCCGTTTAATTTTCCCGCGATGGTCGCGTACTGGTTTCTCCCGTACGCCATTGCTTGCGGAAATACCTTCATCCTGAAGCCGTCCGAGCGCGTTCCCCTTTCCATGCGTCGCACTTTTGAATTGCTCGAAAAAACAGGCCTGCCCAAGGGTGTTGTCAATCTAGTGAACGGCGGTCGCGACGCAGTGAACGCGCTTTGCGACCATCCTCAAGTGCGCGCCATCAGTTTTGTTGGCTCGACCCCCGTAGCCAAACACGTTTATACCCGCTCCGCTGCCAGCGGCAAGCGCATGCAGTGTCAGGGCGGAGCGAAGAATCACGTCATTGTCCTCCCTGACGCTGACATGGAGCTTGCAACG
>Ga0126370_10001406_pt1 | contig 10989 bp, 12 predicted proteins | sample PanSoiMetaPlot_3_FD_92586 | JGI IMG/M metagenome (GOLD analysis project Ga0126370, IMG submission 92586) | Tropical forest soil microbial communities from Panama - MetaG Plot_3 | ecosystem: Environmental > Terrestrial > Soil > Tropical forest > Bulk soil | place: Panama | collected 2016-02-17 | reverse complement strand
TCTCGATGTCGAGTGCCTTGCGGTCTGGCTGCACCCGACCGCTATTGGCGCGCGGCATGATGGCTCAGGAGGAGCGGCGCTTGGACGGGCTACGGCTGCCGGACTTAGCCTTCTCTCCGCCTGTGATCCGGTAGATCCGCTCGCCGTCGACCTTCTTGGACCCGAGCTTCAGCTTGAGGCGCTTGCGAACTACGCCGGCCAGAAAGCCGCGCACCGAGTGCTGCTGCCAGCCGGTTGCCTTCATCATCGCGTCAATTGTCGCACCTGCGGGCGACTTCAGCATCCCGATAACACGGGCCTGCTTGGAGCCTGCCTCGCCATTCGGCCGCTTCGCCTTGCTAGTGGCCAACTGCGCCGGCTTGGCCGCGGTCACGCGTGTCGCCGATGGTGCAACTGCTCGCTTCTTCGCAGACCTTGACATTGAGAACCTCCATTCGGTTGGTGGCGGACATCGCGCCGCCACCACCGAAGCCCCGCGGAGGCCAAAAGGCGCTGGCGGGACACAATCCTTCGGAGGCAAGGCTTAGGATTGGCCGAGTCGGCTGATTATGTTGGCAGTGTTGAGCAGCGTGTTCACCTCGGAAACGATTTCTTCGAGACCGCGAGCAACTTCAATGGCCTTTTTGCTTCTTCCGGAGTTCGAGCAGACCTCAGCTGCTGTCGCGATTCTAAGCCCCTTCTCAAGCTTGGCCCGCACAAGTGCAAGCGAAGTCTTAACCGTAGTATCCAGGCTAATGGCATCCATGGGGTGCCTCCTTTCGGGCACCACACATGCTTGCTACGCGCGGGAAGTCGAGCGGAATGTGAGCAATCTTATGGCTCATTTGACCCAAGCTGGATCACATTAGGATCTGGCTTATGGGCATTGACGTCCAGTAAGCGAAGGGCCCGTGTGACACTGTACAAACACGCCGGACAACTTCAACGAGGGAAGGTTTCAGGCTTTGCCAGCTCTGACTTGCGTGGACTGCGAGATGCGATCAAGCGGCGTGGCAGAGCTGTCCCCGCGCGTGCAGGTATCCATGCGCCGTTCGAAGAAGTTGCGCTCGGTCGGATTGCGTGCAAGCGCAAGCGCCGCTTGGAAGTGTTTGCGAGCGGCGTCAGGCCTCCCGCGGCGAAGCTCAAGCTCGCCAAGCGTGGCTGGATAGAACGGATACGTGTTCAGGCGATTGCGATCCTCTATCGCCTCAATTTCTTCAAGCCCGCGCGCGGGACCTTCATGCTGCGCGACCGCGATTGCGCGGTTGAGCGCGACAATGGGGGAGGGGTGTATAGCCATCAACGTATCGTACAGCGATACGATGCTTGCCCAGTCCGTGTCCTTGGCGTGGGAAACCGTCGAGTGTGCGGATGCGATGGCTGCCTCGACATGATACTCGGTCAGTTCAGTACCGCTTGCTGAAAACTCAAGAAGTTTCAGTCCTTCAAGCACGAGCTTGCGATCCCACAGCGATCGATCCTGGTCGAACAGCGAGCTGAGGTTGCCCGAGGCATTGATCCGCGCAGGCAGTCGTGCTGCGTTCAGACACATCAGAGCTGACAGAGCGTAGGTCGCCGGTATCGCTCCGAGTGGGTGCTCCAGGAGAACTGCGGCCAACCGCATGGCCTCATGGCAGAGCTCGGCACGGACCGCGGACTGCGCGGATGCGCCGTGATAGCCCTCGTTGAAGAGCAGATAAAGCGCGCGATGCACCGCCGGAAGTCGAGCCACGAAGTCGGCTTGCACTGTCACGTCAAACAGTCGCTTTGATCCCGCCAGTACTTTCTTGGCCCGCGTGATGCGTTTCTCAATTGCCGCATGGCTGCTGACGAAGGCGCTCGCGATTTCGCTTACGCTGAAGCCGCACAGGATGTGGAGGATCAGCGCGACCTGCGCATCCTCGGCCAGCCGAGGATGACAGCATGAGAACATCATGCGAAGGAGGTCGTCTTTGATGGCCTTTGGTGCGAACAGCTCTTCAACGACCGGAGCTAGCGTCCACTCGCTTTCAAGCAGCCGTCCTAGTTCCGGCGCAAATGTCCGAGCCGTGCGTTGTCGTCGCAGAACGTCAAGCGCGCGGTTTCTGGCCGTGGCCATCAGCCACGCGGAGGGATTTTCGGGCATGCCGCGGAATTTCCACACCTCCATCGCGCGGCAGAAGGCGTCTTGCACGACGTCCTCCGCCAGCGCGAGATTGTGGATTCCGAAGATCCGCGTCAGGGCCGCAACCATGCGGCCCGCTTCACGTCGGAAGAGGTGGTCGCTCGGCTCCATCTACATGTTCAGAATCTGGATCGGGCGCACCTCCACTGAACCGCCGATCTCAAGAATCGGGCAGCCCTTGGAAAGTTCCACGGCCTGCGAGAGGTCCTTGGCCTCGATCAGTGTAAAGCCATTCACAATATCCTTGGCTTCGGCGTACGGACCGTCATGAACGGTCTTCTGCTTGCCCCTCACCACCTTGCCGGTGCCTTCCAGCGGATGACCGGGATATTTGATATGGCCCTTTTCGCCCAGTTCCTTGAACCAAGCCACCCATTTTTGCATGTTTTTCTGCATTTGCTCAGGCGACGCCGACGTGTCTCTGCCACGAAATAGGAATGTAAATTCGCTCATTGTTTTCGCTCCTTATCTTGGGATGACGCAACCAATGACGTTCGAAAGGGGGGGAGCGCGGACATATTTCTTGCACCCATCGGGATCGGCTGCTGATCTTTCGGGGCCGGCGCTGCCTACACAGGACAACTAGCTGACGGTTTAGATGGTTATATTGTAGGTAAAATACAGTTCTCACGCTGGTAGGAACAGTGTGGGGGGTGGGGCGCGTCCGGTTCCATGGTTGGGATCACCGGTTCACCATTGGGCCGTCTTGATGATCCCGAGCCTGGCAGAGGCAAAACCACGCGCCAGATCTTTCGGCGCGTGTGCGAGGTTTCATCGTGTGACCCCCGGGCCGTGATGGCGGCGTGCGCATCTTTGTTTGCTCGCCGTCGAAACATGAAACTGTTGTTGCTTTTGACTCGTTCGTACGACTCCCACGCAACAGGAAATGCGGATGATCAATCCTCTCGGATTTCGCGGAGGATTGATGCCGCCGTGAGAACCTGTGGCAGCACTTTGGGGGGTTTTTGCCCATCCCTCATCCCCGCCTTTTGATAGAACAGGTACAGCGGAACGCCAGCGCGGCCATTCGCCTCCAATATCCGCGTAATGCCCGCGTCTCGTCGGGTCCAATCGGCCTTGAGCGCTGCGACCTGCCCGTCCGCAAAGGCCTTGATTACCTCGGGATCGGCAAACGCGATCCGCTCATTAACCTGACAGGTAATGCACCAGGCCGCCGTAAAGTCGATAAAGATAGGTCTGCCTTCCGCGCGCAGCGCATCCAGTCTCGCCTGGCTGAAGGGTTGCCAATCGAGTCCCTTCCCACCGGTGGTCGATGAGGCGGACGACGGATCACGATCGTCGACGAGGTAGAGGAGCGCAAATGCGCTGGCAATGGCCAGGGTCGAAGCCCGAATCCCCCAGTTGCGCAATGCGCCTTCACTCAGTTGCACGGCGTCGTAAAGCCACGCGGCAAATGCGAGCAGCACGAGGCCGACGAGCGCCACCGTGACGCCCGATGCCCCAGCCTGCTGCGACAACACGAAAATTAGCCATACGGCAGTGCCATAGACTGGGAACGCAAGGGCCTGTTTGAGTCGGAGCATCCACATGCCGGGCCTCGGGAGCAGCCGGCGCGTCTGGGGGCTAAGCGCGACGATCAGATAGGGCAGCGCCAAGCCCAACGCGACCGCTTCGAGCACAACAAACGATATGTACCAAGGTTGCGTAACCGCGTAGCCGATCGCTGCGGCCATGAACGGTGCGGTGCACGGTGTAGCAACCACCGTCGCCAGCACACCCGTGAAAAACGACCCGGCATAACCCTCCCGCAATGCCAGGCCACTTCCCATCGAGCTCATCCGGCCGCCAATCGTAAACACGCCCGAAAGATTGAGGCCGACCGCGAACAGCAGGTAGATCATCAGGGTCACAAACAGCGGAGATTGCAATTGGAATCCCCATCCAATCTCCGTCCCCGCCGCTCGCAAAGCGATCAACGTGACGGCGACGATCGCAAAGCTCACAAGGACGCCCGCTGTGTAGGCCATGCCCTGTAGCCGCATCGCGCGGGGCGCCGACTGGGAGTGCTGCACCAATGCCAGAACCTTCATCGAAAGGATGGGCAGCACGCACGGCATCAGGTTGAGTACAATGCCGCCGGCGATTGCCAACAGCAAAGCAGTCATCAGACCCAGGCCCGCATAAGCATTTGGCGGGACCAAATCGATCGGCGCAGAAATCGATATTGCGCCTGGTACTCCCTCGGTCCCGGCCGTCATATCGCGGAAGGCGAGAACGCCGTTGAGCATTGACGGAGGGGGGCTCGCCTTGTCTCGCCGAAGCGTCAGCACCAGTCCTTCGGAATTGGCCATGACGGATTGTGGCGCGCCGTCGTCGATGACGTTCGCATCCGCAGGAAAAAACATCACACTTCGTAGACCCGTGGCATCACCCATCGCAACACGAAGGGTCAATTCGTCATTGGAGTTGGCTGCCACGGTGGGGAATGGATTCGGCTTCGGCGTGTGAGCGCGGGTCGATGCGAATAGGCCGATCCAATTCGGGTCGGGCTCAAGCGTTGTACCGACCGAGAGTAAGATGCTCAGATCGGCCTCCTCCGGAACACAGATCTCCGAGCAGGCGAGCCAACTCACGTGTGCGGAAAGCGTCACACTCGCGCCCGGCCGCAGATCAGCCGGCACCTCGACTATGACCGGAAGAAGCACTTGCTCTCTGTAGCCATAGCCAACCACGGGGCCATAGGTGAAGCGTTCAGGAGTTGGCCACAGGATTGGCCCGGCTTTGAACTCCGGCGGCAATGACCAGTCTATTGTCGTTGGAAGGCCCGATTCTCCGGGATTCGACCAGTACGCATGCCATCCCGGTTGAATTTGCTGCAGAAGGCCCAGATGCAATGGCCGACCGGGGACAATGTTCCTCGATTCGCTGACCAGGTTCGCTGCCACACGCGGGCCGCTGTCGCGGCTTTCTTGCGCGCGCGCGACGCCGGCCAATGCCGCCGTCAGCGCGACGGCCGCAAGGAACATGTGGACTAGTCGGTGCTCGCGCCGGTTCTCACACATGCGTTCTGTGAACCCCGCCCCGTCAGGTAGTACGATTTCTGCGCAACAAGCCAGTGCGCAGAAGCGCCCGGCGAACTGCGCATTCAGCTGCCCTTGCCCACTTCGTCCAAGGCCGAGATGATGGCACTCACCGGCGGACGAACCTTGTAGCTCTCCTCGTACAGTTTGGCTTTGATGACTCCCCTCGTGTCGAGGACGAAAATAATCGGATGCGGGACTCCGTAGGCACGACTCCCCGGCCGATATTGCGGATCGCGCAGTTTGTAGAGGTCGATCACCTCCGACTTCGGATCGGACAGGAACGTGAACGCGATCTGCCGCTTGGCAGTGAATGTCTTGAGAACCTCAGGGCTGTCATAGGAGAGCGCAGCCACGCGATAACCACGCTTCTCGATCTCGGCGTTCCCGCCATTCACGTCGATGAGCTGCGCCTGACAATAGGGACACCAATCGGCGGACCGGAAGAACATGAGAACCAGGCCGCTCCGGCCCATCAGATCGGACATGGTCCGCGGCTTCCCCGTCTGGTCGAGGCGGGTGCCGATATCGGGCGCCTTGGTGCCAAGCGGCGGCCCCAACTCCTCGGCCAACGCCACCGAGACGAACATGAGAGCCGCCAATGCGAAGACCCAGGCAGCAGCCTGAGTCAACGAACGAAGGTTTGCCGCCATGTGTTTCCTCCTTTGGATAACTGAGTGGTGTAGGCGTACTCGCGAGAATCCAGTCTCAGACCGTCTCTACGGTCCTACCTGTCGTGTTTGCCGACAGTCCAACCACCCCGGGCGAGATACTTCTCGCCAACAGCAATCGGCTCTTCCTCGAGCGGAGTCGCCATTGTGTCGTTCCAACGATTGAGAAAGCCGAACACCGCGACGACGCCGACGATCTCGACCATCTGCTCCTCGGTCCAGAATTTCCGCATGGCGGCGAACATCTCATCGGTGACGGAGTTTGGGACCGAACCCGCCGCCAATGCGAAATCAAGAGTCACACGCTCCGCTTTACTGAATAACGGGCTCGTCTGATAGTCCCAGATGGCGGCGACTTTCGTTTCATAGTCCGATTGCCGCAAGGCACCACCGACGGTGTGCGCCATGCAGTACTGACAGCCGGCCGCCCGGCTAGCCATGTGCGCGACCAGCCGCTTGAGACCGAAATCGACCTTGCTGTCGGGATCCCAGACGGCCTCCGTGAGCTGGATCCAGGCTTTCACCATCTTGGGGTTGCGCTGCATGATCAGCATGCTGTTGGGGACGAATCCCAAACGCTTGCGAGACGCTTCGAACTGCTCCGCCAGATCCGGCGACGGAGGCAGCGGTGCCAGACGTGGTGACGGCTTCGTGCGCTGATCCATCTGGGCCTCACCATGGCTTGTGTTTCCTACGAGGTGCAAACTTCGGTAATGGACATTTTGTGGCATCTGCTACATAATGTCAACGAGCAGGCCGGTCTTTGCCCGGCGCGTTACCAGGGCGGTTCCCGTGGCTAGACCGATCACGTTCGACGAGGGAGTGGCGCTCGATGCGGCCATCGAATGCTTCTGGCACCGCGGATATCGCGCAAGCTCGGTGCGAGATCTCGCAGCCTCGATGGGCATCTGCGGCACGAGCCTGTACAACAGCTTTGGCAACAAGCGTTCCCTCTTCATCAAAGCGCTGGAGCGCTATCTCGATCGCTCGGTGCGCGCGCGTATTCGTCGCCTGCAAAGCTCCCTTGCGCCGAAGCGGGCGATCCACGCATTCTTTGATGAGGTCATCGAACGGTCGCTGCAGGATCGCGCGCGTCGCGGCTGCCTGCTGATCAATTCTGCCCTGGAAGTTGCGCCGCATGACCGGAAGCTTGGGGTCGAGATCGGCCGGCGGCTAGAAGAGATCGAGGCGTTCTTCAAGAGCCTGATTGCTAAGGGACAGGCCGATTGGACCATCCCGTCGCATGTCGATGCCGGCGATGTGGCCCGCCTGTTGCTTGGCGTCCTGCTCGGCATTCGCGTGCTAGCCCGTTCAAGGCCGGAGCGTCCGTTGCTGGAAGGCATAGTGCGGCCCGCACTGGCACTGCTGGACTGAGTGCTGGAACAACGATCGAGACAGGGAGACTCGCGTGACATCGGGATCGAAGCTGCAGGCCGGCGCGGAGTTTCCCGTGCTAACCTTGCCCAAAGCGAACGGCGGTGACTTGGCACTGGGTGGACGGGGCCGCTGGCAGACCATTGTGATCTATCGCGGCAAGCATTGCCCCTTGTGCCGCAAGTATCTTAAGACCCTGGACAATCTGCTCGACGCGTTCCGGCAGGCCGATATTGGCGTCGTCGCAGTGTCCGCCGATCCGAAAGAGAAAGCGGAGAGCCAGGCTTTGGAGGAAAGCTGGCGGTTTCCGGTCGGTTATGGGTTGACGCTTGAGCAAATGCGGATGCTTGGCCTCTACATCTCCGACCCGCGCTCTCCGCAAGAGACCGACCGACCATTTGCGGAGCCCGGCCTGTTTGTCGTCAATCCTGACGGTCGGGCACAGGTGATCGACGTTTCGAACGCTCCGTATGCGCGCCCGGACCTCGCGGGACTTCTGAGCGGCATCAAGCTCACGCGCGAGAACAGCAACCCGATCCGCGGCACCAAGGATTGAAAATTGGCGATGCGGCATGCGGCGCCACTCTGCCGATTCACCGCGGAGACACGCAATGAAAGGGACCTCAGAAATCCGCGAGCAGGGATACAAGGACCCACTGCTCGTCAAGGTGATGAGGGCGCACGGCTTCGAGGAGCTCCCGCTTTACAAGCACAGACCTCCGGAACAGCAAGCGCAGCGACAGCGCTGGTTTGACCTCGCCAAGCAGCGCGATGGTTTGGTCAATCCGCTTCCTGTCAAGATCGATGACATCGACCGCGCGGCCGCTGAAATTAAGGCGCTGGCGCGCGACATCGGCGCCGACGACGTTGGCATTACGCGTTTGACGCCGGTCATGATCCGACAAGGGCTCGATCTGCCGCATGATCATGTGATCTGCATGATCGTCGCGGAGGACTATGCCGAAGCCCTCAAGGGACCGCGCGCTATCGAGCAGGAGGCCGCCAATGCCTATGTTCGCTGCGCCGAAATTGCGACGACCATGGCCGCCCACATCCGGTCGCTCGGTTATCCGGCCGTCGCTCATCACAACGGCGCCTGCGACATCCAGGCAATTCCGGCGATGATTGCCGCCGGACTCGGCGAGATTGGCAAGCACGGGAGCCTGGTGCATCCAACATTTGGCGCCAGCCACCGACCCGGAATCGTGACGACCACGATGCCGCTCGCCGTCGACACGCCGCTGGAGTTCGGCGTCCAGGAGACCTGCCTGCACTGCAATCTGTGCAGCAACAATTGCCCGGGCGACGCAATCCCGCGCGATGACTTCGTTCTAACCGATGGCATCCGCCGCTGGGTCACCGACGTGGAGAAATGCTACGTGTTCTCGCGGCTGCGGGCGGAATACTGCCATATCTGCGTTGACGTCTGCCCATATGTCCACAAGGCTAACGGCGATCCGATCAAACGCGAGCTGTACAAGTGTTACACAGCAACCCGTAAGAGGGTGGGCTACAAGACGCCGACCTGGTTTCAGGAGCAGGATGCCTGAGCGGGATTGGCTCACTACCCAGAACAGCAGGGAGGAAACCATGCCGAATGATCGCAGAGAGTTCATGATGGTGGCGGGCGCCACGGCCGCGGCCGCGGGAGTCGTGCTCGCCGCGCCAGCGGGTGCACAGACGCCGGCGCCGGGACAGTTCAGGGCAGTCAAAGCACTCGCCTTCGACGCCTACGGAACGTTGTTCGACGTCTTTTCCGTTACCGCATTGTGCGAACAGCTCTTCCCGGGCAAAGGTACTCAGCTCGCGCAGACGTGGCGCTTTAAGCAGCTTCAGTACAGCCTGATGCGCAGCCTCATGGGACGCCATCGCGACTTCTGGGGCCTCACAGAAGATGGTCTTGTCTGGGCCACCAAGAGCCTGATGCTCGACCTGACGGCGGACAAGAAAAAGCAACTGATGGACGCCTATCTCAGTCTCACGGCTTTCCCGGATGTAAAGCCCGGTCTTGAGGCGCTTAGGCGACAGGGACTTCGGCTCGCCATCCTGTCCAATGGCGAGCCTAAGATGCTGGAGGCAGCGGCAAAGAGCGCCGGCATCCGTGATCTTCTCGACGAGATCATCAGCGTCGAGGAGGTGAAAATCTTCAAGACCAGCCACCGGGTCTACTGGCTCGCTGCTGATCGCCTGAGGGTCAGCAATCCGGAACTCGGCTTCGTCTCCGCCAATAATTGGGATGGCGTCGGGGCAGTGTCGGCGGGATTGCGGACGTTTTGGATCCAACGCAGCACCGCCGAGGTTCCTGAAGAGTTGGGATTCCAGGTCGACGTGACGGTCAAGGCGATCACGGACCTGCCAGGCTTGTTGCGCAGCTAGCCCCGCAAGGGCAGATCGCGATGGGGCCTTATATGCCGTCGAGGAATTCTCAGCATCCAACAGTCCAATCTGCGTTCCTGCCCGCGCTGAGCGAACCGCCGCGCATGCGCTAAGCTGCGCCGATGGGCACCCCACGGTTCGTTTTCCACGTGCCGCTCTTTCAACGGTAACCAATCCGTCGGCGAGCCGTCTCGAGAAGCACGTGCCAGTCCAACAGGAGGTGGCCGGCCCATCCAGCGAGGCCTGTCAGCACGAAGACAGTGCCCATCTGCCACACCAGCACCATGATGCTTGAATCCTGCGGATGAAAGAGACGCAAGCCGAAGTTGCCCAGCCCGGCGGCCGCCAGCCCGCCCAATGCTGCGCTCACATGGGGCGTCAGGGGGGCTCCGCGCCGAAGCATCAGGGCCATCGCAATGGCCGGCACCATGCCGACGAGCAAGATCGCCGGGAAGCAGAACCAATCCGGGTGTAGTGACAAGCCGTCCAGACCGAATTGAATCCATGACTCGAGACAGCCCAAACCGAGACTCCCGAACCAGATCGCAAACGGAAAGAGCGGCAATAGGAGAATTCGACGGTCGAAACCGGGTACGATGCTCGCGAGCGCGGCCAAACCTGCCGTGACCCGGTCGCCAAGGCCGCAGACTGCTCAATCACATAAGATGGATCCGACAATTTGGCGAACAAGTCGCTGCGCGGCGACATCACGACCACCACGAGAGCAACGTAAGGAATTCCCAAAGCAAACCAGAGTGCCGTTCTCGCCGGAGGAGGCCGAAGTCGTGACACGGGCTCTAAAGTCTGGACCAACCGCTCAGTGAGTTCATCGGTATTCATAAGAACTCATCCTTTCAGCGCCTTTTTGAGGCTCGCCATGGCGCGATGAACCGAGACCTTGAGGGCTCCGACGCTGGCGCCGGTCTGCGCCGCGGCCTCCTTCAAGGACATTTCGCGGAGCTTCAGCATCTCGATGGCCTGCCGTTGTGCGGGCGGCAAATGGGCAATCGCTTCCCACAACGCCTCCGGGTCACGGTATACCTCGCTTGCAGAGTTATCCTGTTGTTCAGAAAAGGTTACAGCCAAGTCGTCGACTTGAAGCTCGTGCGCTTCTCGTCGTGAATAACGACGTGCACCTCCAGCCAGACGATTGCGAATGATGACGATCAACCAGGGCAGGAACGGACGTTCTGGATCGTAGGTTTTCCGAACGGAATGCAGAGACAACAAAACGTCCTGCACAAGGTCCTCGATATCCGCTGATTGCAGGAATCGCCGCCTGTTCTGCACGACTCGCCTGACCAGCGGTGCAATCTCCCGCAACAGCTGAGCATACGCCAATCCATTGCCATCCTGGGCGGATCGCATCAGGTCAGCGAGGTGC
>Ga0126370_10001404_pt1 | contig 10996 bp, 19 predicted proteins | sample PanSoiMetaPlot_3_FD_92586 | JGI IMG/M metagenome (GOLD analysis project Ga0126370, IMG submission 92586) | Tropical forest soil microbial communities from Panama - MetaG Plot_3 | ecosystem: Environmental > Terrestrial > Soil > Tropical forest > Bulk soil | place: Panama | collected 2016-02-17 | reverse complement strand
GGATAAGTCGCGGACAGTCGCGCTCGATGCTGGCGCTTGCGCGATCATCGAACGGTGGACCCTCGAGCGGCGGAGCCTCGAGCTCGGGCCGCGGGCGCCGTTGTTCTGTGTCATCAGCCACCCGACTGCCGGCGAGCCGCTCAATTCCTCCTATGTCCGCGAGCTGCTCCACAAGCTGGCGGAGCGGGCCGGGGTTGATAAGCGCGTGCATCCGCACGGGCTCAGGCACTCGTACGCCTCCTTCTTGATGGATCAGGGGGTGCCGATCCATCACATCCGGCGGATGCTCGGCCATTCCTCGATCGCGGTAACAGAACGCTACGCGGACCACATCAACCCCGCGGCAGTACTGGAGGAGGTTCGGGCCATACCGTGGCCCGGCCGGTGAGCCTGCGCTCCTCAGCCACTCGCATTCGAGCCGCCCACTTCATCGCCCCCCATAGCCCTAGGGGCAGGTTGTGGCGCGGCTCGATCGCCGGATCGCCCATCAGGAGCCGAAACGTTTCCGTCATCTTGCCGTAAGCCCACGCCTCCTCCTTCGTCGTCTCGGCCTCGACGGCGGCGCCGAACAACGTCAGAAACGTTCTCGACTGCGCCTCGAGCTCCTCCGGCAGTAGCGAACCGGTTGCGAACGGGCTCGACTCGGACGACGCTGCGGCCGGCGAGCTCTGATCTACCACGATCGACCTCCTCTCTCCTGGTGTCGTTGCCGTTCCCGCCGCTAGGCGGGTCTCTCTCGGCCGGCGAAGCCGGCGGAATCAAGTTGTTTGTGCCGTTTGCGCTGGTCGTAAGCCCCGGAACGGCGGGAAATCCCCCTAGGCGAAGCCGGGGGTTTCCCGTACCGGAGGTAGGGGTGACATCAAAGGACTCTCGAGCCCGGCGAGCTCGGTGCAGCCGCCACTCAATCCGCAGGTAGTCCTTCCGGCCGTACGGCGTCGGAACGTGGATTAGCTCGCAGTAGCCAAGCTCCTTGAGCTTGATGTTCAGCCGCCGGATCGTGCGGATGTCACGGACAAGCCCGCGCTTCTCGAGGCCCCTGGCCCGCTGCGGCTTGGTCGTCGTCGCGTACTGGCCGCGGTAGTCGACCAGCCGCCAGACACCGAGCAGGTGCCGCCAGAGCGTCTCGCGGCCGAGCTGCCATTGCGCCATCCCCTGCGGACTCGCCGGCGGCGGGAAGACTTCGGCGTGCCGGGCGTCGAACTCCCCGCGGCTCGGCGGCCGCGGCGTGTACACGAGCCGGATCCGTGGCTGATCGGGATGCGCACGGCTGCGGCCGGCGTGCGATCGCTGGCGCCGCTTGACGCCCGACGCGCGCCCCGCCCTGCGGGCCTGCTCGCGGCGCCTGGCGGCGGTCGTCAGCCCGCCGGGAGCGTAGCCAGCCGAGAACCCGTCGAGCTGGCTCACGAGCCCCCCAAACGCCCGTAGGCGCGGTAGACTCGGGGCTCACGCGGCTGTAGCTCAGTTGGCTTGAGTAACTGCTTATGCCCATCGTCCACGGTTCCCGCGCGACCTACATTCGCCACGGCTGTAGGTGTGCGGCCTGCAGGCAAGCCAACGCGGCCTACGAGCGCGAGACCGGTTACATCATCCGATCGGAGTTGGCCGCTAACGCCATCGGGTTCTGGGTCCCGTGCCTCCGGTGCGGACAGTGGCGGCACTTGCACCAACGCCCGAGCCCCGCGAAGGTCTGGGCGTGCTGGAATCGACCTTGCTTTGAATGCCGCGACGGAAAGGGCGCCCGGTCGGCAATTGAGGAGTCCCCCCGCACCGATCATCGCCCGCGGCGTAACCCGCGGATGCCGAATCGCCAGATGATTACGGGGGGAAGCAACCGGTCGCCCCTTCGCGACGGGCTGTGACGGCTCATGTAAAACGGAGGTCGCGTTTCGGTAAAGAAAAGGCGACCGTGGGTAGCATCTAAAAGCCGGAGCGTTTATGCTCCGCGGCGTAGATGAGTATTCGGCCCTTACCCGAGTGCTCATCTGCGTAAATGGGCCTTTGTTCGGTGCCATCACCACCGCTCGGGGCCCATTTACTTATCCGTAGGCGGTAGCCTCCGTGTTGTGCATGTTTGTCCGGAGGCTACCGCGGGCCGACGATCAGCCGGCGCGCAGGGGCCACACCCTGCGCTGGTGGCGATCAAGCCGGTCGGTGCACCCATCACATGCACAATCACTGAGTCTTATCAGTAGGTCGCGCGCGTGTAAAGCAGACGCTTCCATTCGAGAGCGACTGCGATAGCGGATCCGATATCGCGGCAGTTCATGGCGTTAGCACCCAGTCGTCTGAATTGATGACGTAGCCGATCGAGCCGGCGTTAGGCGTCTGGGTGCCGGTGGTTGGGTCGATGATGCTCGCAAGCGCAACGTTGAGCTGTGCGCAGCCCTGGTCGAGCTGGACGTCAAACCCGATTTGCAGGGTCTGTCCCGGACGGAACGCGATCGGGGTTTGCAGCGAGCCGACCCCGACGCCGTTGCCGACCATCCACGGGGGCGCGTAGAGCGGGAAGAGGTCGAGCGCCGTCGCAACCTGGACGACGATTTGGCCCGATAGCCACAGTTTGAGATTGAAGTTAGCGGCGGTTGGGGCGGTGCCGGCGCCGTTGGAGACGCTCAGGGCTACCGGCAGGCTGAAGCTGGCGAGGTCAAACCGTTCGATCGGCTTAGGGGGTTGGGTGACCCCGAGCGGAAACATCGCCATAGCCGTCTGGCCCTGCGCGGGAGCCGGTAGCGTGCTCGGAGGGCCAAACGTTATGTTCGATGACGGGATTGGCAGGAACGGCACCGGGGTACTACTTCGGCGCCGGCGCGAACGGTTTGAGGCCCGCCACCTGCTTGCCGGTCTTCCCGCCCTCCCATGACGTCTCGCCCTTCTTCTGCCACGTGTACCAGACCGACCCGTCCTTAGCTTCAACGAACACGTGCAACGCGCCGGCGCTGTTAGTTCCGCATGTGACGGCCACGATTTCCTCCTCTGTTGGTGGTTTCGGTGACGGCGGAGGGCCCCCGCCGCGTGCCATCTCTAGCACTTGATCGATCGGGAATGATGGGCCGCAATCCCAATGCCCTCCGCCCCACGATCCGAGATCGGAGTGTTGGCAGACGCCGCGGCCTGAGCCTTGCGCCTGCGAGCTCGTCAGCTTGGTGATCGGGATGCCGAAGTAGGCGCACTCCTCAGCGATCCACTGCGCGGTGTTCGCGAGCATGTCCGGATGTCTGGCCCACTCGGCCGCATCCCATTCCGCGAACGCGCACAGCTCCGCCTGGACGGCCACCGGGTTCGCGTTAGCTGCCGTCCATGCCTTGTTCGGCCGATAGACGTATTCGCCGACCACCCCGGGCGTGTCATCAATCCCGACGTGGCTTGAGACCTGCGAGCTCGGCGAGGCGAAGAAATTCCCGAGCGACTGGTAGGTGGTCGCCCCCTGAGCCGTGTGCAGCACGCAGAGCCTGACCGCGGCGCCGCCGCGGCTCGAGTAGTTCGGACTCAGGATCTGGACGCGCCTAAGCGCCATCGTCGTCCTCTGGCGTCGGCGCTGGCGGGCACGGGCCCTCCGGCTCGGTTTCGGGCTCGGGCGCCGGCGGCGGCGGCTCCGGCGGCTCAGGCAACGGCCCCAACGTCTCAGTCATCATCGGCGTCTCCTCACTGTAGGCATCCGTAGATCGTGACCTGCCCGCCTGGATGGTTGATGATCAGATCGCCGGGCTCGAATCCAGCGGGGCAGGACACTGCGCCGCCGGGCGGGCCTGGCGGCCCCTGCGGACCAGTGTCGCCCTTGGGGCCAGCCGGTCCTGCTGGCCCTTGCGTCCCGTTCTGAACGTTGACCGTCACCGTCCTGACCGCGGGCGGCGGCGAGCTGTTGGCTCCGATAGCAGTAGTGACAAGCGCTCCAGATGCGGCGGCGAGAATCAGAGAGGTTGCCATCAGCGCGGTGACCCTAATCCTTGTGCTCATGGTCGAGCCCTTCGCGGAAGGCGTCCAGTCGCGCATCGCATGCCTGTTGTTCGTGCTTGGCGATCAGCCGAATGGCGTGGATGGAGCCGATGACGCTGGCAGCGCCGGTGAAGATCGCTGAGAGAATCTCCCACCACACGAGTCACCCGAACCCCCACTTCCTTCGCGTCTGGCCCTTGGCTTTGCGTTTGCGTTTCGCGACGGTCGCTTGGAACACAAACTCCCCGTCCTTGCGGCCGTAGGTCTTCTGCATGCTCGCCTTTGCCTTCGCAGCGGCGCCGGGCTGCCCCCCAAAATACCGGTCGTAACGCTCGAGCGGCATTAGTCGAGCCCCATCAGCGATTGCAGTTCGGCGGGGTTGGCGGGCTGCTCGACCGCTGCGAGCGTTTCTCCGACCCGCTGCGAGCGCCGGTTAGCGAACGCGACCCTTACGCGGTCGAGCGCCTCGCGCGCTTGCGCGTCGCCTTCTGCGGCGTCCTGCACCCTGCACCACAATTGCAGCAGGGCGAGACGGGCGGGTGGCCATGTGCGGGCCTGCTCGGCGTCCTCGCGCGGACATCCGAGTTGCACGGCGGTGGCGATCAGCCGGTTATCCCACTCCCTCGAGCTTTGCGAGATGCCGGCCTGGCCGCGGTTGCGGTGCGGCCGCGGGTCGAACATCCGCCGGGCCGGTGGCGCCGGCCGCAGGCTCGGAGGGTCGGTCGGCAGCCATAGGTTGCTCATGGCGCCCGCCATCCCCGCCATGCCTGCACGGTCACCAACGTGGCGAGCGCCAGCACCGACAGCCACACAAGCAGGAGCTCTGTCCATAGCCGATCGACGCTGCGCTGTAGCTCGGCGGCATGGTCGAGAACTTGGCCGAGTTCGCTCATACGTTCCCCGCCGAGAAGTTGTCGAGCGTGCAGGTCGGGTAGCACAGGAACCCGGGGCTGCCGCCGGTGCAGGTGGAGTCATTGACCGACAGAACTTCGGTGCCGTTGACCCGCATCGAGATGCGTGTGCCGACCGCCGCGGCGGTGAACGTCGTGCCGGTGGGGGTGGAAGGGCTTGGCGAGCCGCCGTTCCCATCGATCGGGACCGATGCGAGTAGCGTCGAGGTCTGCCCGTTCTGCACTAGGTAGATCCGGTGGCTGACCCCGGGGGCGGAGCCGCCGGCGAAGTAGCAGACCGAATAGCCTTTGGTGCCATCCCACCGCAGCGCCGGGCCGATGAACGCAGGCGTTCCGCTGATAACAGGGTTGACCGACCCCATGGCCACCTGCGCCCAATGGTTCGCGTTGCAGGTCTCGCCGCGGCTGTCGCCCTGGTGGGTCGCGCTTGAGTTATTGACTTCGTTGGCGACGATCGCCCCATCGGTGCAGCCAATCCCCGAGAACGTGGCGGTAATCGGCGTCCATAGCGGCTGGCCGGTGGACACGTTCCCGTTCACCCGGTTGAAGTTGTCCGACGCGAGGGCGGCGCCGAGCGCGGTTCCCATGGTCGCATTACCGGCCGCGTAGTTATCAAGCGTCATCGTCCCGAACGTCGTGAGCCCCGGCGAGCCGCCGGCGGCAACGTGCGAGTCGTTGACCGAGAAGCTTCCAAGCGCCCCGCCCGCGCCGGCCTGCAACACCAGCACGGTGCCGATCACGTAGAACGTCAGCAGCGTGCCGACCGCCAGCACGCTGATGTTCGTCGCCCCGATCTGCGTGTAGGCGCCGGCGGCGGTGCGGTAGTAGATCGCAAGCTGTAGCGTCCCGGAATTATTGAAGTAGAGGCCGGCATACTCGGCGTTGGTGGCCGCGTTGTGCCGCAACGTCAGCCCGACGAACGAGCCGCTAACGCTGTTGACGGTCCCGACAGTGGCTTGGGCGTACTGGTCGCCGGCGTAGGCGCCGTCGATCGCGATCGAGCGGTAGTTGCCGGCGATCGACGCGCCGACGCCGCTCGCCTCATGTGAGGCGACGTTCGCTGACCCGTCTGAGGTTGCCGGCCATGCGGGCGATGCGCTGGCAAGCGACCCGTTTGCGTAGCCGTTGAAGTTGTCCGCCGCTACCTGCGTGAGCGTCAGTTGCGGCGGCGGGACGGCTGGGCCGGACGGGCGCCATAGCCCGTGTGAGGCGTTGGCGCGGTAGCCGACGTTGCCGACCGCGACGGCCACGGTCAGACCTCTGCGACGGTCAGATTCGAGGTGCCGGTGGCGGCGACGGCGGACACGTGGCCGCACCACAGCAGCGACCCGAGCCGGAAATCCCACGAGCCGCCATTGGGTTGCAGCTGGAGGGCGGGCACGCCGACGACGGGTACGGGCCGGTCGGTCAGGTACAGGTTTACGGCGACGGTGCCGGTGTTCACGATCGCGCCGCCGAGCCGCGCCTCGTTCGCGGGGAGGACGAGCCCGTTGATCGGGGCGGCGTAGGTGCCGGTGGCGACGGCTTGGGCGTCGGTGCCGTTTCCGGTCCGGTAGGCGATGATCCGCTTGCATCCCGCGACGGGAAACTGGTCTAGGACCATCTGCCGGAACTTGATATCGCCGGCGCCGACCTCGATCACCCCGGAGCGGAGTTCGGCGAGAATGCTTGCGAGCAGGGGCGTGTGCTCGCCCATCAACGTAGCGAGCGCCACCCCGGAAGGATCGACTCCGGCACCGTTAACGGTCGGCATGCTCTCTCTCCTTTACGAGCTGCTCGAGCAACTCCACGATCCGCGACAGCTTCGCTAACACCTGCTCGGCGTACAAGAAGGCTCGAGGAATCATCAAATCGGAATGATCCGGGTTACGTGCTTGACGACAGGCTGCCCGCCGAGACTCGAGCTCTGGCCAACTAGGGCGTGCAGCCCGAGAAAGATCAGCAGCGCGCCGGCGATCGCGCCCCCGATCCGTAGCCAGAACGAGCCCGACGTGACAAGGCTCGCGATCTGCCCGACGCTCTGCCCGACGCTCTGCGCCGCATCTACCGTGCTGCTAACGGCGCCCACGGCAGATTGCACGGGGCCGCTGCCTGGCGCCCCGGAAAGAATGTTGATGGCTTGGCTCAGCACCTGCGGCGCCTTTTTCGCTTCCGCTTGCACGTCGGCGAGCGTGTAGCCGCCTCCGTATGTGGTGATTGCCGCAGCCCAGTCCTTCGACGGGCCGGCGTCGTGCGCGAGCTTCGCGGCGGCCGCGTCGGCCTGCGCCTGGAACTGTGCGGCGTTCGGAGTGTTCGTCAGCGGGTAGCCGTAGGTCTTGGCGGTCCCCGGCATGAACTGAAACGGGCCGACCGCACCCGCGCTCGAGGTGCTGTGGTTCGCCCCGAACGTGGACTCCTTACCGAACACGCCCAGCAGGATGTCTACCGGCACGGCGTACTTGTTCGCGGCGCTGACGATCGCCTGAGCGTTACTGCCGGCGGTAGCAGGATCTAGAGCGGCCATGTTCACGAGCTCCACGGCATCGCGGCGCCGCCGCTGTTGCCATTGGTCGCGGCCGGCGCCTTCGTCGGGGTGGCCCAATCTTGTGACTGGCGGGCAGCGCCGCGAGCCAACGCGCGCGTGTACAGGAAATACATGTAGGCGAGGGTGATCCCGCCGCCGAGCACCGGCCACCATGACCTGGCGAGGATCGACGCGCCGCCGATGTAGAAGACGGTCAACCCGATCCCGTGCCACACATACTCGCGGACGCTCGCGTTCTTGGTTTGGTCTCCACCGAAGTTCTCAGCCGTCCACGGACTTGAGTTGACCGCGCTGAAAACGTCCATCGCGTTCGTCGAAGCCTGTAGGAATAGGATCGCGGCGCCGATACGCGCTGCGTCGGAGCCGAGCCCAAACCCCGAGCCGACGTCGAGGTCGGCCATCAGCGTCTAACCCCCGACGCCTTCGGCTTGGTCGGCTTCGGCGGTGGCTTCGGAGCGACCCTCGCCGCGGGTTTCGGCGCCGGCTTCGCGGCGGGCTTCGGCGGCGGTTTCGGAGCCTGCGGCTTGACGTGCTGCTGCTGCTGGTGATTGCCGTTCGGGTGCGCAACATGCTGGTTTTGGGAGCTAGGGTGCGGATTCAACGCCGTCGCCTTGACCCCCGACTTCCACGCCTGATAGACGAAATTCGAGGCTTGGACGGTTCTCGGCGGCGCCTTGCCGGTGACCCGCTTGTAATAGTTGAAGAACGGCCCGCCGCGGTGCGTGGCGACGGTCTCGTGGCGGTTGAGCTGCGCCACCCCGGCCGACAGCGCGCTGATCTGCCCGCCCATCGTGGACTGTGCGCCGGCCAAGTCCTGCTCGGTTGATGTCAGCTTGTCGAACTGATCTCCGAGCCCGCCGACCGTCGAGGTAAGCGTGCCGACATTCCCGGTCAGCCCCGCGATGTCTGACTGCTCCTGGCTGTAGAGCTGGCTGTTTTGGCCTTGCAGCGCAGCGACGTCGGCCTGCTCCTGGCCGGCGAGCGCGGCGTAGTCGCCCGACGCGGTGTCCGGCGCGACGGCGCCCGTCGCCCCGCTCGAGGTCTGGTTGTTCGAGTACCAGCGATACAGGAGGTAGGCGAGGATCAGCCCGCCGGCGATCATCGCGTAAGTCTTCTTCTGCTTGTCGGTCATGGGCCGTACACCCCGAGATCCTCATCACCGATTGGGACGTCGAGCCCCGACACCGGCGTCGGGCCGCCGGCGTAGGTCGGGACGGTCTGCACCCACGGGACGGACTGCGCGACCGGGACGACCGCGGCGGGGGTGCGGCGGAACTTGAACGGCTGCCACTGCGCCTCCCACGCAAGCTGCGAGCGCTCGTACAGGCTCGAGTCGGCAACCACCCACGGCAACGCCCCGTTCCTCAGGTGCTGCCCCTCATTACGTGCGGGGTTCGGGCTGTCGACCTTCGGATAGTGCGCCCACCGGCGCGCGGGGCCGACGCCCCACCCCTGCTCCGCAGCGGGGTTGGACGGAATGTTCTGGCTGTGACCCGAGTAGTAGGGCTGCGCGTTCCAGTCCCCGAACCCCTGCGGGCCAAACACCCGATTGTTGACGACGTTCTCTGGCCAGACCTCATTGGAGGTCTCGCCGTTGATGACCTCATGCAAGTAGTTCTCGGTCGCCTGCAAAGCGGCGGCGGAGGTCGGGGCGGGCGGCGGGACGATCTGCTCGTCAGCGCCGATGTACTCGACACCCTGGCCGCCGGGCGCGTTGATCGGCGGCCCCTGCGTCCACAGCACCTGTTCAGACGGGTAGACCGCCGCCTGTGTCCCGGTTGCGTCGAGCGATTGAGCCATCACGCATGCCCCAAATTCGTGTGCAAGGGAATGTTCGGGTCAACCCCGGCGGTTTGAGTGGACCATGGGGCGGTCGCGAACCCTTCCTGCACGCTGCGCGCCTTCTCGCGGGCGGGGGTGCCTGAGGTGCCCGACAGAGAGTCGGTGGCCGCGAGCGTCTGCGCCGCCGAGCTCGCGCCGGCGCCCTTCTGCTGTTTGTTGACGTCACCGATGATGCTCTGCGCGTTGGTGAGGATGTCGGCGGTCATTATCAGAATCGCGAACGACCCGCCGAGCGGCGGGGACGCTTCGGCCATGATCGAAACGACTAGGAACGTGAACCCCCACGCGGTTGCCCACGCCCCGAGCGCCGGCAGCTCGCCGATGCCCATCAACTTCGGCAGCGTCGTCGGCGGACCGGCCGGCTCGGTCAGCCGCCGGTAGGCGTAGATGCCGGCGACGGTGACGGCCGAGACGACCACCCACCGCTCCGCGGTGTCGTGGTTCATGGTCATGCGAATGGCACCAGCCCAGTCTCAGAGCCGGAGCTGAATGCTTGTGTGATCGCGCCGGCGAGCGCCTGGCCGGCGCCCTGGAAGACGCCCGGCACCCCGCCGAGAGCATGCACAAAGGAGCTAAAGCTATAGCCGGCGGTCAACGCGCCGCGCGACTGGTCGCTGGCGCCGGTGAGCGCGTCCTGCGCAAACGGGAGAGTGCCGGCGCTGTTGGCCCACCCTGCCTCGATGGCGCCGCCGGTGCTCGAGCCTTGCGGGACGATCTGCTCGCCGGTGGAGACGATCTTGCCGACGACGATCCCGGGGGCGGTCTTCGCGGCCTCCGCGATGTACCAGACCTTGCCGGCCAGCGGCCCGTCGAGCAACTGTCCGGTGACGAACTCGTTGCCCCACCCTCCGCCGGAGCTGACGTTCAGGATCTTGGAACGGCCGGGGGCGACGAACCCGGCCGGACCGAGCGAGTAGTCAACCCCTTGATCGATCCGGCCGGAACTCGCCCCGGGTACCGGGTTGATGTAGGTTCCGGCCGCGGCCGACGATGCCCCTCCGCCACCGGCCGCGGCCTGCCCTGCACTCGAGCCGCTCGATCCGGCGAGCGGGTGGGATGTCGCCTTGCCCTGGATGACGTTGGCGATGCTGTCGCCCTTGATCGCGGCGTCGAGGATCACGGCGCCGGCGAGCAGCTCGGCAAACGAAAGAACTAAGTTTGCGATCGCTCGGCCCTCCTTGCCGCTTCGGCACGTCGATGGCAAATTCGACAGCGACGAGTGTGGCGGGTCGAGCTTGTCTGGGGCCCCCAATCGCTCCCCCCGCATTTGCGACAGATCCGCAACCCGCGCCCGTCCGCTTCCCATCCCCTGCGTAGGTTCTCGGCGTTGCTCACGAGCTCCATATGGTCAGGGTTGATGCAGCGCTTGTTTTGACAGAGGTGGTCGATCGTCAGACCCTCTGGAATCGGGCCCTTGAGGAGGGTCCATGAAAGGCGATGGACAGACCAATGCCTACAGCGCCAAGAGATCTGCCCGTAACCCCTGCTCGTACAACTACCGACCCATTCCCAACAGCCCGATTCGGTTAGGACAGACCGACGCTCGAGCTCCTGAACTGGATATGGGGTTGAGATCTGAGGCATCCCACATCCTCGCATGAGGCGCGGGCCTCAGCCTGTCAGGACGAAACGGTGCAGCAGATAGCCGACCAGCAGCCCGACGATGAGCCCGACGACTAGCTGAGTCATCCGCCACCCCCTGGCCGCGGTTGGCTGCGGATGTACATCTCGTAGAGCACGAGCCCGAGAATCAGCCCCACGAGATGCTCTTTCACGAAACGCATGT
>Ga0126370_10001402_pt1 | contig 11004 bp, 15 predicted proteins | sample PanSoiMetaPlot_3_FD_92586 | JGI IMG/M metagenome (GOLD analysis project Ga0126370, IMG submission 92586) | Tropical forest soil microbial communities from Panama - MetaG Plot_3 | ecosystem: Environmental > Terrestrial > Soil > Tropical forest > Bulk soil | place: Panama | collected 2016-02-17 | reverse complement strand
CTACACCGCCCAAACCCAGCGCGCTTTTACTGGACCAGCCAGTCCGCTCGGGGCAGTCGATCTTCTTTCCAGATGGCGATGTGACTGTGCTCGGATCGGTCGGCTCGGGCGCCGAGTTGGTGGCCGGCGGATCCATCCACGTTTATGGCGCATTGCGCGGCCGTGCCATGGCGGGGTCGAATGGCAACACGCGGGCGCGCATTTTCTGCAGCAGAATCGAAGCCGAACTTCTGGCGATCGACGGCTACTACATGACGGCAGAGACTATGGATAAGAGCCTGCGCGAGCGGGCGGTCCAGGCGTGGCTTGAAGGCAATCAACTAAAAATCACCGCGTTGGACTGAAATCAATCATCCCAGGAGATGCACACAATGGCCAAGGTCGTCGTAGTTACTTCCGGAAAGGGCGGCGTCGGCAAGACGACAACGACCGCGGCCTTGGGCGCCGCGCTGGCACAGTGTGGACAGAATGTCGTCGTCATTGATTTCGACGTCGGACTGCGGAACCTGGACCTGGTGATGGGCGCCGAACGGCGCGTGGTCTATGATTTCATCAACGTTACGCAAGGTGTTGCCAAGCTCTCGCAGGCACTGATACGCGACAAACGCCTCGACAGGCTCGCCTTACTTCCCGCGTCACAGACCCGCGACAAGGATGCTCTGACCGAGGAAGGTGTTCTGAGCGTGATCACCCCGTTGCGTAAGATGTTCGACTGGGTCATCTGCGATAGTCCCGCCGGCATCGAGCGCGGCGCAACGCTCGCCATGCGTTTTGCAGACGAGGCGATTATCGTCACGAACCCCGAAGTCTCTTCGGTCCGCGATTCCGACCGCATAATTGGTATCCTCGACTCCAAGACGGTCAAAGCCGAGCGTGGCGAGCGCGTCGCCAAACATCTGCTCGTGACCCGCTACGACCAGGCCCGCGCCGCGCGGGGCGAGATGCTGACGATCGAGGACGTTCTCGACATTTTGTCCACGCCCCTCCTTGGGATCGTGCCCGAGAGCCAGGAGGTGCTGCGCGCGTCCAACCTTGGCGCGCCGGTAACATTCAATAACCCCAATAGCGGGCCGGCCCGCGCCTATTTCGATGCCGCCCGGCGTCTGATGGGCGAAGACGTCGAAATGACCATCCCGGCGGACAAACAGGGGCTGTTCGGCAAGCTGTTTGGGCGGAGAGCGGCATGAACCTGTTCAACTTTTTCAAGCGTCGGGGGGGCTCGTCCGCCCCAACCGCCCGTGACCGCCTTCAAATTCTGCTCGCCTATGAACGCTCGGGCCGCGGCCCTTCCGATCTGCTTTTCACCTTGCGCGAGGAGATCCTCGCCGTCGTCGGCCGGCACGTCGAAATCAATCCCGAGCGCGTCTCAGTGCAGATGGACCGCGGCGATAAAGTCTCGATCCTGGAAGTCGAAATCGAGGTGCCAAACACCGTCCGGGTTGCGCCCGGCGGAGGCCGCAAAAAGCGCGCGGCGTTGCGCCGGGCGTAAAGTCTGCGCACCCTGTACGTGCTGCTACTTATTTGGAGTGAGCCGAGGCTAATTGCCCGGTCAGCCATCTGCTCATGCGCGGATGAGTTGGTGGCGATGGCGCGGGCGTTGAGTCCGCTTTAAACGGCTCGTCGCTGCTGCCATATCCCGAGCCATCGCCTGATTCTCTTATAAGCGCGGCGATGACAATTCTGCTGGTACTGTTTGCCGTGGCTGAGCCTATCCACAATTAAAGATAAAGAGCGGGCGCGCTTTTCCGCGCAATCTCCCACAGAGAACGAATTTTCGAATTCAGTTTCCCTCGACGACGGACGCCTTCGCGTCCTGCCCGCGCTTCACCATCTGGCCGACCGCGTGAATCGACCGTGCGCGCGATCCGCCCGGGTGCTGCGCGACACGTACGGGGCGCGCCGGATCCTGGGCGTGCGGGTTTCGCGGCGGCAAAGGGATCTCGTCCGGCCCATCCCACGCCAGAAGGCCGGCGAGCTCCTGACACGGCGCAGTCTGCGGCAACTTCACTGCCGGGCTGCCGGCTTGCTGCCCGCTGGTCCACGTCTGCGCAGGCCAGCTAGTGATCGTCCTGACGTAGTCTTGCGTCTCCTGCGGAAGCGCTCCCTTGTTGGCCAGCCAGTCCTGAATTCGCTTGGGTCCCGCATTGTAGGCGGCGGCGGCGAGGCCGAGATTGCCGAACTTCTGGTACAGATCGCGCAGCAGGCGCCCCGACGCCGGGATCGCCTGCAACGGATCGAACGGATTATCGAGGCCACGGTCGCTCGCGGTTTCTTCCGTGAATTGCGCGATGCCGAGCGCCCCGGCAGAGCTGATGACGTAAGGCCTGAAACTGCTTTCCTGATACAGGAGGCGGATGAAGAAGTGCGCGGGCAGATCATTGCTGCGCGTCGCTTCGGCAAGTGCGTCACAGATTTCCTCGCGCGAACGATAGACGACCGGCTTCATAAGCGGGTGAAGCGGCTTGAGCGGCAGCACGACGGCTTCGTAACCCGGCGCTTGGTCTCCGCCGATGTCGGCATTCATATTGGCGTCGCTCTTTGTTGCCTGTTTGCCCGAAGGCGAGCGGCCAATCAGCGGTTGGGCGTCACGCGATGCAAGCGTCAGCCAACTCCCGATCAGCGCGACGACGATGCCGGCACAAACATCACCAGCGAGCGCGAAGCCCTTTCGTCCGGCCAGAGTGCCGAGCAGCCAGCCAAACATGGCGCCGATCAGCAGGCTGATGAAAAAAATAATTTCGCCCGAGAAGTACATCTGCCCTGCCCAGGTTGGATAGGGAACAATCGCGTGCCAGCGTGACAAATATGAGGCAGACCGCGGTACCCCGAAGGTTACCAGTTGCCAGCAAGTTGTTTCAATCTAGGACACATGAATGGCCAGGAAAACAACCTCCTTCCGCCCCACGCGCGCTGCCACCCATGCGCGAACTAGAAACGCCAGGAGCGACGCCGAGGAAAGGCGCCAGTCAGGAAGCGAACGATCACCAACAGCACGACTGCCCCAATCGTCGCGACGATAATCGCCGAAACAATACCGCTTCCGAGATGAAGGCCCAACCGCGGCATTACCCAACTGCCGATCAGCGCCCCGACGATCCCGACGGCGATATCACCAATCAGGCCAAAACCGGCGCCGTCAACGATTTTACCTGAGAGCCAACCCGCAACGAGACCTACAAACAAAATGACGAGGAGACTTTCGCCTGAGATATGCATTGGTTCACCCTATCGTTGCATCGCACAATCGAAAATTCATTTCTCCTGTCGGACAATTGGCACGGAAACAATTTGTTCCAGCGCGCCGCCATCGACGCCGCGACCGGCCTTTCGGGCATTTCAAGAAGTGCCTATCATTGCCGCCGCGAGGTCAAAATGATTTTTCGACAGCTGTTCGATCAGGTCTCGAGCACCTATTCCTATCTGTTGGCGAGCCGCGCCGGCGGCGAAGCCCTCATCATCGATCCCGTCCTGGAGAAGGTCGATCGCTACCTCCACCTCGTCAGAGAGCTGAACCTGAAGCTCGTGAAGGCCGTGGATACACATCTCCACGCGGACCACATCACCGGCCTCGGCGCCCTGCGTGACCACACGCATTGCATTACAGTGATGGGTGAACAGACCAAGGCCGACGTCGTATCCATGCGCTTGGCTGATGGCGACAAGCTGACGATAGAGGGGCTCGCGCTCGACGTGATTTACACACCGGGGCACACGGACGATTCATACAGCTTCGTCCTGCCGGATCGGGTGTTCACTGGCGATACCCTATTGATCCGCGGCACCGGACGCACCGATTTTCAAAACGGCGATCCGCGCCAGCAATACGATTCCATCTTCAACCGCTTGCTGAAGTTGCCCGATGCGATGATGGTCTATCCCGCGCACGACTACAAAGGCGACACCGTCTCCACGATTGGCGAAGAAAGGGCCTACAATCCGCGCCTGCAGGTCAAATCGGTTCAGGAATATGTCGAGCTGATGAACAACCTCAAGCTCGGAAACCCGAAAATGATGGACGTCGCGGTGCCCGCCAACATGAAGGTTGGACTTGCGCAGGAGAAGATCGCGCTTCGCGGTTGGTCCCTTTCTGCAACAGAGGCTCTTACTCTTCTGGGCAAGGCCGAGGCCACATTCGTCGATCTGCGTGAGCGTTCAGAGCGCGAGCGCCACGGCACGATCCCCGGCTCACTGCATGTGCCTTATCCGGCGCTGCAGGAAAGCATCTGTGCCGGCGGCACGCTGAGCGAACTAGCCAAATCGACCAGCAAGCGCCTGTTGTTTTACTGCGCATTTGGCGAACGATCGGCGATGGCCGTACAGGCCGCTCAAGACGCCGGGCTTGCCTTGGCCTGCCATCTTCAGGGAGGCATCGACGCCTGGAAGAAAATCGACGCGCCGCTGGAACGTCAAAACATCCGGCCATCCGCATGACGCGCGAAAAGCTGCAGCACTGGCTGCTCCGATCTGCGGCTGCGCTCGTTTTTTGCGGAGCTTTCCTCCTGGCACTGCCGCAGGCCGCAACCGCGCAGGACATCCGCGGGATCGAAGCTTGCATGTCTGAAAAGCAAATCGAACGCCGTACCGGATGCCTGCAAGCCAACATCGAGTTCCTTCAGCAATCGCTGACCAAGCTCGCGCGCGAATTGCAGGATAAAATCGGTGCTGCCGGCCGCGATCTCGCCGCGGCTCGGGCCGAGATTGCCGAGCTTAGATCGGGAATGGCGAAGATGAATGGCGAGCTGGCGCAGCTCAAAGCAAATGCAGAAGCTGCTGACAGCAAGAAGAAGACCGAGCCTGCCGGCAACAAGTGAGCGGCCAATGCCGGCCGCAGTCTGGCCGCGTGCTAAGCGTGACAGTACCAGTACTGGCGCTCGCCGATCCGCCCTGTCCTGAGATAGCCACCAAACCGGCCGCGCAGCAGGTTTTGCTTTTTTGCCGCGTCATATTCCTGTTTGGAAACGCTGGAGCAGCGTGCGGGCGGCCCCTGCTCTGCACGCGTCGATGATGCCTGACACAGGATCAGGCCCAATCCAACCGCGCAGGCACAGGCGAGCCGACCGACGGACTGAGCCTGGGCATCAGCTAGGTAAGCGCCTCGGCGAGAGGCGACGGTCAACGGCCACAACAATTGCACCGCAATACACCGGACTATAAAGGTAATTTCGTAAGGCCTTTATTTAACGCATTAAGGCGGGCAAAGGCCACTTCCAGTTGAACTTTAACATGACTTACGGCGCCTTTGTGCTGCCCGGCCACCGCATTGCCAACATTGCCATCCTTCTGCCATATGGCTCATTCCTACCTGGATTAGGTCACCAACGATTCGAGGGGACAATTCCATGAAACCCATATTTATCGGCCTCTTGGTCAGCCTTCTGACTGCCACAGCGGCAAGCGCGGGCGGTTGGGCCACAGTCCATAAATACGTGAAGCGCTCCGGCAATTGTTCCGGACAAGAAGTGCTTGCGAGCCATTATTCTTCAGGAAAGCGCACGGCGAATGGCGAAAGATTTGATGTGAATGGCAATACGGCAGCGGCGCGGACGTGGCCAATCGGCACGATTTTGACCGTGACAAATCCTCAGAACGGCCGATCCGTCGTTGTGCGCATCAATGATACCGGACCGTGGGGTATTGCCTATCGCATGGGCGCCCGACTGGACCTTGCCAGAGGTGCGGCCAATCGGATTGGAATGCACTCTTCGCAATACGTTTGTGTTGCGTAATCGTCTAAAGCTCTAGCGCCGCTTCTTTCCCGATCCGGCGACGTGTGTTGAAACCTTTGGCGGCGACGCGTTGCGTCGCCGCCAAACCTTTTTAAGGGTCGGATCATTACGGCAGTGCCACCAACTCCTTCGGGAAGGTGGTCATATTTTCAGGCAGTGCGACACGAAGGCCGTAAACCGAAACTCCATTTTGAATTGCCGGGTTGGTCATTTTACTTTCGGCGATCGTCACCGGCGGGCCGCCCATGGCCTGAAAGCCAACGCCGACGATCGCGGCAACCACGATGATCGGTAGTGCTTTGCGCATGTGAGCCTCCTGTGCATTTTCAATGGGATCTTTAGCCCTGTTCGCGCACAGGCTTTGTGAGCCGGCTCACAGAGCGAATTGTTTGTTTTTCTTGCCTTATTCGCTGCGGCACCGAATACCGCGTGCAGGCTCCGTGCGGGTGAATTAGTCGGAACCCCCTTGAGGATCGAACGGGCCCATGGTCGCATGCGGATCTCAAGTGTGGGCGCAACAAAAAGGAGGAAACGATGAGCCGTATTATTCTCGCTAGTTTGATTGTTTGTTTTTCGATCGGCACCGCTATGGCGCAGTCCTGCGAAAGCCGCGCTGTGAGCAGCGACGGCAAGCCGCTTCACGGCGCCGCCAAAAACAGCTTTGTGAAAAAGTGCAAGAGGGAAGCCTGCGAAAGCAAAGCGGTCAGCAAAGAAGGAAAGCCGCTTTACGGCGCAGCCAAAAACAGCTTCATGGCGAAGTGCAAAAGGGCTGCTTAGACAAGCCAGACCGATGAATATCCGTTGTTGGCGATCACCGGTATTCTGGCCGCGCTGACGCGTCTCTGCATTTGGCAAAGTGGGCGTCTTTACTGCGATACCGCAATCCTTCAACCAGGCGTGAATTGTCCTTCCTCGCGGTAGGCGGCCATGATCCCCTTTGCCTGCGGGTCAACGCGGCCATTTCATTGTTTCGGTCCTGCAACCGGAGTAATGCCCATGGACATCCACAAGGATCATTCGTCATCGCGGGGGCACAGCCACCGGGATCGGGGCACCGACTTTCTTCTGGTCCAGGACGTTCACCCGCCGCCCCGCATCGAACTCGCGCGCGAGCGGATGCTTCTATGTCGACTCTATCTTGGGCTGATCCGCAGCATAAACGAAGATTACGGCGCCGCGTTCGCGGCCCAAAATGATAGTTCAACTTTTCGCACAATTGGCATGTATGTTTTTCTGCGAACTGTCATGTGCTCGCCTGTTGGTGCAAGCAAGATCGCAAGCGCCCTGAAACTTCCGCGCGTCACCGTCGTGAGACGACTTCAAGAGATGGTGAAGCAGGGTTACGTCGAACGGCTCGGCAATGCTTACGTCGTGACCGACAAAGTGAATATTCCAGACCTGAAAAATAAGTTGCAAAAGCGAATAGACATGATTGTCGACGCCGCAAAAAAACTCTCTGAAGTAAACACGCCGCCTTGGCCTGCCGACGATACCTTGAAATAAAGGAAGTTTGCTCTTCCTTCACCTGAATAAAAAAACGCTTCGGCAATAACTTCTGCCGAAGCGCCAGTTGCAGTGCCCCTCAGACTACAGAATTGTCAGCGTCACCATCGCGAGCCCGGAGGACCCGATTGCTTTGGCCCCCGCCGGAGTGAGATCAATGATGCGGCCCCTGACGAACGGGCCCCGGTCATTGATGCGAACGATTACGAAGCGCCCGGTTTCGAGATTGGTGACTTTCACCTTTGTGCCAAATGGCAGACTACGATGAGCCGCCGTCAGCGCGGTGGCGTACGCATATTCGCCATTGGCGGTTTTTTCGCCGCTGTAGACAGATGCAATTCCCTTCTCCGGGGCCGCCATCGATGGCGAAGAAATTGAAATCATTGCCGCAAGACTCAGAACCAACAATACAACGCAACGACTCCACATTCCTTCGCCTCATAGGTTGTTGAGATGGCGTCGAACGCGGCGCAAGGCCGTGCGCGACGGGGCGTTCTATGAGGGAATGTTCGGAGAACGTCTTGTTACAATCTGCCAAGAGATTGTGGACACGTGCCAGCTTTAACGAAAGCAACGATCAGGACTATTTGAATACCTAATTGCAGCCCGGCCGCGTCGCATTTTGCCAGAATTTGTTTTTTTAGCGGCCGAACACCGTTCGCTCAATCACCTTGTCGGCGCGAATAAAATTGCAAGCGCAGCGGCCACTTGAAGATTCAGCGAATCACTCGACTCGGGTGGTGCGGGTGGATCGTGTGAGCCTGTGCGGACGACGGTACTGATCCATAACGACACGACAGGCGGGATTGAGCCGATTTCTATTATCCAGAAGGCAATGAAAGACTTGGTTGCGATCCGGAATAGCCGCCCAGCAAACCCTGAACGCGTCGCCGATGCAGGCCTGTCGCTCGTCAGAAGTTTCCGCGATAGCCGTTGGCGACAAAAAAGCAATCACCAGGAACATCATTGAAGGCGCAAGCGCTTTCATCATGGTCCAAACTTTCACGTTGTGCTCCCAAACGGCTGGCGCGGAGGGCGCGCAATCCACTAACGCAAAGAGACGGCCTCAGTCGTGGCAGTTGTGGCGTTCCAACACGACTGATGACCGCCTCAAGCAGAGCCCCCTCCGCCCCACTCGGACAACACCATAAATACGAAACACGTATGCCCCTATGACCGCGCCGCCACTGTGGACAAAATAGTGAAGCTCGCGTTCCAAAAATGGACCACACCGATATCAAGGCGTTGCGGAACTCGGGTCGCCGCTCCAACACGCTGATTCGATCGTCCGACAGGCGGGCGAGCGCCCATAAGCACCCCTATTCGATGCTTTCACGGCCGCGACGGGTCGGTTCGATGGCTGGCGCGAACGCTTACCGAATCAGGCTGACGACCAAAAACCCGATGGCCGGCATCGCCAAGAAAATCAGGATGTTTCGAACTCGATTGGGCGACGATACTTGAACACCGCCTTGCGGAACTGCATAGGCCGGCCGACGGCCGAACTCTGGTGTGTGTGCGGGCATGATCGCATGATGACAAGTGCGATTTCCGTTCCGATGTGAGCCGGTGCCCTGTGTGTTAACGCTGTTTCGCCGGCTCTGACGCGAATTACTCGAGCCACTGGGTCGTCTAGTTTTTTAAAACGCCGCGGCACGAGGATGCCAACCGTTAACGCTTAACCTTACCCGGTCAGCTTACTCACCGGATCTGGTCGCAGTACCCGACATCAATGGCTACAGGTGCCGTGCGGTGCAAACCGCTCCTGACACGTGGAGGCCAAGTGATAAAACACATAACGATTCTTGCGACAGCGTTTCTTTCCGTTCTTCTCGTTGCGACTGCTGATGCAACTCCTCGACGCGGGCAATACGGCCGCACGATTGAGTGCAATGAGCGCGGCTGTTCCGACTATGCCGCTCGGCCTCGGAACGTGGGCGATACAACCGGCTCCGGGCAGACCGGCGTCGTAACCGACGCAAATGGCTCCGTAATCGGCCGCAGGCCTGCAGGGTGCCCGCATGCCTTTTGTGGCTGCGAAGCGTCCCTTTATTTATTCGGCCGCATCCGTCCCGAACTCAATCTGGCTTCGAACTGGTTCAGAAAATTCCCGCGGACCTCGGCGGCCCCGGGAATGGTGGCCGTGCGCAATCATCACGTGATGGTGCTTATGAACCACGTCGATGGCAATAACTGGCTCGTGCATGACGGCAATTCCGGCGGCGGGCTGACCCGCGAGCACGTGCGCTCGCTCAACGGATACGTAATCGTGAATCCGCACGGCGGCCTGGTGGCGGCTCAATGATCCGATGCTTCACCTTGCGGCAGCCTTTTACGCGGCAGACCGCTCTCTTGACGTCGGAGGCCGATCTTTTGGCACTTCCGGCATATTGCGCCGCTCGAGGCGCCAACCGTACGGGCCCATTCGATTTCGGCACGCGTTCGCGCATATGAGCGCTTGACCGCGCGTACACGTGCCCCATTCAGCATCGGAAACGTGACGATGGAGATCTCCCACAGGTCGACGGCGTAAACCCGCCGGATTCGGGTCTTCGGATCGATGCGTGCTTTTGCCGTACGGAAGCCGATCGATAGCCCGTCGATCGCCCCTGCCCGCAACAGCGTCAGCAGCTCGCGTCCACGCGCGACCTCCGGAATAAGACGACCGCGCGCAAACAACCCGCGATGATCTTCGCGCAGCTCGAGCCAGATGCCGACGGGCTCGGACGGATCGTGCTGAAATAGCATCGGGACCCGACGGATCCCTCGCGCGGTGAGCGTCTGTGCAAAGGCGCCGTGCATCATCATGTCACGCGCCTGATCGACCTCGCCAAAGAGGCTGGCGTAGCCTTCGACGGAGCCGTCGGCATCGATCGTGGTGCGCGGCGCAAAAATGGACGCCGCAGTCGGTTCGGATGAACGTGCGAGCATTAAAATTCCCGGGTGATGAGCAAAATTCGGCCGCCACCCACGGGCCTGGCCCGCGAGTCCGGTGCGTGCTTCCGCTCCGTGCGAAGCGAATGGTTGGCTGGCTGTCAGCCGCGAAGACGATGCCCCGCGCCTTTTGATCCGGCCGCGAGTTCAGCGTTTGGCGGCGCGTCGATCGGTCGGTTTGGTGTCCTCGCCAGCGCGGCATGCGCTGCGCCCGAGGCGATCGAGAAATTCGCGAAATATGTCGAGATGATCGCGCCGGTCCTCGGTCTCACGGCGGACAGAGCGCAGCACGGTCATAAGCGATTCCATCAATGGTCTCCGAAAAGTTCGTTGAAGCGCGCGAGTTCACGCACAAAATCGTCGAAGCGGCGGCTGGCGGCGGTGAGCTCGCGCAGCGCGAACCAGGCGAGCGCACTCGCCGACATCGCCCACAACAAGAGGGCCAAATGCGCGAGGTCGCCGCGTTCGGTGAAAATGCGGATAAGGTCGGTCATTATTTTCGCTGTAGAGGCAGCTATCGCCGGTCACCGAAGCGCGGTGATCACTAACGCCCGAATACGGCCATCGACGGCGCCATTCCCGAACCTGCGCGCCAAGGCTTCGGTGGCCTTCGCCAAGGCGACTCCCATTCGCGAGGCCCCGCGAGCCTCGATCTCATTTTTCAGCGGCGTGCCTTGACAATAGGCGACGGCCGGATCGCGTGCCGATGGCGCTTTGCTTCGGGCATCCACGGCGTCCACCGATACATTCGCAAACCCTGCAGCGTTTACATCGGCGCGAATTTTATCGACGTCGTGATAGCCATGTGGGGTGCGGGCGAGGAAACGAGGCGGATCGTCCG
>Ga0126370_10001401_pt1 | contig 11013 bp, 11 predicted proteins | sample PanSoiMetaPlot_3_FD_92586 | JGI IMG/M metagenome (GOLD analysis project Ga0126370, IMG submission 92586) | Tropical forest soil microbial communities from Panama - MetaG Plot_3 | ecosystem: Environmental > Terrestrial > Soil > Tropical forest > Bulk soil | place: Panama | collected 2016-02-17 | reverse complement strand
TTCGCGGCTTGAGTACCTGCTCGGATCATCAGAAGACGAACATTAAGGGCAGAAAGCCACACTCTAACTAGTACTTTCCGGGTAGACGATTTTGGCGTCTTCGGTCCTAGCCGTTGGAGGCGATAACGCTCGAATCCGGGGCCCCTTGACCAAGCCGTCAATTTATTGGTACAAGTTGTACCATGACACAATGTACAACATCCGCTCGTGTTCGTCCTCCCCTCACCGACCTTGAAAATGAAGTAATGCAGGCAGTGTGGAACGGTGGGATCTGCACTGTTGAGGCCGTACATCGGGTTGTCTCGTGCAAGCGCGACCTAAAGGAAACAACTACTCGCACCCTAATGCGCCGACTTGAGCAGAAAGGCTATCTCACGCACGAATCAGACGGACGAGCATATATCTATCGCGCTGTAGAACCTGCCCGTAGCCTGGCTGCACGTGCGGTTCGGCAGATCATTGATCGCTTCTGTCAGGGATCCGTGGAGGAGTTGGTCAGCGGAATGGTGGAAACCAAGATATTGAATAAGGGAGATATCGACGCGCTTGAGAAATTCGTGCGGAATCGCCGTTCGAGAGGGAAATGATGGTACACCTATTCTTCGAATGTTCTGTTAGAGCGGCCCTCATCATGGGAGCCGCAGCTATCGTGCTCTCCGCCATGAAGGTGAAAGAACCGACGGCTAAACACCAGATTTGGACGGGCGTGCTTGCGTCGATGCTCCTGCTCCCAATCTGGACGCCTTGGGGACCAAAGGCATCTCTGAGGGTGCTGCCGCCCTTGACCCAAGCCAGTGCCAACCAGACAAGGGTTCCGATTGAAACCCTTTTACGCGGTGGCGCGTTGTCCACCGCAACGAACCCCGAAATAACACTCCTCTTGGGCATTTACCTGTTGGGGTTGTGCTTGCTGCTGCTTCGCCTGGGGGTAGGTACCTTGCGGTCACGCAGGGTGGCTCGCGAATCCGTTCTTCGCGAGGGACTGCTTACCAGTTCGTTATGCGCCGCACCTGTGACGGTGGGATTTCTCCATCCGAAGCTGATACTTCCCGCGCAATGGGAGCAATGGCCCAAGGCTCGGCTCGATGCCGTTTTGACGCATGAGGCTGAGCATGCCCGTCGCCGTCATCCTCTGATCCAATGGGTTGCTCTGTTGAACCGGGCTCTATTTTGGTTCCACCCCCTTGCGTGGTGGTTAGAACGTCATCTCTCCACTCTGGCTGAAGAAGCTTGCGATAGCGTTGTACTAGCACAAGGACATGATCCTGGTGCATATTCGGAATACCTCATCGACATCGCTCGATCTGTCAAAAAATCGGGCGTGAGGGTGAGACTCAATATTGCCGGGCTTGCCATGCCTGGGAGTACTTTGGCGCGTCGCATCCAGCGGATACTTGAGTCCGACTCTGTCCCGCGGATTTCCCGCCCGCGGATGGCATTCGTTTCGTTGGCTTGTGCGATCTCGTTCACTGCAATCGCAGCCAGCACATTGGATCACGCCCAGTCCTCCTCTTCAGGGAAGCACGATCCGACACCGCAGGAAGCTGCTAGGACCGCACAGCCTACGAAATTCATATTGGGCGACATGAAGATTGACGGGCATGTTCCAGACCCCAACGGAGTAAGGGACCGAGTCTCCAGCGCGTCAAAGAGCCGAGAGTACGAGACTCGTGAGGAACTAACTGACGAAGTAGCTGAGCGCATCCGCGCAGACTTCCAGGAACGAGGATATTTTCGCGCAGTGATTCAGACACCCTCATCGCTGCCGCTTGGACTCACAGATGGCCACCAGAGCCTCCGCGTGATCGTTTCCATTAATCCGGGAGATCAGTTCCGGCTTAGGAACATCAGTATCCAGAGCGGCGCTCCGGATCAAACTCTCAGCATCTCTGCGGAGACGCTTAGGAAGCAATTTCATCTTCGCGATGGAGATTTATTCAACACCACCGAGATCCGTGAGGGATTGAAGAGGGTGCAACAGTTATATGCAAGCCGAGGATATGCCAGTGCCACAACCATTCCGGATACGGAAGTCGACAACGCTTCTCACCACATCGATCTAAAACTTCGGATTACGGAAGGGCCACACACACCATAGCGCTCGCCGGGTGTCCGCAAACCAGAAAGTAAGTGATTATAGATAAAAGCCGCGAGCACAAGGATGACGGAGGCCCAACATGCAAAGGCTTTTGGGACGGATCATAATTGCACCTCCGACACTACCGGAACTTGCACGACATGTTATCGGCCGGCAATTTACCTGAAAATCCTTTTGCAGTCCAGATGGATGACCCCAACAGGCGATGTCGCAGGTTTTCCTTCGAGGTAGATGATCTGGCGGCGAAGATTGAAAGAAAAGAAATCATTATTTCGCCGAACTCGCCGTCCGATGGTGTGTAGGTTGAATTTATCGTCGAAAACGGTGGCCCGATCGAGTTCCTCGAAAAACATAACGCGCGTTGCAGTCTGCCTCGCCATTTCAGCCAGCCCCGTAGATCATTGTCGAGAACAGCGTTTGCGCTCCGTGTGCCTTTGAGCGTAACGCGATTTCTCACCAAGGATTGGGCTTGTACCAGTGCTACACTGTCGGGAAGGCTCTAGCAGCCTCCCGGGGGAAACGAGATGAAAAACCGAATAATCCAATCTGCTGGGATGGTTTGCGTTCTTTTCTGTATGTCGCTAGGGTTTGCCAGTGCTCAAGTAGCAAGCCAAAAGAGCAGCCTGAATTACTCAGACATGATGCTGTTTCAGCAGGCCCAGAAGGCTCTGAAGCAGTCAAACTATGCTGAAGCGCGGAGCCTGCTAGAGACCCTCATCAATACATACCCTGATTCGGACTATGTACCCCGTGCAAAGCTTTCCATTGCCGATTCTTGGTACTACCAGCATGCGTTCAGGCAGGCAAAATTAGAGTATCAAGACATCATCACGTTTTTCCCGAATCGACCAGAGGTCGCGAAGGCGCAACGCCGAATCAACTCTATTCAGAAAAATTCTGAATAAGCACTGTTCGCGCCCCAACTGTTGAGAAGACGTAAGAGGGTTCCGAACGAGGTCTTGATCGAAGCCGAGAGGCTGGGATGTTTGCTCTTCCTAGGCTAGGAGCCGTACCTCGACGGCGATGAGCGTCCCGGTCTGTGATTGGGTCTGCAGGCACTTCGCAAGTCCCATCGCTTGTATGACTGGTACGCAGCCGATTTACCTTTTTTGGGCCTTAGGCCGGCACGGGTGCAAGCGTAGCTTGCGATGTCCTACAGTTACTTGCGGTTGCCGGTTTGACTTCCTACCTGCCTCGGCGCCCCGGGCTCATCTCGATCTCTGTTTCGGCCTGCCGCGGAGGACCCGTTCGATCATTTTCGATTTATCATCTTTAGAACTGAATCGCTAGAAGGAATCGGGATGGGACATTACTGCAGGATCTGCGGTCGCCAACGACCGAACGAGCAGTTTTCCGGCAAAGGCCACAGAATTCATGTCTGCAAGCGGTGCCAGGCCAAGCCAAAGAGTGAGCGGCAAGTCATCGAGAACACAGACGAAATTTTTCGGTTTATGCGCCAGTCGCACATTTCGGGAAAAAACGTGATGCGTCTGGAACAAATGGTGAAGTCAGAGAATCCGCACGTCGCCACTCTAGCCGCAATTGTTCTGAGAGTCGCCCGGGTGAAACCCTATAGGACCCGGAGACTCAAATTCCTTGCCCAGAGGCACGCGGAACTGTTGCGAGAATTGGAAGACACGGGTCTGGTTCTTTCTCGCAGCTGGAACTGGGAGACTGCGGAACACTCCGGCCAGGAGAATTTGGAAGGAACCGAAATCTCTCTCGGAGAGGACTCTGAGAAAGCAGACCTGTCTGTCCAAAATGATGGGGCGATACCGTTTTGAGCACGACTCACGATGTCGGCTTAACTTCTTTCGAACTGGTCGCAGTTTCCGAATCAAACAGGCGCGCTGCCGATTGCCGGGGCGACCCGCTTCGCACTCATCGTTTGTCGGCTTGTGGGATCGTGGGATCTCTCCGCGAAATCGTGGGGACGGTGTCGCGCAAGCAGCTTCGCATGCTTCCTCTATAAGTCCTGCGCAGCTACATGGTTCTAGCCGCTTTCCGGCGGCACTTGCTGGCCTAAATGACCATCTGCGACATGCATTCGCTCCACCTGTGTCGGGCAATTGCCGTCCGCAATTCAGGCCCGACGCTGTCGCGGCATAACAATGGTCCCCCTTTCCAATCAGCTTCCACGCTCGCGAAAGTATTTAGCCTTTCTCAGCCCGACCCCGCGGAGAATCCGGTTCTGAATGAAATCGCTGGTAACAGCATTCGCCCAAGCGAACTAACCACCACCTTGGCGAAGGGTGCCCCAGTTTACAGTTCCCTAATACTCTTCCTGAGAGAATTTCTTCCCCGCTGTAAGAACTGTACTCTGTTGGAAGACTACCTAGCTGTGAGACCTTCTAGTCCATGATGGGCTTAAGCGCGACTCGGCAAGATACTCTGTATCAGAGGGCGCTGGTTGACTACACCGCCACTCTGAAAAGGGTCGCACAGGCTTACGAAGCCGATCCTGAAATCCGGCGCGATCTCCTGCAGGAGATTCACGTGGCACTGTGGCGCAGTTTCGCCGACTTCGATGAACGTTGCTCTATGCGCACGTGGGTTTTCCGTGTGGCTCACAATACGGGGGTCACCCATGTCGTGCGTGAGCGGCGGCGAAGGAGGCAATTGATTACTTTGGAAGAAGTGGAGGAAATCCCCGCTCCTTCTATCGACAGCGATAGTCAGCAACGGCTCAATCTACTTCTCGCGATGATCCGTCAACTGAAGCCGCTCGACAGGCAAGTAATTCTTTCGTACCTCGAGGACATGGATGCTGCCTCCATAGCGGAAGTCACGGGGCTTTCTCCTAGCTATGTGGCGACCAAGGTCCATAGGATCAAGAAGATTTTGTCACGGCGATTCCGAGCTGGAGAGAGGGCATGATGGACGACAGGAATCAGGACGAAGCAAAAGACCTGTGGCGAAATCAACCGTTGGAGGGCGCGGCCATGTCTCTGGAGCAAGTACGCGCCAGAATTGAAATTCTCCGACGCAAAGTGCGGCGTCGAAACTTGATTGTCGGTCTTGCCTGCCTGATCGTGCTGCTGGGTTTTGCTTATTACGCGATCATTTTTACCAATCCGATTCAGCGCATAGGGTCGGCGCTGACGGTTTTAGGAGCGGGATACCTGATGTATCAGTTGATACTGAGCAAGAGCCACATCCGGCCGGAGACGGCGTTAGGGAACACCGCCGACGGTTTGACCTTCTACCGTTCTGAATTGCAGCGGCAAAGCGACTTTCACAGGGGCATATGGTTCTGGTCACGGCTTGTGATCTTTGTCCCAGGTCCCGTGATCTTCATGATTGGATTTGCGGACGCATATCCGTCGCTAAAGAGGTATATCGAAGTCGAACTGGCGATCTTAGTGCTTCTGTCGTTCTTAGCGATTTCTTTGAATTTGAGAAAGGCTCGAAAATACCAACGTGAGCTCGACGCGCTGGACTCATCAACACCTGGGAGTTCGTGCTGGTATCGCGATGATCTGTAAAGAAAACGCAAGAACCCCCAGGGAGTTCAATGCGGGGATTTCCCAGAAACCATTCACAAATTAGCAGGAGGATATCCTCTTCCGCAGCCCTGCCACACCAGCCACGAGGCCCGTGCCCAGTAGCCATAGTGAGCTCGACTCAGGTACCTGAGCTGCTTCCGGCGTATAATTTTGCCGTTTTTACAAATCAACAAGAACAATTCTGGCCAAGGAGGCCATCCAGATGAGGTACCTGGGCTCCCTGCTCCTCGCATTCTTTCTCTGTTTCACGACACTAGCTCAAAACTCCACCCATGCGGCGGTGAAGCCAGCCACCTTGATGTCAGGTATCAGCGACCTGCACCATCCGGTTACGACGAGCAATCCCGAGGCGCAAAAGTTCTTCGATCAGGGTCTGCGTCTTATTTACGCATTCAATCACGATGAAGCCGCCCGCTCGTTCCAGCGCGCCGCCGATCTCGATCCCAAGATGGCGATGGCCTATTGGGGCATCGCGGAGGCAGTCGGCCCCAACTACAACGACCCCGCTAGCGATGAAAGGTTCAGGCTGGCGCATGAAACCATTGAGAAAGCAGTGAGCCTTTCAAGCGGAGCCTCAGCGACTGAGCGTGATTACATTCAGGCCATGGGCAAACGCTTTCCCGCGGCTGGCGCTGACCGCCGCAAGGCTGCCGAAGATTATCGCGATGCCATGCGCGAGCTGATGAACAAGTATCCGGACGACCTCGACGCGGCAACGCTCTTCGCCGAGTCCGGTATGAACCTGCACCCCTGGGGCTTGTGGATGCACGACGGCACGCCGCGCGAAGGGACAGAAGAAATCGTTTCCACGCTTGAGTCTGTGATCAAGCGCGACCCTAACCACATGGGAGCAGTCCACTATTACATTCATGCGGTAGAGGCATCGCCCAGCCCCGAGCGCGCGCTGGCCGGCGCGAACCGACTGGCTGCGTTGGCGCCTGCCGCCGGGCACATTGTTCATATGCCGGCGCACGTGTACATCCGGACCGGAGACTATGACGCTGCGGTCAAGACGAACGAAAAGGCGGCTGCGGCAGACGAGGCCTACATCAAGACCAGCGCCACTAATGGCGTGCAGCCTGGGATGTATTCCGGGATGTATTACAGTCACAATCTGCACTTCATTGCGATCGCAGCCAGCATGAAGGGCAATTATCTTGAGGCAAAGCAAGCCGCCGACAAGCTCGCGGCCCACGTCCAGCCAATGTTGAAAGACATGCCGATGCTGCAGGGATTCGTCGCCATCCCCACGGCTGTGCTGGTGCGCTTTGAGAAGTGGAATGAAATTCTCAAAATGCCGCAGCCGGATCCGAATCTGAAAATCGTCACCACTTTCTGGCACTACGGTCGCGGCATGGCACTCGCAGGGACAGGAAAGCTCGATGAGGCCGAGAAAGAACACGCCATCATCGTGGCCACTAGGGAAGCGACGCCGGCGGACGCAATCTTCTCCCCGCCCTGGAACAACAAGACGAAAGACATTCTGCAGATTGCTGATGATGTGCTCGCGGCCAAGATCGCGATGGCCCGCAAATACACCGATACGGCGATCTCGCATTATCGTAATGCCGTGGCCGTGCAGGACTCGCTGACCTATGGCGAGCCGCCGGATTGGTATTTCCCGGTGCGCGAGTCATTAGGTGGTGCGCTGCTGATGGCCGGCAAAGCTACCGATGCGGAAAAAGTCTTCCGAGAAGACCTGAACCACAACGCGCGGAATCCACGTTCGTTATTCGGGTTGCATCAGGCACTTAAGGTTCAGGGACGCGACTATGATGCTCAATTCGTAGAGAAACAGTTTCGCGATTACTGGGATGGAGGGAGTCTGACGCTGAAAGTGGAGAGCCTGGTTTAGACGTGCGCGCCAACCAGATGGGAGTGTAGGTCGTTGCCGGCATAAATACGGCTATCAACAGAAACGTTGGTAGCCTTTTCCTATATGAATGCTGGAACTTTCTGTCAACTCTATAGTTGTTGATAAATCTCTCCTTTGTCCTGCACGTCAACCTCAAATTCGGGGTGTACAAACCGGTTGCGCAATGGTGTCGGCATGCGCGTGGTTGTCGCGCGGTCAGAATCGCGATTCCCGGCAGCTACAATCGCCCAGCCTTCGGGTAAGGTGTACTCCCCGAGCTTACGATCCAGCACCAGTTGGTAGCAGCTGGCATGCACCATGGCCGGCGCCGCGTTCAACTCGTCCAGAAACAGAATGCCCTCCCCGTCTTGGGGGAGAAAATCCGGCATCGCCCACTTCGACCTGCCATCGCTTCCAAGGAATGGCAGACCACGCAGATCCACCGGGTCGAGTAATAGCGCAAGTATGTCTCGCAACGGAATCGCCAACTCGGCGGCAAGCTGGTGAATCACAGCGGACTTTCCAATCCCAGGGATTCCCCAAATGAACACGGGCTGCCTTTCTCCGATAACCAGAGCCTTCAAGGCGCCAGATATGACTGATGCTTTCATGAGTCTCCTTTTTGTTGTGGTACATTGATGAGCGGCTCAGCTCTGGCCGCCGCATTGAAAACAGTTAGTCGCAAAACCGGGCTGGCGCTTCCGAGATCTGGCACACTCTATTGCGATGTTGAGGCGCCGCGCGGGACCTTAGTCTCGTACAGGTATCCGACCAATGCGGAGGATGCTGGTTTCTGTCCAAGGACCTCCAGGGCTGGCAGTTGCAGACAGCGCAGAATTCGCATCGAATGAGGTAGCCGCATCGCCGATACCATCATGAGCCAAGTCACACGTGGAATTCCGCTGACCCGTTCTCGGACTGAGCAAGTATTTCCGATACTAACGCCTGCACAGATGCATCGCGTTGCAGCACAGGGAAAGCTACGCACTGTCCAGCCCGGCGAGGTGCTCGTCGAACAGGGAGAAAGCGCAGGGCGGTTCTTTGTCGTGGTTTCAGGCGAGCTCGAAGTTGTGGGTCCCACCGGCGATGCCGAGACGCTTGTCGCCGTCTATGGCCCGGGTCAGTTCACGGGCGAGGTCAACATGCTCTCCGGCCGCCGCGCTCTCTTTCGAATCCGCGCCGCCAAGCCCGGCGAACTGATCGAACTTGATCGCCAACACATGCTAGCTTTGGTACAGACCGACGCTGAGCTCGGCGAAATCCTGATGCGGGCTTTCATTCTCCGAAGGGTTGAGTTGTTGGCAGCCGGGGTGGGAGATGTTGTGCTCGTCGGCTCAACCCATTCCGCCAGCACGCTTCGGATCAAGGAGTTCCTGGTGCGCAACGGCCACCCCTACTCTTATATAGACCTCGAACGCGATCCTGCGGTACAGAACCTGCTCGATAGTTTCCACATCGATGCCACCGAGACGCCGGTGGTGATCTGTCGCGGCGAGCTTGTGCTTCGGAACCCTAGCAACCAGCAAGTTGCCGATTGCCTTGGTTTCAACGAGAGCGTTGACCAGACGCAGGTGCGTGACCTTGTGATCATTGGTGCCGGTCCCGCAGGGCTAGCGGCAGCCGTTTACGGGGCGTCAGAGGGCCTTGATGTATTGGTGCTGGAAACGAGTTCACCCGGCGGGCAAGCAGGCTCAAGCTCCAAAATTGAGAATTACTTGGGATTTCCCACCGGTATTTCGGGGCGGGAACTCGCTGGTCGTGCATACACGCAGGCTCAGAAGTTCGGGGCGCAGGTGCTCATTGCCAGGGGGACGAGACTCGCCCGCGATCGCAAACCATACGTCGTGGAGGTAGACAACGGGGCTCGAATTCAGGCGCGCACTGTGGTGATTGCAACAGGGGCGGAGTACCGAAAGCCGCCAATAGAGAACCTGTCGCGCTTCGAGGGGGCAGGTGTTTACTATGGCGCGACGTTTGTGGAAGCACAGGTGTGCAATGGAGAGGAAGTGATTGTGGTAGGTGGGGGCAACTCCGCTGGCCAAGCAGCTGTGTTCTTGGCGGGGATGACAAAGCGCGTGCACATGCTGGTGAGGTCCGCCGGTTTGGCCGATACCATGTCACGCTACTTGATTCGGCGAATCGAAGAGACTCCTACGATTGTCTTGCGGCCCCGCACCGAGGTCGTCGGCCTCGAAGGTGGCCATCACCTCGAAAGTGTTCGCTGGCGAAATAGCGAAACGGGCCAAACTGAGGAGCACACAATCCGCCACCTATTCCTCATGACCGGTGCCCGTCCCAATACTCTTTGGCTCGATGGCTGCGTTGTGCTCGATACCAAGGGCTTCATTAAGACTGGTCCCGTTTTGTCGCCAGAGGATCTGAGCGCTGCGCACTGGCCCTTGGCCCGTCGGCCGTACTTGCTCGAAACCAGCTTGCCCGGAGCGTTCGCAGTGGGTGACGTGCGTGGTGGCAGCATCAAACGTGTGGCGTCCGCCGTCGGCGAAGGATCGATCGCGATTTCATTCGTTCATCAAGTACTCGAGGAGTAGGAATCGGATCGTTAATGATTGCAGGTTAACGTGCGGGTGCGCATGGTGGCGGCGCAACGAGCATGACAGGCTGGGGAACGAGCACAGGCGCAAGCGACGATGGAGGCAGTCAAGCACTTCCCCGCAGTGGCGCAACCTAAACCATACGCGCCGGTTGTTCTACCGGAACACCCCCGACTTATTCGTAGAATAGGCCCATGCCGCTGATTCGAAATTGCCCTTCTTGCGGTAGGTCCAACCGCATCCCAGCCAGGCACCTTTCCGATGTCGGGAAATGCGGTGCTTGCAAGGTGGAGTTGCCCGCAATTGGCGAACCCCTCGAAGTCAACGAAGAACAATTCAACGAGATCACTCGCGAGAGCAAGGTTCCCGTCTTAACGGACTTCTGGGCTTCGTGGTGCGGACCATGCCGGATGGCAGCGCCTCACGTGACACAAACCGCACGAGATATGGCCGGGCGCGCAATCGTGCTCAAGGTGGACACGGAACGTTATCCAGGGCTTGCAGACCGGCATGTACGCTAACCACTAGCCACTACCTCGGCACTCTTCCCTGTGGCGACACCGGCACGCCGGGCTTCGGGAAATGCGCGTCGTACCACGCCAGTGACCGATCGATCGAATCGATCTGGTGCTTCGGTTCGGACAGACCATGCCCTTCGCGCGGATAGCGAACGAATACGGTCTCCACACCCACGTCTTTCAAAGCGATATAGAACTGCTCGGCTTCCGCAATTGGCACGTCGGGATCGTTCTCGCCGTGCTGGATCATGGTCGGTGTCTTCACCGCGGCGACATGTTTGAGCGCCGAGCGCTCCCACATCACGTCCATCATGTTCGACTGGTGGGGGCGATAGCCCCATTCCATCTCTTCGTACTGGTTGTAATAGGTCATGTAGTTGTAGGAGATGAAGTTGGTGATCGCGGCGATAGGGATCGCTGCGTGGAACTGAGCCGTCTGCGTGATCAGCCATGCGGTGAGCTGGCCGCCGTAGCTCACGCCTTC
>Ga0126370_10001400_pt1 | contig 11014 bp, 10 predicted proteins | sample PanSoiMetaPlot_3_FD_92586 | JGI IMG/M metagenome (GOLD analysis project Ga0126370, IMG submission 92586) | Tropical forest soil microbial communities from Panama - MetaG Plot_3 | ecosystem: Environmental > Terrestrial > Soil > Tropical forest > Bulk soil | place: Panama | collected 2016-02-17 | reverse complement strand
TCGAAAGGTCCTGAGGATCTCCCAACCTCAGAGCCTCGGGCAAGATCGAAGGCGCAAGGAGCGCCTCGTAAGGAGAACGCGCGCCCAGTGCAAAGAGTGCAAACTCGTCTTCCTGCGGCGAACCCGACCGAATTTCCATCTCATCCATAGGCCGTTTGATCCCTTGACCCCCCCGGGCCTGGACTGAGGCTTCACTGATGAGGAAATGATGAGGATTCATACAGGCGTGTGTTGTCGGATACGTATAGCGGCTATTCAACGATAGCAACTCGTGAAGCAGCGTCGTGCCGGAGCGCCAGTAGCCGAGGATCACAACCGCATCTCGATAATTCGGTTGCTCCAGTTGCTTGCGCGCAACTGCCGCCTGCAAACGCTCTGTTAAGGAAAAAAGAGAACCCGCCACCCATGTTTGCCACAGCAGCATGGGACTCGGCCGCAGGTGCCAGTTGTTGCGCATCTGTCGCAGAGTTCCCGCACTTAGGTTTAGATATTGTCGGCTCACGAGATTAGTGCTTCAGCTCGGGGAATCGGGAGTAAATAGCCGCCCGCAGAGCTTCGGCCCGCGCAGGATATTCAGCCGATTTGTCGAGGTTCCAGATCTGCGCTTCGTTGAGCGGCCGCAACAAGCCTTTGTTTGTTTCCAGATCGAGAACGTATTGATAGGTTCCGTCAATGACGCCGACGGTCCCGTGCCGCAACGGCATGAAGCGGCTGTTGTGCTCCAAGTACTGTGTGAAAGCCATTCCGTCACCCTCACCTTGTCCACCCCCATTGAGGAACCTCACCAGGGAGCGGCCGGGCATCCAGTTCGGTCTCGACTGCCCGGCGAGTTCAAGAATCGTGGGAGCGAGCACCGTTTGATCCGCCGTGAAAGCGATTTTCCTGCTCTCCGGCCGGGCGGGCAACCTGATAATGAGCGGAATGTGGATAACCGGCCGCGTCTGATAGGGACTGCGGTGTTGAATAACACCCCCTTCGAAGCTTTCACCGTGATCGGCCGAGACGATAATCGTAGTGTTGTGCAGTTTGCCGCTACGTTCAAGATCCGCCATAAAGCTGCCGAAGGCCCGGTCGGCGGTGGCGAGGAACTCGTCGTAGCGGAGATGTAGCTTGTCCGCTAAACTCTGCTTCTCGGACTTGTAATGCGGCTTCCAAGGGCCCATAGACTCCTTTTCAGAGCTTCGTAGCTCCGCGTCAGGAATAAAGCGTCCACGGTCGGCCGGATCGGGAAGATAGGGGTCGTGCGGCGTCAGCACGTGTATCCACAGGAAAAATCCATCCGGCAATTGGGCAATCATTTTCCGAGCGTGTGCGAAGGTTTCCGCCGCGCGGTAGCGAAAGAGCAGATTGTGCGGCTGCACAGCCAGATCACTCCAGACTTGTTCCAATTCCACGTATTCGTCGAACTGGCTCCCAAATCGCAAATCCTGATGCAACGGCCTCGTCGCATCCCACACATGCTGGAGCGCTCCTGCGTGGAAAGCTGGCTCGGGCAGCAGGTCGAAGTCGTTCTCGATACTTTTGCCGAGGTAGTACGCAAGGGGATTCGAGAGGAAAGCGCCGGTGGCGTAGCCGCCCGCTCGAATCAAGTGCGGCAGGCTCTTCTGCGTGTCTTTCCCGCGAATTTCGCTTTCTGCGTGATAGAGACCGCTTTGCGAGGGGTACATCCCCGTTATCAAAACGCCTAGACTTGGAGTCGTGAAGGTAGAGGCAGAATAAAAGTTTGTGAACACCGTGGCCTTCCTGGCGAAAACGTCAAGGTTGGGTGTTGTAGACAACTTTTTCCCGTAGACGGACATGTCTTCCGCATTCAAGGCGTCGAAGGTAACGAGCACGATGTTCGACTTCGGCCGAGCTGCGGACAGCACAGCTCTTGTGGTGGCCGTCTCTTTACGAATAGCAAATTCCATGGCGGCTAGGGCAAGTGCACAAACTATGGTTGCCCAAGCCACCCTTCGTGTTGTTTTCTCGCCCAGAAAGCCGTCCAGACCTGTTACGAGTTCTTTGCGTGTGCGAGGGAAATACAAGGCTACCGGGAAGGCCAGCACTTGCACGATACGGAGCAGCTTGTCAAAGATCGCGCGATGATCAAACCAGTCATACGACCACCTGAGGAGGACATTGATGGCAAGCCTGGAAACCAGGAACAGCGCAATGACTACCGCAGCCTTGATGGCCCACTCGGCCACGCGCTCGCGCGCTACTTTGAAATACCAAAGGAAAGGAACCACGATTCCCGCACAAACAGTTCCCAAGCCGATACCAGCCAAAGCAGCAAAAACGATTCGCACCGTGGCTTCGAACACAATCTCCGGGAATGTGACAAAATAGGTCCAAGTCTGCATTCTGCCTGATCCCAGGATGAGGGTCTCGGAGAATACCAACCCGACGATCGCAATCATGATCAGTCGGAGCCACAGCGAGACCGCGATCGACCGGAAGCTGGATGATTGATCCTTAGTTTGAGACTGCCCCGACGCTAGCTCGACATTGCCGCTGGGACTCTTCACGGATGTAATACTCCTGTAGGCATCAGGAAAGCTTCAAAATTGCGGAGATTCTAGCATATCCAAGGGAGTTCGCCATCTAGTGATGTCGGAACGGCTCTTAGCGCTGTCATCCGCGGTCTAAATCTGGACGAGAGACCCAATCGAGTGCGCGAAGATGCAAGGAGCGAATCAGCAAAGCCTGTGCACTTCTGCCGAAATGTAGGCCAAAATGAATGAGCTCTCCTGAAACGGATTCAGGCCGAAGCCTCACACGGCTCGATTGTTACTTTGTGGCCGAGCCGGGTCAGCCGTTTGACAAAATAGTGTGTGAGCTTGTCGCGGTTAAGCTAGTCGAAGTAGTTCACCTCCAAGTCTTGAAAATGACACTTGCGCTGCAGCAACTGGTAGCAGACGACAAGCAGAGCATGGCTAACGGCTACGATGGCCCGCTTCCGCCCGCGATGGGCTGCGATTCGTTGAAAGTAGGCAGAAAAGATATCTGGACCGGTGTTATCTGACGCGCCATGGGAAGCCCTCCTTCAAGGAGTCTAGCGTGCATGAAAACAAACAGCCTCTGGTTACATCAGTTTAGCGAGCGGCCTTGTGATCGGAATGGTAAGCCGAAACATTCTGGACAGCAAACCTCATTTAGTCTACTGCAAACTTAACAGGCATCAGAGCGGCCGAAGAGCGCGACTCTTAACTGGTCAGAAACTTCTTGTCGAGGTATGCAAGCCTTTGCATGCCAGCAAAGCAAACAACCATGGCAAGCGCTGCTAAATCGTTTGTTTTCAGTATCACCAAAGCCGCCTGATTGGTAACTCAGCTGCCAGGCAAGTAGCTGGATTTTTGCACCGTGTTGGTGGCCGCTAAGGATGCGCCCTTGCGGAGGGGGATGAATGTGCTGGTTCGCGAGAACTATGTGGTTAACACTCGGTTTGCTCCGCTTAAGTATCTACTGGAGACCATCTGTGCGGTTTCGGAAGATTTTTAACATAAGTATGCATCGAAGTGGGACACAAAGTGTCCATGACCTCGCCAGATGCCGTATCTCTTCGGTTCGCTTCCCCAGGTGGGTCAAGGGTGTCAATTATGAAAATCTTGTCGCAGGCAGTGAGGATGACACCCTTTATGTTGCAGATGTCCTAGCACCTGTGTTTGAAATGGTAACGGCTGTTAGCGACGTACCGATTCCAGCACTTTACGACACCTTGGATGACATGTACCCGAACAGTGCTTTTATTTTGGTGTCTCGACCACCCCTCGACTGGATTCGATCCGTTCGTCGCCATGTCGGCAATCGTAATCTCGATGCCTTCGAGCGGGTACAGTACTGGCGCTTTCTGGCCATCCAACTACTCTAACGGGGGTCACCGATACAGACTTGCATTCTGCTTACGTTTCTCATCGGAGAAATGCTTTGACATTCTTTGAAAGGCGCCACAACTGCCTACTTGTTGACTTGCACCAGGATATAGATATTGGCGAGCAGATATGCCGTTTTCTGGTATTTCCTGAGATCCCACTTCGACGCATCGACTACCGGGCCGGAATCGATGTGCCTAAACACGTGTTCGAAGGATTTTAAAAAGTCTGTGAAGCAACGTGTCCTTTGGGCGAGCCGGAGTGGTAGCGACAGATTAAGAAGCCTTTGAGAGGCTTTGACTCGGCCACTTGAATAATGGCCGATCCAAAGCAGGATGACATGACGATGTATCGGGATCAGTGTTCGTAAGTCACACCCGTCGTGAACCGTTGGAGCAGACCGTGGGCCACCAGCGATCCACCCACCAGACACAACCAATCGGCAAAACCCAAAACCATCGGGCGTCAAAGAGCCAGCATCAGGCTCGCCTGAACCCCGGTGCGCGGCGCATCGCGTTTAAGAAGCCGACGCGGTGATAGCGGCGCCTTTCTTCGAGTAACCCGCCTTAACTAGCGCATCCTCAAGGCTAGCGGTTCGGATTGCGCGTATAGATCGCCAGCACCATCTCGCGTTTTTTAATCGGCGCACTCTAGAAGGGACTTACACGGAGATCACGAAGAAACCCAACTGACTATACCGCTGTCCCAAGCCGATCGCGATTTGTCGCAAAATATGGCCCGGTTTTACGCCGACCCGCTGGGATTCGAGCGCTACGTCTTCCCTTGGGGCCGTGATCTGCTGGCCCACCATCCCGGGCCGGACACGTGGCAGGAAGCATTTCTGACGGGCTTAGGTGCCGAAGTGGCTGCGCGCAACTTTGACGGCCACACGCCAGTGGCGCCGATTCCCATGACTCGCGCCAGCGGCCACGGCATTGGCAAGAGCACGATGTCAGCCTGGCTCGCGCTTTGGATCATCCTGCCCCTCATCATTTAAGTCCACGAGGCCGAGGTGCAAAGGCACCATGACGGCCAACACCGCCGCGCAGTTGCAGAACAAAACCTGGGCGCAATTGCAGTACTGGCACAAGCTCTCGATAACCCGTCACTGGTTTGAAATCAGCACGGAAAAGATGTGGATGCGTGACCAGAAAGAGGCCTGGTTTGTTGTGGCAGCATCCCATGAAGAGAAAAATTCGGAAGCGTTCGCTGGCCAGCACGCCGCTGATTCCACTTCGTTCTATGTGTTCGACGAAGCCAGCGGCATTTCTGACAAAATCTTCGACGTAGCAGAAGGCGGCTTAACTGACGGCGAGCCGATGATGTTCTTGTTTGGCAACCCCACACAGAACAGCGGCAAGTTTTACCGCGTCAATTTCGGCAGCGAGCGCAATGGCTGGAATCACGGTTCGATAGATTCGCGAACTTCCCGATTCACAAACAAAAAGCTCATTGCCGAGTGGGCGGTGCGCTATGGCGAAGATTCAGACTGGTTTCGTTTCCGCGTCAAGGGTGAAGCACCTCGCGTAGGTTTCTCCTCGTTCATTTCACCCGAAGCGGTTGACGCCTGGCGGAGATACAAAGCGGAAGGCCTTGCTACTCTGCCGAAGATCATGGTCGTGGACGTGGCCCGCTTTGGGGATGACCGCTCGATCATCGGACTGCGCCAGGGGCGAAAATACCGCATCCTCGAGAAATATCGCGGGTTCGACACCGTCCAACTGACCGATCGCATCATCGGCTTTCTCGAATCGGAAGAACCGGAGGCCCTTGTTGTTGACGGCGACGGCCTGGGCGCAGGTGTCTGCGATCAGCTTAATCACCGCAACTTTGGAAAACGCCTTTTCGAATTTCACGGCGGGGCCAATGCCATCGACTGCAATCAGTATTTCAACCGGCGGGCGGAAGTTTGGGGACTCATGCGCGATTGGCTCAAAGCTGGCGCCGAGATCCCGGACGATGTCGAACTCGCGAGTGATTTGACGGCGCCTGGTTACTCAACAGCGAGCGGCAAGCGGTTTCACGGCTCGATCATTCTGGAATCGAAGGACGATCTCAAGAGCCGCGGCGAAGCGTCGCCCGATGACGGCGACACACGGGCGATGACGTTCGCGGTGAAAGTGGCAGCGAAGCAGAAGCCTGCGCTCACGAATTTGGTCTACAACTTCCCGAGTTCGCTGTCTGCGCGTTGGATGCGCTAACGCTGCCCCCGTTCGTAAGAGATTCGTAACTCGCCTCTGCGGGGAAGGGGAACGTGTATCTCCGATCCGCTGATTCCCACCAATTTACGCGTTTTCGATAAAGCGCTCAGGTCTCGAACCCGGGTTTGAAGACCGGACGGCCCCATGGCGGGGGGGTGAGCAGAACGTCGAGTCCCATATCGACGGCGCCGCAGATGCATCTGCGGCCGTCGCTGACGAGGGGAGTATACTGGCCCGAAGTAGCTTGACATCCCGGCAACGCCCAGAAAGCGGGGAGCTACGGGGCAACTTTATGCGCATCGCAATCATTTCAGACCTCGTGAATTATTGGAGTTGGGCCGGATGCGAGGAACTATGGGCCGCATTAGCCGCAAGCGCATTAGGGGCGGGACACAAAGTCGCGGTGTTCCTGAATCGGGAGAACGTGCCGGGGCACAAGATCGAACCCCTGCAACAACTCGGGCTCGAGGCGCATTTCCCGGTCGCCAGCGCGAAAATCGCCAATAGACTGCGGAAGAAAGTGGGTTGGAGGCTCGGAAACTTAGTTACAGCGCAATTCCCACCGTTTCGTGAAGTTCATACATTCGCGCCCGATGTCGTTTTCATTAGTGCAGGAGATGCGCTTCCACGCAGTGAATTTCTCGGCGGGTTAGAGCAGTCGGAGATACTTAAGTTACCTTACGTTCTTATCTGTCACAACAGTCACTTGTTTGATCGTCCCGTGGAACACTCATTCCGTGAAGCTGCTGCCCGATATTATCGAGGTGCGCGGTGGGTGCTCTTCGTGGCCGAACGGACTCGACAGGAAACGGAGCATTTGCTGGCGGCTAAGCTGGATCGGGTCAGAATCGTTCGAAATCCGGTGAACATGAGCGGAACTGCGCCGGTGCCGATGCCGGGGGGTTCTACGGTCCGGATGGCCACCCTGGGGAGATTGACGGTAAATAGCAAGGGCCAGGACATTCTCCTGGCCGCGCTAGGCTCGCCGGAATTTCGTAACCGCGACTGGCAATTGTCGATATATGGCATCGGTCCGCATTTGGAGCACCTTCGGGTTTTGGCGGAGCATTATCGGATTGGCCAGAGAGTAGCGTTCATGGGCTACGGAAGCGATGTCCGGGCTGTGTGGGCTGAGAATCACCTGCTCGTACTGCCGTCTCGCGTGGAGAGCGCTCCTCTGGTGCTGGTGGAGGCTATGTTGTGCGGCAGGCCAAGCGTTGTTAATAACGTGGGCGGGGTCTGTGAATGGACAAGCGAGCCGGCCACCGGTTTTGTATCGGAAGGGATCCACATCAAGAGTTTTCGTGAGGCGCTCGAGCGAGGATGGCAGGTGCGAGGGGAGTGGGCTTCCATTGGGTTGCGGGCCAGAGAGAAAGCTCTCCAGATGCTGGATCCAGACCCCGGAGATACGGTGTTGAAGATTCTGCAGGAGGTTGAGATGGAACGGGGGGCGGATAGTCAGGCTGAAACTCGGAGGTTGGCTCATGCCTGATGCGGTCAATTCTCTATCCGGGCCGTGTGCCGCGTGTGAGGAACGGGGGGTCCGTGTTTCGTGAGATCGTGGCGACCGTGTCGCGCAAGCAGCTTCGCGTGCCTCCTGTGTAGGTCGTAGGCAGCTATATGGTTCTAGCCCGCTTTCCGCCGACAGCCTTTGATCACGCCCTAGCTGCTCTCCTGAAACGGATTCAGGCCGAAGCCTCACAGGGTTCGATTGTCATTTTGTGGCCGAGCCGGGTCAGCCGTTTGACAAAATAGCGGATTAGCTTTTCGCGGTTGGGGTGGTCGAAGTAGTTCACCCCCAAGTCTTGAAAATGACATTTGTGCTGCAGCAAGTGGTAGCAGACGACAAGCAGAGCATGGCTAACGGCTACGATGGCCCGCTTCCGCCCGCGATGGGCTGCGATTCGTTGAAAGAAGGCAGAAAAGTAACTCTTCTTGCACCGCGAGGCACACCAGGCGCTCTGACAAAGCTTCTGCCGCAGCCATGGGCTTCCTGATTTTGTTGATGCCCAGATTGCCCAACTGGAGGAAGAAATAGAAAAGCAGAATGCACCCTTGGAAGAAGCCGTCTCCTTGTTAGCGGAAATCTCCGGTTTTGACCGGACTACCGCTTGCAGCGTGATTGCCGAAATCGGGGTCGATATGGAGCAGTTACCTTCGGCTGACGACCTGGCTTCCTGGGCGGGAGTATGTCCGGGAAACAACAAGAGTGCAGCCAAGCGTCTCAGCGGCAAGACGCGAAAAGGATTGCGCAGCTGATGCAACACGGGCTACTGAAACCGAGTTTTGTGCCCGGTACCGTGCTGCGAGATTTACGAGAACTCAGCCGCGATCGTACCAGTCTGGTAGCCGAGCGATCTCGTCTGAAGAACCGAATCCAAAAGATCTTGGAGGATGCCAACATTAAATTGGGATCGGTAGCCAGCGACATCCTGGGAAAGAACGGTCGGGCGATGCTTACTGCGATGGTGAAGGCAAGGAACAGTTGGCGGATTTAGCTCAGGGACAACTCCGTCTGAAGATACCTCAACTCGTGGAGGCACTTCGGGGCCAAGTCCGTGCCGTGCATCGCTTCCGTTTACAGCAACAATTGGAGCGGATTGGTTCCTTGTGCCCGAAGGGCACGAAAAAACTTAGCTATAACCGCCACGCGGCTGGACGGTGCGAAAGTCAATGCGGAAAAATGACTTTCTGAATCACCTGTCGGTGAACCCATCGGACAGCAATTCTGCCGGGGCAAAGGTCCAGGCAGACACGCGTTGATACTCCAAACGAGAGCTGGTTCTGCTCTAGTCCTTCTTGTGGTCAGCGAATTCTTTGCCGCGACTTTCCATAGGATTGTCCACTTGGAATTGGCCGGTACACGCAAAGCCGCTCGAGGCCCCTCAGCTCATTCGTTGTGCCGAAGGAAATCCACGCAACCTGAATGAGTTTTGCCAGCTTGATTGCTGCTGGTACTCCAGCATCATCCGCTCGGGCTACGATAAACGACCCGGGTTCCGCGAAGGCGGAGACCGCGCCAACTGGAGTTTCGTCCCATTGTTTCCTCTGTTGGCCTTGCCGTTGTTCAAACTCGGGTGCGGCTCTTTTGCGTTTGAGACTACAGCATGATCTCTCAATAGGATAGATCGAGAGCGGCGTGTTCATGCTGCTCGAATCAGGGGGATATCGAGCGTGCAAGGTGATATGTGGTGAACGCATTGCTATAGTAACTCGCTCTCGGAGAATACTCCGTCAACAGTCAGCTGGACGAGCGATCGGTTCTGGCCGCTTGTCACTCCATCCTATTTACGTTATTGATCCCAGCACTACTGGATCAATCCGATCAGGGCTGGACATTTTTCTCGCGGTTGGCTATCGTAAGGCTGCATGGAAAGACCAGCGGTGGCGAACCCAGGTGGCAGCAACGGCTTGCACTTCAGCGGCCGGATATTTCCCGCATCCGAGATCGCGCTGATTCGCGAGATCGTGGCCAGCTGTCGGGGCCTGAGTCGAAAAGAGCTCGCCAACACCATCAGCGAGCTGGTGGGCTGGACCCGTGCTAATGGTTTGTTAAAGGAAGCCGAATGCCGGGTACTGCTGGAACGGTTGGAAGCGGCGGGACTGCTCAGGTTGCCGGCGAAACAGCAGACGCGTCCGGTCGGGTCGGTTACCTCGATTCGCCACACGGCCGAGGGCGAACCGGGCATGCCTTTAATGGGGCGCGTGGAAGACTTTGCTCCCGTCTCGATCGAGCGGGTCACTGACTCTAGGGCGCGGCAGCGGTTTCGCGAATTGGTCGACCGCTATCACCCGCTCGGCTACAAAGTGCCGTTTGGGGCACACCTGGAGTATCTGATCTGGATTACTCAGCCCGTGCCCACGGGGGTCGGGTGTTTGCAGTTTTCTAGTGCGGCGTGGCGCATTGCGGTGCGCGACCACTGGATTGGGTGGGGCGACGCCAGGCGTGCTCGCCACCTGCCGCAGGTGGTAAATAACAGCCGATTCCTCCTGCTGCCTTGGGTCCACATCCATAATTTGGCGAGTGCCACGTTGGCACGTGTACTCCGGTGTTTGCCCGAGGATTGGCAGGCCCAGTACGGGGTCACACCGCTGCTGGTGGAGACCTTCGTGGATGCGGCGCAGTATAGCGGGGCCTGCTATCGGGCGGCGAATTGGGTGGAGCTGGGAGAGACGAGCGGGCGGGGCCGCGATGATCGCCAGCATCGTCGCCACGGAGCGCAGCCCAAGCGGGTGCTCGTATTCCCCTTAAGGCGCGATGCGCGAGCACAGCTGCGGGGAGAGCGGTGACACCATGAGCGCGCTGCCTTGTCCGGTGGCGGATCCCTTTGCTGCGGCGGACCAAGCCTATGCGACAATCACTCAGTTCCTAGGTTCCGAGGAGGCGCGGCAGGTGAAGCATAGTGACCTGGAGCGGCAGTTGGAAGAGATGGGACGTGAGTTGATGCGGAAATTGTTGCAAGCGCATCTTGAATTACGCCAGCCGGGGGAAGCGGTTGAGCCGGTGCAGGATGCCGCAGGCGCGACGCTCACGCCTACGCCGGCACATATACGTGGCCTGGAGAGCATCTTCGGGACGGTAGAGGTGACACGCACCGGCTATGGAGGCGAAGGCACAGCCAGTCTGCATCCGCCCGATGGTGCGCTCAATCTACCGCCAGAGAAGTACTCGCTGGAAGTCCGGCGCCGAGATCCACCAAAAAGAAAGAAACGCTGGGTGGCTCTTGTCGACGGCAATCGCATGGAGATCGATCATCTCGACAGGCTTGCGAATGAGCAAAACCTAGATATGCCCATCGTTGTGGATTTCATTCATGTGGCGCAGTATGTCTGGGAAGCGGCACAGGCACTAATTCCCGAAGACCAGGCAGAACAAGATCACTGGGTCCGAGCACGCCAGCTGGAGATCCTACGCGGGAAGGCGAGCCGGGTGGCGGTCGGCATTCGCCGAAGTGCTAC
>Ga0126370_10001399_pt1 | contig 11014 bp, 9 predicted proteins | sample PanSoiMetaPlot_3_FD_92586 | JGI IMG/M metagenome (GOLD analysis project Ga0126370, IMG submission 92586) | Tropical forest soil microbial communities from Panama - MetaG Plot_3 | ecosystem: Environmental > Terrestrial > Soil > Tropical forest > Bulk soil | place: Panama | collected 2016-02-17 | reverse complement strand
TGAAGAGCAATCATCCGGCGATTGCGCCTTCGATGCTGTACGCGTGGGCTTCGGTGACGAGCGGGGTTCCATTTGCTAATGGAGCGCCCAACTTGACCGTGGATATCCCCGCGATTCAGCAACTGGCGCACGAAAACAACGTTGCGATTTGCGGAAAAGATTTCAAGACCGGGCAGACGCTGATGAAGACCATTCTCGCGCCGGGATTCAAAGCGCGAATGCTGGGGCTCGAGGGCTGGTATTCGACTAATATCTTGGGCAATCGCGACGGCGAAGTGCTGGACGATCCCGGCTCGTTCAAAACTAAGGAAGAATCGAAGCTCGGCGCGCTCGAATACATTCTGCAGCCGCAGCTCTATCCCTCGCTCTACGGCAAGATTCACCACAAAGTGCGCATCAACTATTATCCGCCGCGCGGGGACAACAAAGAAGGCTGGGACAACATCGATATTTTCGGCTGGCTAGGCTACCCCATGCAGATCAAGGTGGACTTTCTCTGCCGCGACTCGATTCTGGCCGCGCCCATCGTGCTCGACTTGGTTTTGTTCCTCGATCTGGCGCAGCGCGCGGGGATGCGCGGGATTCAGGAATGGCTGAGCTTTTACTTCAAATCCCCGATGACCGCGCCAGGGCTTTATCCCGAGCACGATCTCTTTATTCAGTCGATGAAGCTGAAGAACACTTTGCGCTGGATGATGGGCGAGGATTTGATTACCCACCTGGGCCAGGAATACTACGACTAGCTGAAGCTGCGATAGGTGTCTTGACTGTTGCAATTCAACAAAATAGCCTCTCCGGATTACCAAGACGCAATTACTCCATAGCAGCGGAGGGGTGTTATGCAAACCTTCATCATCGGAACGACGTTTATTCTGGGTCTCTGCGTTGTGATCGTCGGCCTGATCGCTTTTTTCAAGGGCCTTCAGGGTGGGAGCGCGTCCGCAAAGATTCTTGGAGTAGAAGTCTCCGGAAAGGGTGGCGCGCTGGTTCTGGTCGTGGGCCTCGTGCTGGTCTTGTCAGGCTTTGGTTGGGCCACGAGCCAGAAGCAAACCGTCCAAGCCAATCAGGAAAAGGTTGCGTGTGTCCGGGACAAGAATGAAGTCGTTGCCGATGCCCGCAACTTGCATACGCAACTGCAACATGAAATGCAGCTTCGCCAAGACCTTGTCCAGCAACTTCCTGAACCATCCCGTCGCCAGCTCGAAGCGCAGCGTCCCGAGTTAATACAGATCAAGCCTGCGCAGATTTCCCCCAAACTGCTGGAGGAATTCAAAAAGCCAGTTGCCATGAACCACTGAGGCGTACGAAATGCGCTTTCAGTCGTTGGCGGAAGCGTGCGAAGCGGATTTGGCGTCAACCGCGTCGAGTACACGGCTGGAATAAATCAGCGCCGCCCCGGCGTTCATGCTAACCGCGACGCCCAGCGCTTCGGCGATTTCTTCCCTGGTGGCTCCCGCCTTCAACGCGGCGTCGGTGTGAAACACGATGCAGCCATCGCAGCGTGTCGTGACCGCAACGGCCAATGAAATGAGCTGGCGCGTTTTCTCGCCGAGCTTGGTTGTTTGAGAGTTCGCGCTATTGAGAGTCAGGTATCCCTTCAAAGTGTCGGGAGACAGCTTCCCGAGTTCGCCGACGCGGGCCCCGATTTCCTTGTGATACTGATTCCAATCCATGACCATATTTTTCTCTCCTATGCCTGTAAATGGGACGGCTAATGGGCTGGGATTATACTCGGCCACGCGCGAATGTGATATCTTCTCCAGTTCACCCTGGCCTGCCTCAGATCAGGGAGTAGCATAGCGGCGCAGCCCTTTCCTTTCATGCCCGCAACAAGGCTTAGTGGGGGACGACGCGCCCCACAACGGCAAGCAGTGGACCACGGAGCAAGGAGTTGTTTCCATGAAGAGTTCGTACAACGGGAATTCCATCCCAGCCGACGGGAAAGCGATTGGCTACAGCGGCGGTGAATTGCAGGTGCCGGACGCGCCGATTATTCCGTTCATCGAAGGCGACGGCACGGGGCGGGATATTTGGAAGGCCTCGCGGCGTGTATTCGACGACGCAGTGGAGCACGCTTACGGCGGGAAGCGGCGCGTGGCGTGGTTTGAAGTTTTTGCCGGCGAGAAAGCGTTCAACACGTTCAAGGAGTGGCTGCCGAACGATACGGTGGATGCGATTCGCGATTTTCGCATCGCCATCAAAGGCCCGCTGACGACGCCGGTTGGCGGAGGAATTCGCTCGTTGAACGTCGCGTTGAGACAGATTCTGGACTTGTATTCCTGCGAGCGGCCAGTGAAGTATTTTCCGGGAGTTCCCTCCCCTGTACGCGCGCCAGAAAAAATGGACGTGTTCATCTTCCGTGAGAATACGGAGGACGTATATATCGGCATCGAGTGGAAGTCGGGTTCGCCGGAAGTGAAGAAGCTGCTGGAATTCCTGAATGGCGAAATGCTAAAAGACGGCAAAAAGCAGGTTCGCTGGGATTCCGGCGTGGGCATCAAACCGATTTCGCCGACGGGTACGAAGCGGCTAGTACGTCGGGCGATCAAGTACGCGCTGGCGCATGGGAGGAAGAGCGTCACACTGGTGCATAAGGGGAACATTCAGAAATTCACGGAAGGCGCTTTCCGCGATTGGGGCTACGAGCTGGCGCGGGAAGAGTTCCGGGCGCAAACGGTGACCGAACGCGAGAGCTGGATTCTCGACAACAAGGACAAAAATTCGGCGCTGACCGTCGAACAGAATGCCGCGATGATTGAACCAGGGCTCGAGCAGGCAACCGACGCATTCAAGAAGACGGTGTATGACGAAGTGAAGAAGACGCTTGAAGCCATTTACGCGACGCACGGCAAAGGCCAGTGGAAACAGAAGCTGATGATCAACGATCGCATCGCGGACTCCGTGTTTCAGCAGGTGTTGATGCGCGCGGACGAGTACAGTGTGCTGGCGACTTCCAACTTGAATGGCGACTATCTTTCCGATGCGTGCGCGGCACAGGTCGGCGGGTTGGGGATGGCTCCGGGCTCGAACATTGGTGACGGCTACGGCGTGTTCGAGGCCACGCATGGAACGGCGCCGAAGTACGCGGACAAGGACGTCATCAATCCGAGTTCGGTGATGCTTTCGGGAGCGATGATGTTCGAATTTCTGGGATGGAAAGAAGCCGCAAAGCTGATCGAGGACGGCATCGCGAGGACGATTCAGCAAAAGCGCGTGACTTATGATTTGGAACGTTTGATGCCCGGCGCGACCAAGCTCGGAACCTCGGCGTTTGCCTCAGCGATTATTGAAAACATGCAAGGCGCGGCCGCGGCACGGCGGTGAGCGATTCTTCGCGGGCAGCGGCATGAGGAGAAAGAAAAACGAACCGTCACGTCGCGCTGCCCCGACTGCCGCCATTTCTTGACTGGAATATTTTCCAGCAACGGGGACTTCACACTGGAACGGAAACGCCTAAACCTCTATTGCACTTGGCTGCACTGCAAGAGGGACGGAGGGTGGGTTCCGGTGAAGGAAGCTGTTACGGGACGTGCGCCAACCTCGAATTCCAAGTGCTGTCCGGAAATCGGACAGAAAACAGAAAAAAGGAAGCGTAAGAAGTAAGTAAAAGAAAGACACAAAGAGGAGAGTTCATGCGGAAGAAAGTGACGGTGGTGGGAGGCGGCTTTGTAGGATCGACCACGGCGCAGCGCATTGTGGACCTGGAGCTGGCTGACGTCGTGCTGACGGATATCTTGGACGGACCGCCGGCAGGAAAAGGGCTCGACATGCTGGAGTCCGGGCCAATTACGCGAACGGATTCGCAGGCAATCGGCATTTCAACGGCGAGCGGGGACTATTCCGCTACGGCGAACAGCGACGTGGTGGTAATTACCGCGGGATTCCCGCGCAAGCCGGGGATGAGCCGCGACGATTTGCTGAAGGCAAACTATGACGTGGTGAAGGGCGTGGTCGAACAAATTGTGAAGCACTCGCCGAACTGCATTCTCGTCATGGTGACGAATCCGCTGGACGCCATGGCGCAGGCGGCGCTGCGGGTCAGCAAGTTTCCGAAGAACCGCGTGCTGGGCATGGCTGGCGTGCTGGACTCGGCGCGCATGAGTTCGTTTGTGGCCATGGAATGCAAAGTGAGCGTGGAGAACGTGCATTCGTTCGTGCTGGGTGGACACGGCGACGACATGGTGCCGCTGCCGCGCTATTCGACGGTGGCGGGAATTCCTCTCCCCGACTTGCTGCCTAAAGAACGCATTGATGCGATCGTCGAGCGCACGCGCAAAGGCGGCGCGGAAATTGTGAATCTGCTGAAGACGGGTTCGGCGTACTACGCGCCAAGCGCTGCTGCTGTGGAGATGGTCGAAGCAATTCTGAAGGACAAAAAGAAGATTTTGCCGTGCTGCGTGTATCTGGAAGGCGAGTATGGAATCAAGGGACTGTTCGTCGGCGTGCCGGTCAAGCTTGGCGCGAAAGGCGTGGAAGAAATAATTCAGATCAAGCTGACGCCGGAAGAAAGCGCCGCGCTGCAAAAGTCGGCGGCGGCGGTAAAGGAATTAGTGACTGTTCTGGGGCTGTGAGGTGGTAGCTTATCCTCGCCGAATCTGTGGGGTGAGGAGGTTGCCGATGAAGTCTTCGAAGTTCGTCATTCATTATTATGTGATGATTTTGTCTATGCTCTTGCTGGCCATGCCGTTTTATCACCAGGCAGCGGGCAGCGAGATGCAGGCTGCGTTGAAAATCAACCTCGATACTGTGGCAGGAATCGCGGGAATGATCGGTTTTGCAACGTTTGTCGCAATTACCAATCTCAAGCGAAGGATTGAAGCACTGGAAAAGATGGGGACGGAGAGGAATCAGCAGTCGTGAAGGTGATGAGGAGAGCGATGAGACATTTTAAGGCTTTGTTTCTTGTGGGCCTGCTGGGGTTTTTCGCGATGACGTTGGCGAAGAGCGGAGAGGGCGAGACGAAGCCGGTGCGCGTGGCGCTCGTGAAGATGCCTTATGTGGGCGAACGAAATGTGCCGGACACTTCGCGCGGGCCGGACTACATGGAGGAAGGCGGCATTCGCAAACTGCTGGAGCAGCAAGGCGCGCAGGTCAAAGCGACGGACACAGTCGCGCTGACTGCGGACGAAGAGAAGGCTTACGGACAATGGAACCACCTAGCCTTGGCCGCCGGGGACATGGCAAAGCTGGTGACAGATGAGCGGCGCAGCGGATACTTGCCGATTGGATTGCTCGCGAACTGCAACGGGCTCCTGGGAATGCTCAGCGGCTTGCAACATTCGGGACCGTCGGCGAAGCCGCTGCGTGTGGGAATGGTTTTTGTTGACGCGCATGGCGACTTCAATACGCCGGAGACCACACTGAGTGGGATGCTCGGAGGAATGCCAGTGGCCATTGCGGCCGGGCAATGCCTCACGCGGATGCGGATGAAGGCAGGACTGGAACCGGCACTGCCCACGCGGCACATCGTCGAGGTGTGCGTGCGGGATACCGATCCGCTCGAGCAGGAACTGCTGGATCGTTCGGAGATTCAGCAACTGACACTGGAAGATGTCCGCACGCGCTCGGCGAATCTGCATCGCGAGATGAAGCGGCTCTCTGAGCTTACCGATGTGATTTACGTTCACGTAGATATGGACGGGCTGGATCCGAGCGAAGTGCCCGGTGTGTCACTGCCGGTGGCAAACGGCCCGTCGAGCGCAGAGTTGGCGGCGGCAATCACAGAAATGTTTAAATACGAAAAGGTTAGTGCGTTCGGCGTAGCGGCCATGCCGTACGACGATCACGACAAAACCGGCATTTCGCGCAAAGCGGCGTACAACTTGATTCTGGGCGCGGTGAAGGGCGTGCAGCAGCGGAAGAGCGAGTAGCTGTTAGCGCGCACCGTAGTTTCTCAACGAAACAGGCAAAGGCGCCCGCCACAAGCGGCGGCCGCTACACTAGGCGGCACACTCGCCGCGGCCGAGTTTGAGAGAATACGATTCGGTGTCTCCCCAATCGAGAAAAATGTCTTCGGTGGAGTCGGTAACCTGGGTGAACGGATGGAGGCGCTCGACAATGGCTTTGTCGGGTGTGCGTCCCACCCAGGCGTTGAATGATTCGCCGAATTGGCGGTCCTGCTGATAAAAGGAGAGAAGTTTGCGAATGATGGCGGGAATCGGGCGCGCCGGAACGGCCATTATTTGGCGCCCGAAGCGCACGCCGTCGGTGCTGACTTTCCCACCGAGCAACAGTTGATAGTAGGGGGCCTGTTTTTCTTCGATCTTGCGAACGTTGCCGTAAAAGCCGATGTCGGCGATGTGGTGCTGGCCGCAGGAGTTCGGGCAGCCGCTAATCTTGATTCGCAACTTTTTGATTTCGGGGTCGTCATAGCCTTCGAGAGCGCGCGAGAGTTCGTCGGCTAGCGTAAGCGAGCGCGTGATGCCGAGGTTGCACGTGGTGGCCCCCGGGCAGCCGGTGACGTCGGAAATGGTGCGCGCGCCGGGAATGGCCAGGTCGAGCACGCGAAGCTCGTCGTAAATCGCTCGCACGCGATCGAACGGCACCCAGGGAATTACCAAGTCCTGATTGATAGCAATGCGCACACCGGTCAGATCGTGCTTTTCCAAAACATCGGCGAGGCCGCGCATCTGGCTGCTCTGGAAAGTTCCCGAAGGAAGTTTGATCCAGATTGCCCCGTAGCCTGCCTGGCGCTGGGGCATCAGATTGTGTTCGGCCCAGCGGTCGAACTCCGCGTCCGCAGAGGCATCCATCGAGATAGAAGTCGTCAACGGCGCAGGAGCGATGTTGACAAGCGCGGGCCGCTCAATCGGAGAAGGCACGGTGAAAACCTCGGCGGGAGCCTTCACAGTTTTGCGCTTTTCAAAGACTAGACGGCGAAGCTCTTCGATGCCCTTCTCGCGCAGAACAAATTTCAGGCGCGCTTTGAACTTGTTCTTACGATTGCCGGTTTCGCTGAAAACGCGAAGAACGGCTTCGATGGTTGGAAGCAACTCTTCTTCCGGTAGAAACTCTACCAAGACTGCTGATTCGGTCGGCAGACTTCCCAGCCCGCCGCCGACAAGAACCTTGAAACCGCGTCGTGCTGTGCCGTTCGAGCCGCAGACTTGTGCGATCAGGCCCACGTCATGAATCCCGGCAACGGCGCAGCCGCCATCGTCGGCGCAGCCGGAGAAAGCGATTTTAAATTTGCGCGGCAAGTCGTGAAAATCCGGATGGCGCAGGAGATAGCGTGAAACGCCCAAAGCGTAGGGCGTGACGTCGAAGGCTTCCCCGGGGCAAATTCCCGCAACGGGGCAAGCCGTGACGTTACGCACGGTGTTGCCGCAAGCTTCGCGCGTGGTCAGGCCGCAATCGGCAAGCAAGCGCATGGCCGCAGGGACGTTTTCGAGTTTGACAAAGTGGAATTGGACGTTTTCGCGAGTGGTGAGATGGCCACGGCCACTGGAGTACTCGTCAGCAATTTGCGCCAGAACCCGAAGCTGCGACGCCCTTACAACTCCTGCTGCGACTTTCACGCGCAGCATCTGGAAACCCGGCTGACGCTGTCCATAAGTGCCATGCTTCAACCGGAACGGGCGGAATTGCTGGTCCGTGATTTCGCCGCGAAGAAACTGCTGGGCGCGCTCTTCAAAGCGCGCAATCTCGGTTTCAATGGCTTCGCGGCTGTGCCTTTCCTCTAACTCAGTTGTGGCAACGACGGTCATTTATTTTGGCCCCCGGGTCTGTTCCCTTTGGCGAAAATTCGCGCGCAAAAATAAAAAAGCCCACTTGCCAGTTTCTCTGGCTCGTGGGCTTCGGAACTTGATGATTACGCTAGGCTAAGTCCGGAAACTCCTGTGGCCAGAGATGGGTGTCATGTGACACATGGCGCTACACGCGCAGGGACAACAGATCATCTGGCCGCCGTTTTTCATACAGAAATAGAGTACTTTCTGAAGCCTTCCCCTGTCAAAGGGAAACCCTTGCAAACATTAGATGCATGGGATTCAAAAAAGTAATCAATGTCCTCGAGGCTTCTCAAAGCCATTTATTGCGGCTTCGCCGGTGGGGCCGAAGCCTTAGGTGTCGCAGGCTTGGCTGTTGCGGGTTTGACGGGCGCGGCTGCGGCGACACCGACGAGCGTGGCATGCTTGATGACATCCAGCTTGGGGTACTTACTGTCGAGATAGGCTTTGCCGAGCCGCGAGATCTGGTCCTGTTCCTCCGTTGGCTGTTCGCCATACTGATCGTAGAGCATCTCCACAACTTTCATGCCCGCCGGATCAACTGTGGCGAAAGGCGCAAAACCCTTGCTGTCGAGAAAGGAATTGTCCGTGAAGTTGATGAAGATCTGTGTCGAGCGGGAATTGGGCTGTGACGTTTGCGCAAAGGTCACAAATCCGCGTTTATTGCTCTGTGTTACGGGGTCATCCTTAATATCGCTGTTCCGCCACGCCGCAGATACCGCGGGATAAGAGCTGATGCCGAACTGTACCACGAAGCCCGAGTGGACTCGGTACGCCACCATGTTGTCAAAAAAATGATGCTTGACGAGATTGTAGAAGCGATCGACGCCATTGGGTGCCCATGCGCGGGTGACGTCCATGGTGAAATCACCGCGCGTCGTTTCGAATTTGGCCTGGAACTTTTCCGGAGCTTTCTCTTTGAGCATCGCTGGGCGCAGCAAGGTTCGATCGAAGCCAGCCGGTGCGGATTTACCTGCTGCGGCGGCTCCTGGCGCTGCCGGCTTCGGCTTCGCCGGGGCTTGCGCGGGAGTCTGCGCCAGCGTTTGGGTTAGGAGCGCTAAAGCAACAAAAACCAGTGATACCAACTTTCTCATCGCGATTCCCTCCCTTGAATTCACAATACAAAACCAAAAACCTATTTCTGTGGTTGCCTGGACAGTTCCCGGCTGACGCGCTCGACCTCGGCCATCACGCGCAAAGTATTCTCGCCGAGAATCTTCTTTACGTCACCTTCGGAATAGCCGCTTTTCAAGAGCGCATCAGAGATTTTCGGCAGCTTCGTGGCGTCTTCCATGCCATAGGGCATGTTGGCACCGTCAAAATCGGAGCCCAAGCCGACGTGATCTACCCCGGAGACCTTCACAGCATGGTCAATATGTTCGATGATTTTCGTCCAGCCCACGCGCGGCAGCTTGCCCTGTTCGACATATTCGCGCGTGAGGCGGTCTCCTTCCAAAAGCTGGCAGGCCTCGTTGTCGCCGCAGCGCCTCTGCACCTCTTCGGCGATAGCTTTGTTGATTTCGGGATTGGCTTTCTCAGCGTTGCGGAATTCCTGGCTGAGGAAGCCGACGTGATAGTTGATTTGGACCACGCCACCATTGGCCGCCAAGTCCTTCATCATTTGATCCGTCATGTTGCGGGGGACGTCACAAATCGCGCGACACGAGGAGTGCGAGGCAATCATCGGAGCTTTGCTGATTTCGAGAGCGTCATAGAAAGTCTTGTCGCTAACGTGGGAAATGTCGACAATGACGCCGAGGCGATTCATTTCGCGGATCACATCTTTGCCAAAGTCGGTGAGACCGTTGTGCGTAGGCTTGCCGGTGGAAGAGTCCGCCCATTCGTCATTGCCGCTGTGGGTCAGGGTCATGTAGCGCACGCCGAGGCTCGCAAATTTACGCAACACGTCGAGGTCGGAGTTGATCATGTGGCCGCCCTCGACTCCCATCAACGCGGCGATCTTCCCCTGCTTGTAAGCGGTGCCGACTTCGGCGGCGGTGGTGCAAAGGGCTAAGTCTTTCGGATGGGTGCGCACTTGTTCGCGAACCGCATCGATCTGGGTAAGCGCTCGATTGACAGCCTCTTGTCCGGTGATTTTGCTGGGAATCCAAATCGAAAAGAAAATAGCGTCCAGGCCGCCTTCGCGCATGCGCGGAACATCAATACTGCCGTCCGAATGGCGCCCACCGATGTCGAACTTCCCGTCGAGAAAACGCTGCGTGGTGTCGTCGTGCGTATCCACGACGATCGAAGAGAAATGCAATTTCTTCGCGCGGGCAGAAATCGCGTCCGATTTCACGGCTGCCGCCAGCAAACAACCGGCTGAAACACAGAGGGCGGTTGTAAGAAGGGAACGGGGCATCTCAATTCTCATTTCTCCATGAAACAACAAAGGATTGTTATTGCGCCTGCAATTCCCTGCTGACCTTTTCCGTTTGCTCCATAACACGCAGCAAATTGCCGCCGAGAATTTTGCGGATGTCGTCGTCTTTGTAGCCTTTGCGCATCAACGCCTCGGTGATTTTCGGCAGCTTGGAGCAATCTTCCATGCCTTCGGGCATGGTAGCGCCGTCAAAGTCGGAGCCGAGGCCAACATGGTCCGGCCCGACGAGCTTCACAACATGGTCGATATGGTCGATGATTCGTTCCCAACTGACGTGGGGGAGCTTCCCTTCTGCGGTCAATTGTTTTTGCGCATCGACCATTTTGCGATTGACGCACTCCTGATCGTCGCCGCAACTCTTGGTGATGGCATCGAACTGCGCAACCACACCTCCGGAGAGCTTGTCGGAAGCGTCTTTGTAAGCCTGATCGATGAAACTGCGCTCGTAATTGATCTGGATGACGCCGCCTTTCGCGGCCAGCGCCTTGATCATGTCGTCGGACATGTCGCGCGGATGATTGCACAGGGCGCGGCAGGAAGAGTGCGAGGCCATCAGCGGAGCCTTGCTGATTTCGAGAGCGTCGTAGAACGTTTTGTCGCTGACATGGGAAATGTCCACCATAATTCCCTGGCGGTTCATTTCGTGGACAATTTCTTTGCCGAAATCGGTGAGGCCGTTGTGGACGGGCTTGTCGGTCGAGGAGTCGGCCCATTCATCGTTATAGAAATGAGAGAGCGTCATGTAGCGGACGCCGAGATCGCCGAACATTCGAAGCACACGAATATCGTTGCCAACCATGTGGCCGCCTTCGACGCCTATGAGGGCCGCGACTTTTCCTTGAGCGTGGGCACGGCGGATTTCCTCCGCGGTGCGGCAAAAAACCAGGTCTTTTGAATACTTGAT
>Ga0126370_10001396_pt1 | contig 11017 bp, 8 predicted proteins | sample PanSoiMetaPlot_3_FD_92586 | JGI IMG/M metagenome (GOLD analysis project Ga0126370, IMG submission 92586) | Tropical forest soil microbial communities from Panama - MetaG Plot_3 | ecosystem: Environmental > Terrestrial > Soil > Tropical forest > Bulk soil | place: Panama | collected 2016-02-17 | reverse complement strand
CGAATCATGATAAAACTCTTCGTTATTCGCAGTGATGCTTTTGGGGTCATGATCCAAGATTGAGGGCGCACCTTTCTGGCGTCGCAGGCTCTCAATGGCTTCGAGTTCCACCGTGTCCAGCGCCACCGGATCGGTACCGATGTAGAGCGTGCCAACCTGCTCAATAAAGTCCTGTACCTGGGTTAGAGGTCCACCATGCCACACCAGGCGCATGCCGTCCATGATGTGCAATACCGACTTCGAACGCAGGGGCTCGGCCGAGCACATGAGCCCGATCAGGGGGTTGGTAAAGGAGTAGGGCGCCCTGTGTGAGCGGGCCACATTGTTGAACGTGCCGTAACCGAGATTTTTGAGGCAGCCGGTGACTCCAGCAGCAGAGTGGTCTTTGGTCGTCGGCACATTGATGATTTTCGTGACGCTGTTGGCGGCGACGTTTGCCATGTAAGAACGCGTTTCCCATTCTCCAAAGAAATTCGCCTCGCAATAGATGTCTAAGTCGTATCCGGATACGTCTCCGACTCCGTCTTCTATGCCGACAATGGCAATCCCCGCGGGAAGTAGAGTTTGATAGCCACCGATGTCGATCTCATAGGCATAACGGTCCCACACGAGAATGTTCTCTTTCGGGATCCCGACCGACTCGAGCCCCGCGATGATTTCGCGGACAATTTCTGGCGAGGAGCAGCAGGCGGGCGCCCCCGAGGGGTTGATTTTGATCCCGACAACATCGCTTGGTTCGACAAACTTGGCCCAGGCTGCGCGCAATGAACCTTCCCCAGTCAATTCCTTCAATCCACGCTCGATCATGCCGGCTACGACCGCCTGCGATACCCGGTTGCCGACAATGGCGTTGGCAGCGGATACTTCGACCACCCGTCCCGGGTACAATCCTGGCATCCCAAGCGGTGAAGCTTGCGCGGGGGGACGTCCATGAACCTTAATCGCAGGCGGCTCCGGCAAAGAAACTTGGGCCTGAATCGGGGGCTCGGACTCGAGAAACAGGCTGGAGCTGCCCAGCAACGTGCTCTTCACGAAGGTACGCCGGTCCATCAGGTCAACTCCATGTGCTTGCGCGCCGACAGGCTTTGAAAGTAACGGTCAGGCTACGTCACCGGGCCTGCACTTTTCAAGCGCAGCGGATTGCTCAGTTTTCGCAGGGTGACAATCTTTGGCGGAGTCAGTAAACTGCCGCATGTTTACAGAAAATGTCTGCTCACGATCAATTTTCATTGCGCGAAATTGTGCGCGAAAAAAGGATTTCTAAAATGTATAAACGGGGGGGTTGCGTGTTGGTGAGGAAAATCATGGCGGTGGTATGCTGCCTGTTGGCGCCGGTGCTGGCGCAAACTGCTCGCTACGATCTCTTGTTGAAGCGTGGCCATGTCATCGACCCGGCGAACCGTCTTGACGCAGTCATGGATGTTGCCATCTCAGGCGGGAAGATCGCCGCCGTCGAAAAGAGTATCCCCGCGAGCGAAGCAGGAAAAGTTGTGGGCATTGCCGGTTTATTGGTCACCCCCGGCCTGGTTGACATCCACTACCACATTAGCCACGGAGGCGCTCCCCTCAACTGGTTCACACCCGAGGCGCGAATCCATGAGGCGCCACTTGGCGTTCCGCCAGACCTGGCATTGCAATCTGGAGTCACCACGGTTGTCGATGCGGGGACCGCCGGCGCGGACACCTTTCTCGAGGAGAAAGAAGAAGCCATCGATACGGCCAAAGTGCGCGTCCTTGCCTTCTTGAACATTGTAGCCAACGGAATGCAAGGAGGACTCGAACAAACCGTCGACCAAATGGACCCTAAGCGCTGCGCCGAGACCATACAGAAACATAAAGACATTATTGTCGGCGTAAAAACGGCACACTACTGGACGGAGGCGCCCTGGGATGCCGAGCACACCCCCTGGGCCGCCGTCGATCGCGCAGAGGAATGCGGTAGAGCCGCTGACGTGCCCGTCATGTTTGATTTCTGGCCGCGTCCTGACCGCAGTTATGAAGATCTGATTCTGAAAAAAATGCGGCCCGGCGACATTCACACCCACGTCTTCGCCCAGCAGTTTCCCATCATTCTGCCGGATGGCAAACTCAACCCCATCATGATGGAGGCGCGCGCGCGCGGAATCATCTTCGACGTCGGTCATGGTGGGGGCAGCTTCTGGTTCCGCAACGCCGTCCCGGCGGTCAAGCAGGGTTTTATTCCCGATTCGATGTCAACCGACCTGCACACCGGCAATTACCGGGTGCTCAGCATGACCGAGGTGATGTCGAAGTTCCTGGCGATGGGAGTACCGCTCGAAGACCTGATTCAGCGCGCGACGGTGAATCCAGCCAAAGAAATTCGTCGGCCCGAGCTTGGCACGTTGTCTCCCGGAAGAGAGGCGGATGTGGCCGTGCTCGAGGAACAACACGGAGATTTTGGATACATTGATTGCGGCGTAGCCAAAATGAAAGGGAATGTGAAACTGGTTGCCCGTATGACCGTGCGAGCCGGCCGGATTCTTTACGATCCTTCAGGTTTGAGTATGGTCGAATGGGAAAAAGCCCGGCCTCAGTACTTCCAAACGCCAACATTAGGGAACTCCAAGCCGGCAAAGGCTGATGATTATCCCAGAGAGTAAGGAGAACACCATGGCAGGCATCAATCGACGCATGCTTTTGCGCAACGCAGTCATCGCAGGCGGAGCGGCGATCTGCGCCGCTCCCGATCTCAACGCGCGCACCTCCGCTCCCGCCACGGTCAAGGCTGTTGATTATTACCAGAAGCTTGGGGTCACGCCTTTGATTAATGCGGCTGGTACATACACAATTTTGACGGCTTCGACAATGCCGCCGGAGGTGCAGGCGGCGATGGCGCACGCTGCGCAGAAACCAGTGCATCTCAATGAACTGCTGATCGCGTCCGGTGAGTACCTCGCGAAACGTCTCCAATGCCAGGCTGCGCTGGTCACGGCCGGGGCGGCAGCCGCGCTCACCTTAGGTACGGCAGCGTGCGTCAACGCAGGGAATGAGGGAGCAATCCTCAACATTCCAACCGATATGAACGGACTCAAGAACGAGGTCCTCGTTCAAAAAACCCATCGCTACGACTACGATCACGCGGTTCGAAATGCCGGCGTTCGTTTCGTTGAAGTCGAAACGGTTGACGATTACGAGCGAGCATTCACGGACCGCACCGTGATGGCGCACTTCTTCAACGCCGGTGAGGGTAAGATCAACCGCGAAGATTGGGTCCGGGTTGCGCACCAGCACGGGGTTCCATGTTTCAACGATGCCGCTGCTGACGTGCCGCCCATCGCGAACTTGTGGAACTACACGCAGATGGGATTCGATCTGGTCACCTTCTCCGGAGGCAAGGGGCTGCGTGGGCCGCAGTGCACCGGCCTGCTGCTCGGCCGAAAGGATTTGATCGAGGCGGCGCGGCGAAACAACTCGCCAAATTCCAACACGATTGGCCGCGGCATGAAAGTGGCGAAAGAAGAGATCGTTGGCCTGGTCGCCGCCGTGGATTGGTTCCTCGCTCAGGATGAAGCTCAGATGCAAGCCGAGTATCAACGCCGGGCCGAGCGCATTGCCGCGCGGCTGAAAACGTTGCCTACCGTCGAAACCAGGATTTTCGTGCCGGAGGTGGCCAACCACGTCCCCCACCTTCTCATTACCTATGATCCGTCGCGTATTAAGATCACCGGCCCAGAGGTCCTCGACAAGATGCGTCAGGGCAATCCGCGCATTGAACTGAATCCCGGAACCGGTGGGCCTCCCGCCAGCGCTGGCTTACCTGGTGGGAAAAATACCATCATCGTCGGAGTCTGGATGATGCAGCCCGGGGAAGACGTGATCGTCGCGCGCCGGTTGCTCGAGGTGTTGCAGGCTGCGACCTAGGCGTCGTACGCTACTCGCTCTCACCGGCAGGCTGCATGGACTTCGCTGATTGAGCGCCTGGAAGACTCTGACTCGGTGTATGGCGAGATTTTTTCTGCTGTACCGGGCACGGTCGCGTTTGGCTCAGTCAACGTCTCGAGGATGCCGGAGGCCTGCGTGCAGTCGTGCTGCGACGCCAACTTCGCAGCATGCTCCAATCGCACAGCCGCGTAGACTTCGCCAGAGCTTTTGCCGCCTTCCTCCCGCGCGAAGAAGCGATGCTCCAGCAGTTTCTCCGCGGCGTCGAATTCTGCCGCCTCATCCAGCACCTCAACCGTTCGAAACACCAGGGCAGCCGGAGCTGATTGCATATCTGGATAGCTTTCGAGAGCTCGGGCCCTTTCGCTGGCGGGCCGGCCAGCCTTCTTCATGGCCTCCTCGAGTCCGAGATATACATCAACATTGCGACTGTCATATTTCGTGCCTTCGAGGAACAATCGAATTGCGCGATCCGGGGCTCGCTCGGAGAAAAGCAGGGTGTAGCCCATGTTGCGCTGTAGAGTGGGAATCGACGGTTTGAGCTGCCGGGCCGTCTCCCAATGCTCCAATGCCAGCTGCGGCTGATCGGAAGAAAGATACAGCGAACCCAGAAGGAAGTGCGCAGTCGCGTCCTGCGGATTCGCTCGAATTGCCCGCTCGAGCACCGGTAATGTTTCGCGGCGGTGGGGGAAAACATAAGTCGTCGGCATATGGCTGGCAGCTTCGAAGTCGGCTCGGCCATCCTGGCCGAGAGCATAAGCACAATAACCTCGAAAATAGGCAACGAGCGGGTACGAATCGGGAGGAAGCGTTCCGGGTTCACGGATGACGTCAGGCCCTGTCGGATATTTTTGCGAGAGTACATCGAGCGCATCGGCATAGAGGCCAAGGTTCATGTACTCGGTGGCGATCTCGAGGATGCGCTGGGGATCGCCCGCCAGATGTGCCAACAGCGAAGCGTCCTCCGCCCCTAACTTGACTGCTTCCCAGCGCACCAGGGAACTGGTCGGATCCTGTTGGAGCCAGTAATCGAGATCCTTTCTTGCCTCCGAAGTCCGCTCGAGACTTCGCAAGAGCGCCAGCTCCATCGCCCCCGCACGCGTCAGATGAGGGCGTGCGCGGAGCGTCTCCTCGACTAAAGTCAAAGCGCGTGTCCGATAGCCGCTACGCGCTTCCAGAGCTGCCAAAGCCAGTAATGCGGGAGCGCGAAAGCTGTCGGCCTGCTGAGCAAATTCGAGGTGCGTGCGGGCCTTCCGTTCGTCGCCGGTTGCGGCCTCCGCCAATCCAAGGTAATAAGCTGTTTCCTGGCTGCTGCTTATGCGGGCCAGCGCCCTGAACAGGTGTGTAACGGCACTGGTGTATTGTTGCAGAGTGACCTCCAGACGCCCGGCCCCGCGCGCGAGCGCTATGCTGTCGGGAAATCTTCCGAGACCGCGCTGGTATGTGTTCAGCGCAATGGGCAGTTCGCCATTGCTTTCCTGCTCGGTGGCCAGCGATACAAAGTCGTCGGCTCCGAAATCTGCTTCCGGCGGAAACTTGTAGGCCGGTTGCTTGCCGACATGCACTTGCGCTCGCGGCGTGAAATCCCACTTGCCCTCGGTGTGCTCGAGCACAACTTCGCCGGCGGCACTCCGCAGTCTGAGGGTATACGCCGGGCCTGCACTCAAGCCCGGGAAAGTCTTGCGCCACGTATGCCGCGGCGAGAGCGAAGTCTTTGCCGACGCAACCGGCTCGGTTCCGTCGAGGACTTCCACGACCGCGTTTGGTAAGTAGCGCGTGACATTCAGAACCGCATCCAGCGAAATGCCATTTCCATCCCCGTGGCGATTCAGGTTCAGCACTGCGTCAGGATTAGCCCGAGTCACGCCGCCCAAATCGCGAATGGGAATCCAAAATTCGGTAAACGAGCGCGTCTCTTCAGGATTGAGAAAGCCATACGTCTCCTGGTTGCGGAACAGGCCCGCCTGGATTTCCACGTAGGCACTGTTGTTATCGGAGAGCGCGCTTCGCCATTCCAGACCATCGGGGTCGCTACCCCAGGACCAGATTTTCTTGGCGGGAAGATCGAGCGGGGAAGAATAGTGCACCACGCCTGCACTGCTATGCGGGTGATACACCGCCATGTACGGCTCACGACTGCCATAGCTGAAGCGGGAAACAGGACCGAACTTATGATTGCCGACAATGCTTTGGTCGACTCCGGCCGAATTGACTGGCCAAGTATCGATATCCGCAAAGCCGTGGGCGGCTGTGAACTCCATGGGGTAAAAAATGCGGCTGTCATCCCAGACCTGCACGCCGGCATTGGTCCACCAGTAAAACCGGTGGCGAGTTTCGCTCACGTTGTAGAGCGTTGTTTTTTGTTCAAGGTAGTCCCGGCCGGGATGGAGGGTGAGTTGCACGCGCCATTGCATCCCATAAACCTGATCGATGTTGCCCACCCAAATCGAAGCGCTGCCATCCGGATTGCGCGTGGTAGCGAAATCTACGGGCGAAACCGTCATCCAATTGTGCGAGACCGGAAAATTGAACTCCACACCAAGCGCTGCCCACATGCCACGATAGGCAATGCGGGCAAACTTGATGCTCGGATTTGCATAAAACATCGAGCGGCCGTTGACCTTGTCGATGCAGGTATAAAGATGTCCTCCGAGATCGGGCAGAACTGTGCATTTCAGGTATTCGTTCTCGAGATTCAGTGTCCGCCACTTTTTCGGCGTTCGCCGGTCCACAAGACTGTGGCGCAGAGTGTATGGGTAATTGAAAGGGCCACGCTCGCGGAATTCATCGAAGGGCGGGTTCGGGTCAGGTAATCCTTCTTCAGAAGTGGGAAGAACGGTGGAATCTTGCCAAACCCTTACGGCTAACGGTGCTTTGATTTGAGCGAAAGACAACCGCGCGGCGACCAAATTAAGTAGGAGTGCGGCAACGCAATACGCGAACGCAGCTGTCCGCCTGTCCAGTAGACACAAGCGAACTCCCAATTGGAGTGATCGAATCAGGGGAACTATTTTAGAACATCTGCCTGGAGGGTGTGTTGTTGATAAATAAGGATTGTCGCTGTGCATTACGTACGTAACCGGCGATATACTTTTTCCAGTCAGTTTTCCGACCCATATTCTTGCGTCTACCGACACATGTCAACCCACACTGCCCACTGCAAAGACGTGTGGGGTCAGTTATTCCTCTGTCAGTCCTGACAGTTCTCTTTTGTGGTGCGCCACAGTAGTTTTAACCGACAGAAATTTGAGGTGTGTCTTGACCGAGAAGAAAGTTAGTTCATCTATCCAGCTTGAACGTGAGTTGCCTGATTGGAAGCAAAAGTATCAACTGGCACTGCTTGAAAGAGATCCGATACGTTTGCCGCACAGGATATTCGACGCTAGGATAGCAATCTTTCGTAGTTTAGCGAAATTACAACCACAGGATCCAGTAGAGGAACGTACAGCAATGATGGATGCTCTAGAAGATCTCGCGAACCTCAGGGCTTAGTAAAGTAGGGTTGTGCAGCTCGTCAGCTCTGGTTTGACCTGCGTTTTGTCATGCGCTTTCTTGTACCGACCGATCAGATCGGGAGTCAGCCAAGGCTGGCGATTTTCGTGTCACCGAATACCTCGTGAAAATTCTGACGTGTCGTTTCTAGTCACGAAGATTCGCGGAGTGTGGGTTTCCGGGTTGATGGGGCTCAACCGTCCAGATGTTGGGCTGGGAACCGGAGTTCTCGTTCAGCATGGAGCCCGGCAGGGCCAGCCTGAAAACAGACACTTATCTGCAAGCGAGCTATCATGTTCGACGGCTAAGCAAAAGTTTCTGGAACTCCCGCAACTGGCGGAGCTGGTTTCCACTTCCTGGCCTTTGTCCTTGGTGCTGCCCCTGGCGTAGGGCAAGAAGCGGAATTGGTTACTGCTCAGGGCGATCGCAGGCCTTGGCAAACTTAAGAGTGTCGTAAGCGGCTTCCATGGTGTACTCGTGAATCGTATGACACCAAGGATTAGTGCCGTCCATATATCCAGGAATTAGCGCAATCCAATAGCCGTCCTCGTCCTGCCATTCCGATTCGATCAGAGCCCGGTACTTCTTGATTTCCTTCAGCGTTGGCCTCATGGGTCTCAATTCCCCAATCTGTGCGCAGAAGTTATCCGGCACCCGTCTTTTAGTGTGCGGGCTCAAACCGGGCCCGCCTGCGCTTACTAGCCGCATTCCCCAGCGCGGAGAATCAAGGACGCGCGGGGAAAATCAAGCTTGCCCGCTTTCAGCATCATGCGAATTCGATGTGCTTGAATAAAACGTATGTGTAGCACACCGATCGCACAGCAAAGTGCTGGTCTGGTCGGAATAATATGCTCTGCCGATGGACGAATTTTTTCCCGCGCCCAATTCTAGTGTTATTGCCTTTATGCTGCAGAGTTTGCTGCCCTACGAATGTCCGCACAGTTCCCAAGCCGCGACAGGTCCTCCACGCCCAACAGCTTCATTCCGCGCTCGATGATCTCTTTGCCTTTCGCACTCGCGCACAGACTGGGGTCGGGCGATTCCTGTACGTAGGCCAGTTCTACTATCGCCTGATAGAGCAGCTGCTCTAGTTTGTCGTTTTTCTCGAGCAGCCACATGATGTCGGAAATCTCGAGATGCCACAAAATGTCAGGAAGCACTTTTGTTTTCCTCGCCTCGCCATTTGCCCTCGTCTTTCAGCTTCTGCATTCGCTTCACTCGCTGCACTAGGATCGTGGCGCTTCATCTGGCGCCTCAAATGTCATTCTCGTTTCGCCATCGGAAAACTGGTATTCAGTTGCCTTTAAGTAATATGCTGTCTAATGCCGGCGAAGAGAGCACACGCTGTACGTGTCTGTTCCGGAAATGTCAGATCAGGTCTCGGCTAGGATAACTTCAGTCCCGCGTTTGCCTCGGTAGACATCTTACTCACCCATCTTCCTTCACCAAGGCCCTGGGCATTCCGTGCCCGTGCAAAAAGGTACGCCATTGCTCCACGCATCTCTCTAACGGCCATGTGCCTCGTTCCCGGGATTAAGCTTAATCGCATCCAGTTTCTGAGGTAGGTCAAATTCCCACGAAGAAGAAACTTCATGTAATAGGCTCCGCGGGCGTAATCACCCATGTCTGCTAGCATTTGAATGTCTGGACCGGGCTTCCGACCATGATGATGGTATACAACTAAGTCGGGGACGTGTGCGCCAGCAAAACCGGCCATGGATGCTCTCGCGCAAAATTCGATGTCCTCGCATCGAAAGGGAGTACCAGCACCAAGCATTGAATCAAAGCCGCCGATTTTATCCACCACCCGCCTGTGTACCACCATGTTTGCGCCCTGAATCTCGCCAGCGCCGATAAAGCTGAAAGGCGGTATGATCCGAAGTTCCTCCTGCTGATTGCAGCCATACCGCGAGTCCGTTTCGTCGTATAGCAAAATGCGCCCCCCACAGTAGTCAAAGGTTCCAGAAGCGAAGACCGTGCTAGCGCGTAATAGATATCCGCCTGCCAAATAGCAGTCATCATCGGTAAAGATAATCGTTTCCCCGGCTGCTCGAGCGAGCCCCGAGGTCTTCGCCCGCCCTAGACCGCGGGTAGGTTCATTAACCACTTCAACCGGGAACGGTGAACTTTCTCGAAAATGGCGCATTACCTGTTCCGTCTGATCCGTGGATCCGTTGTTCACGAGAATGAGTTCGCCGCCTGCTTTTTCCATTTCTTCACTGCTGATTGCTCTAAGGCAGTTCTTCAGCGTTGCAACTCTATTGCGCGAACAGATAATAACGGACAATCGTCTTTTTCGTTGCTCATCCACTTACAATGTCTCCAGCTTCGGGATCACGGCAAACCCGCAAAATTGAGAGATAGCCTGCACATACCGAAATCTCCCTTTCGGCTCCGAATCGCGCGCATTGTTCTGCTCGTGCCCTTGGGTGGCTGCTGCAATCGCGGGCGTAAATTCCTCAATAGCGCTAGCGTCAGAGTGATTACCACCGCTAATGCATTTCGGAACGCGATGCGTTTGCAGGAACTTTTTCTTCCTGAGGTGCGGGTTCACGACTCAACAGTGTGGCGGCGAAAGAATCTGGGATGGCCGAAATGACCAAACCATCTTGAATCGCAGTCGTCTCCCGAGTCGCTATTCCGCCCTGAAAAACGACGACTCGTGCAGTACGGGAAAGTACGGTAAACGGAAGCAAACGAGAACTGTCAAAACTGACAGAACGCGAAAAGGTTATATGGCAAGAGTGAGCCAGGTAAAATTGGTGCCTCTGATGGGCCTGCCCTTTTCTGTGTTGCTAAGTGTGGTTATACGCAGCACCCCTTAGCGTCGGGGTTTTGCATAGATAGTCTAAGTGTCCCTGTCAATCTTGACAGTAGATGGCGGTAAGTTCCTACGCTAAAAGAGGTTCGCTACGATTTACCAGGTAAAAGCGGCCCTCCTGCGGTTCCATGGGCTATTTCTGCGTTTCCTGTACCACGACGGACGCAAACGTTGTGCAGAGCTTTATGATCAGCACCGGTTTCTTCTCGACTCCGGCTTTCTGGCAGAACGCGCTTTATTTCGCTGGCAGCCTCCAGTGGCATGGTGACAAGCTGAAGCGCCTCCTGTTCGATCCGTCCAGCGGACAATTCAATCCTTCACCCGTTTCGCAATCGGCCTTCATCTTTAACTTCCCTGGAGCAACGCCTTCGATCTCGTCCCAAGGATCTTTGAACGGTATTGTTTGGGCAATTGATTCCAGCCACACCGGCAATAGCGTTCCTTTTCAGCCAGGTCCGGCGGTCTTATTCGCCTACGATGCCACCAACCTCGCAAAGGAACTTTGGGACAGCTCGCAAGCAGGCGGTAACCGGGACAAAGCCGGCGGCGCAGTAAAGTTTATGGTACCCAGGGTGGCAAATGGTAAGGTTTATATCGGTACGCGAACTGAACTCGATGTGTACGGGCTGCTTTGAAGCCGCCCATGCCTTCTGGCGCCCTGTCATCACGTTCCGCGATCCCCATACTCGTGTGTCAGGTGTAGCCGAACGCGGCAATTAAGGCGCTGAAGCAGCTGAAGCAGTCTTCATTACCGTGACGAACACTGTGTATCATGGCCGCTATCTGCTGGTCTCTGTTGACCAT
>Ga0126370_10001395_pt1 | contig 11018 bp, 9 predicted proteins | sample PanSoiMetaPlot_3_FD_92586 | JGI IMG/M metagenome (GOLD analysis project Ga0126370, IMG submission 92586) | Tropical forest soil microbial communities from Panama - MetaG Plot_3 | ecosystem: Environmental > Terrestrial > Soil > Tropical forest > Bulk soil | place: Panama | collected 2016-02-17 | reverse complement strand
GAGAATTTGCTCGCCCTGGCGGGCGCTCTCGCGACTGGCTTTTGTTCTGGCCGCATTCGTTTTCAATCCTGTTGCTTCCTTTCCGCAGCGGAGAGCGTCCGGAGAAGAATTGCTTGTACTCCCCGGAGAAATTGGCCATTCCGGCGGGCGGTTAATCGTCTCTCTCCGCGCAGAACCGAAGACACTGAATCCTCTGACCTCTGCAGACGCCCCGTCGCGTGAGGTGATTCTTGGAGCCATGCAGGCGGATCTTGTGCACATCAACCGCGAGACCCAGCTTACGGAGCCGGCGCTAGCGAAATCCTGGAAAGTATCCCCGGACCACCTTCACTACACGCTCAAGCTCCGGAAAGGATTGCGGTTCTCCGATGGCCATCCTGTGGATGCAGACGATGTGCTGTTCACATTCCGCGCCTACCTAGATGAAAGCCTGCACTCAACCCAGCGCAACCAGTTGATCATTGGTGGAAACCCCATTGCCGTCCGAAAAGTAGATGCCTGGACAGTGGTCTTTGAACTAGCGAAGCCCTATGGCGCGGAGGAGAGGCTTTTCGATGGTTTCGTCATTCTGCCGCGGCACTTGCTGGAAAAGCCTTACCAAGACGGCAAGTTGGCGCAGGCTTGGAGCCTTTCGACTACCGCGAAGGAATGGGCTGGACTCGGTCCGTTCCGGCTCAAGGAGTACGTTCCTGGACAACGGCTGGTGCTGGAACGGAATCCCTACTATTGGAAAGTGGACGCAAAGGGGAACCGCCTTCCCTATCTGGATGAGCTGGATTTTCTTTTCGTGCCAAACGCCGATGCCCAGGTGCTTCGCTTTCAATCTGGCGAGACGGACATGATCAGCCGGCTGAGCGCGGAAAACTTTGCTGCTCTGGTCCGCCAGCAACGCGGCTTCACGATGACCGATGCGGGTCCTGGCCTCGAATACAACTTCTTGTTTTTCAATCTCAATGACTTGGGGGAAAAGTCGTCTCCGGAAATCACCCGGAAACAGAAATGGTTTCGGGAAGTGAAATTCCGCCGGGCCGTATCTTTGGCCGTGGACCGCGAAGGGATCGTGCGGCTGGTGTACCAGGGGCGCGGCGCACCGCTCTGGGGGTCCGTCACACCCGGGAACCGCCGCTGGGTGAATGCTTCGCTCGCGCATCCCCCACGCTCCATCGAACGTGCTCGCGAGCTTTTGAGAGAGGCGGGCTTTTCCTGGGCGAGCGGGACTAATGAAGAAAGCACGCTCGTGGATTCCGAAGGAAAGCCTGTAGAATTTTCCATTCTTACGAGTTCCTCGAATGCCGAACGCACCAAAATGGCGACGCTGATCCAAGAGGACTTAAAGCAACTGGGCATGCGCGTCCAAGTCGCTCCCATGGAGTTTCGGTCTCTCCTTGATCGCGTCACCCAAACAAAAGAGTACGAAGCGTGCATTCTGGGACTTGTGAGTTTCGATGCCGACCCGACTCCGGACCTCAACGTTTGGCTTTCGAACGGAGGTACTCACCTTTGGAGTCCATCGCAAGCACATCCGGCAACCCCCTGGGAGGCGGAAATTGACAGTTTGATGGAACAGCAGGTTGGCACACCGGATTACGAACAAAGGAAAAAGCTTTTTGACCGCGTACAGGAAATCCTCTGGGAATATCAGCCAATGATTTTTCTGGCCAGCCCGGATATCCTAACGGGAGCCAGGAAGTCGGTTGGAAACTTCCGCCCAGCCGTGCTGGAACCTTATGTGCTTTGGAACGTCGAACAGCTCTATCTCAAAAATGACTCGGTAAATGCCACTCGATGAGCCCTGCAAGCTCAAAGACCGGGGAAAAAGAACCTGCCGCCTGGAATGACACGCTTCTGGTCAAGGAGTGTCTGGCGGGCAAGGAAGAAGCTTGGTCCATGCTCATCGACAAGTACAAGGCCCTGATTTATTCCATCCCTGTGAAATACGGACTCCCGCCACAGGAAGCTGCGGATGTTTTTCAGGCCACTTGCACGGAGCTTCTGATGCGCTTGCCGGAATTACGCGAGCCGCGGGCGCTTCCCAAATGGCTTATGCAGGTGGCGCACCATGAGAGCTATCGCTGGAAGCGGCAAGGCCAGTGCGTTGTCAGCCGCGACGGTGAGGATGACGTACCTGAGCCCGAAACTCCGCCCATCGCAGAGGATCTGGTGTGGCAGACCCAGGAAGAGCAGCTTTTGCGTGAAGCAATGGCCGCGCTTACGCCGCAGTGCCGCCGCCTGGTGGAGTTGCTTTTTTATGAAGTTCCCGCGCGGCCCTACACCGAAGTTGCTAAGGAGCTTGGGCTGGCAGTTGGCTCCATCGGGTTCACGCGCCAGCGATGCATCGAACGCCTCCGCCGGCAACTCAAGGATTTGGGTTTTTCCTGATGTCGGCAGCCCCGAAGAAAAGCGCTCCACACGAATGGATTGCGCAACTGGCCCTGCTCCCCACGGAGGCTGATCGTCGCAAGTTTCTTGCGAACCATCGCGGCCTGATTCGAAAAGACTTTGTCGAGCAGCTTGCTGAGCTAGTCGTTGAAAGAGTCCGCGTCAGCACACAGGAAGCGCTGCATCTCGCGGAAGCAGCCATCCTGATCGCAGGTCGTTTAAAACGAAAAGACGCGCGGGCTCTCGGATTGCGCGCCAAAGCGAATGCTCTTTATGCTTCCGGGCAAAATCGCGCTGCAGTCGAGCATCACGAGCGGGCCATAGCAATTTTCGAATTGCTGGACAATAGACTCGAAGCTGGCCGGACATTAAGCAGTTCGATCCAACCTTTGATCCTGCTCGGCGAGTACGACAAAGCAGCAAGCGCAGCCGCACGTGCAAGAGAAACGTTTACGCTTCTCAAGGAACCGCGCCGTCTGGCGCGCCTTGAACTTAATGTCGGAAACATTTTCCACCGGCAGGACAGGTTCGAGGAAGCCATCGCTCACTACGAGAATGCCTATAAGGGCTTGCTTCCCTACAAGGATCATGAGGGCATCGCCGTCGGGCTGAGCAACATGGCGATGTGTTCCATCAGCTTGAACGATTTTCCTCGTGCCCTGGAGTGCTATCAAAAGGCCCGCGAAGAATGCGAACGGAATGGCATGCCGCTGCTGCGCGACCAGGCCGATTACAACATCGCCTATCTCTACTACTTTCGCGGCGAATACAGCCGGGCCATCGAAATGCTTTTTGCTACGCGACGCGCCTGCGAAGCCACGGGCGACGCTTATCATCTGGCCCTTTGTCATTTGGACTTGTCTGACATTTACCTCGAGTTGAATCTCAGCGAAGAAGCGCGCGAGATGGCCCACGAAGGTTTTCTTCGCTTCGAGAAGCTTGGCATGGGCTATGAAGCTGCCAAGACGCTGGCCAACGAGGCGACGGCCTACGGCCAACAAGGAAAAGCCCTTGAGGCATTGGAGCGCTTTGCGAAGGCGCGCGAGATTTTTGTACGAGAGGATAATCTTGTTTGGCCTTGGCTCATTGATCTTTACCAAGGTTTGCTGCTTCTTCAGGAGAAGCGTTATTTTGAAGCCAGACGGCTCTGCACTTCGGCTGCGGCTTTCTTCGACCAATCGGCGCTTTCGGGAAAAGCCGCACTCGCCCACCTTTTACTGGCCCAAATCGCCCTCCAAGTTGACGATCTCACCATGGCTGATCAGGAGACCCGGGCTGCCATTGGCAAGCTCTCTGGATTGCAGACTCCCGTACTGGCCTATCAAGCGCATTTTCTGGAAGGCGAGATTGCCCGGGCGCGCGGCCAGCGCGAGGCGGCCCATCGCGCTTATTCGGAGGCAAGAAAGGCTTTGGAGACTCTGCGCAGCCGGCTGCAGGGCGAAGAGCTTAAGATCTCCTTCGTCAAAAACAGGATGCAAGTCTATGAAGCGCTTGTCGCCCTTTACCTCGCTGGGGGCGAGGGAAGAACCTCCTGCGAAGAGGCTTTTTCCTGCATCGAAGCCGCGAAATCAAGAAACATGATCGAAATGATTTTCCAGAGCGGTCAGAGCCTCCCGCTCGGGGAGACGGGGCAAAGCGACTTGGTCCGGCGTATTCGAGACCTGCGAGAAGAGCTCAACTGGTACTATCACCGCATCGAACTTGAACAACTGCGGCCTGAAACGCAATCACGTCAACAGCTCGAAAATCTGCAGGAAATCGCGCAATCGCGCGAAAAGGAGCTGCTGCGGACCTTACGCGAGCTTCCAGCCCACGAGAGGGAAAACGCAACCCTCGAAGCTCCCGCGGACTTTTCCTTAGAAAAACTCCAAACGACCATTCCAGAAAGTGCGACCTTGATCGAGTACTTCATTGCTGGCGAGCAGCTTGTGGCCGCTATCGTTTCGCGCCAAACTGTGCGAATCCTCCCCGTCACTATGCTTTCTCGCGTTACTCACCTGCTGCAATTGCTGCGCTTTCAAGTCTCCAAGTTCCGCATGGGGAATCAGTATGTCCGCCGATTCGAAAAACCCCTCTTGCGGGCAACGCAGAGCCACTTGGAGGCGCTCTATGACGAATTGATTGCCCCTATTCGCCTGTTTTTTCAGGGGAAACACCTTATTCTTGTACCTCACGGCGTTCTTCATTTCTTGCCCTTTCATGCCTTGAAGAACGGGGAAGAGTATCTTTGTGATGTATTCACGATTTCATATGCCCCGAGCGCCACGGTTTTCTCGCTGTGTCAGCAGAAGGCGTTGAGTGACGCTCCGGCTTCGCTGGTGTTGGGCATTGCTGACGAGAGGGCGCCCCAGATCCTTGAGGAAGTGCGTTGCGTGAGCTCCCTGTTGCCAGGTTCTTCCCTCCATTTGGGAGAACACGCCACGTCTTCCTTGCTCCGGGAAAAAGGTCCAGAGAGCGGGTTTCTCCATATCGCTACGCACGGCGTGTATCGCCAAGACAATCCCATGTTCTCCGGTATCCGTTTGGGTGATGGATACCTGAATCTGTATGACCTGTACCAGATGCGATTGAATGCAAGGCTGGTAACGCTGAGTGGCTGCGCGACGGGCATGAACTTCGTGGCTGCCGGCGATGAGTTGCTGGGATTGCAACGCGGCCTATTCTGCGCCGGGGCAACCACTCTGCTGCTTTCCTTGTGGGATGTCCACGATGAGAGCACCGCCCAGCTGATGGGCTATTTCTACCGGCACTATATTCAAAGCGCTGATATGGCCCGGTCTCTTCAGCACGCAATGCGGGAGCTGCGCCAGAGAAAGCCCCATCCCTTTTATTGGGCGCCGTTTGTTCTTGTCGGGAAACTCACTGATTCCAAAGGGCTTGCCTAATCGTTGTTGGGCATATTTTTTGGCCCTCTTCTGACCCCTATACAACGAGTGTTGGTGAGATTCTCGGGCTACTGGGGAGTAGCCGGAATACGGAAAGGACTTTGGGGGGAACGATGAAGCACTTTACGACGGAGGAGTGGATCGATTTCGTGAATCAGGCAGTTTCTCCGGGCGAATTGGCGGATATGGAGAAACATCTCAAAGAAGGATGCAAAAGCTGCCAGCGAACAGTTTCCATGTGGCGGCGAGTGCAGAGATCGGCGGTGGCGGAAAAGAACTACCAGCCGCCAGCCGAAGCTCTAAGGGTGGTCAAAGCGGCTTTTGTGGCCGCTGGTTTGAAAGGTCAAAGAAAGGAATCTAGCAGCCGGATTTCGGTCCTCTTCGACAGCTTCTTACAGCCCGTTGTCGAAGGGGCCCGTTCCGCGGCTACTGATTCAAGACAGATGCTCTATCGCGCAGATCCTTTTCAGATTGACCTGCAGATTGAGGCCAAACCCGGCAGCAACAATCTCATGGTTACGGGGCAGCTCCTGGACTTGAGCAATCCCGGAATTGCCGGGAAGGATGTAAACGTCACGCTGTCTAATTTGCGCGGCCACGTGGTACATGCGGTAAGCAATCAGCACGGAGAGTTTACTTGCGATATCAAGAACAGCGGCGACCTGCAAATAACGTTTGTAGGTTCGCATGGCGAGCCGATCGTGATTTCGCTTCGCGATGCGCTTGGCCGTCTGTCTCAGGATGACAAATGATTTCGAGCTGCCCTCTCAAATCTGTCCCGCAGTGTGGCATTGGTACGGAAGTACCAACACCAGTGGCAGATTTGGTTGAGCTGGAAGGCCCGGCCGTACTATTGGATGGGAAGGATTTTCTGGCGAAACTGGCCAGGGCAATCCACCCGCCGATAGCTGAGGAATCTAAGTCTAGGAGAAACCCTTCGGGGTTGTGACCTATGAAACGCAGGACCACCATATTTTTCGCGATGATCGTCCTGATGCTGGCTTCGTCCAAGCCCGCAGCTGCACAAAACCGTTATATCGTGCAAACCACAGGCGGCTTGTCCTCCGTTCTGAATCTCTGCAATCTCCTCGGTTGTCAGGTCCAGGGATCGTTGGATGGCCAGGTCAACAAAACGTTTCTGGTCACCTCTTCGAACAATTTGCTCGTCAGCTTGGTTAATGGCACGGTTAACCTCGTGGAATCGCTGTTGGGAATAGTCAGTATTGAGGCGGACAATCTCCTCCCCCTTCCCATGCCCAGCCTAACCAGCATCCCCTCTGGCCTATATGACACCGCCTCGGTCAATTACTACGGTGCCGTCGTATGGCACGGATACGCGGCGCAGCCTGCGGCCCAGATCATTCGGCTTCAAGACGCTCAGAATGGTTTTGGCATCAGCGGCAAGGGCATCGTGGCTCTCATTGACACGGGCGTAGATCCGAATCACCCCGTTCTTCGCCCTGTTCTACTCCAAGGCTACGACTTCACGCGAAACCAGCCAGGTGCCTCCGAATGGCTCGACGTCTCCGGATTGCAAAGCTACAATTCGCAAGGCAATGAAAACGCGGTTTTCGTCCAACAATCAAGTGCCGCTGTGCTTGATCAATCCTCCGCTGCTGTTCTCGATGGATCGCCATATGTGGCTTTTGGCCATGGCACGATGACCTCTGGCCTAGTCCACCTTGTGGCTCCGGGAGCCAAAATCCTTCCCTTGAAGGCATTCTCATCCAACGGCACTGGGAATCTTTCGAATATTATTGCAGCTCTCTACTACGCCGTTCAGCATAACGCCAACGTCGTGAACATGAGCTTTGACCTTTCCTATTCTTCCCCTGCACTGTCCCAGGCTATCTCCTATGCCAATAATGCTGGTGTCGTTCTTGTGGCTGCGGCCGGCAACGAAAACACCAGCGCACGCGTCTATCCAGCGGCGATGAATGGTTACGTCGTCGGTATTGCTTCCACGACCGACTGGGACAGCCGTTCTTCCTTCTCCAACTATGGTTCCTCGGACGTCTGGATCGCCGCTCCGGGAGAAAGCATCATTAGCACGTACCCCGGCGGCACCTATGGCAGCGAGTCGGGCACGTCCTTCAGCTCGCCGCTGGTCGCCGGCACGGTTGCTCTGATGCTCAGTGCCAAGCAGTCGGGCTTCAATCAATCCCAGGCCGCCAAGGCTTTGGCGAACGCACAAGTTCTCACGCCGGACCTGAATCATGGCCGCCTCAACGTCTATCAGGCCGTCTCTGCCTGGGTGAACAGCTCCAGCTCAACTTCTGGTTCAAGCTCATGTTTGTTGCTCTGCCTGTAATTGCTGATGTTCAAGGATCAAATTTCGGCGCCAACAGGAAGCTCCACGCTTCTCTTGGCGCCGGAGTCGCTTCGCATTAAGCAGCTTGAGGAACAAGCTTCTGCCCTCCGCAGTTCTGTTATCTGCGCTTTCAATCAGCTTCTCGACCTGAAGGATCTCAACACCGGCGTTCACAGCACGCGCCTTGCAGAGTGGGGTATGCGCGTCGGACAGGAGCTCGGTCTAGAAGAATCTGCGCTTCAGAATCTGGAGGTTGCCGCGCTCCTTCACGACATTGGAAAGGTCGGCATTCCGGATTCCATCCTTCGTAAGCCCGGAAAGCTCGATGACGAGGAATACGCACTGATGAAGAAACACCCCGAATATGGCTGGGCGGTTCTTCGCATGCTACCGGGGTTCGAGCGCGCCGCTCTGGACATTCTTCACCACCACGAATTTTTCGACGGCAAAGGTTATCCCGCGGGGCTGAAAGAGAATGAGATCCCCATTGTCTCGCGCATTGTTTCGGTCACTGACGCCTTTGACGCCATGGTTTCCTTCCGCCCCTATCGCAAAGGGTTGCCATTCGAAGAGGCCATGCGCCGTCTCTCCGAGTCAAGTGGTACTCAGTTTGACCCCACTGTCGTGAAGTGCTTTCTCTCTTTCGCCCGCGAAGAAATGCCCACAGTATTTGCCGCAGCTGGCACTTCCGTCACCTCCGCCCTTTAATCGGCAGGCCTTGCTTAGCCAGTTAATCAATTAGGCGTTCCGTGCGCGTTTCAATTTGAATCGAGTCTTTCCGATTTGTTCCAGGCCGAAACCCCAATCCCACACGAGGGTCTAAGGCCTAGCGTGAACTCCAATCCTTTCAATCGTATAGGCGCTAGCTGGCATTCTTGTGACTGGGCATGAGCGTGCCTCTACTATTTGGGGAGGGTGTCTGGCCGTTGAATTGAATCGAAGTGGCCATGGAAAGGGAATCGTGTTTGCCAATTTGTAGCCCGCCGAGGAAGGAAGAAGCCGATGACAAAGTGTGCGATTGACCTGCACGAACTGCTGCTGCGTGTGGAAGGCGATCGGGCGCTTATGCAGGATCTTCTTTCTCTTTTCAAGGAAGAATTTCCTCAGCGGTACCAGGCCTTGCGCGAAGCGGTAGAGTCTCGGGACGCAAGTCGCGTAATTTCAGAGGCCCACGCCTTAAAAGGGATGCTTTCCAACTTGGCCGCGGGCGAAGCTGCCGAAGCTTCTGCGGAGCTTGAGCGTTTGGGGCGGAACAAAGAGATAGCGAAATTTCCAGAGTCCTTTGCGAATTTTGAACGTATTGCCAAGGAACTCTCCCGCCAGGTAGCCGCTTACATGGCCGAGGTGTCCGGATGAGAATTCTTATTGCGGACGATGAGTTGATGTCCCGGCGGTTACTAGAGAAGACGATGCAGCGGGCCGGCTACGAAGTGACCGCCGTCGAGAACGGCCGGCTCGCAGCAGATACTTTGTGCAAGCCGGAAGGCCCCCGGCTCGCGTTGCTCGATTGGATCATGCCCGAACTCGATGGCCCGGGAGTCTGCCGTGAGGTCCGCAAACGCAAGGACCAATCCTATGTTTACATGATTCTGCTGACTTCCAAGGAAAGGAAGGAAGACGTTGTGGCAGGACTAGGATCGGGAGCCGACGATTATTTAACCAAGCCGTTTGATCCGGAAGAGCTGAAAGCACGGTTGCGTACGGGAACGCGCATCCTGGATCTCGAAGACCGCCTAATCGAAGCCAGGGAGGATATGAGATTCCAGGCAACTCATGATGCTCTTACTTCCCTTTGGAACCGCGGGGTGATCATGGAACTCCTTGCGCGCGAATTGACCCGGTCGCGCCGCGAAGCAAAATGCACGGCCATTCTGTTGGGTGATTTAGATCACTTCAAGAATATTAACGACACGTACGGCCATCTGGCCGGTGACGAAGTGCTGAAGGAAACCGCAAGGCGGCTGGTTTCCTCTGTTCGGTCGTACGATTTCGTGGGGCGTTTTGGGGGAGAAGAATTTCTGGTGACCTTGAACAACTGCGATCCTGCTTTTGGCCTGGCCCGCGCGGAAAAAATTGGGAAAATCATCGCTGATCAGCCCGTTGAGACTTCCGCGGGCTCTATTGCTGTTTCCATGAGCTTTGGTCTGTTGCTTAGCCAGGAATGGGGCTATCTTTCCGTGGGGGATCTTCTTCACGAAGTGGATACTGCTCTGTATGCGGCCAAGGCGGCGGGACGAAACTGCATCAAAGTGGCCGTTCCTAAGGCTCAGCAGGACGCTCCCTTTGATAGGAGTACCGAGCTCATGCGCCGAAGGCTGTAGTCCAGTTCGTGGCCAGAGCCCTGCTTGAAGTTGCGCGTTTCGGCTTTAGTTCGCTTTTGTCTTTGATTTCGACTGACCTAGCATTTGACGCATCGCCACTGTAGACCCCGGGGCGCGTTTTTCCCTCCAGGCTTCCAGCCGCTTGCAGGTATCTTCAATGTTCTGAAAGAGGTGGGGATTTTTGAAAGCGGAGCGCCACGTGGGAACAATCGTGCGCATGCGGTCCCACACCACCCAGATCTCTCCGTTGCTCTCGAAGAAAAGTTCGTCGTTTATCAACCCGCGGTTGACGATGCTCGCCACCATTTCCCAATAACTGATGACCATGCGAATGTAGGTGTTTTCTTCGCTCCCTTGCGGGTATTTCTCCACCATGTCTTCCGGGGACTCAGGATGGAAATTGTCTGTGAACCATGCTCGCGCTTGCCGCAATCGCGACTCTCGCCGCAAGTCGTACAGCCGCAGCATGAGGTTCACTTCGTCGTATGTGATCTGGGCCATGCCGAATCCTCCTGGGCTAATTCGCGCCTTCCGATTGTGCGGCCTCCTGTAGGGAATGAGAAACGCCGGTAAGTTCGATGCGCTGGACGCTCGAAACGGGTATCCCCTGCTTGAGAAGCTCTGTTTGAATGCGTCGCCGCAGTTCCCGGGCCACTTCATCCTGGCGCGTGGGCGCTGTTCGCAACTGCAGGCGAATCGTGGAGGCGTTTCGGTCAAAGTCCTGAACACCAAGGATGCGCGGGCCGTCTACGAGGGCTTGCGACCATGCAGGGTCGCCTCGCAACGCAGCGGCCGCGCTTTCCATGGCTCTCAATGATTTTTCGAGAGGCGTCTCTGGAGACAGTGAAACGTCCACGAATGCTTGGGACCAATCGCGGCTAAGATTGCTGACCGTGCGAATCTCGCCGTTCGCGATAGTCACCAGCGCTCCGCGGTCGTCGCGAAGGACGGTTCGGCGCAGTGTCAGGTGCTCCACACGTCCTGTGTACGTCGCAATTTGAATGGTGTCTCCGACGACAAACTGGTCTTCGAGCACGATATAAAACCCGGCAATAACGTCGCGAACCAGGGTTTGCGCGCCGAATCCCAAGGCTAAGCTGGCGAGGCCGGCAAACGTTACGG
>Ga0126370_10001393_pt1 | contig 11026 bp, 11 predicted proteins | sample PanSoiMetaPlot_3_FD_92586 | JGI IMG/M metagenome (GOLD analysis project Ga0126370, IMG submission 92586) | Tropical forest soil microbial communities from Panama - MetaG Plot_3 | ecosystem: Environmental > Terrestrial > Soil > Tropical forest > Bulk soil | place: Panama | collected 2016-02-17 | reverse complement strand
GCTAAGAATATAGTCTTAAAGAAAATCGAAAGCAAAATGCGCGGCCATCCTACTGTGCTTTGGACTGGCAATGGCTATCATATTTACCAGCCAGTCTCAGGTTTTATCTTAGAAGAAACCGACATATTTGCCAAATTTATAGATCCTACTGGAAAGGATCTCACCACTAAATTCATGCAATTCGCTGAGGATTTTCTAACGAATAAGAAAGGAGATATACAGCATAGGCCATCTATAAATTCATGTTTAGTTAGAATTCCAGGAACAATAAATTCGAAATGCGCACAGACTGTCGAGGTTGTACAGAGATGGGATGGTCAAAGATCTGCGGTACAATATCTTTTGCGCGATTTCAGAAGATGGCTCATAAATGAAAAGATAGAACAGCATAGACGGTCTAAAAAAATGGCGCGCCCTCAGACTGCAAATCCGGCTACGATCTGGTGGATTGAAAAACTACTACAGACTCCATTAGATGATTATAGGAAATTTGTAGTATGGCACATCCTGGTTCCTTATCTAACTAATATTAGAAAATATTCTGATGATGAGGTTTATTATGTTATCAGGAAATGGCTTGATAGCTGCCGTAATTTGAGGCAACTAGACTTCAATCCTAACTACATGATAAAACATAATATTAATTCTGCAAAGAGGGGAGGATATCTACCAATAGGTCTGGATAAACTAAAGATAGAAAATGCATACCTATACAACGTGTTGGCTAAATGAAAGCATAATTCAATCAGAATAGCTACTATCTATAGGTAGTAAGTTCGGATATATCTAAGGATAAAGATTCCTGATTGTAATCGATTATTCCAAAGTATATGCATCCTCATACCAAAGTTCAGACAGGATTTAATCCATATTGATAGTGTTAAACCAATCTATTAATACTATAATATGTGATGTACTAAGCAGGTTAGTTGAATAAAAGAACAGTAAAGATTGGATTTGCTGTATCATTGACTATTATAATTCCTGCTATCATATATTTGGTATATAACTCACATACAGCTTTGGCCGCTCCTTTCATAACTAAAGATCCAAATCTGAAAGTTGAGACACTAGTTAATGGTTTGGATTCTCCTACCAGCATGGCATTTATTGATAACAATAATATCTTGGTATTGGAAAAAGGTGGACAGGTACGTCTGGTATCAAATGGAGTACTAATAGATAAGCCTGTTCTGGAAGTATCTACTAATACAGAAAGTGAACGTGGTTTGCTTGGAATTGCCGTGATGAATGGTATGAAGACAAGTGACAACACTGTCAGTAACAATAACAACAGATTTGTGTTTCTGTACTATACCGAATCAAATGGCGGAGACCTTCGAAATAGAGTTTATAGATACAATTGGAATGCACAGACTCAAACTCTTATCAACCCCACTTTAATACTAGATCTTCCAGCACTTCCAGGTCCTAATCACGATGGAGGGAAGTTGGTTATTGGCCCAGACCATTACCTTTATGCAGTAATAGGAGATCTTAACCATAGAGGTAAGCTTCAGAATATTATAGATGGATCTGATCCTGACGATACTTCAGTGATATTCAGAGTGAATCCTAATGATGGTTCTGCAGCTCCAGGCAATCCATTCATAAATGATCCAAATGCTAAGATGCACAAATACTATGCATACGGAATAAGAAATAGCTTTGGAATTACGTTTGATCCGATTACCGGTAATTTATGGCAGACAGAAAATGGGCCTGATGTATATGACGAGATTAACATTGTAAAGCCGGCCTTTAATAGTGGATGGATCAAAGTTATGGGTCCACCATCAAGAAATGCAGATGTCAACATTAATAATGAGCTAGTGAATTATCCTGGTTCTCATTATACAGGTCCTGTATTTAGTTGGAAAAATCCTGTAGCAGTTACGGATATAGAATTTATGAAATCATCAGCTCTGGGACAGAAGTACAAAAACAATATTTTTGTTGGCGATTATAATAATGGTAACCTGTATTATTTTGAACTCAACGGTACTAGAACAGGAATAAAACCGGAGTCAGGATTATCTAGTTTGGTAGTAGACAATGACAATCAACTATCTACAATAACATTTGGTACTGGTTTTGGTGCAATTAGTGATATAAAGACTGGACCAAAGGATGGATTTCTATATGTTTTATCTATAAATGATGGAACTATCTACAAAATTGTACCGTCGTCTACCAAATGACTTTGGCAAATACATCTATAGCTTAAACTGTAAGATCTAAAATAGTCAGGGCCTCAGGCATCTATTGTAACAGGATTGACAATGATGTTTGGTTTATGGATGGGTCCAACGCCGGCACTATGACAGGAAACAAGACTTCAGGCCAGGTCTTACCAACCGGCGGTAACCCAATTAGCGAATCAGGAAAGGTAATCCGTACACTTCCATCTTATCCTTACCCTCTGGTACCCATGTTCACTGGCAAGGGTAATGTAAACGATGGAAGCAACTACGTACCGGTAAAATCTACAGCCATGTCACAAGACAATTTCAAATGGCTTGGGCAAACTCTGTTTATTACGGCATTTTAATATTATAAATTAAATATTATAACTAATCTCGCCATATGTATATCTAATCTAAATTTAAAGAGTCCAAATGAAATAAGATAGGTTTGTACCTGTGGCCTTAATAATCAAACTTGGACGAATCAAGAAGGGCGCGCCTTTAGATAAAAATGAATATGGTTTTCGAATTTTCATATCTAGGGGTGTGGGCGGACTTCGAGGAGTAAATGTTGCTGAAAAAAGACAATATTATGATGATTGGTGGAATGGCAGAAAGTCAGGAAATCCAGATCTCGAGTTAGCACCAAGCAAGGAGCTCAAAGATGCATTTATCAAATACAAGACGATAACCTGGTCTGAATACGTAAGACGGTTTATAGATGAAATTAAGAATAATCCTAAGGCACAGAAAGCATTAGAGACTTTGTCTAACTATGACGGCACTGTTACTTTGTTATGCCACTATCGGTCAATGATATTACTGGTAGAATGTAGAATTGCTACCTCTTAGAAGATATACATGATTTATCGAGTATCTTAATTCCACGAATCTCAGATAAGTCCATTAGCATTAACATATTTTACAACAATATAATGAAACCTGCCTACGTTTCAATATTCTCAATAGTCCTAGTGTTAATGTCAGGTATACCGTTTATGACTGGAGGAGGTAGTGCCTATGCAAAATTTGTTAGCACCAAAACCCAGTCACAGGCAAATATCAATAATTGCAGCAATGGCTCCAACTGTGCCATTACGTCGCCGCAGACTCAAGGAGACGGAAGTGCTAGCTCACCAACGAACATACAGATTTCCGAGTTTAACGAACAGGGGCAAATCAACGGAGGAGGAGTAGGAAGAACGCCAGATCTTACTTTACTTGTGAATACTTGCCTCCGAACAATGGTAATCGTCACTGTGACGTGTGAGATTATTATGCCCACAGAGTTACAAGGCAGGATTTTTATTTGCGACTTTATAGGTATTCCTCCTAACTGCATTATATATCCCAGACCGGACTTAAGCCGCCTTTTTTGTGATCCCATTCCCAGTTTAGGTATTCCGTCCCAATCCCAAAAGATAACTTGTATGTTTGTTCGCATTTAGCGTGAGCATAGGTCTATTAACCGTCCCATTATTGAACTAGTATCTATCCAGTGTACAAATACGGACACAATAAATCCTAGTATTTAACTCAGAATCAGTAAACCCAAGCCAGATATACCGACAATTCGAGCAAATAATACGAATCGTCATAGTCAAACGCTAATAGTATTAATTCTACTAAATACGGTATTAGTAACAGGCATATTTACAACGAATGCACCAAATGTACTTGCTGACTCCCGGCTGATAAAGCAAGATACCAAACAGGCTGCAGACTGTGACACAGTAGGTGCTGCTAGCCCGATATCAAATTCATGTAACCAGAGAGCGGCAAATAACGTCAATAACGGCGTACCAAAGACTACTGGAACGCCAGAAAAAACAGGAACTCTATTGATTAAATTTATCTGTAACATTCCTATATGTGCAACTGCTCCCCCATCTGTTGTAGTTGTTAGTGGTGTTAACGCTCAGCCTGACATACTTACATTTACGGTTTCGGGCAGCCAATTAGTCACATTAGACGCTGGTACTTTCAGAGTACTTGTGTTATCCGCAATTGGCACAGGCCTCTCAGGTGATTGCGGACTAGACGATAATCCTATTAGGGCAGGGCAACACCTAACGTGTACTGTCATAGCGGCACCCTAGTTTTCTTGTTAAGCAGTCTATTAATCAAATGATTGGCAAGAGTATCAGACCGGATAAAATGTGCTATGAGCAAGTGAACAATTTTAACAGATAGTTAGCCAACGTTTTCAATGCTTAGCTTTACTAGTTTCTTACTGCACCACGGACAATACTTGAATGGCTCTAAACTAACAATCGGACGGTCATAGCCCATAGAATACATGTACCAACCCGCTTTTTTCACTGCGTTAAACCTATCGTCTTCAGGTCTATAATACCGGATATCATTGAAATCGACTGCCTTTTCAAATTCGTTAGAATTACAATAATCTGGATTCATATAAAGTAAATATGATACGCCATTCATAAAAGATAAGTTGTTTCTGTCACACTACTTTTGAGCCAAGCAAATGTAATAAAGACAATAATTCTTTATAGGAGCGCGCCTACTTCACATTCAGCTTACAATTCAACTAGTCAAGTACAGGTCTCATAACTGATGTGTAGTCGGTTTGTTGTAGAATAAGCTTGGTTGCACAATCAATTTTCTTCCAAGTTTAGTCTTAAATTTTAAGATTCTTGGCTTGGATCTTAATCTATAACCACAGCATGTTTCTAGCTCAAGAGCTATTAAGTATAGAGTCATTCAACGCTTCTTGGATTGAACCAAGGTTTCCAAAATCTGATATACCAGTCTTCATTCATTTTTGATAAAGATTCAAGAAACTCTTCATAAGCATTAAACCAATTCCCCATTAAGCTTTGCCAGAATGCTGAGCCTATCACAAACGGATGGATGATAGTATCTTGATTCTTTTCCATATAAGATGGTGTTTTAACTATTTCTTCCTCTTGGTGTTTAATAACAATAGCCTCTTTTTGATTTTTATTACTTGTAGACTTAGACGTTGTTATTGGTGTTGTTGTTGCAATTTCAGCTTCTTCTCTTGCCACTGTTGGCTTTGATAATACTTCTGCGTTAATACAATCGGTATGAACTTTTTCTTCTGTAATATACTCACAAGAGGTGCATGCAAAAATTAAAGGCTGTTGGCAAAGTTGACAATAAGAAGATGCTTTGAGCTCTGAACCACATTTTATACAAAGTGTTTGAGCCATGTCTATATGTTATCACCATACAATATATTTCTTCAATTAGTAGCTGCATCTCTAAGTCGATCAAAAGCCTTCATATCAAATAAGCTCAATTATACGAAATCATCTATTTTCAGATGATACTGGAAATAATCCTATAGATGTGCAGATCTCTCCTCAACAAACAGGCTCAGAAACTATTCGAAATGCAGGAGAAATTACGGGTGGTCTGATTAGTACTGGTTAACCCTTGATTCAGACAATTGTTAAGTAATTTACTTGATTAATCAAAGATGATACAATAAGAAGATGGTAACTGAACCTATGAAAGACGAAACTCCGAAACAGCGCAGAGAGCGTTTTTTATTAGAATTTGAAAATCCATTCGAATGTAAAACATGTAATCAAAGATTTAAGAAGAAAAAAGATTTAAGAGAACATAAAAATGAAGTTCATTCTTATGACTCTTATGATCTCGATCTCACATAGAGTGTAAATCGAAATCTATATAGACACTTTATGGCGTTTCTATCGAGTACTTTAATGATGCATCTTTAGACGGCGGCCCACTACATTTTAACCAAAAGGCCTTTGAATCAGCTATTGAAGATACATCACAGTTTATAAGATTCGTGGGAATTAGTGAATTGGTAGAACCATCGATTATTGATATAATATCACCAAAGTATTTTTCGTTAACACCCTCATGTGTTACATATATTTTGTTTGTGTTACTTAGCAACATTTGTCTAGCAATAGTCATTGGAATAGTTTTGATTAACTTTAATGATGTGGCATTAACGATGGATACTCCATCCTCATGTAGCACATAAATCGTATTTGTATTCTGATTTAGCTCCATTTTATTAGGAGACGATGGAAGCATAATCTTGCCTATTGTCTTATTCGAAGTGGCATCTATTACTGAGATGTCTCGAGAATCTCTATTCAGTACATAAATTATGTTTGTAGGATTTTCGAAAGACCCACGGAATGATTGTATCATTTGTATTGGGTCGCGCCCGACTGCCAATGTTCCTAGTATCTTATTTAACTTGCTATCTATTACGGTCATAGTCCCATTGGGTTTTTCTACAAAAGGACTACCTTCATTGGTCACATAAATTCTATGGTGGATTGGATCTACTAGCATATCAGAGGGCGTATTTCCTACCTCGATATTATCTGACACAAATTTAGAAGTGTCATTAATTACTGAGACTGTACCATTAGTCCCAGATTCAAAATAACTGTTTAGTACATATAATTTATGTGGATCTTCAAATCCAACTATTGTGGGTCGAAACCCAGTGAATATGGAATTGGTTACAGTGTTCGTAGTTCTGTTGATAACCTTTACACCATTTACAGACCAATCAGGTATGTAGACCTTGTTAGTATATGGTCCAAACATGGAACCTGTGGCTCCTTTCCCAATATCTATATAACCTGTTATATTCTGCGTTGGAAGGTTTATGACAAGAATCTTTGATTTTTGACAACACAAGTAGATATTATTAGAATCGACATTCGACACATGGATAGGAAAAAGGTTATTGACAGGTATATTAGTGGAACTTAAGATATTGGATGCTGTATCAAGTTCAAAAATTGATGAACGAAGATCCGGAATTACAAATACTTTGCCCGGTTGTATCTCCGACAGAACTAATTCATTTCCAGTACCGGTAGTCCCTATTCGTAAGCTTGATGCGGGCACAGTGTTAACATTAGTGGTTATTATAGAGTTATTCTTAGCGTTTGGTTCTGTGATATTAAATTGCACATTTTTGCCATCAGGATTCCATCCGATAGAGTTACCAGTACGATTATCTGAGAGCTCAACAAATCTTTTTTTGATTTCTGGTATGCCATAAGCAGAAGTTGATAATGAATGAGAATTGTTATATGAATAAAATGATTGTATAAAGCTTGTAAGCAAAATCAGTACTAATCCCAGAATTATACTGTAACTAACAAAAGAAACCATTCGACCGATACATAGTAATGTTATCTTATTATTAAGCATGTTGCGAAATTTTCGCATCCACACGTTACAAAGAAATGAATAATGAGTATAAAAGATATGGCACAGTTAAATCATATGAAATATAATAACACGAGATGTCTAGATGCCTCTTCTAATAATAGTGGTGTTCTCGTTAATCCGTGATTCTTTAACATATAACCTATGGAACTGCAATTGGTAGAGTGAATGCAAAGGTGTATCTCCAATTCCATCATTATTATTATCAGACAGATCGAAAGCTGATGACAACAATTATGCCGTTACTGCAATCAAATCTGGATGGGCTTGTTCATATCCAGATTATGCGCGCCACAATGCCAAGTGTAAGCATGTATACGCAATCGAATTTTATCGTAGTCAAAGCACGGTATTTTAATCCACTGAATTAAGCGAGTTATATGTAATGTAATTAGTATTTTTACTATTATTCCATAGACCAAGAATTACCCAACATAGCCACGCGAAAGGTGCAAGCATTGATTAGTATCAATCTGGCTGCTGTACTTGAAAGATTTGATGTAGACCTAGACATTTAATATAGATGTTATGTTGATAGCTTGTTAGCAGAATATAAATTTGAACATACCTTTAGATCTTTAATAGTTGGACAGCATATTTATGAATCTAAACATGTGGAATGGGCTTTGGTGTGACTAATTCATGCTGCCATTCATAAATCGAATAGGAACGATTGGTGGTGCCACTCTATTCATTTCATTAATCGTTAGCATTGCAATAGTAGATTCACAGTTCATTAATATTTTCTACGGAACCGAACTAACAAATCCTGGAAACCTGCATTTGTCGTTATTCATATTATTCGTTATCGCCGCTTCGGTAGCTAATGTTGTATTGTTGTTATTTCTAAAAAGCGGTGATTTCCCGATCGTAGTTAATAGAGGACTTCTCAAGGTCATTTATCTTACTACATCTGCAGTTCAGTATACCATAATGCTGTCTTTGTTTATTATGATTGCGCAGATGCTAACACTCCATGAATATAGTAAAATATTATTCTTATTAATAACATATTTAAGTCATATCTGGTGCTCCATAGTACTAGGATTCCTTGCTTTAAGATTCATACAATGGTTTCGATTCAGTAGATCAAATTCAATGCTAATTAATGCGATCGTTTTTGTCGTGATTATATTCTTGATTTTGGTTTCAATTCCAATCCTTACTGAACAGTTTAAGATTCAGTCACAAGCAATATACCCGAGAGATTATTCATCCCTAATTATTGACGTTATCATACCTTCACGTGATATTGCATTTATCTACGGGCTTGGTAACTACATTTTACCCATTATGCTCATTTCCTCTTGGATCCTTACAGTGTCAATGCTAAAATCCTATGCTCCCAGAGTTGGGAAGAAGGTATTCTGGCTGATCGTTGGCATTCCTCTGGTTTATCAACTATTCTCTTTTCTGATTAGAGATGCGAATCTAATAATCGATCCAAACCTAATAAATATTGTCTACTCAAAAGGGTTCCAATTCATCTTGAATATTAATTATCAAGTATCAGGAATTTTTTTTGCCATAGCATTTTTGAATGTTGCTCGAAAGATGAAACGAAAAGTTATGAGAAACTACTTGATAATTTCCTCCATAGGCATAGTACTATTGTTTAGCTCAATGCAACCGGGGATGCCATTCTACGCTGCTTATCCACCTTTTGGAACGGTTACGGTGTTTTTCTTGGGCCTTTCAGCATATCTCCTGCTAGTGGGAATGCTCGGGATTGCAGCTTATGTCTCAAGAGATAATCAATTGCGAAGAGAGATCTATAAAGATCTACAACATGATTCAGAAATGTTCAAGAACATGGGAATCGCTGAAATTCAACGAAACATAGAAAGGAAAGTTTTACCTCATGCTAATAAAATTATCTTGTCAGATGAAATGAAACCTCACGTGGATCCTAGTGACGAGGAAATAAAGGTGATGATAAGTGAAGTAATCAGTGAATTAAAATCTGCTCGAATCAAAAATGGATGAGTGCCGATAAACATACAGTCGGCTTTCTAACTTAGTGACAAAAGCGGTACGTTACTCCCGAGCTAAACTTCTGTACGTATAGGTTTTCTGTGAGATAATTTGACAAATTTATTATCGATATCCAGATAAAATTTTGTTAATTTAAAAGATAGACTAGTGATCACCTAATGTAGTAGAGTAATCTATCTTATCCGTTGTAGGTCAAAGATGTGAACTTGTACTGGATACAAAAGGTTATATCATTCATTGAATCACACATGATGCATCGATGTTGTCATTGCCGATTTGTAACATCATCTTTAATTATAGTCGAATTATGCTTGTGCTTATTTTATTTATGCCCATACTCATTATTGCCAGTCCTGCGATCTCATATGCGAGCCAAAGTACAGTTGACTTTTACTCAATTAAATCACCTCCAGCAGGTATAAATTCACTGGAGGCACTAATGACAAGATGGTGGAACTAGTGGGAAGCCCATCCTACCCAGATCGCGCACAACTGGCCTGTATGCTTGAAACAAGACGAAATGGTAGGAAATCGATCAGTAGTATTCTTAGCTAATCCTGCTTACTCCGATGAGAAGAACGTGAATGCGCGAAATCAGAACTGTAAGATATCATCCAATCAATTGCTTTACTTGACACTATATCCTGGTGAATGTTCTGCATTCGAGGCAAAAGAGAGTTCAGTTTCAAAGCTTTTGGAATGTGCGATAGATTCTAATCGAGTGATAAAACTAAATCAAGTTAAGGTTGATGGTAAGGATGTTTCTTCTAATATCATTAGCCAAAGGACTACCAGTCCATTTAATTTCGTTATACCTTCGATAAATGTAGACGCTGCAGAACCAAGTACTCCTGGCAAAGAAAATCCATCTATGGCAGAAAATTATTATCTGTTTTTCAAGCCTTTGCCAGCCGGACATCATACTATAGAAGCAGAATTGATACGTCAACCACTTCAATCCAATCAGCCAGTGGAACAACATACCACTAAGTGGAATGTCGATGTAGCCCCATGATTGTACCAGAAATTTTATTCATTAACAGACAAAATGCATAGAAATTTCATTATTTATTCTTCAGCATGCAAAGGTGGTATGATATAGACAGTGTTATAATTTCTGTAATCTCCACACTTCATATATGGTGTTAGGATACATAAAGAATTATAATTAGTATATCAACTAAGGAACTTCAATTGTTACAATCCTGAGACTGTAATCAAAGTACGGAAGAGTTTCGATAACGTCTTACAATAGGATACTGCTATTAGTAAATCAATTCATTCTAGTATTTTACAAATTGAATTTGTATGAATATAATCTACGTATTCGCATTTAATGCACGTTCCAACCCCTAATAATGAAAATCAATTGCCAAGAATATCTGAAAAAAATTAGTTCTTGGACACATACAAGGTTGTATTATGGAAAGCTAACTACTTCTGGCTCTTGTGCAGGATGATTTTCTCCTAACTTGTGTAGAGGATCCTCAATTGTTTCACTTTCATTTACTGGCATGAGCATAGCCAAGAATTTATCCCCAACTGGTATTGGATTTCCATCATAAACAATCTCGGCCTCTAGCCTATCATTTGAAGACGAATACTCAAGTCGTTTTGATTTAACG
>Ga0126370_10001392_pt1 | contig 11031 bp, 8 predicted proteins | sample PanSoiMetaPlot_3_FD_92586 | JGI IMG/M metagenome (GOLD analysis project Ga0126370, IMG submission 92586) | Tropical forest soil microbial communities from Panama - MetaG Plot_3 | ecosystem: Environmental > Terrestrial > Soil > Tropical forest > Bulk soil | place: Panama | collected 2016-02-17 | reverse complement strand
TCGAGCGCGCGCGCCAGGGCGAGGGCCCGGCGTTTCTCGAGTGCAAGACCTATCGCTACTACGGTCATCACGTGGGCGACGTGAACCGGGAGTACCGCACGCGAGACGAAGAGCGCGAGTGGATGAGCAAGCACGATCCGCTGCAGACGCTCTCGGGGCGGCTCGAGAAGCAGGGACTGGCCGACGCGAGCGTGTTCGAGCGCATCCAGACCGACGTGAAGGCGGAGGTCGACAACGGCGTCCAGTACGCGCTCGCGGCGCCGTATCCCGACGTGAGCCAGGTCGACGAGGACGTCTATGCATAGCGCGCGGGTGGCCCGCGAGGCGCGCGCGTGAGCCTGAGCCCCGAGGAGTTCCGCGAGCACCTGAAGCTCTCATCGGCCACCGCCGGGCTCACACTGCCGGACCTGAACCTGCCGGCCGCGCACCACGTCATCCTGCGCGGGATGCGCTTTCACTATCTCGACTGGGGCACGCCGGGGCTGCCTCCGGTGCTGTTCCTGCACGGCGGCGGGCTCAACGTCCACACGTGGGATCTCGTGTGCGCCTCACTGAAGACCGAGCGCCAGTGTCTGGCCCTCGATCAGCGGGGCCACGGCGACAGCGAGTGGTCGCCGGTGATGGACTACGCGACCGAGAGTCACGCCGCCGACCTCGACGCCTTCGTCGATCACCTCGGGCTCGATCGCTTCGTCCTGGTCGGGATGTCGCTGGGCGGCGCCAACGCGCTGGCGTGGGCGGGCACGAACAGCCGGCGTCTGGCCGGGCTCGTGCTCGTCGACGTCGGCCCGGAGACGCGCGCGGCCGGCCGCGCGAAGATCCAGGCATTCACCTCGGAGGCGACGCCGCTCGACTCGGTCGAGGATTTCGTGAACCGCGCGCTGGCTTTCAATCCGCGCCGCGACGCCACGCTGCTGCGGCGTAGCCTCCTGCACAACCTGCGACGGATGCCCGACGGCAAGTGGATGTGGAAGTACGATCAGCGGCATCGCGGCCGGATGGATCCGGCAGCCAACGACCGGCGCCGCGAGCTCCTCTGGTCAGCGGTGTCCACGGCGAAGTGTCCCACCCTCGTGGTGCGCGGGGCCGAGAGCGACGTGTTCCACGATGAGGACGCCGACAAGCTGTCGCGCGCGCTGCCCAACGGCCGCTGGGTGAAGGTCGAGAAGGCCGGCCACACCGTGCAGGGCGACAATCCCGCCGGGCTGCTGGTGCCGCTCCGCGCCTTCCTGAACGAGGTGGCCGCGCGGCCCGCTCGGGTCTAGAATCCAGGCAAACGCGAGAGGGAGGCCTGCGAATGCCCGCCACGATGTCGGTGACTACGCGCCAGATCGGTCCGTGCTTCGCCGCAGAGATGGAGGGCCTGGACCTCACCAAGCCGCTGTCCCCGGACGAGGTGGCAGCGGTCCACGCGGGCATGGAGAGGTACGCGGTGCTGGTCTTCCACGACCAGCCCCTCACCGACGACCAGCAGCTCGCCTTCACGCGGGGCTTGGGCAATCTCGAGCAAACGGCGAACTCGAGCCTGCGTGCGCCCGACGAATATCGACTCCCGCCGACGTTCGCCGACGTGTCGAACCTGGACAAGAACAACCAGGTGTTCGCCCGCGAGGATCGCCGTCGACTGTTCGCCATCGGCAACCGCCTCTGGCACTCCGACAGCTCGTTCAAGGTGATCCCGGCGAAGTACTCGCTGCTGCACGCCCGGGCGATCCCGTCGAAGGGCGGCAACACCGAGTTCGCGTACATGCCGGCGGCCTACGACGCGCTGGACGAGGACACCAAGCGTGAGATCGAGGGTCTGATCTGCGAGCACTCGCAGCTCTTCTCTCGGCAGCAGATCGGCTTCACCGACTTCTCGGACGAGGAGCGCGCGCGGTTCAAGCCGGTGCGCCAGTCGCTGGTGCGGCGGCACCCGACCACGGGCCGCAAGTCGCTCTACCTGTCCTCGCACGCGGGCACGATCCTGGGCTGGCCGCTGCCGGAGGCGCGGCTGCTCCTGCGCGACCTGACCGAGCACGCCACCCAGCGCGAGTTCGTCTACTCGCACGCGTGGCGGGTCGGCGACCTCGTCATGTGGGACAACCGCCAGACCATGCACCGCGCCCGCCCGTTCCCGGCCCACGAGCCGCGCGACATGCGCCGGACCACGCTGATGAGCGAAGGCCCGACCGCCGCGCAGGACCCGGCGTAGCTCGGTCACGCACAAAGGCACGGCTCAACAGTGGCCCAGGCGGCTTAGCCTGGGCTCGTGTTCGAGTAGCGTCAGAGCTTCAAGTGCGGGTCGAGCCAGTCGCGCAGCGCGTTGCCCATGAGGTTGATCACGAGCGTCGTGAGGAAGATCGCCAGGCCGGGAAACGTGGCGATCCACCAGGAGTTCAGCATGTAGACGCGGCCCTCGCCGAGCATGTTGCCCCAGGCCGGCGTCGGCGGCTGGATGCCGAGGCCCAGGAACGACAGGAACGATTCGAAGATGATCACCTGGGCCACCTGCAGGGTTGCGATCACCACGATCACCGAGACGAGATTGGGCGCGATCTGTCTGAAGACGATCCGCCCGTGGCTCATGCCCAGCGCGCGTCCGGCCAGCACGAACTCGCGCTCGCGGAGGGCCATGGTCTCGGCGCGGATGACCCGCGCGTAGATTGGCCAGCCGGCGACGCCGAGGACGAGGATCATGTTCGTCAGGCTCGCGCCGAGGACCGCGATGACGGCCAGGGCTAGCAGCACGAACGGAAACGTGAGCATCACGTTGATCACGGTCATGATCGTCCAGTCGATGCGTCCGCCGCAGTAGCCGGCGCCGAGCCCGAGCAGGACGCCGATGCTCGCCGCGATCAGCACCGAGCCGGCGCCCACCACGAGCGAGACGCGGCCGCCGTAGATGATGCGCGACAGAAGATCGCGCCCCACCTGGTCGGTCCCCAGCACGTGCTGCGGGGCGCCGCCGTCCATCCAGGCCGGCGGTGCCAGGCGATGGCGGATGTTCACGGCGAGCGGATCGTGGGGCGAGATCTGTGGCGCGAACACGGCGCTCGCGACGATGAGCAGGAAGACGGACGACGCGGCCAGGCCCCAGCGTAGCCGGAGCAGGCGCGATCGAGTCGTGCGGCGGACCTCGGGCCTGTCGGCGCGCTTCTGGTCGAGCTCGGCCAGCTCGACCTCGGTCGGGGCGCTCATCGCGGTCATGTCCCGGCGCGGATGCGAGGATCGATCAGCCCCACGACCAGATCGACGATCAGGTTCACGCTGACGATGACCAGCGCCAACAAGATCACGGCGCACTGGACGACGGGGAAATCCTGGTTGCGGATCGAATCCACCGTGAGCGTGGCCACTCCGGGCCAGGCGAACACAGTCTCCGTGATGATGGCGCCGCCCAAGAGCTGTCCGAACTGCAGACCGAGCACGGTGATCACCGGAATGCACGCGTTGCGGAACGCGTGCTTGATGACGACGGCGGGCTCGGCGAGCCCCTTGGCGCGCGCCGTCTTGATGAACTCCATGTTCATCACTTCGATCACGCCCGAGCGCACCAGCCGCATCGTGATCGGAGCCAGGGTCGCACCCAGGCAGAAGGAGGGCAGAAGGAAATTCTGCCAGGTGCCGTAGCCCGACGCGGGCAGGAGCTTGAACCGGACCGCAAAGACGATGATCAGCATGATGCCGAGCCAGAAGAGCGGCGTCGCCTGGCCGGCGACGGCCAGCCCGGTACAGAGCGTGTCGATCCACGAGTGGCGCTTGAGCGCGGCCAGGATCCCCAGCGGCAGCGAGATCAGCAACGCGACCAGGAGACCGGCGAGCGTGAGGTAGATCGTCGGTGGCATGCGCTCCAGCACGAGCGTGAATGCCGGAGTGTCGGCATACCACGACTTGCCGAAGTCGCCGCGCACGGCACCTGCCAGGAATTTCCCGTACTGCACGTAGAGCGGGCGGTCGAGCCCCAGGAGATGGCGATAGCGCTCGAACTCGGCCTTGCCGGCGTTCTGCGGTAACAACAAGAGGACCGGGTCGCCGAGGACGTGCAGGATGCCGAAGGCCAGGAGGGAGATGCCGATCACCACCACCACGAGCTGGACGAGCTGGCGAGCGAGGTAACGTCGCATCGGGTGTCCGCGGCCAGGCGCTCCCGGCCCGGGCGGGCGAGGAGCGCCGGCAGTGCGGCTACTTCTTTCGCGCGGTCACGATGAACATGCGATCGACTTCGTCCTTGGGCGCCTCGTACTCGATCCGGTTGCTGATGCCCCACACCCCGCGCAACCCCCATTTGTAGAGGTAGGCCGCGTCGTCGTGGATCAGCTTCTGCGCCTTCACGTAGATTTCGGTTCGCTTCTTGGCGTCGAGCGTCGAGCGGCCCTGGATGACCAGATCGTCCAGCGCCTTGTTGCAGTAGTAGCTGTACGGCTGGTCGCACGTCATGTTGTCGAACAGGACCGCGTCGGCGTCGAAGATCGAGTAATACCCCCACGACCAGGTGAACATCGGCTCGGCCTTGTTGTCACGGACGAGGTTCGTGAACGGGCCGACCTCGCCGACGAACCGGTTCTTGATGCGAAACCCGGCCTTGGCGAGATCCGCGACGATCGCCTCGGTGGTCTGAATCAGACCCGGCTCGACGGTCGGTCCCGTGCTCAACAGTCCGACGTCGAGGCCGTTCGGGAAGCCGGCGTCGGCCAGCAGCTTCTTGGCCTGGGCCACATCCTGCTTGTAGGGCTTGAGGTTCGGATCGAAGCCGAAGGCCATCGGGTTGACGGTCGTCGCCGTGCGGTCGCCGAGACCGTTGATCACGTGCTTGATGATCGAGTCGATGTCGACGGCGTAGTTGGCGGCGAGCCGCACGCGGCGGTCCTGAAACGGGTTCTTGCCCGAGCGCCCGGCCTGATCGAGCTGGATGAACGCCGTCCTGAGAATGGGCGAGGTCGAGGTACGGGCCTGCCCGGACTTGTTGATCACGTCCATCTGGTCGGGCGGAACCGCCTTGATGATGTCGACGCCGCCGGAGATCAGCTCGGCGATTTGCGTCGCCTGCTCGGGGATGATCCGGATGCGGACGTACTTGAAGGCGGGCTTCGGCCCCCAGTAGTCGTCGTTGCGCACCAGGAGATGCTCTTGCTTCTTGGCCCACTTCACGAGCTTGTAGGGGCCGGTGCCGACCGGGTTCTCCTGCATCCACTCGTGGCCCTTCTCGCGAATCACCTTCTCGGACTGCATCACGAGCGCCGTGAGCCGCTCGACGAACAGCGGGTAGGGGCCGTCCGTCTTGAAGCGGGCGGTATGGTCGTCGACCACCTCGACGCTCTTGATCTTCGAGTGGTTGCCGCGCGCCGTGAGCTTGTTGTCGGGATTCAGCACGCGGTCGAAGGTCGCCTTGACGTCCTTCGCGGTGAACGGCGTGCCGTCGTGGAACTTCACACCGCTCCGGAGCTTGACCTCCCAGGTGGTGTCGTCGAGGCTCTTCCACGACACCGCGAGGCTCGGGCCGACCTTGCCGGTCTTGAGGTCGCGCGCGGCCAGATGATCGAAGACGTTGTAACCGAGAATGATGCTCTCGCGGAGCACCGAGTTGGGCGGATCCCAGTTCTGGACGTCGCTCTGCAGGCCGTACACGATCGTGTCGTCCTTCGTCTGCGCCTCGGGGCTCGCGGGCGCGAGGAGCGTCAGGCTCAGCAGGAACAGCGATCCCAGCGTAGCGGCACGCGTCATGAACTCCTCCTCACATCGAGAGGCCTCGGAGTGCCTAGTTCGTGCTCAGCGGCGGCGATGAACAGCGCACAATCCTATCCGTCGCCCGATCCGGCGTCAAACGCCGGCGGGGCGTCTATAATCGTCGCAAAGCCGATCGCGGCGGAGTTCGACGAGAGGGGGTGAGCCCATGGCGAAAGGTACGGGCATGCGGAAGGAAAAGAAGAAGCCGAAGAAGAAGAAGTGAGGTCGGATGGCCCGGTCGCTCCTGCTCAGCTGTGAGGAGGTCGGCAAGGCCTACGGGGCCCGGTCGCTCTTCGACGGTCTGACCCTGGGACTGTTCGAAGGGGACCAGGCCGGCCTCGTCGGGCCCAATGGCTCCGGCAAGTCCACGCTCCTGAAAATTCTCGCCGGCGACACCGCGCCCGACCGCGGGTCGCGCTCGCTGCGCAACGGGGTCCGTGTCGGCTACGTGCCTCAGGACCCCGTGTTCTCCACCGGACGCACCGTCGACGACGTCGTGATGGCGGCGCTGACCGGGGTGGATGAGGAGGACCGGCCCGGGCGCCTCGCCCACGCGCTCAGCCGCGGTGGCTTCGCGGACGGACGTGCGAGCGTCGACACGCTATCGGGCGGGTGGAAGAAGCGTCTGGCGATCGCGCGCGAGCTCGCCGCCGAGCCAGACATTCTCCTGATGGACGAGCCCACCAACCACCTCGACGTCGAGGGCATCCTCTGGCTCGAGGAGCTCTTGACCGAGCGAGCGCGAGCGTTCCTGGTGGTGAGCCACGACCGCTACTTCCTCGAGCACGTCGCCAGCCGCATGCTCGAGCTCAATCGCCTGTATCCCGACGGCCTGTTCGAGGCCGAGGGGCGCTACAGCGAGTTCCTGGCGCGCCGCGATGAGTTCCTGCGCGGCCAGGCGGCCTATCACGACGCGCTCGCGAACACGGTGCGACGCGAGATCGAGTGGCTGCGCCGCGGCGCCAAGGCGCGCTCCACGAAGGCGAAGGGCCGCATCAAGCAGGCCGGGCGTCTCATGGACGAGCTGGAGGATGCCCGTGCGCGCTCGCTCGCGCCCACGGCGGGCATCGACTTCACGTCGTCACAGCGCCGTACCCGTCGGCTCCTGGTCGCGCACGGGCTCACCATCTCGCGCGGCGGCCGGCGGCTCGTCGGTGATTTCGATCTCGCCGTCACGCCGGGCACGCGCGTCGGGCTGATCGGCCCCAACGGGAGCGGCAAGACGACCCTGCTCGAGGTGCTCGCCGGGATCGAGTCGCCCGACGCGGGTGTCATCGAGCGGGCGGACGGTCTGCGGATCGTGCGATTCGAGCAGGAGCGCGGCGGGCTCGATCCGGCGCAGAGCCTTCGCCGGGCGCTCGCGCCCGAGGGCGACGCGGTGACGTGGCGGGGCCGCGCCGTGCACGTCGCCGCGTGGGCGAAGCGGTTTCTGTTCCGTCCCGAGCAGCTCGAGGTGCCGGTCGGCCATCTCTCGGGCGGCGAGCAAGCGCGCATCCTGATCGCGCGGCTCATGCGCGAGCCGGCCGACCTGCTGATCCTCGACGAGCCCACCAACGACCTGGACATCCCCACGCTCGAGGTCCTCGAGGACAGCCTCGCCGAATTCGACGGAGCGCTCGTCCTGGTCACGCACGACCGGTTCATGCTCGAGCGCGTCTCGACCGTCGTCGTCGCCCTCGACGGGCGGGGTGGGACGGCAACGTTCGCCGACTACGCGCAGTGGGAAGCGGCGCGCGGCGCGGCCGCCCCGACTGCTCGCAAGCCGTCCGAGCCGCGCTCGGCGGAAACGCCGCGCTCGCGTCCCAAGCGGCTGGGCTATCGAGAGCAGCGCGAGTGGGACGGCATGGAGCAGGCGATCCTCGACGCCGAGCGGGCGGTCGAGGCCTGCCAGCGCGAGGTCGACGATCCGGCGATCGCGTCGGATCCCGGAGCCCTGCAGCAGCGGTACGCGGCGCTCGAGGCCGCGCGCGCCGACGTCGATCGGCTGTACGCGCGCTGGGCCGAGCTCGAAGCCAGGCAGGCCTGACGTAGGAATCTTCTGCGGCCCCATGGTAGCGTGAAACATGGGGTCGATACGCACCGGCTCGCTGCGGTGGGCGGTCGTCCTCACCGGCGCGACCGTGCTCGTCGCCACCGCGCCGCCGGCCGCGTTCGCGCAGGCGCCAACCCTCTTCGCGCAGGAGCCCGCGCCCGTCACGCAGCAGTCGACACCGCCCGCGCCGGAGCCCGCGCGCTCCAAGAAGCTCGACTGGGAGACCGGCGAGGGGCACAGCTACTTCATTCCCGCGTTCGAGATCGGCGCCTTCATCGGCGCGCTGAACGCGATCAACCGGACGATCTCCGAGACGAACGACTACGACAGCGACTGGAATTCGATCAAGAAGAACTTCACGACGCACGAGGTGATCGACCACGATCCGTTCAGCACAAACCAGATCGGGCATCCCTATCAAGGCAGCGTCTACTACGGCCTCGCCCGCTCGTCTGGTCTCAACTACTGGCAGTCACTCGCGTACAGCCTCGCCGGAAGCCTCCTGTGGGAAACCGTCGGCGAGACCACGCCTCCGTCGTTGAACGACAACATCGCGAGCGGGATCGCCGGCTCGTTCCTCGGCGAGGCGCTGTTCCGGATGGCGAGCCTGCTGCTCGAGGGCGGCGGCGAGAAGCCCGGCTTCTGGCGCGAGCTCGGCGCCGCCGCGATCTCGCCACCGCTGGGCCTGAACCGCCTCGTCTTCGGCGACCGCTTCGACGCGGTCTTTCCGAGCCGCAATCCGGAGGTGTTCATCCGGCTCCGGCTCGGTGCCACCCTCACGACCGACATCGACACCGGGGGGCTCGTCGAGGACACCAAGACATACGAGGGCAGCCTCGACTACTCGATCATCTATGGATTGCCCGGCAAGCCCGGGTACAAGTACACGCGCCCCTTCGACTACTTCACGTTCGACATCAACATCGTCCCGGACGCCGATCCGATCTCGAACCTGATCGAGAACGCTGCGGTCCGCGGCATGCTCGTGGGCACCAACTACGAGCTCGGCGCCGACTATCGCGGGATCGTCGGGCTCTTCGGCATCTTCGACTATCTCTCGCCCCAGGTCTTCCGCATCTCGACGACGGCGCTCGGGCTGGGCACCGTCGGCCAGTGGTGGCTCACGCGACGGATCGCGCTCCAAGGGACGCTCATCGGCAGCGTCGGGTTCGGCGCGGCGGGCACCGTCGGCGACAAGGAGGAGCGCGATTACCACTACGGGATCACTCCCGAAGGGCTCCTCGGGCTGCGCGCCATCTTCGGCGAGCGCCTCATGCTCGACGCGACCGGGCGGACCTACTTCGTGGCCGGCAAGGGCGCCGGCGGCGGGATCAGCACCAGCGACATCGGCGGCGAGATCATCAACCGCGTCAATGTCGGATTCACGGTGCGGGTCTGGGGCCCGCACGGCATCGGCGTGCAGTATCTGCTCTCGACCCGCGACACGAGCGTCCAGGGCCTGGGCGATCGCCATCAGCGGGTCGAGACCGTGAGCCTGACCTACAACTTCCTCGGCCACACGCGGTTCGGCGCCGTCGAGTGGCGCCCCGAGGTGCTCGCCAGCCGCTGACGCGGCCGGCTCCGTCAGGCGACGCCTTCCTCCGCCACACGCGCGGCAGCGCGCTCGGTGGCCGCCGCGGTCGCCGCCGTCGACGGCTCCATCCGGATGCGCCGCATCAGCGGAAGGAACAACGGGACCGACGCGAACATCATCGCGAGCAGCCAGAAGTCGTCCGCATAGGCCAGGAGCTGGGCCTGCGTGACCGTCTCGCGGTAGAGCATCACGACCGCCTGGCGCTCGGCCGTGAACGCGTCGCTGCCGCGCGCCACGAAATGACTTGCCCATTGCGCCAGCCGCTCGCGGGTCGCCGGATCCCACGCGGTGATGTGGCTCACGAGCGTCGTCTGGTGGATCTGGCTCCGCTGGGCCAGCAAGGTCGTGACCACCGCGATGCCCACGCTGCCGCCGACGTTGCGCGACATGCCGTACACGGCCGTGGCGTTGACGAGCTTGTCGCGCCGTATCGTCGCCAGGGTGAGCGTCGAAAGCGGCACGAAGACGAACCCGAGCGCAAAGCCCTGAATGAACCGCGGCAGCGCCAGCGCCCAGTAGTCCATGCCGAGCGTCAGCGACGTCATCATGTAGAGACTGACCGCGTTGAGCAGGCAGCCGAATCCGAGCATCAGGCGCTGGTCGACGCGCGTCACGATCCCCGAGGCGAACAGCGAGAAGATGTTGCCGAGCCCTCCGGGTGCCAGCACGAGCCCCGACGTCCACGCGTCGTAGCCGAGCAGCTTCTGGGTGAAGACCGCCACCAGCAGCATGCCCGAGAAGGTGCCGAAGCCGATGATCATGCTCAGGGTGGCGCCGGTCGCGAAGTTGCGATCCGTGAACACGGTGAGGTCGAGGATCGGCTCGCTGGTCATCAGCTCGCGGATCAGGAAGGCGATGAGGGCGCAGACGGCCACGATGGTCATCGCGACGATCGTTCGCGAGGCGAACCAGTCCTCGCGCTCACCGCGATCGAGCACGAGCTGCAGGCACCCGAACCCGGCGACCATCAGGCCCAGCCCCCACCAGTCGATGCGCGCCGCGCGCCGCAGGTACGGCGGATCGAACAGGAAGACGCTCGCCATGAAGAAGCCCACGATGCCGACCGGCAGGTTGATATAGAAGATCCATCGCCACGACCACTCGTCAGCGAGATAGCCGCCCACGGTCGGCCCGAGGATCGGTCCCAGGATGAAGCCGAGCCCCCAGACGGCCATCGCGAGCCCGCGCTGGTGAAACGGAAAGATCTCCCAGAGGATTGCCTGCGAGAGCGGAATGATCGGCCCGCCGCCGAGGCCCTGGAAGATCCGCGCCGCGACGAGGGTCGTCAGGTCGGGAGCGGCGCCCGAGATGAACGAGCTGACGACGAAGAGGGTCGCGCAGATCAGGAAGAACCGCCGGCGTCCGAAGACGCCGGTGAGCCAGCCGGTGGCCGGGATGATCACGGCGTTGGCCGCGAGGTACGACGTGATCACCCACGACACCTCGTCGAGCCCGGCCGACATCGATCCTTGCAGGTGCGGCAGGATGACGTTGGTCACGCTGGTGTCGAGGATCTGCATGAAGGCCACCACCATGACGGTGAGGGTAATGGCCCACTTCCGGGTGGCGGAGATCGAAGGCGCTTCTGGTACCGGGGACGTCATTGTCCAGCCGCTTCGCGCCGAGCGCGGGTCAGGCTAGCCGATAGGCCCGTCTCGCCGTGCCGCTGAAGAGTGCCAGCTTCTCATCGGCCGAGGCG
>Ga0126370_10001390_pt1 | contig 11033 bp, 8 predicted proteins | sample PanSoiMetaPlot_3_FD_92586 | JGI IMG/M metagenome (GOLD analysis project Ga0126370, IMG submission 92586) | Tropical forest soil microbial communities from Panama - MetaG Plot_3 | ecosystem: Environmental > Terrestrial > Soil > Tropical forest > Bulk soil | place: Panama | collected 2016-02-17 | reverse complement strand
TACACTAGACGTTGATTGACCGCTTTTAGATTTTCGTAGCCAAGTCCTAATCGTTCCGCCGTCCCGGGGCGAAAATTTTCCACAAACACGTCAGCCAGTCTGAGGAGGTCGACGCAAATTTTTTTACCTTCGGGCGACTTGAGATCGAGCACGACACTCTGCTTATTGCGATTAAGGTGGGCGAAGTTGAAGCTAAAGTAAGGGTCCGGCGCAAAATAGCGGTACGGATCACCCTCCGGTGGCGATTCGATTTTGATCACACGCGCCCCCAAGTCCGCGAGCAGCGCGGTCGCGTAGGGGCCAGTGACGAAGGTCGAACACTCGATAACGGTGATATCTTTGATGACGTTGAAGGGCATAGGTTAATGTTCGGCGATCATGAGGCCCAAAGCGCTTCACCGCGGCGCCACGAGGATTTCGTCCCGCGGAAAGTAGTCCATGATCTCGGCGCCGTTCTTCGTCACCACCAGCATGTTTTCCAATCTCGCGCCTCCCGCGCGGGTTTCGCCTTCGCGTGATTCCACGGCTATGGTCATGCCTTCTTCGAAAACCTGAGGGTGATCAAAAGACCAGAGTCGATTGATGATGGGAATATCGTAACCGGTGCTGGTGCCAAGCCCGATGCCGTGGCCAATCTCGCTGGCAAGGATCTCTACCTCGCTTTTGTATCCCCATTTGGCCGCCGGCGGGAAGTGCTTCGCCGCGTCGGCCGTCGTTTTGCCCGGCTTAATTTCGTCAATGACGGCATCGATACGTTCGCGCACCTGTTTGTACCAGTCTTTTTCTTTGGCCGTTGGCTCGCGACCCACGATAAATGTCCGGTAGGTGCAACTGCCATATCCCATGTAAGTGGCGCCGCAGTACGATCCATAAACTAGATCGCCAACCTGAATGATGCGGCTGGTGGCGTGGCAACCGCGGTCGAAAGTCATGGGCCCGGTGCGCCAGCCTCCGGGCACCGCAGATTCCAAACCCAACTCATAGCCGGCCGCGGATCCCAGAGTCATCAAGTCGGTGTCTTTCATGCCCGGCTTCAAGGTTTCCCAGACGCGGAACCACACACCGTCAACCATCGCAGCGCAAGTTTTGAGACAGCTGATCTCATCCTGATTCTTAATCATGCGCGCTTCCAACATGAGATTCCGGGTATCGACGATATTCTTCACACCCGCACTGACCAGTGCTTCGCGAGCTGTGCCGTCGAAACTTCCTAAACCTAGCTTCTCGCCGAGCAAACCGCGCTTCTCGAGTTCGGTTTTAATTTCGCCGGCGAAGGCCTTCGCTTCCACAGCGCTGGCTTCAGGGCCGGGAGCGCCTGTGAGCCACGAGCGAGCCGGCCGCCACTCTTTGATCCAGGGGCACTGGTCGGGCATCTGGTGATAATAGCCGTCGTGTTCGTACATGACTGGATCGTGCTCGGCGAAAAAGAGCACATAGCGGCACATGGGGTAAGCGAAACCTTTGAGCGCGGTGAGATAGCGGATATTGTGGTGATTCGCCTCAAGAATCGCCGCAATGCTATGCTTGCGCATTAGCATCTGCGCGCGCTCCACACGCAGGCGGCGCATGCGATCCGGGTTAAGCCGCTCTTGCCAATCCGCAGCCTCGGGACCAAAGGTCAACTTTGATGCGAATGCAACCATGACCCACCTCCAAATGTGGAACTCGGTTTTTTCTGTTCATCGAATCTATATGGAAGCAGATGCCGCTTGCAACAAGGAAAGGCAGGGCATGCCGTGCCCTTTTACCTTCTCGCCTGATATTGAACTATGGCCATGGCTATAGTATTCCGCCGCCAGAGTGATAGATACAAAATGTTGGAAAAAGTGCTCCGAACGGAGATCAATATGATAGACAACTCTATCCGTGTAATCGACATCGATGGCCACGTGCGGGAAGCTGATGATCTTTGGGAACGTTATCTGGACCCCCCGTTTCGCGTTCGTGCGCCGAAGATTGAAAAAGTCGCCAATGGGCAGCTTTTGTTTCTCCTTGAGGGCAAACGCCATCACCGAAAGCCCGATGAAACGCCCTTTCGGATCAAGTCTGACAATTCTCCCGTAAATGAACACCGCGATTTGGCCACCAACCCGCACGAAAGACTTAAAGACATGGACCGCGATGGCATAGAACGCGGCATGCTCTTTCCCTCGGCGGGTCTCTATCTTCCGTCGGTGGAAGAAGAACCTTACGCCGCGGCGCTTTGCCGCGCTTATAACAACTGGCTCTACGATTATTGCGCCGTTGATCGTAAACGGCTCATGGGCGTCGGCGTAATTCCCATGCAGAATATACACGCGGCGGTAGAAGAAGCGCGGCGGGCAATATTAGATCTCAAATTCAAAGCTATTTTCGTGCGGCCCAACCCTGTGAAAGGGCGCACCATCGACGACCTTTACTATGACCCGCTCTACAAAACTCTCCAGGAGCTCGGCGCCCCATTAATGGTTCACGAAGGCTCAGGGGCTTATTTGCCAACCGCTGGAGCGGATCGCTTTCCGGGCCAGTGGTTTTTCACGCACACCGTCTCTCATCCTTTTGAGCAGATGCTGGCGTCCCTGGGCCTCATCTGCAAAGGAACCCTCGAAAAGCATCCGGACCTTCAAGTCGTCTTTCTCGAATCCGGCGCCGGCTGGTTGCCTTACTGGCTATGGCGCATGGACGAGCACCAGGAGATCCTGCCGTTCCAAGTGCCCTGGCTCAAGCTGAAGCCAAGCGAATATTTCCGTCGCCAGTGCTATATATCCTTCGAACCCGACGAAGAGCGTCTCGGAGAAACCGTGCAAGCTATCGGCGCCGACCGCGTGGTTTTCGCGTCTGACTATCCGCATTGGGACGCGAAACTTTCCGGCTCGCCGCAAGCCGTCATTGACCGCTCCGACTTGAACCTCGACGTCAAGAAAAAACTCATGGGGGAGAACGCCGCGCGGCTTTTGCGTTTGGACTAGCGGCGATAATTCATGCACCGAGGAAGAGGGTCGACACTGTAGGCCGAGGAGTGAGCCTCGGAGGAAGCGGGCACAGGAACGGGCAGCACGCTGACCGCTGTGGTGCTTGGCTACCCGTTTGCTTTCCCCCTGCAGTTTGCGCCGCACTTGCGCTTCCATGCTCGTTCAAGCCACAGGCCCATTGCTCGCGACCGAAGAGGTTTGCTCCTCGGCCGTTGTTCGGTGAATAATCCCGACTAGTGATTTACGGTAAGGTTTTCGCCGAAACTAGCCGGCTTCCCGTCAAAAAACTTGACAGCTCACCTCGCTTTCCCGTATGTCTCCCTCACAGCACTGGCGTTTCAGGTGTCAGGTTTCAGGTTCAGACTGCCACCGACAGTATACAAAAGGGAGGCTCGATGAGGTCCTACCTAAGCTTGCGCGCTCTCGCTAGTTTCTTATTTTTGTTCTTGTTCTTAACGACGCCGGCGAACGCGCAAACCCGCAAGATCAACATCGCTTATTCGGCGACGAGCCCCTATCAGGCCGCCCTCATCATCGCTCAGGAAGCAGGCTTTTTTAAGAAGCGCAATCTGGCCGTCACGCTCATCTTCGCAGCCGGCGGCTCCCTCGGCATCCAAGCCATGATCGGCGGCGATGTGGCGATGACCATGAGTGATGGCTCTTCGTCGGTGGCAAGCCGGCTCGCAGGCGTGGACATCCTCGTGATCGCCAGCCTCCTGAATACGTTTCCCTACAGCCTGATTTCACTACCTGAGATAAAGAAAGTCGATCAATTGAAAGGCGGAAAGATAGCCGTAAGCCGCTTCGGCAGTGCCACTGATTTGGGCGTGCGCATGGCTTTGAATAAAGTGGGCCTTAACGCCGAAAAGGATGTCGTGTTATTGCAGATCGGCGCTCAAACGGCGCGCTATGTGGCCCTGCAATCGAAGAACGTCCAGGCAACGATCATCACGCCGCCTTTCACCTTGACCGCGCGAAAAATGGGCTACACGACGCTGATCGACATGGCACAGCTAAACATCCCCTTTCAACTTACCGCGCTGTTGGCGCTGCGGCCTTATCTGAAAGCGCATCCGGATATCGTGCTCTCCACTATTGCGGCTCTCTCCGAAGCAATCCATTTTTACAAAACCGAAAAAGAACCTACCATCAAGATTCTGGGAAAGTACCTTAAAACGGACGATAGAGAAGCGTTAGAAGAAACTTACCGCGAGATCGCCCTCAAGGTGATACCCGAGAAGCCCTATCCCACGCTTCCAGGAATTCAAACCATCTTGGACGAGCTCGGCACGAAAAACCCCAAAGCCAAAACTTCCCGCGCAGAGGAGTTTGTCGACTCCAGTTTCGTCAAGAAACTGGATGACGAAGGTTTCTATAGCCGGCTATATAAAAGGTAACCGCAAGCAATATACATCAATTATGCGAGGACGGAGGGAGTCTCCCATGCTCACGCCGATTCAAATCGACAATCGCATCAACGCTTTTCTCGGCAAGTCCGCCGGTGGCGGCAAACGGCCGGCCGTCATTCACCTCCACGAGCGCTACGGCATCGTCCAGCACACCACTGATCTGGGGCAGAAGTTCGTCGATGCCGGCTATGTGACCATCGTTCCCGATCTCTTCTGGCGTTTCACGGGCGATCGCCAAGCTCTGGCGCGAGGCGAAACGCGCTGTGACTTGAGCGACGAGCAAGTGTTGCAAGACATCGACTTGGTGGTCGCCTTTCTGCGTACGCTGCCGGAAGTAGATAGCAGTAAGCTAGCAATGGCGGGGGTATGCCAAACCGGACGGCAACCGCTCCTGGTTTCCGCGCGACGCGATTATCTTTCGGCTGCCGTCGTCTTGTATGGCGCGGTCTACAACGAAGATTGGAAGTCTCATCCACTCCGTCCAGAACCCATCGATACGCTGTTGCAAGAAGTTTCTTGCCCTGTGGTTGGAGTGTTCGGCGAATTGGATAACCTCGTGCCGCTCGATAACGTGTTGCGCATGTTCAGCAGCTTAGCCCAGGCCAAGAAGAGCTTTGACCTGCGCATCTATGCAGAGGCGCCGCACGGATTTCTCAACGATACCATGCCGGGCCGCTATCGCCCGGCGCAAACCGAAGCCGCCTGGAACCAGATCACGTCGTTTTTGCAATCGATCTTTGCGGGCGCCTGGAACAAGGAGCGCGTCATTTGGCGCTTCGAGAGCGACAGCTCGGTCCATTACGATTTCACCAAGAACAAGCGTTGGGAATGATCCTCGCGCCCGCGGAAACTCAAATTGCAAATCTCAGATCACAGATCTTGTGATTTAGCGTCTGGAATAGCGGAGCGGCGGCGCTTCAGCCCAGCTTGACAGCCAGGCCCGTGGACGCATAGATTCTTCTCTCACGGAGGCTCCTACGCCCCAACCGCAACAAGACACGTCACTGGATCTGGTCTCAGTCGACGCAGAGCACCCCATAGCCGCTTATCGATGGTGGTGGCCAGTGCGCGATTTTTTGTCCAACTGGCTGGGGTTGGTCGGAATCGTGGTTTTCTTTGGCGCTTGGGAAATTCTCACGCGCACCGAGATTCTCAATCCCTTCTATTTCCCGCCGTTCAGCAAGATCATCGCCAAAGGCATCGAGCAATTTGCCAACGGCACTATCTGGGAGCACATGTGGTTCAGCTTGAAGAATTTTTCCGCCGGCTTCGCTCTGGCGGTCGTGATCGGTGTTATCGCCGGGGTTCCCATGGGCTGGTACAAAGGGATCAGCAGAACCTTTGATCCTTTGCTCTCCGGCATTTACGCCACGCCTTTGATTGCGCTGCTGCCGCTCATCATCATGCTTTTTGGTCTCGGCCCAATGTCAAAAATCATTATGACCATTCTTGCCGCCGTCTTCCCGGTAATGATCAACACCATGACCGGCATCGCCAACACCGACCACCGGCTCATCACGATGTCACGCGCCTTCGGCGCCAAAGACAGCACCATTTTCCTTAAAGTTTCGATCCCCGGCTCCCTTCCCTACATCGTCGCCGGCATGCGCGTGGCTTTAGGGCGCGCTTTAGTCTATATCGTTGTCGCCGAGCAATACGGCGCAGCCATGGGGTTGGGGTATCTGAGTTCGCTCGCCGCCCAGCGTTTCCAGATGGCCGCGATGTTCGTCCCTATCGTCATCATCGCCGCTCTCGGCGCCGGGCTAAACGAATTGCTCAAAGCCGCGGAAAGACGTTTGGAGAAGTGGAAGCCGGTGAAGTGAGTTTGTAGGGGAGGAAGAGCATGAAGTTGATGCGAATTGTCTATCCGGCATTGATTCTGTCGATCGTCGTCCTTCTCGGTTTCGCTGGCTATGTCCATGCTCAAGGAATAAAGATGAGCGTCGGCCAAGCCGGCGTTAACCCCGGCGCCGGGCTTTTCTCCATCGCCGTGAAAGAGGGACTCTACAAGAAACATGGACTCGATGTGGAAATTCTCAAGACCAACACCACCGCGGCGGTGCAAGCCATGCTCGCGGGCAAGATGCAGATGGCCACAGGAGCCGGCGCCGCCGCCTTTGTCACCGCAACCCTGGAAGGCGCTCCGCCCTTTATACTCGTCGCTTCCTGGGTGAATGTGTTCCCATACAAAATCATGGCTCAAAAAGGCATTAAGAAAATCGAAGACCTCAGAGGCAAAACCGGTCACGTGGGCGCGCCGTTCGGAACGATTCCCGATACCGCTCTCCGGTTCGCCTTGACCAGACTCAAATTAGATCCCGAAAAGGATGTAAAGCTCGTCCAACACGCCAACGCCGACCCGGCGAGCATTCTTGCGGCCATGGAGAAAGGCGAGGTTCAGTTCGGCATTCTCGCCCCGCCGTTCGATCTCGTCGCTGAAAGACGAGGATACGAAATGCTGCTTGCCCTACCCGGTTTGGGAATTCCGTGGCAGCAAAATGGCGAATTGGTTCCGCAATCGTATCTAAAAACAAACCGAGACAACGTCGTGCGCTTTCTGAGAGCCACCGCTGAGGCGTCGAGGTTTTACTTTAACCAGAAGGAGAAGACCATCGAGATCATGAACGAGTACTTAGGCCGCCCTCGGGACGAAACCGAATACGCTTACAACCAGTACAAGCGCTGGGCCGATAGAAACCACCGGCCGCAGGCTGACACCATAAAAACCACTCTTGAAGCGATCAAAAAAAATACTCCGAAAGCGGCGACGGCGAATCCCGCGTCGTTCATCGACACCAGCATCGTCGACCAGTTAACGAAGGAAGGATATTACAAATAGCAGAGAGCCAACGGCTAATCGCTTCCAGCAAATGAACCTTTGAACCCTTCGATGACCTCAGGGCAGGCTCTGGAACCTTTGAACTTGGAACTCATCAAGTTAAGCTGGCGGTCAGCCGTACGGGTCAGCTGTCGGCGGTCCAACAATGGATTGACCCTCCCTCACCGCAGTGTTAGCATCCGGCGAAGTTAGTGATTAAGGAGAATTTTTGGCGTGAAAATTTATAACTTCGACCTCCTCGCCTATCCGCATGTGCCCAGGGAAGCGCCGCGCACCCCGGTGCCGAGCAGCTATTTCGACCCCATCAAAGGATCGGCAAACTATAATGAACACCTCGAAGAAATGACTTATTGCGAGGAGCTGGGCTTCGACGGCGTGGTTTTCAATGAGCATCACTACAGCGCCTACGGCACCATGCCTTCGCCGAATCTCATCGCCGCCGCTTTGAGCCAGAAAACCAAGCGAATTAAAATCGGCGTGTTGGGCAATATTTTGCCTCTGCGCAATCATCCCGTCCGAGTCGCCGAAGAGTATGCCATGATCGACTGCCTTTCCGGCGGCCGGCTCATTGCCGGCTTCGTGCGGGGCATACCGCCGGAATACATTTGGTACGGCATCAATCCGGAAGAATCCCGCGGCCGTTTCGAAGAAGCCTACGATCTCATCATGACCGCATGGACCCAGCCGGTGTGGAGCCATGAAGGCAAGTTCTTCCAGCTGAAAGACTGCGCGATCTGGCCGCGACCCCTGCAGCAACCCTATCCACCGATCTGGATCGCCGCGCGTAGCGCCGAATCGGTTGAATGGTGCGTGAAGCGCCGTTTGCCCATCGCACAGGTTTATCAGACAACGGGCCAGATTGAAGACACCTTCGGCTACTATCGAACTAAAGCCAAGGAAGAAGGTTGGGAAGCAACGCCTAACGATTTCATTCTGTGCCGCCACATCTACATCGATGAGACGGACAAGAAAGCGCAGGAGTTCGGCGAGCCGGCGATGCGATACTTTTTTACTGTATTTAATCGCGGCTTCAACGAAGCGATCAATAAAAGCGCGGTGGATCAAAAACTGATCGCCGCGCTTACGACCGAACGATCCTTCAATTATTTCCGCGAAGGAAACCGAGAGCGACGCGATTTTTCCAAGCTCGACTGGGAGGGACTGATCAGCAGTGGCTACCTGATTGCGGGCAATCCTGACAAGGTCGCGCGTCAAATTCAGGACCAGATGAAGCAAATCGGCGCCGACCATTTCATGGGCATGTTTCACATCGGCAATCTCTCCCACGACAAAGTGGTCTCTTCGCTCAATCTTTTCAAAAAAGAGATCATGCCAAGACTGCATTAGACGACTTTTTGCTTCGTCTAGCTGAGAATATTCATAGCCAGAGGAAAAACCATGAGACTCTGTCGATCAAGGATGGAGCCTGAAGGAGCCACGAATAAGTCGTTCAAAGTTCAAGGCGGGCGCTGCGCCCGTCCTGAGCTTCGAGGGATCTGAGCAACAAGATCCTTCACTTCGTTCAGGACAGACTTTGAACCATGAACTCTCCGCTATACAAAGGGCAAATGCCTTCGTACGGGAGGGCTCGTCGCTCGATCACTGTCGGATAGTCTCGTAGCGCTATCGTAACGCTAGCGGAGTTCGAATGGGAACCTGCTACTGGAACCACGATGTAAAACCCGCTGACACTTACATCTGTCTCGACGGAACGAATCAGGTTTGCTCGCGCTGCTGCGTGGAAAAATGCGCCGTCGAGACGCCGGCATGGTTTGCCAAATGCGCCGAAGCGGGCCACCCCACGTGGCCGTCGGTCAAAGAAAGTAAAACCGTGGCCGCAAAATTAGTCTGCCTCGAATCCTATTGGAATAGGGATCTATTCAAAACGACATCCGTTAAAGGCTTCTTCGAATCCCTCGCCACTTTGATACGTCCGCGCTTCCAGCTCGCGCATCGCTTCGTTGAATCGGAGCGCGGCCTCGCTTACTACACGCGTTATCCCGAGGGTTTACTTTGGCAAATGCCCGAAAGCTGGAATACACCGATTTATTATCTTGCCTTCCACGGCGAACCAGGGTCGGTGAGATCGGTCTTGGATCGTATCGACTCGGACATGTTGCTGGAAGCTTTTCGGGGTTACGGGAATTGCGGTTACGACAATCTCGTTTATTTTGCCGCGTGCAGCGTTCTGTGCGGGCCGGAAGGAGAAAAATTCGCCCTCGATTTTCTGGCTGCCTCCGGCTGCCGCGCGGTCATTGGCTATGCATCCTCCGTCGACTGGATGCAGAGCCTGTTCACGGACCTGCTCTTTTTGCAGCGTTTCTACACCAACCCAGAGCCTTGGGAAAATCTTCCCGATATTTTTGATTCGGTTAAAAAAGATTATCGTCGCGCAGAAGCGTTGGGCTACACTCTGGTCGAGGCCTTTAAAACACGCTGATAGGACAGTTCAAAGTTCAATGTTCCAAGTCTGTCCTGAACAAAGCGAAGGATCTTCACGTTTGATAGATCCTTCGAAGCTCCGGATGCGCGAAGTGCGCACTTTGAACCCTAAACTCTCCGTTATGCAAAGGCCGATTTCCGCCAAAGGCGGATCAGCCTCAGGCTGAGCCTGAATCACGCTGGAGAACCCGTACCCTCGATCGCTGTCGTAAGAAAATAATGCGAGCAAATATCATGATTAGATTTTTACCTGATTTGTGGAGAAGACAAATTGGCGGCGCGCTGGGAAAGCTATCTTGAGCGCTGGATAAGTAACGGGCTGATTGATCCGGCTACTGCCGAGCGCATACGCGCCTACGAGGGGGAGCAGGAAAAGACGCAGGGCCTGCGCTGGCCGGTGCTGGTGGCAATTAGCTCGGGCGGGGTGCTGCTGGGCTCGGGAGTTCTGCTATTTGTCGCGGCGCATTGGGACACGCTTTCTCCCGGCGCGCGCTTTGGCCTCGTCTTGCTGCTGGTTGCGCTTTTTCATGTCGCGGGAGCATTGGTTGCCGAGCGCTTCTCAGCTCTTAGCACCACGCTTCATGCCGTCGGCACGATCTGCTTGGGCGCCGGCATCTTCCTTGCCGGGCAAATCTTCAACCTTCAAGAGCATTGGCCGGGCGGCGTGATGCTGTGGATGATTGGCGCTTGGGCGGCGTTTGCGCTTTTGCGTGACTGGCCGCAAGCGATGCTTGTGGCATTGCTCACGCCCGCGTGGCTTAGCAGCGAATGGATAGAAGCCACGCGCAGATGGACTGGTAGCGACAAGATGCTCGCAGCGGGTTTGCTGCTGTTGGCCATCACCTATCTCACCGCGCTTCTGCCCCATAAGGAAACACCGGCGCGCAAGTCGCTCATGTGGATTGGCGCGCTGGCGCTGATCCCCTGCGCGCTTCTCGTGGTTGCTTCCGAGACATTCGACTACCAGCACCAATTTTCGATACCGGAAAGCTATCGCGTGCTGGGATGGCTGGCAGCACTGTCGCTGCCGCTCATCTTGGCGTGGTGGCTCAGGCGCAGCGCCTGGTGGATGAATGGAATTGCCGCTCTTTGGGTCGTCGCGCTGGTTACAACGAGCCTGTCATCTCAACCAAACGAAAGTCTGCTGCGCTATGCGTGGCGCCAGTTGGGGCCCTATGGGATGTGCGCTTTGGGTTCTATCGGACTCATCATGTGGGGGTTGAAAGAGACGCGCGAGGAACGGATTAATTTGGGCGTTGCAGGCTTTGCCCTGACGGTTCTGTTTTTTTACTTTTCGGCCGTAATGGACAAGCTCGGCCGTTCGGCGAGTTTGATCGGGCTTGGATTACTTTTTCTGCTGGGTGGATGGCTATTGGAAAAGACGCGCCGTCG
>Ga0126370_10001387_pt1 | contig 11036 bp, 10 predicted proteins | sample PanSoiMetaPlot_3_FD_92586 | JGI IMG/M metagenome (GOLD analysis project Ga0126370, IMG submission 92586) | Tropical forest soil microbial communities from Panama - MetaG Plot_3 | ecosystem: Environmental > Terrestrial > Soil > Tropical forest > Bulk soil | place: Panama | collected 2016-02-17 | reverse complement strand
CGGCGGCCGGCGACCTGTGGGACACGAAATATTCCAGCGTGATGGTTTTTGAGCCGGTGGCGCCGGTTTTCGAGGCTCAGGCGATGCAGCAGTTCCGGGCTGCCATCGCGAATCGCCAGCGCTTCTCGCCGAACGATAAGCGCGCCATCACCATGTTTGGACGCGAGGAATTCAAGCCCATCATGGAAGGCATCACCATCGGCATCGAGGCGCTGCTATTTTTTATCGGCGCCATGACGTTGGGGATCGGGGGTGTAGGGGTCATGAATATCATGCTGGTTTCGGTCGAAGAGCGCGTACGCGAAATTGGTTTGCGCCGCGCGCTGGGTGCGAGGAAATCGCACATTCGCTCCCAATTCTTATTGGAAGCGTTGGTGATGACGCTCGCGGCAGGCGCCATCGGAATGCTGCTCTCCTGGGCGCTCACTTCGGCGATCGGCACGCTGCCGTTCCTTGGGCCCGCTTACGAAGACGAATCCGGCAAGGTAGACATTCACCTGACGCTGTCGCTTTTCACTTTGACTCTTTCCACCATCGTCCTGGTTCTAACGGGCGTGATCAGCGGCTGGCTCCCCGCCATGCAAGCGGCCAAGCTCGATCCGGTCGAGGCACTTCGCTACGAATGAATCATCCGCCTTTGGCGCCACAAGCGAACTAGTGTTAGTTAGCCCTTGGTCCCAGGGAAAAGAGCGCGAGAATAGGCGGTGGAAAGTACGTGCTCTGGTCGATGACGATGAGGAACGCATATTTGCGGTTAGAAAAGGGAACTAAGAACCAAAAACTAAACACTAAAAGCTGGCCCCTCAGCTTTGGCCGAGGATGGAATCGAAGTAGGCGAGCATCTCCGGCGAGTCCCATTGCTGGGCGCTGTAGAATTTGCGCAGGATTTTTCCATTGCGATCGATGATATAGGTGTCGGGAATCACCGGCGTACCGTAATCGAGTCCGATCTTGCGCGAGGGGTCACGGAACGTCGGGAAATTAACGCCCTGATCTTTCAGGAATTTTTCGTACGCGTCAGGATCTTCATCCCAACTTACACCAAGAATAAGGGCATTCCGCGATTCGAGGTGCTTCTGCAGGTGGTTCAGCGCCGGCGCCTCTTCCACACAGGGGGCACACCAACTCGCCCAGAAATTCAGAACCACAACCTTGCCGCGTAGATCGCTGAGACGACCCGGCTTGCCTCCGATGTCTGTGGCGAAATCTTCCGCTCTTTTGCCAGCGACCGTGGGTTCGCCCTGCCGGTACATCGGCTGCGCGAAAATAACGAAAACCAGCGCGAGGAACGCCATCACGCCCCAAGCCGCCATTTTTCTCAGGAATCCCATGACGTATGATGGTAACGCATTTTTGCCGCGTGAGAAACGGGCCTTCCGCATCCCGCAGGAATAGGAATGCCGAGCGACCATCCCAACCCGTCTGCTGTGGAGCAGCCCCTTGTGGCTCCCACGGCGGATCTCGTCACGGCCATCGTTCCCGCCCGCAACGAGGAAGCCGTCATCGGCGCGTGCATCGAGTCCCTCGCACGGCAACCGGAGATTGCGCAAATCCTCGTGGTCAACGACCAGTCCTCGGACGCAACCGCCCCGGTCGTGCGCGACTGCACGAAGAGAATCCCCAATCTGCGACTCATCGAAGCGGGCAGTTTGCCAAACGGCTGGGTAGGCAAGAACCACGCCCTGTGGGTTGGAGTACAGCAGGCTACAAGCCCTTGGCTTCTGTTTACCGATGCCGATGCGCAGCACTCTGGCAACTCCGTGGCTCGCGCGATCCAAATCGCTCAGGAACAGCAGGCCCAGCTGGTTTCCTTTTCTCCCGAGCAAATCAGCCGTAGCTGGTATGAAAAAGCCCTTATCCCTTTCATTTACTTGCGGCTAGCCAAGAAGTTTTCCTACGAACAGGTAAACGATCCGAAATCGCCCATCGCCGCGGCCAACGGCCAGTTTCTGTTGATTCGACGCGATGTTTACGATGCCATCGGCGGCCATCGGGGCGTCGCCGGCGAAGTGCTGGAAGACGTCGCAATCGCTCTGCGCGTCAAACAGGCAGGCCACCGGATTTGGTTCGGTTCCGGTCAAGGGCTGGTTCGAACGCGGATGTACACTTCGTTTGGTGCGATGTGGGAAGGCTGGAAGAAGAATCTCTATCGCCTGATGGGCGGAACACCGTGGACGGTGGTCCGCGAAATGGAATCCACATTGCCTTGGATTCCTTTTTTGTTGATCCTTCTCGGCCTCAAGTTCCCCTTTTTGCTTTTCCTTGGCATTCTGTTGTTGATTGCTCGTCAGGCCATCTACGGTCTCGACCTCGCTCGTAACCATTACCCGTTTTCTTTCATCTTTTATTACATCCCTGCGGCTTTTCTGTATGCGGGTGTGCTCTGGGCATCCTATCGGAGCCATGCGAGAGGCAGAATCGCCTGGAAAGGCAGGGAATACTCCATCGGCGCCCCGGAATCGGTAAAATAGTTATTGGCCAAAGTCATGGTACATCTGACGCGCAAAATCGAGTTTTCCGCCTCGCACCTCTATCACAACCCGAATCTTTCGGCTGAGGAGAACCGTCGAATCTTTGGGAAATGCAACAATCCCCATGGGCACGGGCACAACTACACGCTCGAGGTGACTGTGGCAGGGGAACCGAATCCCGTCACTGGCATGGTGCTGGACCTAAGAGAATTGAAAGAAATTCTCGAACGCGAAGTGATGCGGCGCATGGATCATCGCCACTTGAATTACGAGGTGCCGGAACTGGCGGGACAGATTCCTACGTGCGAAAACATCGCGCAGGTGATTTGGAGACTGCTCGATCCAAAGATTACGCAGGGAAGGTTGCACCGCGTCCGGCTCTACGAATCGCCGGACCTCTTCGCCGATTGTTATCGCAACGGCACGAGCGGAGCAGGGAATTGAAGATCCGGAAATCACAATGAAGAACGATGGGCTCCATATCGAACTTGGCCGCCGGTACCGGTTTGCAGCCTCGCATCGGCTGCACACGCCGCAACTGAGCGAGGAAGAGAATTGCCGCGTTTTCGGAAAATGCAACAATCCTTACGGGCACGGCCACAATTATGTTTTGGAAGTGCGCCTTTCAGGGAAGATCGATCCTGCGACCGGCATGATCGCTAATCTCGCGGATTTGGACGCCTTTGTCGAACGCCACGTGCTCGAAGAGTTCGATCATCACTCGCTCAACGAAGATGTTGCCGCATTCCGCGATACCGTCCCCACCACGGAAAACTTGTGCATCGAAATCTTTAGACGCTTAGAGAAATTTCCTCATGCCAGACTCGAAAGCGTGCGCATCCAAGAAACAGTCAATAATAGTTTTGAATACGCGGGAAACACGGAAGGAAATCACTCGTGACCAAGCCAACCGAAGAAATCCTGCTGAACGACAAGAAGGAATGCAAGGGGCTCGACGCGAAGACCATCGCCTGTCACGTCCGCGAGCTGATCAAGATTATCGGCGAGGATCCCAATCGCGAAGGCTTGCGCAAGACGCCGGAACGCTTTGAGAAGGCTTTTAAGTTTCTCACCAATGGCTATCACCAGAACATCGATCACGTCTTGAACGGAGCCACTTTTAGTGTGAACTACGATGAGATGGTCATCGTCAAGGACATCGAATTCTTCAGCCTTTGCGAGCACCATCTTTTGCCGTTTTTTGGCAAAGCGCACGTTGCGTATCTCCCGGACAAGCGTGTTCTCGGTCTCAGCAAGATCGCGCGCCTGGTGAACATGTATGCCAGGCGGTTGCAGATTCAGGAGCGTCTGACGAGCCAGGTCGCAAACGCGATTCAGGAAAAGCTTACCCCGCAAGGTGTGGGGGTCATCATCGAGGCACGCCACTTGTGTATGCAGATGCGCGGTGTGGAAAAACAGTGCGGCCAGGCGGTTACCAGCTACATGCTCGGTGCTTTCCGCCACAACAAGGAAACGCGCGATGAGTTTCTCTCTCTCGTCAATCAGAAAAAAGCCTAACTAGCCGCCATTTTGGCGCTGGATTCACCGGCGCCTCGCACCTAGAGTCTGTGATTCAATGGCGACGGACCAGGTTCCTATCATAACGAAAGAGGCTTCACCGGTGGTCCCTCCGCATTCCCTCGATCGAGGCCATCGCGCTACGGTCATCTCTTGCTTTCTGGCCATTTACCTCATCTGGGGATCCACTTATCTGGCAATTCGATATGCGGTTGAAAGCATTCCGCCCCTTTACACCGCCGGCCTCCGGCATCTCATTGCCGGTTCCATTCTTCTCGCATGGTGTTTGGCTAAACGCTTGCGTCCCACTTGGGCGCAAATCCGCGCGAGCATCATCATCGGTGTTTTCTTTTTTCTGATTGGCCACGGCTCCCTACATTGGGCCGAGCAAAAGGTCCCATCGGGCCTAGCCTCGCTCTTGATTGCCAGCGAGCCCATCTGGGTCTTTTTGCTTTCTGCCGCTGCCTCGAAACAATGGCATTGGAACGGTTCGCTACTAACGGGAAGCCTCTTGGGCCTGGGAGGCGTGGGCCTTTTGATGGGGCGAAGCGCGCTCACCTCGGTTCCCGGGATGTTTATCAGTTCGCTCGCTGTCGTCATCAGCGCGCTCTCGTGGTCGGTCGGCGTGGTCTATTCGCGGCGCTCGCATCTCTCGGGGAATCCGCTTCTCTTGTCCGCGCTTTCACTGCTGGCCGGTTCGGGGCAACTGCTGGTTGTGGGCACGATTGCAGGAGAATACCGGGGTTTCGCTCTCTCGTCCGTTTCAATGCGTTCGTGGCTTTCGCTCGCTTACTTGATTCTCTTCGGTTCGGTGGTGGCCTTTACCGCCTATAACTGGCTCATGGAACACTACTCGCCCACTCTGGTTGCAACGCACACATTCATCAATCCCATCGTTGCGGTGCTCCTCGGATGGCTTTTGGCAGGTGAGGCAGTAACCTTCAACGTGCTTCTCTCAGCCGCGATGGTGGTCAGCGCGGTGATCCTTGTGGATCGCGGCATGGCTCGACTGCCGCAACGCCTCTAAAACTCTTGCCGCAGGCTCGTAAAGTAGAAAAGCCGCAGCGCACGCGGATGGCCGTCACCGAACTCGACGAGAACGGTCTTTGTGATGAAGAGCGCTTGATTATTCCCGAATGTGCTGTGGGGCGTAACCCACAACTTATCTCAACAAGCTGCAACCGCTTCGTTCGTCTCGCGTGTGCCGTCCGCCGTACCGATAACTTGACTCTAACAAAAGTTGTCAAAGGAGCTTCGGAGCTAAATCCTGCTGCTTTCGATTCTTAAGGGGCACTTCCCTGTACTTACTGCTTCAGGGAAGTGCCTTCTCTGGTGAGTCGGAACTAGCGGAGGCCGAACGTCGCGCTGCCAATGCCGACCGGACCGGGATCCCTGCCGCCAATGCCGTTCGGGCCGGGGTCGCGAAGGATTTGGACCATGTACAAGCCGGGGCCCAGCGAACGCGCATCCACGTTGTAAACGTATTGGCAAGCCGTGGTATCTATGCGGAAATTTGCGCCGCCTACGATTGGGATCATCCGCACCGCCGGCGGGGCGATTGGCCCTGTAGACGCTGCTGATTTCGAGATGCTCTGTGCCCGCCGCCCGTTGACCTGACAGAGCCCGCACGTCGCGCTATTTACGAGGCCAGAACCCTTCGCGAACCTGAATTTCCGCCACGTTCAATCTTCGCTTTCCGCGGTTTCCGTCAAACCGGCAGTGTTGCGCCGACCTTTTTCTGCGGACTTGGTTTCTTCGCGCAGGTTGGCCAGGTCAGCGCAAGCGCGGCGCAAGAGAAGTTCCTGAAATTCGAGTTCGGCAAGAGCGGCATTAGCTGAAAACTCCTCACTATTTCTCTGCATGGGGTCCCGCTTTCATTTGGTTTCGTGATCGAGCCGCCCGCGCGCACTTTTCCTCGAAAACTAACGGAGGCCGAACGTGGCGCTGCCAATGCCGCCGGGGCCGGGGTTTTTCTCTCCCGGGAGAGGGCCAACAAGGATTTGCACGGAGTACGAGCCGGGCCCGAGCGCGCGCGCATCCAAGTTGTAAACGTACTGGCAGGAAGTGGTCTCAATGCGGAAATTCGCGCCACTATCCGCTGACATTTCGAAGACGCTCTCGTCAATGGGCCCGATCGTTCCTCCGGCGGTGCGAATGATCCCGATGGTGGCGGGCGGCAATTGGCAGCCAACTGGCCCTGGGTTCTTGCCAACCGGCACGCCATTCTGTTGCAGCGTGAATTTCACCGGCACCACGCCGCGGCTGGCATTGAAAACGCTCGTGCCATCCGCGTTTATGGGCTGCTGGATGGAGGCATCGAGTTCAATCGCCGTGCCCGTCAGCGTTACGTTTTGCACGCTACCAGGAACGCCATTGGCATCGTCCACGACGCTAAGCGTCTCGGAGAAAGTTCCAAAGATGCTCGGCTGGAAACTCAAGACGACGTTGCAACTGCCGCCCGGCTGGAGCGTTCCGCCATTGAGCGGACAGGTGCTGGCGGCCGTCAAAATTGGAAAATCCGTTTGCGCTGGCGCGCCTGGCGGCCCCGGATTTTTCGACGTGATATTGACTATGTCCAACGGACCGGGGCCGGAGTTCGACAAGGTCTCGGTGAGCAACTGCTGCTGGTTGCCGGACATTTGGCCCAAATGAAGAATGACAGTGCCGAAATCTTGCTGAGGGACGGACCAAATGGGCGGACCGGGAACCTGCAACCAATATTCAAAAGCCACGCCGTTCGGGCCCACATTGGGGTCGCTGAAACCGGCATAAACCACATCCAAGCGACCGTCCTCGTTGAAATCAGCGATCCGCACGACACTTGGTTCAAGAGAAGCGCCCGACAAAGTTGAACCGGGATAGAGAGCGCTAGCGCCGTTTCCGATCAGAGGAAACCCCCTGCTTACTTCGGGGGAGCAGATTGATGTCCCAGTGCAGAAAAAGGCGCTTGTAAACGCATCCAAGGCCCCAGCGCCGGTCAGATCGCCAAGAACAACATCGCTGTCAAAGACCGAAGACAACCCGAATGGTCCGGCCTCTGCGAAAGTGCTGTTGCCCTGATTCTTAAAGATGTCGGCTGCAAGGGTTACCCCTAGCAAATCCAGAAAACCATCTCCGTTCATGTCTCCTGCTGCCATGAAGGTTCCAACATCAAGCGGAGGATTGGTAGCAAAGGTGTTCGCATAACTGAAACCTCCAGTACCATCATTGAAGGCAACCGTAGGTTGGTTTGCGTAAGCCACGTCTACCCAACCGTCATTATTGAAGTCTCCTGCGGTTATCCCGCAATAGGATATATGTGGAGTGTTTAGAGGGAGGTTGACCGCCGAACTCTGCTTGAAATGGCCCTGTCCGTCTCCCTGGAGAACGATAAACACAGAGTCGTTGGATGGGAAAAGCAAATCCAGCAATCCATCCCCGTCAATGTCGGCCACGCCAATACGGAAGTAAGTTCCAGCCCCACTGCAACGGTTGTCAAATGGGGCAGCGGTCGTCGGCCCGGCTGTCAAGACACCTGTACCATCGTTGAAGAAAATGGCTATCGTGTTGTCATCTGCCGCTACGACGTCGAGGAATCCATCATTATTGAAGTCTCCGACCTCCATGGCAGTTATGGTGCCCACGCCCGTGGCAGAGACCGAGCCGGCGCGTGTAAAACTGCCATTGCCGTCTCCGGTGTAGAGCTGCAGGGTTCCGAGAAGAGCTACAACCACGTCCTGATGTCCGTCACCATTAAAATCGCCCACGGCGATGGCCGTTGCCGGTGGCCCTTGGTTTGGGCCATGGGCCGCGCTACGACATAGCCCGAATAGACGGGAAAGCTGAAAGCGTCAAAGGAAATCTTTCTGACCAACTTCTGACTTGCCGCAAGATTGTGGAATTGCGAGGTTTAGTGCGGTTCAAGTCTTTATGCTGGTAGCGTGATATACTCGCGCGGGTCTCCGCCAGATTGTGCCCATGCTTTTGCCGAGCCAGCACCGCGTGTGCCGCTTTGATGAGTTTGAAGTGGACTTGTCGGGCGGACTGCTCACGCGCGGCGGCGCCCGCGTCAAACTTCCTGACCAGCCCTTCCGCATTCTGGCGTTGCTTCTGGAACATCCCGGCGAAATCGTCAGCCGTGAACAATTGCGCCAGAACCTTTGGCCGGACAGAACGCATGTGGATTTCGATGGCAGCCTGAACGCTGCGTTAAAGCGCCTGCGGGCCGCACTCTGTGACACAAGCGATCAGCCTCGCTATATTGAAACCATTCCCAAGCGCGGCTACCGCTTTATCGGAACGGTCATCGAAGAAATCCCGCGTGAAGCTGTCCTCGCTTCTGCGTCCGGGTTCGCTAGGCCGGCACCGGCTCTGTGGCAATCCGCGCGGCGTGTCACGCTTCTTCTTGCTGCTTTTGCGCTCGTGGGGGCCGGGATCGTCGCCTACCGCCTGTATTGGCCCGGCCGACGCCCAGGAAAAACCACCGAGGCTGCTATTCAGCCCGTTTCCGTGAGGCGCTCCGTAGCGGTGCTGGGCTTCGGGAATGTCTCGGGCCGGCCGGAAGACGAGTGGCTTTCCACCGCCCTTTCCGAAATGCTTAGTACCGAGCTGGCGGTAGGAGACCGGTTGCGGCTCGTATCCGGCGAAGATGTTGCTAATCTGCGCCGCTCCACGCCCTGGCCGCAAACCAGTACGCTGGATCAACATACTGCGGAGCGGATTGGCGCGGCTTTGAACGGCGACTTGCTGGTTTTGGGCTCCTATACAACCGTTGGAACTCCCGGAAATGGACAGCTTCGTCTCGATGTACGCTTGCAAGACTCCAAAACTGGGGAGATTCTGACAGAAACTGCGGAGACCGGCGGAGCGCAGGATTTGTTTCATGTGGTCTCCGGTGTGGGCATTAAGCTGCGAAACCGGCTCGGTGTCCCACGCTTGGACGTTCCTGAGGAAAGCGGCGTGCTGGCATCCTTGCCCACGGATCGCGATGCGGCGCGCCTTTACGCTCTCGGGATTGCCAAGCTGCGCCAATTTGATCTGTTGGCCGCCAGAGACTTGCTGCAGCAAGCGTGCGCTGCGGACCCGAAGTTCTCTCTGGCGCACCTGATGCTAGCGCGGGCCTGGGGAGGGCTTGGCTATGAACAGAAGCACAAGGAAGAGGTTAAAAAAGCTCTCGATCTTTCAACCGGCATGCCGCGAACCGAGCGAATGCTCATTGAAGGAGATTATTACGCGAGTCTGGCAGATTACGAAAAAGCGGCGTCCACATACGGGGCGCTATTTGCCCTATTCCCGGACAGCGTCGAATATGGGCTAACGCTCGCAAACACGCAGTATGCGGGAGGGCATGCAAAACAGGCTGCGGAAACTCTGGCTCAGCTTCGACGGCTGCCCCCGCCGGCATCCGACGATCCGCTCATCGATTTGGCGGATGCGCGGGCAACGGCGAACAATGTTCGAACTCATCTTGCTTTGGTCCGAAGCGCGGTGCGCAAGGCTGCGGCGCAAGGCAAGAAGCTGGTTTACGCGCAGGCGCGAAGGGACGAATGCATGAATCTGGTCTATGGCGAACATCCCGAGGAAGGGCCCCCGGCATGCGAAGAGGCTTATAACATTTTTATGTCCATGGGTAATCGCCTCGGAGCGGCCGATGCCCTTCGCCTGGTGGGAGATTACCAAGGGTCGCTGGGCCATCTGGAACAGGCTATTGCGACCTACCAGAGGGCGCTCCGGATTCTGGAGGAGTTGGGCGAGCACTTTAAAACAGGCGCCATCCTCAATAATATGGCCATCAATTTTGCGAATGAAGGCAAGCTTGACCGAGCCGAGCAATTGTATCGTCAAGCCGAGTCCCATTTTGAGCAGGCGGGCGACAAGGGCAACACCGCAACGGCGCTTGGCAATATTGCGGATGTCGTCTATTTGAGAGGGGATCTGCGAGGAGCGGCGAAACTGTACGAACAAGCGCTGGAAATCCTAGCCGCCTTGGACCACAGTGACCCCGGATACGCCTTGTACCGGCTTGGCGATGTGAGATTGGCGCAAGGCCAGGTGCAAGACGCCCATCGCCTTGCCCAGCAGGCGGTTGACGACATGCGTCCCCACGAAGGCGGTTTCCAGTATTTGACCGGGGGCATGATTGTCTTGGGAGAAGTTTTGCTAGCTGAAGGAGATTTGCAAGGTGCACACCAGCAGTTTCAAGCGACGCTCGAAATGCGTCAGAAACTTGGCGAGATGGATTTGGTTGGAGAGAGCCAGGTAGAACTTGCCGACATCGCCCTTGAAGAAGGTCATTCAGACGAAGCCGAACCTCTTGTGCGGCAAGCGATCGCTCAGTTTGAGAAGGACAAGACAGATCCCGATGCTACGAGCGCGTATACCTTGCTTAGTCGCGCTCTGCTGATGGAGGGGAAATGGGAGGAAGCGCACAAAGCCGTTCAACACGCGGCAGAACTTAGTCGCACCAGCCCTGATCCCGCGGTGAAATTGCCGATTGCTATTCAGACCGCCAGGGTAGAAGCAGCGGCGCAACCAAGTGCAGGGGGACACGCCGCTCTTGCCGATGCAATGCAAAGCCTTCGTGCCGCCGCGGCGACTGCCAAGAAGTTGGGGTATTACCACCTCGAATGCCAGGCTCGGCTCGCCTTGGGCGAACTCATGTTGGCGTCGAATGCGCGGGATGGACGGAAAGAACTGAAGGAACTTGTTGATGATGCTCATCAGCATGGCTTCAAGCTGATCGCGAGGGAGGCGGCGACTGCTGCGGGGGCGGATTAATTCGCAGGAAGCATATGCGCGACACCACCTATTTGTCGGCTTTGGCGGCGGATTCTTTTTGCGCCAGTTTCTTTGGAGGCCGTGTCCTTGCCGCAGCTTCCATTGCGGCAACTTTTAGTTGCGTTCGTTCCGAATAAGCGTCGTGCGGACCGCCTTAAGAGGCGGTCCGGTCGTTCGGCTGGCGGCCTACATCTTCGAGATGTCCACCGTTGCCCGAACCGTGTCCCACTCTTCACGCAACGTGCAGCCCTTGGCGGTTTTGTCATAAGCAATCGTGAAGTTTTCGACAGG
>Ga0126370_10001386_pt1 | contig 11038 bp, 9 predicted proteins | sample PanSoiMetaPlot_3_FD_92586 | JGI IMG/M metagenome (GOLD analysis project Ga0126370, IMG submission 92586) | Tropical forest soil microbial communities from Panama - MetaG Plot_3 | ecosystem: Environmental > Terrestrial > Soil > Tropical forest > Bulk soil | place: Panama | collected 2016-02-17 | reverse complement strand
GGACCGTGCTGAAGGCCGGGCCTCTACAAAAGCCTCGAGAACCGAAGATGGCGACGTAAAGTCGCCGCGACAGAGAAGAGGAGGGGGAATCACCTGAGGCCGGATGGTTGGTCGCGCGTGGTAGACTGGCGGCGTGGCGAGGGAAATTCAGCTGATACAGGAAGGCTCGCCGCACAAGAAAGATGACGCAACGATCCAGAATCGTGTCGATGAGCAGCTCGAACCTGGTGGAGCTGGAATGCTCGGCGTGCGGGAAGAAGTACGACGCGGAGGTGGAGCAGCACTTGTGTGCATGCGGGAAGCCGCTGCTGGCGCGATATGACTTACGTCAAGCGGCAAGCACGTTGACGCTGGAGGCACTCAAGGATCGCCCGCGAACGCTGTGGCGCTACGCGGAAGTGCTGCCAGATGATTCGCCGGTGTCACTGGGCGAAGGCATGACGCCGCTGGTACATGCGAAGCGCCTTGGTGCGGTGATGGGGTTGGACAACCTGTATGTGAAGGACGAAGGATTGAACCCGACAGGTTCGTTCAAAGCGCGGGGCATGACGGCGGCGGTGTCTCGCGCTAAGAAGTTGGGAGTAAGAGCCTTGGCAGCGCCGACAGCAGGAAACGCGGGAGGCGCGCTGGCAGCGTATGCGGCGGCGGCTGGAATCCCCGCCGTGATCGTGATGCCAGCAGACACGCCTTCGGCGAACGTAATGGAGTGCCAAGCGTTTGGCGCCAGGGTGGTAAAGCTGAACGGATTGATCTCGGATTGCGGAAAGTATGTGGCGGAGCACAAAGACCGCGAAGGATGGTATGACGTTTCTACGTTGAAAGAGCCGTACCGCGTGGAAGGCAAGAAAACGATGGGTTACGAGCTGTGGGAACAATTTGGCGGGAAGCTGCCAGATGTGATTTTTTATCCCACTGGCGGAGGCGTGGGGCTGATCGGGATGTGCAAAGCGTTTGACGAGATGCAAGCCATGGGATGGATTGGCTCGGAGCGGCCGCGTATGGTGGCCGTGCAGGCGGAAGGTTGCGCACCGATCGTGCGGGCATGGGAGGCGCATCAGAGCTCGGCGCAGTTTTTTCCAAACGCGGCGACGATTGCTTCGGGTTTGCGCGTTCCCGGGCCGCTGGGGGATCAGTTGATTTTGAGCATGCTGCGGCAAACCAATGGGACAGCCATCGCCGTAACTGATAAAGAGATGCTGTACGCGGGAAGGGAACTGGCGAAGCTGGAAGGCATATTCGCTGCCCCTGAAGGGGCGGCGACCGTAGTTGGCGCACGCATGCTTGCGGCCGCGGGGTGGATCAAGCCGCACGAAACAGTAGTGTTGTTCAACACGGGGACGGGGTACAAGTACTCGGAGGCGTGGGAACGGGCGTTGCAGGCGGCTGGAAATTAGAAATTTGAAAATGGAAAATCGAAGCGCGTAGCCTAGCATGGCGCGCTCTAAAATGCCGTTTCATTGTTAGCATAAGGGTTTTTTTCTAGCACAATCAGCAACGGGCAAGAAATTGGAGGCAAGCGTACAAGTGTCCACACGCAGGCTGTATTACGAAGATTCTTTTTTGAAGGAGTTTTCCGCGCGCGTGGTCCATTGCGACGTGCTTCCTCCCGACGTGAAGGGTGGGATTCCGGGAACCGCGTGGGGTTTGCTCCTCGACCGCACGGCTTTTTATCCGACCTCAGGCGGGCAGCCACATGATTGGGGGAAGATTGGCGACGCGAACGTTCTGGATGTGCGCGACGAAGGCGAGGAGATTCTTCACGTCGTTGACCGGCACCCCGCTGGTCCGGACGTGGATTGCTGCATCCACTGGCCGCGGCGGTTCGATCATATGCAGCAGCACACCGGGCAGCATCTGCTCTCGGCCATGTTTCAGGAGCGGTTTGGGCGGCCTACGGTTTCATTTCATCTCGGCGCGGAAGTCTGCACGATTGATTTGCGCGGGCCGGAGCCGACGGAAGAAATTCTGGAGGGAGCGGAGCGGGCGGCGAACCAAGTGATTTTTGAAGACCGGGCAGTGAACATTCGCTTTGGTACAGCGGAGGAATTGTCGCAGCTAGGCGTGAGAAAAGAAGTGGACCGCGAGGGCGTGCTGCGGGCGATCGAGATTGAAGGCGTGGAGCTGCAGCCGTGCGGTGGGACGCACGTGAAAAACACGGGGCAGATCGGCCTGGTGCTGACGCGGCGTTGCACGAAAATCCGGCAGGACTGGCGCGTGGAATTTGTGTGCGGGGGGCGGGCGGAAAAAGCGGCGCGAGACGATTTTCGGCGACTGCGGCAAGCGGCAGAGAGATTGAGTTGCGCGCCAGAGGATGTGATTTCTTCTGCTTCCCGGGCGCTGGCGGAGCGCGACGCGAATTTCAAGAAGATCCGCGCGCTGCTGGAGCAATTGGCGGCCGCAGAAGCGGCGCTTGCACTGCGGGCTGCGACGGCCGGCGAGAATGGGCTGCGAATCATCTCGCGGATTTTTGAAGACGTTGCGGCGGAGTATCTGGGTTTCTTCGGAACGGCAATTACAAAGGCAGAGAAGGTTTTGGTGTTGCTCGGACTGGCCGGTGGCGGAGATTTGCTGTTCGCTCAGCATCCTTCGTCGGGGAAGGATATGAACGCGCTGCTCAAGCAAGTGCTTGAGAAACTCGGCGGCAAGGGCGGAGGAACGCGGGATTTTGCGCGCGGGAAATTGGCGGACGCTTCGCAAGTGGAAAATGCGCTGGCCTTGACGAGAGAAAAATTGTCCCGCGAATAGAGCTTGCGCTATAAAATGCCCGCGTCAGGCAGCGGAGCAGGTCCTAAGAGAAAAGCAGATTCCTCGTCGCTCCGCTCCTCGGAATGACACACTCATAAGGTCTCCAAACGACTTGTTGTGCGAGGTGGGAAATGGCGGAAAAAATCACGCGGCGCGATGCGTTAAGGCTCGGGACTGGCGCGGCGGTGGGAGCCACGGTTGCGCCACTGCTTGCTGCCGGGGCGGTCGACGCGGGGGGCGCATCGAGGGAGCTTTCGAGGTACGATGCGAGTGTGACACCCCAAACTGGCGAAAGCGCAATCTGTTTCTTTCCCGCTAGAGACCTGGCCGCGATGATTCGCGGGCAGAAAATATCCTCGCGCGAAGTCATGCAGGCGCACCTGAAACAAATTGCGCGGGTGAATCCCAAAGTAAATGCGATCGTGACACTGGTTCCCGAAGACCAGTTGATGGCGCAAGCGCTGGCGGCGGATGAAGCGGTGGCGAAAGGGAACCCGGCGGGGCCGTTGCATGGGCTGCCGGTGGGCGTGAAGGACCTGAATCCCACCAAAGGAATCCGTACGACACATGGGTCGCCGCTGCATGCGAACGATGTGCCCAATTTCGATTGCCTGTTGGTGGAGCGGGAAAAGAAAGCAGGAGCGATCATCATCGGGAAGACCAATGTGCCGGAATGGGGGCTGGGTTCGCAGACGTTCAATCCAGTGTTTGGCCCGACCCTGAATCCTTACGACTTGACGAAGACGTGCGGAGGCAGCACAGGCGGAGGTTCAGTGGCGCTAGCGTGTGGGATGATTCCGCTTGCCGATGGCAGCGACATGGGTGGCTCGCTGCGGAATCCGCCGAACTTTTGCAATGTGGTAGGACTGCGGCCTTCGCCAGGGCGTGTGCCGAATACGCCGACGAACCTGGGGTGGTTTACGCTGAGCGTGGACGGCCCGGTAGCACGCAACGTCCTGGACTGTGCATTCTTCTTAAGCGTGCTGGCGGGATTCGACCGGCGTTCGCCGATATCCATTGATCAGCCTGGCGATGCATTTGCGAAACGGCTAGATGCGCGCAATTTTAAAGGCGTGCGCGTGGCGATGTTCAAAGATATGGGGCTTCCCTGGGAGCCAGCGGTACGGGACGCAGTGAAGGCGCAGCGCAGAGTGTTCGAGTCGCTGGGCTGCATCGTGGAAGAGGCGGAGCCGGATTTTCGGGACGCGAACGAATGCTTCAACCTTTGGCGGCACTGGTCGGTAGAACTGGGATTCGGCGACATTTTGGAAGCGAACGCCGACAAGTTGAATGAATACGTGCACTGGCACGTGCAGGAAGGGCGGAAGCTGACGGGGCCGCAACTGTCGCGCGCTGAAGCGAAACGTACAGAGTTGTACCAGCGCATGCGGCAGTTCATGGAGAAATATGAGTTTTTTGTGCTGCCCGTGAATCAAGTCCTGCCGTTTGATGTGAAGACGCACTACCCGACGGAAATTGCGGGCGTGAAAATGGAAAACTACATCGCGTGGATGAAATCCGCTTATTACATTTCGACGGTGGGGAATCCGGCGATGAGCGTTCCGTGCGCGTTTTCCGAGAGCGGGCTGCCGATCGGGATTCAAATTGTGGGGCGGCACAACGACGACTGGGGCGTTCTGCAGATGGCCTATGCGTTTGAGCAGGCTACGAATGTGGGGAAGCGGCGACCGCCGATTGTGTAGCGCACTCGCAATGCGAGTCCAACTTCAAAATTCAGAAGAAGTGAGCGCGGACACGGTCCGGAATGCCGTGTAAATCCACCAGTGTCAGGAAATCAATGGTTTTGAATTCACGGTCGATCGCTGGCGGACCGCACAATCGCGCGGAAATGTTGAGATATGCGCGAAATAGGCGAGGAGGGCGCGGCGCGCTCGCCGGTTCGCCGCTCGACCGGCACTCGTGTACTGCTTTCGGGACAGTACGAAACCGTGGATCGGCTAGATGCTTTTCCCGCAGCTCCTCGTAAAGAGCGACACCTTCGTTTTCGTTCTGAGAGGCCAGCGAACTACAGCCAATCAAATAACGCGCGCCGCAACTCTGTGCATATCGGATGATGCCTTTCCAGAGCATGTTCAGCACGGGCGTGTTGCGATAGTCATGATGAACGCAGGCGCGGCCGAGCTCGAGGATTTCCGCACGAACGCCTTCGAACGGAGAAAAATCGAAGAGCTCTTCGCCGTAGTAGCCGAGGTTTCCTTTGGCGCGGTAGCCGGTTTGCATGCGATAGGTACCGACAAGGAGGCCTGAGCTCGCATCCGTGACCATCAGATGGTCGCAGATGAAGTCGAATTGGTCGCGGTCGAGGCCGGTTCGGGCGGAAGCGGCCAGTCCTTCGCCCAGCTCGCAATTGAAAACCAGATAGCGCAGGCGCTGGCAGGCCATCAGGTCGTCGAGGCTTTCCGCCAGTCCCACGCGAAAGAGAGGTGTGGAGGCGAGGGGATTTCCGCAGCCATGCTCCAGGACGGCGGTGGTGGTCATGGCCGCAGTTTCGGGCGGAGCGGGTTACGCAGGCATTTCTGAAATGTGAATTGGAGATTTCAATGTCGATTTGGTAACAAAAAAGCCGCTCGTTGGGACGGCCGAGGATGTTTCTCAACCGACGGGACTTTGGGCGGAGTTTTGGTGGACGGGAGGGGGATTCGAACCCCCGGCCTCCTCGTTGCGAACGAGGAAGAATCTAAGCTAAGGCGCGGAACGGTGAATCGCAAACTCGCGGCTCGACAGCTTTCCAACCTGTAGCGTTGTTCTCAACTACGAAGGTCTAGGAATCGTCGTCTACACCGGCTTGAGGCAGATGTACGAAAAGCCAACTTTCGGCCAGTTGGACGCAGACGACGTCCGGTCCCATTCCCACTCTTCCGACTATCCCGTTAGCACGAATGGGTTATCGGATCTTCGGCCGCTCACCCATTTTTATTCGGCCTGATGAGGACATGATGAGGACATTTAATTGACAGGCCAATTCCGTCGTGATAATTACCGCTTTTGACTAGCCGAGCGTCTGCTTGGGGGTGGCCCCGGTCGCAAGCACGAAACAACCTTATCAGGTCCTTTGCGCAGGCAGCGCGGGGAAAGCTCTTCCTACTGAATCAGGCTCTGCGTTCTTTGTTGCCGGTCTGTAAGGCCGAAATGTAAGGAGAACTCGGATGGCTCCGGTTGATGTTCCCTTGGTGCGCTCGCAGTTCGCTCATACATCGCGTCGCGACACTTGGTGGATCCAGCCGCTCGCTGTTTTCCTAGGTTTGTCCACGTTCATCGTTTACTCCACCTGGGCCGCCCTGCAGGGTAACCATTACCGCTTCGGTCCTTACCTTTCTCCTTTCTATTCGCCGGAATTGTTTGGTGATCCCGTGCGGTCCTGGTTTGGCCTGCGGCCCGTGTGGATTCCTGCATGGGTTACCGCCGCGATGCTGATTTTGTGGGCCCCCGGGGGTTTCCGGGTGACCTGCTACTATTACCGCGGCGCATACTACAAAGCGTTTTGGGCCGACCCTCCCTCCTGTACGGTTGGAGAGCCGCGCAAGACTTATCTGGGCGAACGCTCCTTTCCCCTCATTTTTCAAAACGTCCATCGTTATTTTCTCTATCTCGCGCTGATCTTCCTGGTCTTGCTGGCCCATGATGTGTGGAAAGCCCTTTGGTTTGTTGGCCACTTCGGGATCCGTGTGGGCACGCTGGTTTTGCTGGCCAACGTGGTTTTGCTGAGTTGCTACACTTTCGGATGCCACTCTTTGCGGCATCTCATTGGAGGATTTCGAGACCGCTCTTCCGCCGGGCCACCAGGAAACTACGCCTATGATTGCGTAAGTTGTTTCAACCGGCGCCACATGTTATTCGCCTGGCTCAGTCTTTTCATGGTCGGCTTTGCGGATTTGTACGTCCGCTTGTGCTCGATGGGTATCTGGACCGACTGGAGGATTCTGTAGTGGCCGAGTCCGTGACCCATGAGCACGACGTGCTGGTGATCGGAGCTGGCGGCGCTGGTTTGCGCGCGGCGGCAGAGGCATCAGCCGCTGGTGTCAAGGTCGCGGTCATCACTAAATCGCTGCTTGGCAAAGCTCATACGGTGATGGCGGAAGGCGGCATCGCCGCCGCGCTCGCAAATGTGGACGATCGGGATTCCTGGCGCGTTCATTTTGCCGACACTATGCGCGGGGGCCAATACCTTAACAGTTGGCGCATGGCGGAGTTGCACGCCAAAGAGGCGCCCGCGTGCGTGCGAGAGCTGGAAGCATGGGGCGCAGTTTTCGACCGCACTGCCGATGGACGCATCCTGCAGCGCAATTTCGGCGGGCATCGCTACCCACGGCTGGCGCACGTGGGCGACCGTACGGGCCTCGAGATGATCCGCACGCTTCAGGATCGCGATGTCCATCTGGGTATTGACGTCTTCATGGAGTACACGGTCGTGTCGCTGTTGAAAGATGGCGACCGCATCGCAGGCGCCTTCGGGTACGACCGGGAGCGTGGACGATTCCATCTGTTCCGCGCCAAAGCCGTTGTGATGGCAACTGGCGGGATTGGCCGCGCCTACAAAATTACTAGCAACAGTTGGGAGTACACGGGGGACGGGCACGCTCTCGCGTATCACGCGGGAGCGTCGTTGATGGACATGGAGTTCGTGCAGTTTCACCCGACGGGAATGATCTGGCCGCCCAGCGTGCGCGGAATTCTGGTGACCGAAGGAGTGCGCGGTGAAGGAGGCGTGCTGCGGAACAAAGACGGTCGCCGGTTTATGTTTGACGACATTCCACCGGCTTATGCGAAACAAACTTCCGATACGGAAGAAGAGGGTTGGCGCTACACGCAAGGAGACAAGAACGCACGGCGTCCTCCGGAGCTGCTTACCCGGGATCACGTGGCACGCTGCATCCGGCGAGAGGTCCGAGAAGGACGCGGCAGCCCCCATGGCGGCGTGTTCCTGGACATCGCCTGGATTAAGGAGCGCATTCCGCATGCTGCCGAGCACATTAAGAAAAAACTTCCCAGCATGTATCACCAGTTCAAGCAACTCGCAGACATTGACATCACGTCAGAAGCAATGGAAGTGGGGCCCACGACCCATTACATGATGGGCGGTGTACGCGTTGATCCCGATTCACAAATGTCTGACATACCCGGACTGTTCGCTGCAGGAGAGTGCGGGGCGGGACTGCACGGCGCGAATAGGCTCGGAGGGAATTCGCTATCGGATCTGCTTGTTTTTGGGAAACGGGCGGGTCAATACGCCGCTGCGTATGCCAAGGAACACGCGCTTGGCGTCGTCAATTCAGGTGAAGTCGCCGCGGCGGAAAAGCAAGCGCTGGCACCGTTTGAACGCGATAGCGCAGAGGGACCCTATGCGGTTCAATATGCCTTGCAGGACATGATGCAAGACTTAGTTGGCATCGTGCGCCAAGAAAAGGAGATGTTACAGGCCCTCGAACGTATTCAGGAGTTCAAGGCGCGCGCAGAACGTGCCAGCGTCAGCGGCAATCGCGAATACAATCCGGGGTGGCATACGGCTGTTGACTTGAACAACCTGCTCATCGTTTCGGAGATGGTGACTCGAGCTGGCCTTGAGCGAAAAGAAAGCCGGGGAGCGCATTTTCGCGATGACTTTCCCACCAAAGAAGAAAAGTTCGGATCAAGCAATATCGTTATACGAAAGGGCCCTGGCGGCGAGATGCAAATCCGCCGCGAGCCCATTCCGGAGATGCCGCTGGAACTGAAGCAGATCATCGAGGAGATGAAGTAATGGCCACGGCCACGTTCCGAATATGGCGCGGTGAAAAAGGCGCGGGAAAATTTGAGGACTATGCAACCGAAGTATCTTCGGGAATGGTGGTGCTTGACGCCGTTCACCGGATTCAGGCTGAGCAGGCCAACAATCTAGCCGTACGGTGGAACTGCAAGGCCGGCAAGTGCGGTTCGTGTTCTGCTGAAATTAACGGAATGCCCAAACTCATGTGCATGACGCGCCTGAACGCGCTCCCGCTGGAAAAGCCCGTGACCATCGAGCCGATGAAGGCTTTTCCTCACGTGAAGGATTTGGTCACCGATGTGTCCTGGAATTATGGCGTGAAAGAGAGCATCGCTGAATTCAAGCCGCGCCCTCCCGATGTGCCGGACGGGAGCTGGCGCATGGCGCAGAAGGATGCGGATCGCGTTCAGGAATTTCGCAAATGCATTGAGTGTTTTCTCTGCCAAGACGTCTGCCATGTGCTGCGTGATCATCACATGCACGACCAGTTTATCGGCCCGCGCTTCTTCGTCTACACCGCGGCTCTCGAAATGAATCCGCTTGACGACGCGGATCGCATCCCCGCTCTCCGCAAACAATTCGGCATAGGTCTATGCAACATCACAAAATGCTGCACCAAGGTCTGTCCCGAAGGTATTACCATCACGGATAATGCCATCATTCCTTTGAAGGAGCGGGTGGTGGACCGATTCTTTGATCCGATTACGAAGCTTTTTCGAGTCTTCAGCGGCAGCGCCCGCTAGGAGGTGCCTATGCACTTTGATCTAAAGCCCATCTCGAACGACGCCGTTCCCAAAGCTCTGGAGAAAGCCGAACGCTACCGGCTCCTGAACGAGCCCAGCCTTGCCGAAAGCATTTGCCTAGACATTCTGGCGGTTTTGCCTTCCCATCAGCAGGCGGTCATTTCGCTGCTGCTGGCGCGAACCGACCAGTTGGACCATGGCCTTGCGATGAAATCGGCAGAAGAGGTGCTTCCCCGTATCGAGGGCGAGTACGAGCGCGCCTATTACACCGGTCTCATGTGGGAACGACAGGGACACGCGCATCTCAACCACCACGAGCTTTGCAGCCATGCGAATGCCTATCATGCATTGCGGGAGGCCATGAAACACTACGAACGAGCTGAGACTCTCCGGTCGCATGGAAACGACGACGCTATCCTGCGCTGGAACGCTTGTGCGCGGGTGCTTATGCACAACCCGGAGATCCGTCCGCTCCCGGACGCCGAATTTCAGCCCATCACGAGCGAGTAGTGGCGAGCACATGCCGGAGGTATTCCGCAACCTCGTTGATGAAGCGATGCACGGATGCCTCCGCGATGCGATGTCCGGCAACCGCATTCATCGCCCTTCCCAGGGTGCTGAAGGGCGGTTCGTAAAGCCCCAAAAAATCCAGCTGTGTTTCGGTGCTCGTCAGAGGGTAAACGGAAAGCTCGGCCTTCATGAGCGGGAACAAGGCCGGAGCGGTCGCAGCTTCCCATTCAAGCTGCAATCGCATAGTAGGACCCGCCATGGCATCCGTTGCCGTCTCTTCGATGTCTTTGACAGAGATTCTGATATCGGCCTTAACACTGATGCCGCCGAGATCTACATGTAGTTCGGCGGCTACTAGCTGGGCCCGCGAAGCGGCTGTCTTCGTGGCTGCCTGGAAGACATTGAGTGCGTCTCGCTTCAGTACATCGCGCACCCTCTTATAGGGGTGATTCACATAGTCGTAACAGCGAATCTCAAGCCCCTTGCTCATCTGCGCCGCTCCCGCGACATTGCTTATCTAGCTTTGTGGTCGGTCACTCTACCATAGTTCGATTGCCTACTGTTTAAGTTACGACAGCAGAGAGGAGGGTGGCGGAAAAACAAGATTCAGGCCGGAGCGGCTTCAACGACCTACGAGCTGCACTTCTACCTGACTTGAAACATTTTCGTTCTTTTTCATTTTGGTAGTGGGGCAGGCGTCCCATCCGACCACTTGCCCACGGGAACAATAAACAAGCTGAATGGTTCTGGAGGGCCTTTCTGTCCAAGGATCACTGGAGAGTTGGGCACATCTGCGCCCCAATCCGCGCGGTCCATGAGTGGGGTGTAGAACATCAAGTGCGCCAGGTTGCCTCCGCCGTCACTGAGACACGCTCCCTTCGACATCATGTAGGACATCGCGCCGGGTTCCACCGCTGGTAGCTCCTTCTTGGCATACGCTTCCTTCGTCCACTCCATGATTTGAGCTTTGGACTTTCCGGCCAAAACACCCTCTGTCCTTTTGTAAGTAATAGGCAGGATGGAGCGCGCAGCTTGAGGGTTGAAACAAAGCGGCCCGCGAATTTTTGGATTCCAGAACGCGGAGCTGTCAATCGCACCGCTGGTCTGCAGCGGCGACATCCATGCTCGTTCTACGACGCACACAAAACCGTTCCTCCCCTCGACAGCGGTTTCATAACCATGGCGCCCAAGAACGAGAATCGTTGCATCGCTGGAAATAGAATCCGGTGCCGCGCTTCGCGCCAATGCGATCTCGGCATCGCGGTCCATGAGGTAT
>Ga0126370_10001383_pt1 | contig 11045 bp, 6 predicted proteins | sample PanSoiMetaPlot_3_FD_92586 | JGI IMG/M metagenome (GOLD analysis project Ga0126370, IMG submission 92586) | Tropical forest soil microbial communities from Panama - MetaG Plot_3 | ecosystem: Environmental > Terrestrial > Soil > Tropical forest > Bulk soil | place: Panama | collected 2016-02-17 | reverse complement strand
TGATCGCGATAGGCCTGCAGAGCTTGGCGAACCGTCAGCAACAGGGATTCACCGCTATAGTCGCTGAACTTGAAACCGGTGCCCTTGCCGGTTCTGGCGTCCCAAGGCTCGATCGTATCGTCTAAGCCGCCGGTCGCGCGCACAATCGGCACCGTGCCATATTTCAAGCTGTAGATCTGGTTGAGACCGCAGGGTTCGTAACGGGAGGGCATGAGGAACATGTCGCTCCCGGCCTCGATCTTGTGGGCGAGTTCGTTGTTGTAGGCGATCTTGACCGCGATCTTTTGTGGGAACTGGCGGTTCAGACGTAGGAACATCTCCTCGTATTCCCTGTCGCCGGCGCCCAGCACAACCATGATCATGTCTTCGCGCGCGAGCCGGTCCATAACATTGGAGATGAGGTCAAAACCCTTCTGGGCCGCGAAGCGCGAGACAATCCCGATTACCGGTAGCTTGGGATTCGCGCCATTGACGCCGAAGCTCGCCAACAAATCCTGCTTGCATTTGGCCTTACCGCTGAGATCGTCTGCCGAGTATTTCGCGGCCGCAAACCGGTCGCATTCCGGACTCCACTCCTCGTAATCGACGCCGTTGAGGATCCCGGTTACCGTAGCCGCGCGAGCACGCAGCACGCCTTCGAGTCCAAAGCCGTATTCGGAAGTCTGAATCTCCTGGCTGTATTTCTTGCTGACCGTGGTGATGAAATCGGAATAAACCAGCGCGCCTTTAAGAAAGTTCACCTGCCCGAAAAATTCCATCTTGCTCATGGTGAACAGGTCCCAAGGCAACATCAACAGCGGCAGAATTTCCGAGGGAAACAGTCCCTGGTAGCCCATGTTGTGGATGGTGAAGGTGCAGCCTGCGTCGCGGAATGCGGGGTCTTCGCCATATACGGTGCGCAACAGAACCGGAACCAGAGCGGATTGCCAGTCATGGCAGTGAAACACGTTGGGAACACCCAGAATCTTGGAGGCTTCCAGCACGGCGCGGGAAAACAGAGCGAAGCGCTCGGCGTTATCCGGATAGTCGCCTGCCGGGGTTCCATACAGCGCATCCCGATCAAAGTAGGGAGGATAGTCCACGAAGTAATACTTCACGCCGTGCTGCTCACCGCCACTCGCCACCGAACAAAAGCGGTAACGGTCGTCGAAGGGCACGGTAATGCTGCGGACCACGGCGCGCGCTTCCGGCAGTTTCGTCTGCCGGTAACGAGGGAGGTAAACGCTGATTTGATGTCCCAAATTTGCCAGGGCTCGTGGAAGAGCGCCAACCACGTCGGCCAAGCCGCCGGTCTTGGAAAAAGGCACACACTCGGAGGCAACAAATGCTATATGCATCAGCTCACCATCTCCAAAATCGCTTATCGGCGCCGACGCAGGCTATCATAGTTGTGAATGGACACACGGCTACACACCTGCGCGGTCCTGGGGGTGAAGTTCGAGTGTAAATGGCAATTGGAAAGAGGGTCAACGTGCTCAAAGGCTCCGACGTGGTCCCACGGTCCAGGCAGCGTAAGCCGAAACTCGGTCAACATTTTCTGCGGGACGAATCAGCCGCGCAGAAAATCGTAGAGGCTCTGGGCGATGTCTCGCAAAAAACCGTTCTTGAAATCGGTCCCGGGACGGGTGTGCTCACCCGACGGTTGGTAGCCAGAGCACGCCGAGTCATCGCCATTGAATTCGATAAAGTACTGGCCGCGCAACTGCGTATGCGATTTGCCCTGGCTTCGAACGTGGAAATCATCGAGGGAGACGTGCTGGCCATTGACTTCGATACGATCTTCGGGCCCAAGCCCGGCATTTCGCGCCCGGGATTGGAATATGCGCCCGACCCAGCAACTCTGGTCGGCAATCTTCCCTACTACATTACTTCTGACATCCTGTTGCGGCTCTTCGAATACCGCAGGTATTTCGACACTCTCATCATCATGGTGCAGCGCGAAGTCGCCGACCGGATTGTGGCCAAGCCTGGAAGCCGCGACTACGGCCTGCTCTCGGCTACCGCCCAACTGTATGCCAAGATCGAAAGGCTGTTCACGCTTGCGCCGGGCGCCTTCAATCCTCCCCCCAAGGTACATTCGACGGCCCTGCGCCTTACGATGGCTCCGCAACTCGAACAACTATGCGTTACCGAAGATAGGTTCATTGATTTCCTCAAGCTTTCCTTCGGACAAAAACGCAAAACGCTTTGGAACAATTTAAAATTGGAGTACGAGCCCGCAACTCTGAAAGCAGCTCTGGAACGGGCTGGAGTAAAGGCCAACGTTCGGGCTGAGGCGCTGCCGCTGGAGAAAACTGCGGCGCTCTTCCGGGCACTTTCCAGCCGTGATGGAGCCAGCTGAACCGCTCTTCCGAAAGGAGGCGCTCATGGGCACAATCACGATTCGCCATCCCGCCGTCGCGGGACAGTTTTATCCCCGCAACCCCGAAAAACTTCGCGCCGATATACGGTCGTTCATTCGAAGCCAAGTCGAACCCATAACTGCACTGGGCTGCGTCGCTCCCCATGCTGGCTATATGTATTCGGGACATGTTGCGGGAGCCGTCTATGCCCGCCTGAAGTTACCGCAAACGTTCATTATCATGTGCCCCAACCACACCGGCATGGGAACGCCGCTATCCATCCTGAGTGGGGGTGAGTGGGAAACACCCTTAGGTACCGTCGCGGTCGATGGCGCAATTGCCGACCAGCTGAAATCAAGATGCGCTCTGCTGAGCGAGGATGCCAGTGCACATCGCTATGAGCATGCGATTGAAGTACAGCTGCCGTTTTTGCAAGCCCAGCTCGATCATTTCAACTTTGTGCCGATCGCCGTGGGAACAAGCCGCTTTCCGGCGCTCGAAGCGCTCGGAGATGCTGTTGGCGACACGGTTGCGCAGGCGGCGAAACCCGTACTAGTGATCGCATCGAGTGACATGAACCACTACGAATCGGACAGTTTGACGCGCCGAAAGGACGCTCGCGCCATCGAACGTATGCTTGCCCTTGACTCACAAGGGCTGTATGAGGTGGTCACTAGCGAGAACATCAGCATGTGCGGTTACGGTCCGGCGGTTGCCATGCTAATCGCCGCCAAGATTCTGGGAGCAAAATCAGCCGAGCTGATCAAGTACGCGACTTCGGGAGATATTTCCGGCGACCGTGACGCAGTCGTTGGATACGCGGGCATTGTTGTTTCATGAACAAGGCGACCTGACGGTCGCCCTGTTTTACCCGCCTTGAGCTTACTTGTGGCTAGCGCCACCGCTGGAATGTCCACCTGCTGACGCGGCATGGCCTGCACTCATCGAGCCCCAGTGTCCTTCCGGACCCGACATCATCATGCCACGGCCTCCATGTTCCATCGGTGTAGCGGTCATAGCCGCACCTGCGGAGTTGCCCGGGATGCCGACTTTGGCTTGTCCATGAGTTGCAAAATCGTGATTCACCCGGCTCAGGTTGTTGATACCCCGTGGCACTCCAATCCCCGCCGTGGGCCCGTTCAATACCAGCTTCGAGCCTGGCCTCGCGCCCGGCACCAGGCTGGATGAGGTCGGACCGCGGCCCACGATCACCATCGAGGGTTGGTTCATCAGCGGCGCGCGTGGCGGAATGTAATTGCGCGGGGGGTTGATCACCGGCGGCAGACGGTTCCAGGCGACCCAGGTATTACCTGGCTGCCACACCCAGCCATAGGCAGGAGCGAAGACCCAGCTGCCATAGTGATATGGCGCCCAACCCCACGGATAAGCAGACACCCAGCTGTAGCCGAATCCGGGATAGAGCAGCCACGCACCGTCCATGTACGGGTTCCAGCCCAGGCCGGTGAAGTACGGCTGCCAGCACATGCCATAGCCCGGGACGCTCGTAAAGGCCCCATAGTAGTTCAGATCGTTGAAACCATAGCTATACGGCGAACCATAGGAATTCGATGCTTCGTACCGCTGGTGATACTGTTCCGCCTGCTTGTCCCATGCGTCGAACGGATCCTGTTCCACATTCTTAGCCACGCTCGATTGATCGTTGTTGCTGAAGTCGAAAGTCCCAGTCTCTCTCTTCGACAGCCTTAATTCTCCTCCAGGACCGTCCACCTGAACATCGCCGCTGAAGACAGCCAGCTCGGCTGTGCTTTCATCCATGCTTAACCGGAAGTGAGCGGCGTGCCTAAGCGTCGTCTTCTCACGCTGGAAGGCGACTGTGAACTCATCATCCTGCTTTCCGGTGAAATTTACATAGACTTCTCCGGACTGCAAGTCAACCGTCGAGACTTTCGCACCGGAATCCCGCAATGAGAGAACGGTGAACTTCAGCGTGCTATCCGGAACCAGGTGGATGACAGTGTTGTCTTCCAACTCTACTTCGGCGCGGCCATCATCGCCGGTCTTCAACTTAACACCTTCGGTGATGGGCATATTGAGGAAGGCTTTCTCGAAACCCTGTCCGGTATTGCGATCGATTTCGACCGTCCCTTGCACGTTGCTGAGGCGGACGATGCGAATATTGGAATCAGCTAGGGCAGAAATCGTTAGCAGGCAGCAGATCAGAGCTGCCAACGACAGGAGCGAGAAACTGGTGCTCCGGTTCATATGGACCCTCCCCGAGACACATATCTCTTACCCTATTAGAAACCGGTTGACAAGGATTAGTTGCTGGACACAATTCCTAGTCCCCTCGTTTCTTGCCCTGCTGCTTCGTATCGAAGCCTGGAAGCGATGATCGGGGAGGGGCGTCTGCCCCGTAAGGCTATTAAACATAATAACTTGTAAGGGCTCCTGATGCTGCTCACGCTATGTGCATTCCCACATGGTTGCGGAAATTCGGGTGCCCTCATGGATTGCAAGTTCGTAGACCGGCTCTTCGGAACAATCCACGGTGTTGGAAGACAAGATGACGTTCCAAAAGCGCATCCCGGCTCAAAGCGTGAACCGTCTGCTTCCGGACAAATCGGTACGTCGCCGTAGGCGGTCCGCTCTCGTGTTGGAGCATTGGCTATGTTGAGCATTGGCTAAGAGATGAGTTGCGCACCCGACCGGGGAGAAGGAAATCAAACTTGGTCGGCCACGGCCCGCTCGCGGGAGTTCTCAATCGTCACGCGGTGGCCAATATCGGGGAGAAATTCATGCAAACCGCAGCCTTGGGGGCTAATCCTGGTGCTTCTACCTCCCACAGAAAATGGTGCGAACTGCCACTTCGACTAAGCCTTAACTAAACGTCGAGCATTTGGATCTGCAACTTTGACGAAGCTTGTGAGCTCGAACTTTCCCGAACCCTACGAATGATCTTGACAATGCCCCGCGCAAACTGCGCAGACCCCGGCTGCACAGCCACTATTCGTGGCGGTGTATGATGCCTACGCCCTATTCAGACAAAGGAAATCCCTATGACCCGAAAAGCTGTGCTAACTCTTATCTTGATGGCTTTCATTGTTGCGCTCACTGCGGATGCTTCTGAAAAGTCGTCGGTCACTCCCGCGAAGCCGGCCTCCGATTCGCCGGCAGTCGAGCGGCCCCGTTCTTTTGATCTGGCTGCGATCGATAAAACCGTCGATCCCTGTACGGATTTTTATGAATATGCCTGTGGGAGCTGGCGGAAGAATAATCCGATCCCGCCGGACCAGTCGCGCTGGGGGCGTTTTAATCAGTTGGCCGAATATAACCGTCAGGTACTGCGGGATATTCTGGAAAAAGCCGCGACCGATTCCAATCGAGAGCCCGTCATACAGAAAATTGGCGATTACTACCACTCCTGTATGGAAGAGGAGGGGGTGAACGGCAAAGGTTTCGATCCCATTAAGTCGGACCTTGCTCATATCGCCTCGATTGAGACTCGCTCACAGTTGATCGATACCCTCAGTTACCTGCAATCCAAAGATGTGAAAGCGGTGTTTGCGTTCAGCTCGCAACCCGATCTACACGACGCCAGCATGGAAATCGCGGGGATACACCAAGGCGGTTTAGGCTTGCCCGACCGCGACTACTACATTAAGGATGACGCGAAATCGAAGGAAACTCGCGAAAAATATCTGGCCCATGTGGTGCGCATGTTCACTTTGATCGGCGACGATGAAAGCACTGCAAATCGGGAAGCTGCCCGGGTCATGGACATCGAAACCAAGCTGGCAGAAGCCTCGCTCGATCGCGTCAAGATGCGCGACCCCAAGAACCGCGATCACAAAATGAAAGTTTCTGAATTGACTGCCTTGGCACCAAATCTCGAATTTCAGCATTTCTTCTCCTCTGCGAACGTACCCGCATTCAGCGAAGTGAATGTCGTTCCCCCCGACTTCTTCCAGCAGGTCAATTCCGCCATTCGAACGATTCCTCTAAGCGACTGGAAGTCATACCTGCGATGGCAGACTGTCCACGCTGCCGCTGCCATGCTCTCCGAGCCGTTCGTTCGCGAGGACTTCGATTTCTTTGGGCGCTACCTTTCCGGACAGCAGGAGTTGCAGCCCCGCTGGAAGCGCTGTGTACGCTTCACGGACGAGCTGCTGGGCGAAGCGCTCGGACAGCCGTACGTCACCGAAACGTTCGGCAGCCAAGGGAGAGCGCGTATGCTCGAGATGGGGGATGCGCTCGAGAAGGCGCTCGGGGCGGATATCAAGGATCTCCCATGGATGACAGCCGATACTAGGAAGCAGGCGGAAATTAAGCTGAAGGCGATTACGAATAAGATCGGCTACCCCGATCACTGGCGCGACTACAGCAGTGTCGACATTAGGCCCAATGATCTGCTGGGAAATACCGAGCGGGCACGCGAGTTCGAAGTGCACCGCGAACGCAACAAAATTGGTAGGCCAGTTGATAAGTCCGAATGGGAGATGAGTCCGCCCACGGTCAACGCGTATTACCAAGCCGCACAGAACGACATCAATTTCCCGGCTGGAATTCTTCAGCCACCTTTCTTCGATCAGAGCCAGGATGATGCGGTGAACTATGGTGGCATTGGCGTAGTTATCGGCCACGAGTTGACTCACGGCTTCGACGACCAGGGCAGCAAATTCGATGCGGAAGGCAATCTGCGTAACTGGTGGACCGATCAGGACCGGCTAGAATTCGAACAACGAACGACTTGCATTGCCGATGAATACAGCTCGTTCGTCGCGGTCGACGATGTCCACCTGAACGGCCGACTGACTCTAGGTGAGAACACCGCGGATAATGGCGGACTGCGAGTCGCGCTTGCAGCATTGAACAAGCAGCGTGCTGAGGAACCTGACTCCAGAGAGAACCAGCTGATAGCGGGCTTCACCCCCGAGCAGCGCTACTTTCTCGGATACGCGCAGATATGGTGTGAGAATCGCAGTCCGGAAAGCTCGCGCCTGTTGGCGACGATCGATCCCCATTCCCCGGGTCGCTATCGCGTGAACGGAGCAGTCCAAAACAATGAAGATTTCGCTCGCGCCTTCAAATGCAAAGCTGGGCAGCCAATGGTAAAGGCCAACGCATGTCGCGTGTGGTAGACCCAGCCTTCCTGTCGGCTGGCTCATGAAATGGAAGGCGGCGTTGGCAGTATCTATCGCATGCTAAGGTCCATCAGCAGTCAGGCTGATGGTGCGACATGCCTTTATTGCTTGGCCTGTGGAAGCCGGGCATGGCTGAGCCTGGCACGTTTGCGCGGGGGCTCGGCGGATTCATTGAAAATGCTCGATGACGTTCAAAGGGGGGGCGGGTTGGCCGTGCGTGCGCCAGCCGCACCGCTCCCGGTCTTGGCATTCGCCTTCAAACCCGTACTGGTACCTCGACCGAGCGCGTATCGATCGGCGAAGTGCTGGTCTGGGGCGATGCCGAATCTGATATGCACGTCGAACGGCATCACCTGCCGTCACCTGGGCGTAGGCATGATTCTCCCCCACCATTCCCGGCGGGCCCTCGGTCGATTCGAGGTACTCTCCTTTGCCCTCGAGGTCTTCGATCCTCAGGAAGCGGCCAGCGTGTAGCTACTTGCCGGCATATCCGTTGGCCACCTAGCCCGCCAGGCCAGCCACGCCGATTCCACCCCAAGCAGCCGTCAGGTGTCATGGAAATTGCCTGGCCCGCAGATTCACGTTTTTGTGATCATCGCCTTTGTGATCATCGCCGGCCGGGGTAATATGTAGGCGACCCGATATGGCAACTTCCCCCCTGTCGATTCTTCAAGATGTAGCCAAGACTGGCGATCGCCGGCGTTCTGTCCGCCACAAGGTTCACAGTTCGGCTTATGCCACTTTTAGCGGCCTCAGTGGAGGCATGGTGCTTGACTTGAGTGAGATCCGCGACATCTGCCCGGAAGGTATGTCGTTGCAGTTGGACTCTGCGTTTGAAGTCAACTGCTGCCTAAATATCGTCTTGGATCTGGCAGAGACCAGGACGTACATCAATACCACCGGAACCGTGGTATGGACCGATGCCTCCGGCCGTTGTGGCATCCGATTTGGGATGATGCCGGAAGCCTCACTTCGCCAACTCAACTCGTGGTTGCTTTTCAATACACTTTCGAAGACGAACGATTCCGATGCCGAACCCGGCATCGGCGATCGAATGGAAACACCCGCCACCCGAGCCGAGACCCCTCGTTCCCTAGCCGATGCGCCAACCCTAAACGCGATTCGCAGTCACGTCGAGGACCTGGGAAACAAGCTGCCGGCGGCCCTCGAATTCCTCGCCGACCGTGCCCGGCTGCTAACAGCTGCCTCCGGCGCAGCTGTTGCCCTCGGCAAGGGGGAGGAGATGGTATGCCAAGCTTCCGCCGGAGAAGCTCCTGGTATCGGCGCGCGTTTCAAGGTCGGCTCCGGTTTCTCCGGCGAGTGCGTACGCACTGCCAAAATGCAGCGCTGCGATGACGCGGAAACGAATCCTCTCGTCGACCGCGAGTCTTGTCGGGCACTGGGTATTCGTTCCATGGTTGCGGTTCCGTTGCTGACCTCCGGCATGGTTGTTGGACTGCTCGAGGTATTTTCCCCTCAGGCGTACGCGTTTGAGGAAAGTGACCTGGTAGCGCTGGACCGCTTGGCCGAGATAATCATCCAAGCCATTCCTACGCCTCCATCCAGACAGACGGAAGCTCCGGCATCTCAGGAACAGGCTGTGCAGGAAAAATCCGTTCCGCGCGAGACGATTCTTCGGGTGGCCGCCGTTGTCTTGATTCTTGCCGCGATCGGCGCTTCCGTCACCTTGCTCATGCGGACCGAGCAGGCCGCTCCTGCTGCCACTGTCGCGCCGCCGTCCCGACGGGAAGCGCCGCCGGCACAACCGACCACACTTTCTGACCTTCGCGGTTTGGCTGATAAGGGAGATCCAGTAGCGCAATTCGTTCTTGGAGCTCGTTACGCTCAGGGTGATGAAGTCGAGCAGGACTATTCCGAAGCCGTCCGCTGGTTCGAAAAAGCCGCAAACCAGGGACATGTGGTCGCGCAAGCGACTCTTGGCGCCTACTATTGGGCTGGACGTGGTGTACCGGAAGATCTCACCAGAGCTTACTTCTGGTCGGTTCTGGCCCGTGCCGGCGGAGACGAAGCCAGCAAGTACCGCGTCGTCACTCTCGCCTCCCGCATGACTAATACTCAACTCACCCAAGCCGAACAAGAAGCGAACCAATGGATCAGCCAGCACCGGGGGACCCCCCAGGTGCCTCTCGGTCGCAGCACTTCCAAGAACTGACTTGTAGTTTTGTGGCCAGGACTAAACCGAACGAGCAGCCACGGATGATCCATTCGGCGCTAAAATAAAGTATGGATAGGTCGTCATGCCCACCCTGCGCGAAATCCTTGATGAACGGGTCCGCGAGGCGGCCCCTGAGCTGGTCGAAAAGCTAGATCGTAATCGCATCCGCTGTTTCTCCTGCGGCCACTGTTGCCCGATTCCCGAAGGCCAGCCGGGTGTTTGCAAAGTCCGCTACAACAAAGGTGGCCGGTTATACGTTCCCTGGGGATACGTTGGCGGCGTACAATGCGACCCCATTGAAAAAAAGCCCTTTTTTCACGCTTATCCCGGCGCTCTGGCCTACAGCTTTGGCATGCTGGGCTGTGATTTGCATTGCTCCTACTGCCAGAACTGGGTCACCTCCCAAGCGCTTCGAGATCCAAGCGCGGTATCACCCCCGTTAGAAGCAACCCCGAAACAGTTGGTGGCTGACGCTCTTCGCCAGGGCGGAAAAGTTCTGGTGAGCACTTACAACGAGCCTTTGATCACGAGCGAATGGGCCGTGGCGGTCTTCAAGGAAGCCAAAGCAGCCGGCCTGTTGACCGCGTTCGTGTCGAACGGAAACGGCACTCCGCAAGTGCTCGAATTTTTGCGCCCCTGGATCGATCTTTACAAAGTCGATCTAAAAAGCTTTGACGATCGTCACTACCGCTCGCTAGGAGGCCGGCTCGCACCCATTCTCGATACCATTCGCCGCTTGTATGAGATGGGCATTTGGCTCGAGATCGTAACCCTGCTTATTCCCGGCTTCAATGACTCCGATGACGAGCTCAGGCAGCTTGCCGAATTTCTGGTGAGCGTATCACCGGACATCCCCTGGCACGTGACTGCGTTCCACAAGGATTACAAGATGACCGATCCCAGCGATACGCGGCCGGAGGACTTGTTGCGGGCGGCAGAGATTGGCCAGCGGTCCGGTCTACACTTTGTTTACGCTGGCAATCTACCGGGCATGGTTAGTGACCTGGAGGACACGCGCTGCCTGAAGTGTGGAAAAGTTCTGGTGAAACGCTATAGTTATCTGGTTCAAGATTACCGCCTCACCCCCGACGGTTCTTGTCCCCATTGTGGTACGCGCATTCCCGGCCGCTGGGCCCGCCAGTTCGATGGCCAGATTGCTTCTGTTCCTTTTTTGCCGCGCGAAAGCTCCCGCCTGTTTACAATCGTTAGTCGTTAACGCGGGATGCCCCAGGGAAAACTCTTAGCGATTGCGGTGTGCTGTCTGCTGGCGGTGGCTTGTTCGCCGCGTGATTTCCTCACGCGCCGTCTTGCTTCCGACCTGATCGCTGGTTCTCCAACGTTCAAGACACCGCAGCAATTCTTCTTTCGTCTGGGCATTATCGGCAATAAGGAGTACCTCTCTCCTGAATACCTGGTACTCCAGCG
>Ga0126370_10001381_pt1 | contig 11049 bp, 10 predicted proteins | sample PanSoiMetaPlot_3_FD_92586 | JGI IMG/M metagenome (GOLD analysis project Ga0126370, IMG submission 92586) | Tropical forest soil microbial communities from Panama - MetaG Plot_3 | ecosystem: Environmental > Terrestrial > Soil > Tropical forest > Bulk soil | place: Panama | collected 2016-02-17 | reverse complement strand
TCAAGTCCATCATGATCGAGTTCTGCCCGGTAGCAATCACTTCCCCATCGGGACCTCTGTCCTCATCACGCGAGAAGAAAACAAAGAGGTTGGAGTAGGTGAAGCCGGCTTCCGGTGTCACTCCAGAATTGGTCGCATTCATTCCTACAGGATAGACGCCTCTAACTTGCGCTTGGATGGTTGGTGTGCAAGACACGAAGGTGAGTAACGCAACCACACCAACGATGACTTGCAATGACAGGCACACTTTCATCGAACTTTACTTGTCCCGTTTCCAAGGAGCCACACTGCGGTTCTGAAGCTGTGATGTTCTAAGCTGCCTGCTCCGAGGTCCTATTTCCCAAGATGCGGGCCAGCGGCATTAGAATCAACAGTCCAACGACGGCTACGACGACTACCATCACGAGAACATTTGGGTCATCGAAGTTCTGACCGCCGACTACAAACGCCGCGGCAATATTGCGTTGCGCGGTACCTAACGACAGCACGGCTTTCGTCCCGAAACTTGGCCCACCTAGAAGCCATCCGATTCCTGCACCTGCGAGAAGAAAGAGAACACTTGCCAAAATGCCACGAGTGCCAAACAGGGCGATAACATTTCGGATTTTCGTTATCAGGAGCAGCACGAACAGTAGAGCTAGGCTCAGGCTGGAAATACGGTTGAGCGGAGCGCGTATCCTATCAGCCACACGTCCGAAGCGAGCCTTTACCGCAAGCGCTACGCCCAAAGGGAGCAGCATGAGAAGGAGCAGCGAACGTGCAATCTTCATTGGATCGACGGAAACACCCTCGAGAAGTAGGGGTAGGACGAGCGGCATGTACGCTACGGTCAAAACCATGAGCATCACCATTAGGCCAACGGCGAAAGCAAGGTTGCCTTTGGCGATGCCGGCAAGCTTGGGAAGAAATGGCGCACCCGCTGCGGCGCCTAGCAGAAGCAGCGCTATAGCAAGCGGCTCGTCAAGCCTAAGCAGCCTTGCGATGGCCCATGCCGCTGCTGGCATCAGAACAAAATTTGCCAGCAACGCAAAAAAAACAAGCTTGTAGATGCGCAGAGGAGCAAGAATTTGAGCTACGGTAAGACTCACGCCAACCGCCAGCATGCTGGAAACCACAAAGACCAGCATCGCTATGGGAATTGCCTTACTCAGGATTTCCATTTGGTTTTCCGATTTCGTAGCCCCGCGCCTTTGGACTAGACCTTGGCTTGCGTGCTCTTGGCCGGAACCCTGGCTCCAAACGACATTGTCGCGACATTTTTCCAGAAAGTCTCGAGGGACTCGACGCCACCGAACAAAGTAGTGAAGATGGTGGAATCCGCCAGGAGGAAATGTCCTGCACGTTGTCCATGAGGAGGCATCCAGATGCACGAGTTGAACTCGGTGTTGCCCGCCTGCGTAAAAGGATGCGGCCGGTCAAGATCAATCGGTTGGCGCGTAAGCACGTGGACTGATTTTGTATCGTCGGTGGTCAGGGCGTAGTGCGGAAGATGGGGATGAAAGTTGAAGGTGGTGACCCCGTTTAGCAGACCAAGTTTGTCCAAATCTCTATTGATGGTAAGTGGGGCGATCTGTTTCGTGCCGCTCACGAGTGCCGGGCGCAACCCGTACTGGTTCATCACCGGCACATTGAGTGCCTTCATCAGCGAGCGCGTATATTGTCCGAAGCGCTGCTGCCGTGGGACCAGTGGGTCCCTGTGGTGCCTGTATTCCAGTTGTCGTTGCTGCATATCGGCTGTAAACCCCACATCGTGATGTGGCGCCAACAACAGACAGGTGCCTTCGCGTTTAAGCCATTCGCGGATGGCTTCGATCTCTCCTGGCGCCGCCTCTTGTTCGGAAACCAGATGATCTAGGCCGAACACCATCAACGTGTCCGTATCCGACAAGACTCGTTCGTCTATCGGAAGCTTGTACCCCGCCTGATCGATTCGCTGAAATACCGCAACCGGATGGCCAGTGGCTTCGCCGACAACCTTCTGAAACGCGAGTGTGGAGCGGTGGAATAGCTCCAGCGTGCCCGCAATTCCTTGCAGGAAATGCATCTCGTCCCATTCTGTTCCCTCATAAGCTGGCCACGCGACTCGGCGAACTTCGGTCATGGTCGAGAAGCGATTGTCCAAATGCGTCACATCCCGATTGGATTCCCACGGGTAACTCCAGGTCCAATAGATTGAAACTCTTCGTTTGCCAGGAACATATTTACGCGGTACGTGGTCCTGGTTGTAAGTACGCGGCGGATGAAGCGCTGTGCTCATGACGGCCTACCTTTCTTGACTCAACGGCCACCGCTCAAGGACACCAGATATCGGAGCGCTTTTATACCTGGCAAGAAGAAGTAGGCCCCGCCTCGTACCGTCGTGAAGGCCGGCAGTCCTTTGATCACTTTCCGAATCGGCCGCTTAGGGATCTTGTATTCCAGCGTGCCGTCTTGATCACCAATGATCGGGTCGCGTTCGTTGCCAAGTTCGTGGAAGTTCTTGTCGTTGGTCCAAACGTTCTGCGCGAACTCGAACTGGCGGATCAGGCTGGCACAGCCCACGAACGCGGCAATGCCCCGTTCCTGCCCATCTTCAGGCGCACCTTCTGGCAGAGGTGGGCCGTAGGTCCCTCCCCGGCGGATCATTCGGCGTCGATTCATATTCACGGCCGTGTCGCGGGGATTCATGCGCCGGATATGTGCGCCAAGGGGCACGGCATACCCGTGCGGGTCCATCTTCCCATAGTCGAAGTCGTTGTTGCGTTGTGGGTCGGCCGCCAACTCGGGATCGTCTTTTGATGGCGCCAGCACAAGTGGCGCTCCGCTGCGCCAGCGGCCCATGAGCTTCGCGGCAACGAATTCCTGCTCCTCGGGTGTGTTCCCGTGCGCACGTAAAAAGTTGCGAAACGCCCCAACGTGCTCCTGTAGGTGCCGATACGCGAGATAGCTGCCGTTCTTCGACAGGATCTCTGGTTGCGGTAGCGGCCCGCCGTCGCCTATCTCGTCCGGATAGCCGAGGAAGAACTCACCCGGCTTCAGGGGCGCTCCAGAACCGGGGGTCGGCGTGATCCCCATGCCCTCGATCTCAGGCTGCGACATGCGGTCGCGATAGCCGAAATGGTCGTGCGCGTAATCGAGGGGCGGAGTGGCTTCGAGATCCAGCGTCGAGAGCGCTTCGACGCCCGGGAACTGGACGGCGTACTGTTGGTGCTCCCGGATGCAGCGGTCGCGCTCCGCCACGTCGCGAGCGAACAGGATCACGATCGCGTGAAGATCGGGGCTGGCGAGACCACCCACCCAGTGATCGGGGTGGTTCGCCCCGGTATCGCCGAGGATCGCCGCACGCGCCGCCATACCCTGGCGGAACTCCTCCGGAAACGTCGCGAGCGACGAGTCGCCGACACCGAGTGTTCGCAGGCCATTCCATGTAAAGGCGACGGTGACCCATCGTGCGTCGAGGGGACCCCCGGACGCGATCGCGCGGCCGCAACCGACCCGATCGATGATCCCGGACAGCCAGGCACGTCCCTGATCCGGCCGCCGAAAGCTGAGGAATCCGTATCGCGCCGCCAGGGCGCGGGGTCGCGTCAATAGAAAATGCTGGATGTCGTCGAGTTCTAGCACGTCCGGATCTCAACAAGCCTTACTGCATCTGGTCGAGCATGTTGGAGAAAGCTGTTTTAAGCGTCAAAGCCTTCTTGATTTCTTCACAACTGACATAGGGATGCTCGCTGTATTCAAGAAAGCTCGGACACTGATGTTCACGGAAAAACTTGACGATAGATGCGGGATTCGTCGCGTAGTCAGCCGGCCAACCTTCCAAAGCCTCAAAAGCTGAGTGGATTCCAGACTTTCCAAAGAGCACGGAGGCGTCCTCGCAATATTTGTCGAAGTCTGTATCGAAGATGCCTTGGTACATCATGTAGCTCTCCCCCTTGATTTTGAATACAACCCATCTCAGGTAATGCGCCTTGAGCGAGGCGAGAAAGGTGGGGTTCTCTCCAATCGCTTTCTCGATCGTTTTGGCATGGTTGTACAGGTGTCCTTCCCTCCCAGGAATGACCTTCGCGATGACGCTAAAGCCGTAGCACGCCGGAGTCTTGGGGAAGATCGGGCCGTACCGGCCTTGCTCGACCTTGTCGGCGAAATAGCCGCCCTCCGGAATTGCCATAGCCTGCGGCTTCGTCCACTCTCGCTCTTTGGACGTTGAGGGTGTTGCGGTTACTGCTGTGGCCATAAAGTCTCCTTTTTGCAGGAAATAAAATTCGAAGTTAGGTTCACGACCATTCTTCTCTCGACGATGGCCTTCAAAGTCCTTCCTGAACGTGCCTAACGTTTCAAGTGTTAGTTGACGCGGATCGATACTCGAACTGTCACTTGTTACAGATCGTCAAGCACGCCCTAACTTCCTATATTTACAGTTGCCTTTAACCACCTCAGGGGCTAGTTTGCGGCCAATTTGAAGAAGACGGTCGTGGTCCGCGCCTCACCCAGCTAGGCGGATCTGGTGCGTAGGTTGAGAATACTTCTGGCAGATGACCACCCGATGGTTTGCGAGCTGGTGGCGCGTCTCCTAGAGCCCACCTGCGAAATTGTTGCGAGAGTAAGAGACGGGCGCGCGCTAATTCAAGCTGCCATCAGAATGAATCCTGATGTCATTGTCACGGACATCTCTATGCCCGTTCTCAACGGAATTAAAGCTGCGAATATACTGAAGGAATCTGGCTCATCCTCGCGGATCATTTTTCTGACCGTTCACGAAGACATGGATTTCGTCAAAGCTTGCCTTGCCGCGGGAGCTCTTGCATATGTCTCGAAGCCTCGGATGGCGGTTGATCTCTTGCTCGCAATTCAGGAAGTGTTAGAAGGACGCAGCTTTGTTTCTCCAATGACTTCCAAAGCAGCGACCTAACAGAGCACTCGACTAACGCCGAGCAGACTGCCTTGAATTGTCGAATGTGCTGGCGAACCTGGCTGGACACTACCTACTACCGAGACTTCCTGGCGGATCTTGTCCACGTGTAATCATATTTCACGCTGAAGCCGGTAACAGCCGGACCATTGCTGTGCACAAGCGCCTTGGCAAACTCGAAGGTTAGCGTGTTTCGTGGATTCAGTGAGATGCTCATCTCCGTACCTAAGACGAAATTCTGTTGTGTATTGTCCTGAGGGACTCCATCAACAGTGGTAGTGCCACGAAACGAGTAACGCGTATCGAACGACGCCCAAATATTGTCGGTAAACGAGTAGCTGAGATGTCCTTCGATTCCTGGTAACGCATCTTGCCGCAAGATCTCCTTGCCGTGATACGAAGTGTTGTCTGTATAGAAAGAGACGTTCGCGTATGCATCGAACTCCCACTGCTGTTCGCGTCCAAACGGGTGCGACCACGCGAGTTCCGGCTTGAACGACCAACGATCGGAGCCGAGGTTGAGAATCTTGTTCGGTTGGTAGGAGCCCGTAGGTGCGGTTATGATCAGGCCCAAACCCAAAGTAGTAGTAGGCTGGTAGTGTTCAAATTGGTCGACTGTAAGTACCTGACCTCCTTTCAGCAGCATGCCAAGTGCGTAGCTAGAGTCGCCCGCTCCAGCGGTCGAGCCCTGAATGTTCGTACCAGTGACGGACCCACTTAGGCCAGCAACTGGGACGCCTACCTCGACCCACGATAAACGGTGAAAGAGCCCGAAGTAGCGGGTGTAGTCGACAATTCCTTGATTGATATTAAATTTTGCGCCCGCGACAACGAGCGAAGTATCCAGCAACGCGTTGGCGTGCACGTATGTATAGCCCAGTTCGAGCTGATTCGTCCCTACCGGGGTGTTCTCATAAGTGCGCGGATCGCTGAACTGACCGCATGCTAGGTCAGGGGTGTGCAGAACGGCTAGAACCAGGCAGGACAAGAACAGCCGCTTATTCATGGAGGTAATTTTGGATCAGGAGAATACCATCAAAATACAACCTGTACGACGCGGATAATCAATTCCTCCAGCGAAAAGATAGTCAGTAAAAGAGGCGACAGAGGAATTGCTGTCGCCAGCGCCAATCGCGAAACGTCCTTGAGGTCGAACGGAACAACACGCATTTCGCGCACAACTTGATAACTATTGCCAAGATCGGCGAGGGATTGAATGTCTCCCGTGCCCAGCAACTCGTCAGATGGAAATGTTCCATGCACCCATTTCTGATCGAAACTTTCGACGTAGCGCTGCGCGAACAAGCCGTAATCCGCCAGTCCCTGTCGTCTCACACGCGCCATTCGGGGAGTGAACATGAACAGCGGCGCGAGAACGGCGACAACGAAGAAAATGATAAAACCGCCAATCTGGAATTTGAAGGACTGCAGACTTTCACCCTTATACAAAACACGGTCGGCTACAATTCCGGCGAGAATCGCGCCTTGTGCAAAGAGAATCGGCGCGTAGGCGTAGGAACTCTTCCCGAGGAAACTCAACCCTCCGCAGCGATCGGGATGGGTGGGCACAAGGTTCAGTTCGATGCGGTTGACCTGCCATAGAAGCCGAAACCAGATCAAAAGCCTCATATACCAGCGCAAAAGAATGAACTGAAACACCGGTAGGCTGACAAATACATACCAGTATCCGGCCGGGGTGAGGTTCCATCTACCTCCCGGCAATGCATACCAAGTCGCGACGCCCAGTTCGGACCGGCCACTCCAGGCCCACAGGCCGAAGCTATAAACAATCGCCAGGAGTGCGAGTTCGACGGAGACTGAATTGCGAATCTTGACGGCAGACTCGATCGCCTTGAGAAAGAGAGGTATATCTTTGGGCAGCACAATCCGCCAATCGACGAAGCGGCGTACTATGAGGCGCGTGCGCGAATGAACCAATATTTCCGCGCCAATGAGAATTGGAAGCGCTATAAGAAACCGAGCGTGAACTTCAATATCATGTAGGAACGAAATTCGAATGGCGCTTCCCGCAAGGCTGCCGAACGTAGAAAGAATCAGTAGCGGGAGCCAAGTGAGGAGGATGGATGCAAGAATCCGTCGGTGCAGCAATTCTTGTGCGTTTCCTTCGAGATGGGCCTTGCGAAGAAGTTGGAAGACAGGCCCGCCTAAAACCAAAGAGAAATCTTCCGCCCCACCGCCTTGGTAACCCTCTCTTAGACTTTTCTCCGGCCCAGACGCGGATTCCATCTCGCAACCTCTCTTCCTTCAAATGCGTAAGGTCATCCATCTGAAGTGCCCGCTGAATGGATCATTTCTAAGTCAAATAGTGATTGGTCCTATCAACCGAAGCAAGACCGCTTTGCTGTGTAAGTTAATAGAGTCTTAGGCGTGTAGCATGGTGGGCGCAGGCAATTTTCAAGAGTTCCAAAACAGTCCGGCGGAATCTGGTGGACAACATGGACCGCTAAGTCTCAGTTGTCGCCGTAGAAGCGAGTCTTCGCTGCGGGCTTCGGACCAGGCTGCATGTAAGGCGCCGCTTTCTCCGGAGTTAGCCAGCGGGTCCAGAAGGTGTCCGAGAGCTGATCCAGATATTTCTTCCCTTGCGGGTCCTGGCTCAAGATACGGATCAGCACCTGCAGCGTATCGCTGCTGCGGCGCAACGCCTCCAGGCCGAGCCGGTAGCCTTCGATGAACGTTTCGCTGCGGTAGCGTACTCCGGTTTCGCCATCATGCAGCATGCCCGGGGCTGTCGCGGCGCCGCTCGCCTGCTGCCAGTTCTGAAAACCAAGCTGGAAGTCATAGGGCGGCGGCAGGTAAAACGGCCGGTAGACCCCTTTCAGAAGTTTTTCCATCGCTCGCTTCGCCGCTTCCTCAATTCGCCTGGTGGCCTCGGTGGATGGCTGAGGCTCTGCTAATGCGCGGCTCTTGGCCGTTTTCACCATTGCGTACTCGAGCTCGGGAAAATCCGGCTTCAACTGTTCGCCAAGGACGTTGTCGCCCGAGACCATAATCACCGGAATGCCCCAGCGCGCAGCAGACAGCGCTACGATATGCGTCTCGGTGAAGTCCACGCCATTGATGCGATAGCTGATCCGGTCCGTCACCGTATGCGCCTCGTAGCCATCGGTGTTTGCGCGAGCGTGCATTCCGATGCATACGATGGCGTCCACGGAGCCATCGATGCCCGTATCGTAAGGATCGAAATCCCGGTCGCGAAAATCAAAGTGGGCGTGCGGGTCCATTTTGTCTACAAGCAAGTCTGGCTCTTTCTGGTTGCCGGAGCCATGGCCGTCTTGAATCCAAATCGAGCCTGCGCCACCAGCGGCCAAGCCGCGGATGGCCGCATTCACGTCGGAAGTCAGGAACTCGCGCCCGCGAGCATAATCCTCGGGCCGCTCGACCCAGGTCATTTCGTAGTGGCTCACGCCAGAAACGCCTTCCATGTCGTAAATCACCACGATTTTGGGATGGTTCGTTGTTGCTTGCGAGATGAGATCACCGCTGAAAGAAAGAAAAGCGAAGAAAAGGATGCGGAACACACGCATGGCTAACCTCTCGAGGAATACGCCGCGCGAAGCTATCGATTTGAAGTTGCCGTGTCAAGAGCGGGTGTACGGTCCGAACCATCCGGTCGACGATGGCGCTGCCGCAACCTCAATAACGTGCTCCTAAGTCAGTATCCAGTCACAAATAAATGAATGAAACGGAATCCCAATGCCTGACCTCCGTCGCTATTTTGGATTATGCCGGCAGGGCAATTGGCGAGGTTCCGAAAACCCTTTGGGAAGTGGGCCCGTAAGTCGTTCATTCTTCGCGTGGGTCCAGTGGAGCGCTGGCTGTTACAAAAACAGTGTTTTCGTTATTTACCATCGGAAGGGTTTGCGCCAGTTGAATTGTCCCGGATAACCACTGCTCCGCAGGTTCGACTCTCCGCCGTCCACCACGATGCACAAGACGGGGAAACGGTGTTTCCTGCCTCTGAGGCGGGATTAGGGTTGCGTGCTTTTTTCCCGAGGGGTATGCTTTCGCCTTTCCACAGGGGCCCCCATCCATAAAATAACGGAGGCGAAATGTCTACCGCTCCAAAACCACAACCGGTCTCGGCTGATCCCGTTCAGGTTGACTCTAAACATTACACAGTGGAGGCAGAAAACGATCGTGTGCGTGTGCTTCGCGTCAAGTACGGTCCGCATGAAAAATCAGTCATGCACGGCCACCCAGGAGTTGTCGCAGTATTTCTCACCGCCAACAAAGGAAGATTCACCTACCCCGACGGTCGAACAGAAGAACGTAGTTGGACGGCGGGCCAAACCATGACAATGCCTGCTGAAGAACATCTGCCCGAGAACTTGAGTGACAACCCCTTAGAACTGGTCCTCATTGAGCTCAAGTAATCGAAATCCACCACAAAGTCGGAGGGGAGGAGGCTCAGAGCGAATCTCCTCCTTTTTTTTTGGGTTCGATGTGGATCGGGCGAGGGGACAGCTGGGTGGAACCTAAATTTAAAGAAAGCTCCGTCGAGTAAACATCCCTGAAGCAAAGTGAGCTGAGTTTAACTTTGTTCGACTGCGCAGAGTTCTTTTAATTGTTGCCCGAGTTCTTCCCAATACTTATTGCTTGACGAGCGTCCCGGCGCCGTCGGCTGCGATCTCAGCACGAGAATGGTGCCGCTAGATGCGAGGATGTCATCGTGCGGAAAGGCGCATCCTGCAATTTTCTCCCAACTCTCGCGTGCGCCCCTAGGCGCCGGCGGCTTTGCCTAGGAATTGGCGGGCGTAGTCTGCAGCGAACTGAGAGAAACGCGTGGACTGATGTTGCGTGATGTCGCGAACGGCGGAAGTGACGATGGCTGCTTCTCCGCGGCGGTAACGGTCGTAGTCTTCTAGTACGCCGGCGGCTTGCCATTGGGGCATACGCAAGTCGAGCAGAGTCTGGAGCATAAACTCAGGCGGCACGTCAACGTAGCTAACGGTCCTGCCAAAGGCTTCTGAAAGCTCGCTCGCCATTTCGGCATGAGTAAGAGCTTCGGGACCAGTGAGCTCGTAAGTTTTGTTTTCGTGCTCGGAGTTAGTCAAAGCAGCCGCGGCGGCCGACGCGACGTCGCGGACATCAATGACACTGACACGGGCGCTTCCCGCAGGGGCATAGAACGTTCCCTGCGATGCGATGCTGGAACGGAAATCGAGCAGGGCCTGCATGAAGAGGTTCGGGCGGAGGAAAGTGTACGGGATGCGCGATTTGAGAATGTGATGTTCCACGCCAGCGTGATAGCGTTGGAAACGTCCGGCGGCGGCGGCGTTTGCACCGAACTGAGAAAGCTTCACAACGTGTTTGACGCGGGCGCGCTTGGCTGCGTCAACAAAGTTGCGTTGGCGTTGCTCGACGTCAGCACGCGTGGGCATCAACAGGAAGAGTTGATCGACGCCGTCTAGGGCACGAGCAAAAGTATCGGGCCGAGCGAAATCGCCCTCGACCAGTTCAATTCCCGGAAGCGAAATGGCCCTAGCACGAGCGCGGTCACGAACAAACGCACGAACGGGCAGGCCTCTGTCAAAAAGCTTTCTCGTCAGTTCGAGGCCGACGTTGCCGGTGGCGCCTGTGATTAAAATCATGGCCCCTCCTCGACGGAATAGGCGCGGCAGAGGACGGTTGCGGGCGGAAGAAATTGGAACTTAACACAAAGTGTGGTGGTAAGGGACGCGGATAATTCTCTATTAAGCTAGTGCTTCGGGTAGCGGAGAAACACGGGTTTAGTGCCCGGGATAGGAATCGAACCGCACGCTGGCCGGCATTTCTTGCGGGCTGCCTCGGCGAAGAAGGAATCTAGCATGCCTTTTTCCTTTTTATACCTTGCTTGAGCCAGTTCCGGCGTCATGGCGTTTGGCGACTTAGATTTCTGAGTCGTAAGTTCGCGCATTTGACGCGTGGAATCGTCTACTTGCTTTCCCGGTAAAGGGAAACACGACGATCATGAAAAATCCAAAAGCTGGGTCATTCCAGATCCATCGCCACCCTTTGGAATGCATGCGAACCAGGATACTTAAAGGCAAAATGAGTGAATAGGCAAAGGTGATTGAAGTGCCGGAAGAAATCGCGAGCATCGAAGCATTGCTAGATTGCTTCAGGTGCGCGGTCGTCGCTCGCCGTCGGTGCGACGT
>Ga0126370_10001380_pt1 | contig 11050 bp, 9 predicted proteins | sample PanSoiMetaPlot_3_FD_92586 | JGI IMG/M metagenome (GOLD analysis project Ga0126370, IMG submission 92586) | Tropical forest soil microbial communities from Panama - MetaG Plot_3 | ecosystem: Environmental > Terrestrial > Soil > Tropical forest > Bulk soil | place: Panama | collected 2016-02-17 | reverse complement strand
TGAGCTTGACCCAGACTCATTGCGGGGATCATCAGCACGCCGAGGAAAACCTGAACCGCGCTTTGCCGATTGCTCGTCGCGCTTTCGGAGAAAACCACCCTAAGGTTGCAGACATTCTCAACAATCTCGGCGCCGTCTATACGAAACAAGACCGCTTTGCCGAAGCGCTCGAACTTCATCGCCACGCTCTCCGCATCCGTGAAGCAACTCGCGGCCCCGAACATCCGGAAGTGGCCGCCAGCCTGGGAAACATCGCCGCCGTGGAAATGCGCCTCGGCAAATATCAAGACGCTGCTCATTCGATCGAGCGCGCCATGGCTCTGGCGGAAAAGACGCAGGGACCAGGCCATCCCGACCAGGCCCAGAGGTTCACAAACCTCGGCGTGACCTATCAGAATCTGGGCCGATACAACAAAGGCGCTCGATTTCTCGAGCGCGCTCTGCGTATACGCGAAGCCAAGTTGAAACCCGGCCACAGTGACTTTGGTATGGTTTGGATAAACCTCGCCTTTATCCGCACCGAGCAGGGGCGTTTCACCGAAGCGGCGGAACTGATTGAGAAAGCCTTGCAGGTGTTCCGCGCTGCTTTAGGCGAAGAACACGAATACACCGCCGTGGGCCTTTCGAACTTCGGCAAGCTTCGCTTCCGGGAAGGCAACTTCTTAGAAGCAGAGAACTATCTCTCGCAATCGCTGGCCATCCACCAAACTTGTAGTGCCGGCACAAGTCTGAACGCCGTTTTCGCCGCCAACAATTTCGCGGACGTGCGCATCGAACAGGGGAAGTACGAAGAAGCGGAAACGCTGTTGCAGCGCGTCATGGAAGTGCGGCAAGCGAAATTGCCGCCGGAGCATCCGTACCAGGCCAACTCGCTCGACAGCCTCGGCCGCCTTCGCGCACGCCAAGGTCGAGCGACAGAAGCAGAGACGTGCTACCAAAAGGCGCTCGCTATTCGCGATGCCGCGTTGCCGGGGGATCACCCTCATCGCGCCAAACTTCTGGAGGATCTCGCCGAACTGCTGGAAACTCAAGGACGAAGCGAGGAAACCGGCGAATTGCGAGGCCGCGCGCGCGCGGCTCGTGAGCAGCATGCTGCGGCAGAAGAAGCCGATCAGCGTCAACCTTTGTAATCGGCCGCGTGCCGAGGTCAGGCCTGAATGAGAGAAGTTCGCGTTTACGATCGTAACTTTCCCACGCGCGAGCAGATGCTCGCCGCAGGCCCTGAAGCGGTTTTTCCCAAGGAAGTGTGGCTCGAGCAGGTGCAACCCGGTGAATTTGCCGTTCGCTACAAAGACTTTAAGACCGGCCTACCCAGAAACCCCGCAGGAGAATACGCGAGGTCGCCGGAAATCTGCCGCATCTTTGGCCGCCTCGACGAGGCTCGCGCGGATTCGCGAAAGGTGGTGAGCGACTATTGGATGGTCCGCTGCTTCATCTACGACCACACCGGCGCGAAAGTGGAAACCATCTCAAATGCGAGAAAGCTGAACAAATACGCCGCCGCAGCTTATGGGCAAATACTTCTCGGAGTTGCGTTTTGTGCGCTTGTCGGGATGGCTTCGATTTGGCTCCTGTACAAAATTTGGCTGCTTTTCGCTCCACAGTCTTCTTCCGCTCACCAACCCTTCGCTTCCGGCTGGCTCTATTGGGCCAGTTATGCTGCCGTCGGCTTTCTGCTAGTGGCATTACTCGTGTCTCTGCGCTTCCGATGGGCTATCAATCGAGCCGTGTCCCGCACGCACGCAAAGCTACGCTCCGCCATTTCTCCTGCGGACAAAAAACGCTTTCAGCAGTTAAACACACTCTCCCGCTCCCGCGACCCCGCTGATTGTGAGCGCTTCTCGAAATTGGCCGCCGAGTATCAGGAAAAAATCCGCGAAGCCCTGAAAAAATGAATTGCGCCAACTGGTGCGTCCTTCCAACTTTGTGCGAAACCTGGTGGAAGGTAACGTATTCGCGCTCATAGAGGTTTGCTCGTCGCCCTCGTCCCTGCTCAACGAACTATAATCGCTGAACGGGGAATCTCCATGACTCTCGGTACCGGCATATTCGCTTCCGTTTTCTCTTCTACCATTCTCGTGCTCGCGGTCTACCACAAACAATTTCGCAAAGTGTTCTTCTGGGTCGCGGGAATCTCCGCTGTGGCCACGGGAATCTTTTTTTTGAGTCTCCACCTCTACCGCAAACATGAGGTCACACGGCACGCTGAGGCTGAACGCAAAATCCAAGCCTGTATCGCTCGCTTTCCCATTCCCTACGTGTTGGATGGCCAGCGCATGTCCGCATTCGCCATCGCTTCCGCGTGCGCGCGAAATCCTGATTTTAGCCCCACGCCGAGCTCCAACTATCTGGCCAACGTCGTGGAAATCCGCGGCGGCGGCACATTGCAAATTACGCCGACGCAAAAATTTTCTCCCGATGGAGAGCCGGACTCGATTCCCATCATCTATCTTGGCCGTCGGCAAACCTTTTTGCTTACGTGTGGCAACTACGGCGAGCCACAAACCGGAATCTCCATCAACCAAGGCTTGGTTTCTTGCCCCGGGGCCTCGGTCTCTACGGCCCAGGAGTGTCCCCAATGGGACGAGAAAGCCGACAAATGGGCCAAGTACATCGGTCTCTCTCTCGGCGACTGCACCAACAACGGCTGCGTCGTTTACCACGGAAAGAAAATTATGGGCGGCATCTCCCACAACGAAATCACCAACGCCCAATGGCACGCGTGCGGTTCTAGCCAGTCGCCCGGAAACAATATGAGCCCAGGCGCCCAAGCCTCCAGGTAGCCTGTTCGCTGGTAAACGGGTCAGTTTGGATTTTTTGTTTCGTGACAGAAATAAGTCAAAATCCACTGACCTGTACTCATCCGTTCGAAAGCATTGCTATTGCTGGCGTTCCTGTTCTATCCTGCAAGCCCGTCGTGAAAATGACACCGACATTTCTTTGCCTAGTTGCGCTCGCCTTTGTGGGTATCTTGTCCTCTGCCGTGCCGCCGCAGCAGAACGATTCGTCGAAGCCCATCGTCGTGCAGCCCGGCGCGCCCGGTAAGCCCAGCAAAACGCTTCCTCCATCCACGAAAGCTGCTCTTCCACCGCTCGGGCAGGCCGACGTCGCCTTCATGCAAGGCATGATCATGCACCACGCTCAAGCCGTCGAAATGACCGCGCTCATTGACTCGCGCTCGGAGAACAAGGATTTGCATTTGCTTGGCGCGCGTATCAGCCACTCTCAGTCCGACGAAATCAAATTCATGCAGCGCTGGCTCACCGTCCGCGGCCAGCCCGGATCCATGCCGCCGGAAGAAATGTCCGGCATGGACCACGCGAACATGTCCCACGAATCCATGCACCTCATGCCCGGCATGCTTACTCCCGAACAGATGGAAGCGCTGCGCGAAGCCAAAGGCCCCGACTTCGACCGCCTTTTCCTCACCGGAATGATTCAGCATCACGATGGCGCGCTCACCATGGTCAAAGAACTGTTCGACACCGCGGGCGCAGGCCAGGACGCCGAACTCTTCAATTTCGCAACCGATGTGGACACGGGGCAACGGGCCGAAATCAAAATCATGCAAGAAATGCTGGAGAGAAATGCGCCAGCGCAAAGGAAAGAGGAAAAGAGATGAACCGAGTGGCCAAAGTCATTTTTTGTACGCTGATAGCCTCACTATTCTTGTGTTTGGGTGCGACCCGCCTGCATGCCCAAGCGCAATCACAAACGCAAACACCCGCCGCATCTCCGGCGCAGCAAGCCCCCGACAAAGACAAAGCCGACAAAGACAAAGCCAAAGAGGCGGACAAAGCCAAGGAAGACGACGATGATGGCGGCGGCAATCCCTTCGCTCCCGAGCCCGCTCCCGCTTTGCCCCCCGGCATGACCGGCTCCGATCCAAACGATCCACGCGCCAATCTCAAGCCCGGGTTGTATGACTCCGGCGAAGCGGCGATGGGCCTCAAGCACCTCCTCCTCGTCAAGAAGCCCGACGCTTTTCAATTGGGCTCTTCCGATCCCGATGATCCCAAGGTCAAGAAGGTGATTAGCCAGATGGGCATCGGCCCCATGATCGATAAGCTCCCCAAGGAAATGCATCTGGCCGTCGCCGGACTGGCTTTCGCGAATTCCGATCTTGCGTTCCAGGGCAATCACCTGTTTCAGGGAAATTTCTATGGCATGAGCATCTATGACATCTCCAATCCCGCCAGTGCCAAGGTGCTGACGACCATGGTGTGCCCCGGCGGCCAGGGCGACGTCTCCGTCTACAAAAACCTGATGTTCATGTCCGTCGAAGTGCCGAACGGCCGCATCGATTGCGGCGTGCAAGGTTTTCCGGCGGAGCCGCCTCCTCCCGCCGCCGACGGAAAAGACAAGCCGAAAGAGAACCAGGATCGCCGCCCTGCCGCGCAGAAAGACCGCTTCCGCGGCGTGCGCATCTTCGACATTTCCGACATTCGCAACCCCAAGCAAGTCGCCGCCGTGCAAACCTGCCGCGGCTCGCACACTCACACCCTGGTCCTCGATCCCAACGACAAAGCAAATGTCTACATCTACGTCTCCGGCACCTCGTTTGTCCGCCAGCCCGAAGAACTTCCGGGCTGCTCCGGCGAAGCCCCGGACAAGGACCCGAACACCGCGCTCTTCCGCATTGACGTCATCAAAGTTCCGGTCGCCGCGCCGCAGGACGCCAAAGTCGTCAACAGCCCGCGCGTTTTCATGGATGCGCGCACTGGCGCGATGAACGGCCTGAACAATGGCGGCACGCACGGCAAAAAAGGCGCGGAGAAGCCCCAGGACACCAACCAGTGCCACGACATCACCGTCTACTCCGCGATCGGCTTGGCGGCCGGCGCGTGCTCCGGAAACGGCATCATCCTCGACGTGAAAGACCCCGTGCATCCCAAGCGTCTCGACGCCGTCAACGATCCCAACTATTCCTACTGGCACTCCGCTTCGTTCTCGAACAGCGGCGACAAAGTTGTCTTCACCGACGAATGGGGCGGCGGCCTCGGCGCGCGCTGCCGCGCCAACGACCCCAACAAGTGGGGCGCGGACGCCATCTTCCGCCTGAAAGACGACAAGCTGACGTTCGCGAACTACTACAAAATGCCCGCCGCGCAGCCCGACACTTCCAACTGCGTCGCGCATAACGGCTCGCTCATTCCCGTTCCCGGCCGCGACATCGAAGTGCAGGGCTGGTATCAGGGCGGCGTTTCCGTCATGGACTTCACCGATCCCGCGAAGCCGATCGAGATCGCCTATTACGACCGCGGTACCATCGATCCCAAGATGCTCCTCCTCGGCGGCGAATGGTCGGCCTACTGGTACAACGGCTACATTTACGGCTCGGAAATTGCCCGCGGCCTCGACGTCCTTGAACTGACGCCCACCAAAAATCTGACGCAAAACGAAATTGACGCCGCCAAAACCGTTCATGTCAGCGAGCTCAACGTCCAGAACCAGCAAAAGCTCGAGTGGCCCGCCAAGTTGGTTGTCGCCAAGGCCTACGTGGATCAGTTGGAGCGCTCCCAGGCTTTGCCGGCAGACCGCATCGCGTCTTTGCGCGAGGCCATCCAAGGCGCCGAAAGCTCGCACCTGAACAAGGGCAAAGTTACCAAATTAAAGACCCTAGCGCCGTCCCTGGAGAAAGACGCTGCCGCAGCGCAATCCGCGTCCGATGCGTCGCGCCTCCACGCCCTCGCCGCCGTATTCGAGCATCCGTCAATGTAACGACCATGCAGGTTCGCTACGAGATCACACCGAGCGACCACCTGGAAATGTTGAAAGTGAAAGTCGGTGTGTCTGCCAAACTTCCCAACGTCTTGTTTGAGATTGCGGGAGTCTGCTCTGGAATTTTCGCCTCCTATTTCTTTGGCGGGGGATGGATCGTAGTGACCGTGCTATTCGCGGCTTTGCTGGTCACTCAACTGTTCTTGCCTCAAATCGTTCATGGGCGAATCTACCATCGGAATCCAAGTCTCTTTGAAATGCGCACAGTTACCTTCACCGATGAAGGCTACAGGTCCGAAAGGGCGAACAGTACCATCGAAGGAAAATGGAGCAGTTTCGTGAAGTTCAAGGAAACCAAGAACCTCTTTCTGACCTATCAGAGTAAGGATGTAGTCGGGATTGTGCCCAAAAGAGCCTTCCCAAGTCCCGAGGCGGTCGCACAATTCCGAAACCTCCTTGCTTCCAACATTCCCTCTTCATCGCGTGGAATGTAGTGGCCGGTCTTTAGACCGGTCAGCCCGAACGAAGTCCGGGACTGGGATTTAGTCCTCGCCAACCCCCACGCCACCTGTCATTTCGGTGGAGAAATCTCTCTTCAGCTTCGGAATCTAGGCTTCGCTGGAAGCCTCTCTCCTGCGCCCTGTACCAACACGTGCCTACCAATTCGTAATAGACCCGTCGTGACGAAAATAGGTTCAATGAGTCTTTTTCCCTAAGTTCCTCGTAGATACGTAGAGAGGGAATTGCGATGAAATCCTCTTTGGTGTTCCTGGTTGTTGCCCTCCTGCTGGTGAATATGCTGGTTGGCTGCGCTCCCGGACCGAACCAGTTCAAAGGAACGGTGAACGAACATAACGTGCTGGCGGGCTTCTGGCTCGGCATCTGGCATGGCTTCATTGCACCGTTCGTCTTTGTAGTTTCTCTATTCAAAAGCAACCTCAGTATCTACGAGGCTCACAACAACGGCGCATGGTACAACCTCGGCTACCTGTTTGGCCTGGCCTGCTTCTTCGGCGGCAGCGGCAACAAGGCCGCCCGCCGGAAGCAAGCCCCTGCAAGCACCTGACGAACGCGTTCGCCGCAAAGTGAATTTCCGCTCGCCTCTGCGCCCGCACACCTCTAACCTAAACTTGTCTTTTTTCTTTAAACTCTTGAACCTTGAACTTTTCAACCTCTGATTCCCGTTCTACCAATTCGTAATTGACCCGTCGGGCCGAAAATAGGTTTGCGCCCGATTGCTGTCGTATTTCGTGACTTCCATAATTTGCGTCAGCTTGCTCATGTCCAGCTCGACGCCGAGTCCCGGCCGGTCATTGGGATAGAGCTTCCCATTCTTGAAATCCAGGCAGACGGGCACATGCGGCAGCTCGCGGCCTTCAAAGTTGTATTCCATCAGCAGCGGCCCCGAAAAAGTTCCCAGCGAATGCACCAGCGCGGCGGTGGCGATTGGCCCGGTGAAGTGCGGCACAATGCCCACGAAGTGCGTCTCGCAAATCGCCGCAATCTTCATCATTTCGGTGATGCCGCCCACGTTCGGCAGCGTCGCGCGGACGTAATCAATATCGTGATTCTCGACGAGCGAATTGAAATCCCAGCGATTCCCCCATTCCTCGCCCGCCGCGATGGGAACTTTCACCAGCTTTCGCAATCGCGGCAAGTCTTCGCCAAACGCCTCCGCGCGCACGGGATCCTCCACAAAGTAAGGCGCCAGCGGCTCGATCAGCTCGCATCCGCGAATCGCGTCCGACAAATCGAACCTCTGATGAAAATCAACGCACCAATCGCCGTCTTTCCCCACGCCTTCGCGCGCCTGCACGCACTCTTCGTAAAGCTGATTCAGCTTCTGGTGCGTATTGAACGTGGCGTTCGCCGGCGTGTCCGCCGCGCCCATGCGAAACGCGCGGTAACCCGCCGCAATCGTCGCCGCCGCGCGCTCCTTCACGCTCATTCCCGGCTTGATCCCCGGGATGATCCCCGCGGTGTTGTAGCATTCGCAGTAATTCCGCACCATCCCGCCCAGGATTTCGTGCACCGGCAGCTTCAGCGCTTTGCCTTTGATGTCCCACAGCGCCAGGTCCAGCGCCCCCAGCGCATCTTCCTTTTCGCGACCAGGAGGGTAGAAGAACGCCCGCGACATGTCCTGCCACAACCGCTCGATGTGCTGCGGGTCCTGCCCGATCAGCCGCCCGGCGCACTGCTTCAGCGCATCGGGAAAGCCGCCTTCGCCAACGCCGGTGATCCCCGCGTCCGTCTCGATGGTCACTACCGTATCCGCCTGATTGAACAGCGGATTCGGATTCGGCGGCGCATAACCCCGCACCCGCGTAATCGTCATCTTCGGCAAAGCCGCATACAGCAGCGGTGCCCGCGCTAACGCCCACACCCCCGCCGCCATCGCCTTGAAAAACAATCGCCGGTTCATCGCATCCCCCTAGCCGGAATCTTCCGCAGCGGTTTACCACTCCTCCGAACCCTGCGCAAATCCGTCCCCCTTCACCAGTCATCCCTGGGGTCCGCAGCCTTGCCTAATAATGCCCGTCTCGCCCAAAAACCCTTCGTTTACCGAAAAAATCAGACGGCAGCAGGCTACTTAGGTTCGCCTCATCTTCGACAGCTTAGTACAATCGGGTGGACGGAGGCTTGTGCGGATGGAAGAGAGGAAGGTCACCAGTTGGGAGGAGTTCGTCGAAGGGTTAGAGGAAATTCGGAAAGAGCGTGCTAGCTCTGCCAACTATAGGCAAGATTCTCCCCTACTGTTCCGCGGGCAGGGCAACTCGTGTTGGCAGCTTAGTGCCACGCTAGAACGGAAGCGCGAACGGATGGTCTACAAGGACTACTACCGAATTATCGACAAGATCAAACCACAGATTGAGACTCTAGTAGGTCGTGACTGGCCAATTCCTTCATACCCAGAAGTTGATCGATTGGTTAAGAAATATGAGGAATTCAACAACATCCTGTGGGCGGGAGATCGCCCGGCCTATGCATACATGGCATACCCGCGACATCACGGGTTTCCGTCCCCCCTGCTCGACTGGAGCCGATCTCCATACGCGGCAGCGTATTTTGCGTTTGCGAACGCCTGCAAGGACACCAATGGGAGAGTATCCATATTCGTTCTCTGCGAACGGAACTTTAAGGTCTCAGGAAATCAGATGGAGGTAGTCTATTTCTTCGGCCCATACGTCAGGACGGATAAGCGGGACGTTTTGCAGCAGAGTCAATACACTGTCTGCCTGAGCTTCCACGATCAGTGGCGTTTTGAAAGTTATGATCCGGTGTTTAACCAAGAGCATCGTCAGCAGGCGTTCTGCTGGAAGTTCACGATCCCCGTTACCGAGCGACTGAGAGTTCTTGCTCTGCTCGATGAGCACAATCTGAATGCATTTTCCTTATTCGGTTCCGAAGAGAGCTTGATGGAGACGCTGGCAATACGAGAGCTTGTCTAGAACCAGAGCTTCGGACAGGTGACCCACAGACCGCGCCCAGGACAAATTCGGCTGCCGCATGGGCCGGTGGCGTCAACCCCGACCTTGTCGGGGCGTGTGCGGGTTTTTACTTTCGTTGCTCTTCCTACCGCGCGCAACCCTAGCGCGCTCTTTTTGGCTAGTGGGCGGCAGGCCCGCCAGGCTTTCCCTAAGCGTTAGCCTTCGCAATCAATCGCTTCAAATGTTCCTTGTACGCTCCCAGTCTCCAATCATCGATCTTAGTCGCAACTTCAACAGCCTTCTGAGCATTTTTCGTCGCCAGGTCTAGTTTACCGTCAGTTTCGTAACCATCAGCCAAACTGTCATATACATTGGCGGACGCGGGGTAGAGTTCGACGTTGCGCTTGAAGACGACAATGGCTTCTGCAACCTTCTTATCCGCGAGCAGTTGGTAGCCGAGCTTGTTTATGGCACCCTCCGCGCTAATTTCATAACCGTATCGGGCGGAGAGTTCGCGATAGTGCGCTTCCACTCCCTGAAGTCCGCCTAGGATCTTGCCATCCTGATCGGTCGGCACATGCCAATCAAAAAAAATCTCTCGAAGACCGTCATTGTAACCACGCAGCACGCTTGTGCCATGGTCGTCGTCGGGGTAGACCGCCGACTTCCAGTGAAAATCCTTCGGCGTTTTATTCGTCAGAGTTCTCTGCAAGGCGTTAAATGGTTCACGCATTTCCGCGCCTTCATTGCCCAAATCGAAGAAAAACCTTTTGTTAAGTTCAGCATGAGCGGCAAAGAAGTCCAGCGCTTGGTGCAGGGTGCCGTCCCACCACAAGCTGGGACTGGCCGCGATGTAGGCCTGAAACAGTTCGGGTCGAGTAATGAGAATGTGCATCGCCAGCAGCCCGCCGAAAGAATGTCCAACGAAAATCTTAAAGGGCGCAACGCGGTAGCGCCGTCCAATCTCCAGCATGAGTTCGTTCTGGATGAAATCGACGAAGTGATCGGCTCCGCCGCTGGTGGGATCGGCGTGCACTGTGCCATCGGGATTCTTCTCATCCGCCCGAGTGGGCGTCATGTCTCGCGTGCGGTCGGTGTTCGCAATGCCGACGATGACCACCGGCGGCATGCGGTCGTTCAGTGCAAGAATATCCATGGTGTCAGCCACCAGACTGATGTAGGTGGGACCATCCACCAGGTAAAGCACAGGAAATGGCCCTGGAGTCTTCTCGTAATTCTGCGGAGTGCGAATCCAAACAACGCGGTCTTCGTTCAAGGTGTTGGAATGCAATGTCAGCTTTTCCGGTGCCCGTGGCGCAATAACCTGCGCGGCAAGGGGAATCGAGAACAAACAAAAGGCAACAAGCGAACCAGCCACAGGACAAAAATTGCGCATCATGGAACATCCCCCGAATTATGACGATTCAGCCTAGCCCCGGTTAGCAAAACAAGTACTCAGTATGGGTGGACGCCGCGACCTGCGGCTATTTTAGGCCTGTTTTGTTAATTGGTGAAAAATGCGCGTCATCCCGAGCCCAGTCCCGCGTTTTTGCCCGCGGCAAGCGGGCTAAAGGTAGTCGCGGGAATGGGGGTGAGGGATCTGCTTTTCGCTTTCTGCTTTTCAATTCCAACTTAAGGAGGACTCCCATGTCCACGATCCAACCCAAACACCGCGCTTCACTATGTACTTTCTCTTTCTCTGACGGCCGCCGCTGCCGCACTCCGCGCCAGTCTGGCCATCCGTCGTTCTGTTGCTTTCATGCTCGCAAACACGCGCAATCTCAGGCCGCAGACCAGCTCGGCCGCGATTTCCTTTTCCTCCTGCCAGGCGAGCATGTCTCCGCCTGCGACCTGGCTGCCGCCTTGAGCCGCCTTTTCGCCGCTGTCACCCGTGGCGACAT
>Ga0126370_10001379_pt1 | contig 11053 bp, 13 predicted proteins | sample PanSoiMetaPlot_3_FD_92586 | JGI IMG/M metagenome (GOLD analysis project Ga0126370, IMG submission 92586) | Tropical forest soil microbial communities from Panama - MetaG Plot_3 | ecosystem: Environmental > Terrestrial > Soil > Tropical forest > Bulk soil | place: Panama | collected 2016-02-17 | reverse complement strand
TTGGGACGGATTAAGAAAACTAATCACCGTCGCAATTCCACCTCCAGCCCGTACGACCCAGCCAACATGCGAGGGTGAAAACCCTGGCACGTCCATTGTAACGACAGCAGCGTGAGGCAGCGTACCGCTCGCACCCATCTCCACTGTCATATTCGCGATCGGAAAGTACAATGCTGACTGCACTCCAGCATCAACACTCCAAGCATCCTCCGATCCGTAAGTGAAATCAGTTCGCTCCGCGAATCGCTCAATATACCTCAAGAATATTCCTTGGACAAAGCGCCTAACAACAACATAGGTTGCATTAACCAATCCCTCACCAACGGTGCAGACTGATTCAAATCTTCCTTGTGTATCGTGATGGCCCCAGCCCTCAATCTGTTGCTCCTTAACAAATGTCAGCGACAGTAGCACCCCGTCGTCTCGAACAACCCAGACCATCTTAAACGGTTCCTCAGCGAACCCCCATTCGACCATTGAGTGATCGAAGAACAGATGGTTAGCGATCACTGAGATGTCTGTGCCAGTATAAATCTGAGCATATAGATTGTAACTCAGGTCGCGTATGATTGAGCCTCGCGCCTGCACGAACAGCACATCGTAATTGAGCACGATCGGCGGCATATCATTAGCGCCATTGTACGCTTGTGGAATTGCTGTCGCGTTAAGCGCCGTGACTGCTTGAGCCGCCCCAAAGCCTCCACCTCCTGACAACTGCCATGCGCCCGACGAGGTAAATATGATAAGACCCCCTGGCATTGGCAGCATACTCTTAATCGCGTTCACCTGGTTACTGACAAGACTCGCATGGATTGCATCATCTGCTTGCAGCGGCTGCGACACATAAAAGTTGCCATAATCACCAGTTTTACTCGCCCACAGGTCTTGTGGTTGAGCCGTCGTAGCGGCATAAATTTTCCGCTGTTGGAAATAGGTGGCAACCTCTGGTTGGAACCCTGTCGGTAATATTGAGGCAGTCGGCGGCCCCGCTGTAAACTGCGGCGAGATGTTTGAGTCGATAAATGAGTTAGCAGTAGTCGATCCAATAAAGCCAAGACCGACACCAGCAACTGGTGTTATGGCCCCAACCATAGCGTTCGACTTATACACGTTATAGCTAATGGCTCCGGTTGAGGTCCATGTCAACTGGACAGTCGTGCCAACGGGACCCGCTGGTGTTTCAGTTGATGGAAGCGATTCCCTCCCATTAGCATCAACGCCAGTAACCGCATAGATATAGTGGTTATTTCCCGTATCGATTGCAGCTGTCGTTAACCCAGTTGGTGTTGGCAACAATGGTGCAAGGGGCGAGAGGGCGATTGTCCACTGATTCGGTGAGATGATAGTCAGATCGTAGGGCGGATGGTTTGGATGAGTTAGCGTCATCACCGTTGGCGACTGCGTAAATTTCAGCAACGGCAGCTCAGTATCAGCGTACGGCGAACCTATTATGTAGACTCGATCCGCTTGCCCTGCGCCAGCGAACACTCCGAAGTTAGTACTGTCGATCGCGCCAACGCCTGGGGTACCAATAGGAAATGTATTTCCACCTCCAAGAACCTCAACATATCTCCCATTGAGTTGGGTCATTCCCTTAATACCGGAGAGAAAGATAATGTCTCCAAAGACATAATTATTTCCTGGCACTGTGATTTGACAGACAGACGTGTTGGTCGCAGCCGAAATGCCAAACTGCGTATTCTCCAAGATTAGGCCGCCATTGTTGATGAAGCGAATATAACCGTTGCCAAACTCGAGGACGAATGATGTGATGGTCGAATACTGAAATGGTATTAGACGAGCCTTGCCAGTGCCATAGCGAACTGGCGTAATAAACTCCGTTCCGGGGCGCGTGCTCGCACCTGATCGATAGTCCACAAAGAAATTGCGCATGAGCGCTGCGCCAGTATGATACTTGGCAATATCAGTTCGAGCGAACATGCTCGGGGCAAGTTCACCTGCAGAAAATGACGGCTGTATAACATTATCAGACATCTCAATACATCGTCAGTAAGGGACCCCAATCGAACAGAATGTTCGGTGAGTACTCCCACACCGGGTACGAAATACCTCGTATTCGCATCCAGTCTGGACTGACATCATTAACCGTCAGCCCTTCATTACCATCACCCTGGCGCGCAAGCGTAATAATCTGATTCGCGTCGCTAATTTTGGAGTTGGCGAGAGCCTTATCACCAGTCAACGCAATCACCAGCTTTGACGCTAGATATGCCGTGACCGCTTGCCTAAATAGCGAATCCCAAACATCTGGATTTGTCACCTGCTTAATGTAGCAGAGAATTGCCTGTTGCTGATTGGTCAGGACGACTTTGGTGTCGATTCCGTTGGCGTCTGGTTTGCCGGTGCCCGTGTTAATCTGATCGATAGCCACCTTAAACCTAACCGGAGGTCCATTCCAAAAACTAGGGGCTCCTCCAGTAAGGGCGGTAGTGACTGGTACTCCGGAGGCAAAACCCGTTGGAAATTGAGGTACAATATATAATGCCCTAAGACAATCCGACGGGTAAGCATATTCATAAACCCATGGAGGCGGTGGAATTCCCTTTACCCAGGTCGGAGTCCCGACCGTGGGATTCTCCGGAGTTCCAGGAGCAGCGGAGATCAACGACATGCTGACGTAGTTCATTGCGCAGTTCCACGGCGCAATTCGAAGCAGCTCATCACGCGTGGAGTGCAGATGCAGATTGGCTTGAATCGCCTCGTTGGACACTTCTGTCAACGAGGCGATTGTGGATCGAGTACCGATCGCAGACAGCGCGCGATTAACGACGTCTACTTCGCTCATCTGGCCGCCTGTCCCGCTGTTACGCCATTACAGGCCCAAACGCAGCCGAGTTCGTAGCTGTCCATTGCCAAGCTAAACCGACGATTAGCTTCTGACCAATACTTGGCTTCTGGACTAGGTGACGGATCATGTCGCATCTGCGCCAAGCACAGATCGATGAGGTCAGCTGATTTCCGCTTAATCTCATCGATAACTGGATCGCCTGTAGGGTTGTAGTCGATCCTGACTCGTTCCTCACCTGGGGTCATTCGCGTTGACTCCCACCGCGATGAGTCTCGCCGCCAATACCAGCGCGGCCTCCTTCGCCTCGCCCTGCGACGGGGCAGAAAGCGTTGCCGTGGTTGTCTCCATGTAGACCTGGACCCTGCTGCATATGGCCAGTTGGTCCTTGTGGCGGTTGATAGTTATGAACGTCGCGAGCTTTCTCCACACCGCCGCTTCTGGCTCTTGGCTGTTGGGGTGAGTGGTGCTCCGGTCCATACTCACTAAGAATGTCCCTAGCCATTAGCGGCCCCTCCCTCGATGAACCTCTTGAGTCTCGCGTGTTTCACCCTTCTGAGCCGCCTCTTTCTGCTCTTTAAGCGTGTCGGCGATCTTGCTCAGCTCGAGCGTGACTACCTCGCGAATTAACGCGAGGTTTGGATATCGATCCTCGGCAAGCATATTCGCGATGCTGAGGAGTTTCTCAACCTTATCAAAGTCCATCAGTGTCTCCCTTGTGAACCGCTCTTGTGAACCTGTTTTCCCTTCGGGGCCGGAGCATTATAGCCACGGCCCTCGATGAGTGGATCTGGCTTGAACGCCACTGCCTGACCAAGCAAATCGACGGAGCCGGGATTGACCCGCCTTGCCTTTGGCTCGGTCTTGTAGTCAGCAACTGTCTTAGCGTCACCCTGCTTCATTTCAATAGCTCCCTTGCTGCTTTGTAGAGACGGCCGCCCTGGCCCTTCTCTCTATCCAGTTCATCCGTCAGCGCCCCTTGCGATCGCTCCATCTCGTTCTTGACCCACATCGGCGGCTGCTGCCCAAGACTCTCGTAGAAATACCGAATGTAGATCAGATTATGAAGGTGCCATGTCGCAAGCATTATCTTCCGCGGCACGAGCCGCTCGAGATCATCATCCCACGGCGCTTCAAGCATCTGCTTTCTTCTTTTTCTTCAGGATACCAGTTTTCTTGTCGGCCGCATGGAATTCTTTTCCGACCGAGGGCGGTATGCCGATGTTGCCCTTGCCCTTAGCAGCGAGCATCATGGCTACTGCCTGTTTTCGAGTATCGCTCGGCACATCTGCCTCCTATGGAATTATCCAGCTTCCCCTCGACGCTGGTAGCGTTGTCGTGCCAGGAATACCGCTTCCTGCCATGTTGATGATGGAGTTAAGATCGGCGTTGGCTTGGTTACCTGAAACGAAGCCAATATTGCCCCATGAGAACGCTTGCGCAGCGGCGATGGTAGAGTTATTTGCAACCGCAAAGAAGTTGCTAAATGACATGCCAGAATTGAAGGTCATGCTAGTCGGGTTATAGTTGATAAATGCTTCAAACGCACCAACTGCATGATTAGCTGCGCCACCGTAGCAGCCACAAGCGCCACTTATATTGATGGTAGCATTCTGTAAGGCATCTATCTGCACGCCACCGGGCATCGGGCCAAGGCTACAACTTGCGAAGTTTATGATGCCACCCTGCGAGGCTATCGCGCCAAACGCAGATGATGCATCCCCATCGACAGCGAGATATAGATTGCTAAGGGTTAAGACCCCTCCGTATATGGATGAGAACACCGTTCCGCCAGTTGAGCAAGCAACTCTAACACCAGGGATAGCGACTGTCCCAGCGCCAGTTATGGTAACCTCTGCATTAGGTCGCCTGCCATCCAATATAACTCCAGAACCGACCTCATGGGTCATACCAGATTCTAGAATTATGCTGAATTGCCCATCGCAGAACTGCTGAACAATAGTCAGAGCATGAGCAATGGTCTGGAACGCGGCTGCACCTGTAGCCAATCCATCAGCGGCAGTAGCGCCAGCGCCGTCGTTACCAAGATTGTAATTGACGTAGAAAGTTATTGGCACCAGTGGACGCCAGCGCCCCGGATACTGGAACGCCCATGCGCTACCATTACCACTAACCAGCAACATCTGCCCAGGCCATAGAATGAACTGGTTTGGCGATGCGCCAGGAATATTTATGCGCTTGCCCCGCGGATCATTTACATAGAGAAGAACTTGAAAGTCAGGCGGATAACCAGCACTGGCCGCGGCGAAGAAAACGTCATAACAAGCATTACCGGCCAGCTCGATAGTCAAGCCCTTTTGCGCCGTGCCAACAGTGAATTGACTAACAATCTGGAGCTTTTGCCCGGAGATCGCGTTGTAACCGGTCTGGCCCAAACCCATCGCAATCTGGGCGGCGGCGAGCGTCGCTGCCGAGACCACAGGCTGCATTGCGGCAGAGATAACGACTCCGGCGCCGGCGAACTGCCCTCCAGTCAGATTTCCGTTGGCGTCCCAGAACGCCTGTTGATTTGCTCTCAACGCGATCGGCGGAAGTGGCGCTGGATTTGGATCGCTAACATTGACCATAATACTCCGAGAAATCTGTTCTTGAAGTTGCTGGTCAACCATTGTGAGATAATCGTCATCCGTCTCCACTATCGGCGGATAAACAATAGACTGATTCGAAATAGATGTCCCTTGAATTATTGGCAGCAATCGACGGATAGTAAGCTTATTTCCCACGGCCAACGGCGAGCCGAACAAAGTTACAAAGCCGCCGATGCTAGTTGGATTTGGCTGAACTGCTGGATTGAGCGTCACAGAATAAGCGAGGGTCGATTGCAACGTGACGTTGCCCTGTGAGTCTGTAATGTAAACCAAGATTGCGGATGGGTCATGGCCAGGAAAGCTAAAGGTCCACTGAGTCGTGGCCCCATCACCGTTATAAGTAATCTTGTTAAGTTGTGCTGAGACGGTCACTGCCAGAGCTCTCCTTGAATATTACCATAAAACGTCGCAGTTCCGCCAGTGGTTGCTCCGTAAATGTCGACAGAATGGTAGCCATCACTTACTACCGTCGCAAACGTAGCGTTAAGATAATAGCCTATGTTGGCAGCCGGAATTCCAGTTCCACCTAATGCACCTAGACCATCCATTCCAAGTCCCATGTAATTAGTAGTACTAGCGGTATTATTCACTGTTTGAGAGGCTGCAAGCGACGCCGACATGGAAACTTGATTTTCACTGAACACAGTAAACTTTATAGCGCAGGCCGCACAGAGATTAACTCCAGATGGAGAGGTCGTTGTAACTCCACCAAATGAGGCTCCCGATATATAACGCTTACGCCTATTAAACCATGAGGCTACGTTCCTATTAGCTGAATCATCATTAAATCCGCCAGGAGTTGAGGCATTGGTATGAACCATTCCAATGACGCTAATGGAATTGTTACCAGCAGGGATTTCTGTGCCGATGTTCCCGGCAGTTTGACTATAATTGTGTGCTAGAGAAGTTAAATATGCACAGATCAGAGCACCAGCACCGTTGTCAGCTAGCCCCACAAGGTAAGTTGTATTAGAAGCAAGACTCTGCCCAGGTGTGCCATTTACATTGACGCCACTATTGCTGCACTGAATACCACCCGAAGGAATTTGATAGATTAGTCCATTAACTCTAATAGTGGCACCATTGTAAGGCTGGAAAAGAATTGTGGTTGCGCCCGTCCCAATCAACAGGCCGCTTTGCGGTGCCACACGAGAGTCAGCATATTGCTTGGTAGCAACACCTAATGGAACGACTGGGTCGTTTGCCACGGTGCAAAGAGCCGAGGACCTAGTACAAGCAAGCGCAGAACCGATTGCAGCACCCGCATCAGTATAGGCACTAAGACTCCAGTTGGAACCGGCGTTGCCACCGCTTTCTGCGGTACTGTCGCCCATAGATATGCTCCAACGAGCGCTCCCGTTGGTATCAGCATAGAACGAATTGGACATGCCACTGGCGGCTTTATTCAGCGTAAGGGTCGGTGCAACGCTAGCAGTACCAGAAATCCAAACACCATTGCCTTGAAAGGTAGCTACCCCAGTGCTACGAGTTATCCAAAACGGTGTACCAAGAACAGTGCCAGCATCGGTATAGCTGAAAATCTTAAAGTCAGAACCACTATTACCCCCACCCTCGTTGGAGCTATCACCCAAGACGACAGCCCAACGGTTGTTGCCAGTAGTCTGGCCAATAATAGAATCAGTCTGGCCTGAGGTAGCCGTCTTATTAAGTACTATCAATGGGCTAGTATAATTAAGGTTAAGTTGACCGGTCAACGTGCCACCAGCTAATGGCAAGAAACTTCCAGTTGCTGGCGAGGCCCAAGTGCCATCTGCTCTGAGGAAGTTAACAGCACCACCACCGCTCTGCGGAACGATGCCAGCTAAAGTTGGTGAGAAGACGGTACCAGCGACAGTGACGGTATTGGTTGTGTTGGCAACGCTTAGGCCAGTTCCAGCGGCAATGGTGATAGCTGGACCAGTTTGGGTATTGATCGAGGTAATACCGCCGCCGCCTCCAGCTGGTGCAGCCCAGGTGCCGTCGGCTCGGAGAAAATTGACTGTGCCACCGCCGCTCTGTGGAACGCAACCAGATACCGTCGATGAGAACAAAGTGCACAGCGTGGTTAGCTGCGACGCAGTTAGAGCAGCTGGGAAATTAGCGCCGCCAGATATATTGCCAAGAACGGTATTGTTAGAGATATTGACCATACTGGAATAGTTGATAAGCCCAGCTGCCCAACCACCCGATGTACGCTGTAGAAAGAAGCCTGGAGTCGAAGCGAACGCAATATCGAACATATTGCTGAGGCTATTCTCAACCGGCTCTGCCACAATAGTCGAAGCATTACCAAGGACGTGTCCCGGCTGGTAAGTGATATGAGCTAATCGATTAGACGCATCGACACGGAAATTTGGATCAAGATTAAGGCCAATGGTCGCAGTTGCACCTGCGGTCACAGACGAGATTGGTGCTGTTCCAATGATAGCGGTGATACCGCCACCACCGCCGCCACCGCCAGCAGCACACGCTGGAGGCTGCGTTGGTCCGTTAGGCCAGCCTAATCCCTGGCCAGCAGCACATGGACCAATAGCTAGCCATCCAACGACTCCGGGTCCACCGCTGTATGGAACGGCAAACTTGGTTATATCCTGCGCTAGTGCAGCAGTAGTTGACAGCAATAACGCAGCAAGACCTAGCCTGAGAACCATCCTGTGTACAACCCTGGTGGATAGTGTGATTCGACTATTGGCCATAGCCGAAGAAGCTGGTGATTCTGGACGATCTGGAACGTGACGATAGATGGGTCTAAGTTATCGATACGTTGACCAGTAAACGTGAAAATGAATATCGTGTTCGACGACGCCGCACCTCCAATGTCCTTTATCCATAGTGCGCCCTCAAGCGGCGTAGCTGGCTGGTAAGCTGGCGATGCGACCCAAGCGTTAACATCAGGCAGATAAATGCTGTAAGTACTAAAGATACCAGTCTGAACCATTATAATGCCGTCGCCTGGCTGCACGACATACGCTGGCGATTGAACTAACTGGACCGGCTTAATGAGCTTATCGACCCATCCAAGGGAAGGACCCATCCAGGTCCTAGCCCTTTGGTAGCCGTGGCCGCTTTGATCGAGATCAGTGAATTTGTCAACCATTACTTACGGACACTCCTCGCCGTCTCGAGCTGCTTCGTTAGTTCAGTGATTTGGCGCTTGAGCGCAATGACCTCGGCACCAGTATCAGATTTGCTCTGCAAGTCCGCAACTTGCTTAACCAAACCCTCGAGGACCTTGTCGCTGTAGGTGAAGCCGGTGGCCTCGAGCGAGTCGATTGGATGCTCGCCCCCGAACCTCCTCATGTAGTCCTGCCACATCGCCTCAGCCTCCTCGTCGAGAGGCTCCATGTCCGGCGTCGGCAACCCTACAAATATGTAGTCCCGAGGATAACGCTTATCCTCTTTGGTGGAGACAATAACCTCGCCAGGATAATTCTGATCCGGAATTGACTCTGGATCGAGGTACATTGGCACCTCATGAGCCTTTCTAGCCTGGCGACCGGACGTGCGATCGGTCTCTTGCTGTTCCCAGGTCGTGCCGGGAACCCTCAAGTAATGCTTGGACTTTAGCCGAAATCTCGCCATAAATCACCCATCGATGCTGTTGCGACCAGTAATCGTTGGGATTGGGCTGGTCGCGAATGGAGATCCGTTCTTCATCGTTGTCGCTGACGCGTCTAGTGGAATGAGGGCCGGCGACATCGTTGAGCTGGACATACCTGTCCAGACAATATCACTTCCTGCGATCTTATTAGCTACCGTATCGACGAAGATGGTTCCGGCCTTGTAAGACTTATGGTTGACCACCATCGAGGCTACGGATTGGAACCTTGCCATTCTATCCTCCTAGAACTGGTGGTAAGTGACCAGCGCGCTGACCGGTCCAGTGCCCGTGATAGTGTAGCATATGGCATAGCCCTGCGGACTGGAGTAGAAAGCCGTCGGCGTGCGACTATCTAGAACCCCATCGATGCCAAGAGCCCATATGGGCGTTATGTTAACTGTGTTGGCATTGCAGTTGGTACCGGTGCCAACAGTTAGTTGGAACGTACCAGCTGCGGCTCCCGCATTGACAGTGAAGCCGCAGATATGAACAGATTGGCCAGTGACGGGTGCAACTATCTGAGTAATCGAGGTTGCACCTGCACTGACCTGAAAGGATCGACTGCAGTAGACTGGCTGTCCTCCGGCTTGTTGGGCGGAAGAGGGCTGGCACCCAAGCAAGAGTGCCAGCAGTACCAGCGGGACCATCAGGCAGCGTTTCATGTCACTGATTCCTGTACCAAGTTGTACCAGTAGCCGTGTATATCCATGCACAGCTTGCTCCTACGGCTTCTGTGGCACAGGCTCCGTTAACCACGGTCTGACCAGTTGCGGCCGTCAGCGTGATAGTCTGAGTGAACGCAGCGCCGGTCCCGTTGGTTACGAGTAGCCTTTGGCCGTCATACGGCGTCGCTGGGGCGGTTAACGTCACGGCACCAGACAACGCCGCCGTGAAGATGTACTCCACGACGTTAGGCGTAGCGGTTATTGCGCCGGTCGCCTGCGACGTTAATTGGTAGCTCTGCGTGTTCCGCATGTGGTTGGCGGTAACGAAGATGCTCGTACCGCCGGGGCCACCTGTGCCGACTTGCCAGGTCTCGTTGCCGCTAAGTCCAGATGGCGTTAGCTGCTGCCCTATTGCTAGGGTGGCCCCAAGGGCCGCAACAGCAGCCCCCAGGAACCACGCAGTCCGTCTGCGCATCAATTCGGCACCGTAACTCCCGGAGGATAACCACCGGGCTGTATCGCGTTGTTCGTGCCCTGATACATCTGGTCGAAGCGATCGAGCACGATATACGCCTTGAGCGTTCCACCAGTGCCGGCCCCTGCGATAGTGTAGGCGAGTTGCAGGAACCTTGGAACAGGGACGCCTTGTGGCGGGCGAGGCATATCCATGTCATAAAGACGAGCACCTTGGACAAGGCTTGCCACGGCGACAGCCGGACTGGTCCACCACGTCACGAAAGCAGCTGGTGCACCAGAGCCATTGTCTGGAGCGCCCTGCAAAGCTACCTGAAGGGTTGTCAGCCCCGTAAAGGCTGTCGTGACCCAAACCACCAGCTTGAGCGCCGGATCGTCTCCGATGCCCATATCGCGTGCGCCCTGGCCAGAAGCCAGAACGGGGATGCCTGCCATATGCAGGTCGATTTGATTGGTGCTCACCCCCGAAGCGGTAGGCGAGTCGCCATTAGCTCCAGTGAACTGGAGGAAGCCGTCGAGGATCATGGTTAGACCACCTGTGCTTCGTTGTTGAGGATTGCGTCGCAAGTCCTGACGGCGACGCCACGGAAGGTCGTGATGGGCTTACCTTCGAACTCCTCGATGCGGAGCAAGACGTTCGTCTTGTTCATCGCCTGGAGATCGAGGTAGGTGCGAATGACACGGTTGCAGTAGATAACCGTGCGGCCCATATTCGCCCGAACCTCGGGCGTGTCTGAGGTCTGAATCGTGGTGGCGCTGACGGGCGCGGTAGGCATCTTGTAGAGGCCACGGACGATCAGGTTGATGAGGTTCGCCGCGTTAACGCCCGTCAGCTGAGTGATGTCGATGTTAGCGATGCGGACGACGTAGCGCCAATCCCTCAGGACCAGACCGATCT
>Ga0126370_10001378_pt1 | contig 11066 bp, 12 predicted proteins | sample PanSoiMetaPlot_3_FD_92586 | JGI IMG/M metagenome (GOLD analysis project Ga0126370, IMG submission 92586) | Tropical forest soil microbial communities from Panama - MetaG Plot_3 | ecosystem: Environmental > Terrestrial > Soil > Tropical forest > Bulk soil | place: Panama | collected 2016-02-17 | reverse complement strand
ATTTTCGAGACTCCAGGGTGTTTTAAGTCGTCAGTATTGTAAAGTGCCCTCGCTACCGGAAGCTTTTCCAGCGAAAATATCTCATCAACATGTAACAAGCCAAAGTATTCATTATTGTTCTTCAATAATACTTCTCCTGCGTCCTTCATACTCACAGAGGTCTTTTTGTCAACATCCAACATGATTGGGATGGTCCACGCTAAATCATTCCACAATCTTCCATGTTGGAAAATTTTTCTGAATTCATCGCTTCCAACAAAGCCTTCTAACGGACTAAAAATGCCATCAGCTATGTTTTCGATATCATTTCTTAAATCATTACTGATTTCAAGTGATGTCATACCATCAAAGTTTTTGTTAGTTTCTATGATCCTATTTACAAGTCTTCCTCCATGGGGAGATATCGGATTGTGATGACCCATGTATTCAACCTAGCCTTTTTGAGTTTTCCAGTGCAAACCACATTCCTTATGAGCCGAGCTTTCCCACCACCATCTACCAGACCTTTGATCCTCTCCAGGCTTTATCGATCGTGTGCAAGGTTCACAGCCTATACTTGGAAATCCGAGGTCATGCAGCTTATTATAAGGTACATTATTTGCTTTAATGTAGTCCCAGACCATATCCGTAGTCCAATCCGCCAAAGGATTAATTTTAACGATATTTCGGTGCAATTCATCTATTTCTACCTTCTTAATAGTTTGTCTAGTACTTGTCTGGTCTCTTCTTAAACCTGTAATCCATGCATCAAGGTTGTCTAATGCCCTTGCGAGAGGCCGAACCTTCCGAACATCACAACAGAGCTTCCTGTTATCTATACTATCATACATCAAGTTTAGGCCCCTTGTTCTTACCATTTCCTCGACGTCGTCTCGTTCTGGAAAGTATATTTCAACTGGAATATCATACTTCTTTCGAATTATGTCAATTATGTCGTAAGTTTCTTGATTAAGCCGACCAGTATCAAGCGTAAATACTTTGGCCTTCTTACTATCGATCTTGTTCATAAGGTCTATGATTACAACATCCTCAGCACCAAAGCTCGACGCTAGTCCTACGCACGAGCCATATGTATCAATTGCCCATTTCAAAACATCATAAGCAGATTTATTTTCCATGTTTTCCGCCATACCTTGCAATTGTGCTAATGACGGTCTCGGATCACCAGTATTAGTCATGATCACCGGTGAAATTTTGTAGTGTAGACTTATATTCATATCTTTTTCTACATATTTTTTTAGAGTCAAAAAATACGGGACCCCACATTGACAGTAAATAATTTGATCAGCTAAGTCTTACACAAGCATGACTAATACTCGAGGCTATGTAAAAAAGGTAATACGATTTTTAGATTGTGTACTGCTAACATCAACAAATGAAATTACAACTGAGAATAGCAATTCTAAAGCTCAAGTACGTATTGGTCATACTTTTGTATCAAATACTAATGATTAGCTGGATTAAGTAACGGTTTCAATTATTACATGAAGACTTTTATATGAATAAATTGTATTAACAGTACATCTTTTGTCATCAAACATAATTAAACCTATAAAAGTTTCCGTTAAATCAAAGAGCGATCTACTCGATCAGGCGTATGATGCCATTTCAAAGAGTGGTGAGAATGGAATCTTCCAAACAGAACTGTGCAAGGTTTTTTCTTTGGATAGTAGAGACGGTTCAAGATTGGTTGGTAATTTGGAAAAGCAATCGCTTATTTCTCGCGAAAAAATCCTCTACAAGGGCAGATGGACTTATAAGTTGGTACTAAGAAAGTCCGTTGCTTCTCCAGATTCCATAAAAAAGCCAATAGAAGTAACTTGCGTGGAGGGTGCTCCTTGTTTTAGCTGCACCTTTCAGCATCTTTGCTCGTCAGATGATGAAACTAGTCAATACAGTCCGGCAAGATGCTCATGGATTGAGGAATGGGTTCTAGCAAGCTTTGGTCGAGCGATGGATAACCAGCAGAACTCCGAGATCTGAATTCACGTTCCTATATTATTTGGAACATACAAGTGATCATCGTCAAACAATTAACACTCATAAGCATCTATTTGAAGTTAATCGATATTCAGTATAGTTGCTGCACATGCTATTCGAATTTTTAGAAGGTTACTGAACTAGGTATTAATGTGCTGACAAGAGTTCATTTGGTTTGCAACATAAGGTTGCATGACCTTGATGAAACAATATATAAACGTGTTAATAATTAAAAGGTAAGGACATGTACTAGATTCCATTATTAAATGATTTTGAGGCTGAACTGAACCCAGAATCTATGTCAGCGTTGCCAATCACTTTCCATGTTATATTTCTTCCTGTAGACTGATTCGTAATTTGCCTCAGTATTTCGGAATTAGAGTTTGAAGGAGTAATAGTAAATTGGGACTGTAATTGGGTATCAGTTTTGGAGAGGAGTTGAGGTCTTCCGTTTACAGGAACATCCTCATAGGAAAGAATCCCATCACCCAACGGGCGGCCATTAGCATATAATTGGTATTCGATTCTTGAAGTAGTTAGTGATTTATCAGTAGGATTATGTACGCCAAAAACTAGATTTAATTGAACTATTCTAGGGTTGACCGCAGTGGCATTTTTCACGACTTCTACCTTTTCCAATTTTATTGTAACATCGCTCACGTCTGTAGGTAGTGTGATTGTTAAAATCAACGGAAGCAAGACTATTGTAACTACTACCGCTGCTATTACCCCAATAAGTATGATCCTACGCCTACTAAATAACATATTTTAATATAGCTAAGTAATCAAAGTGAATTAAAATCTTTCTTATTTTCTTCTGACAGTATAGATAATATTATCATTGCACATCAAATATTCTAAATGCCACTGATCGACGTCCTTGTTATCTGGGTGCACTTGATTTGTGCCTCAATATGGGTGGGTGGCTCCATTTTCCTTGGTTTAATCCTTGCACCAATGCTTGGTTCGATTACAAGTAGCATGGAAGAACGTCTATCTATCATGATAAGAGTCGGAAGAAGATTCAACATGGTTGCATTGCCTTCACTTTTAATTTTGGTCCTAACTGGTTTATACAATTCGCGTACATACTTGGCAGAACCTAGTATGATAGTTAGAACTGATTACGGTATCATTCTCTTGATCAAGATCATAGTAGTAATCGGGATTCTAATTACCTATTTTATACATATCAAACTGCTTGGCAACGATGTCGAGAAGAAGATCAAGAGTGAGAACGTTTATAGTCTGTATGTTCAGTCTATCCGCTCGAAGATAATATTATTAGGTCGAATCACTGTCATAATGTCGATAGTAGTTCTATTACTTGCGGCCATTCTCCAACGTGGAGGTTTTATTATTTAGAGACATCTGAACTATAATAGGTAAGAAATAGTGACAAAGTTTATACCTCCTATTTGACAATTATTATTTAGAGAAATGTTTTAGTCCAATTACAGTCCTAAATGTCTCAAATGTCGCGTTTCGATACTAGAAGTTGGAATATTAAGGCTAGATAACTTTATTCCAAGCTTACGTCAGAATTTACTAGTCATTATATCGAATCGATCACCTTTAGATGTTAAATTATTACGATAGATTTAATCGCCATCATCTGTCTATTTGGAGGTAACAATCTACGAATGTTGCTTGCATCATTATAGGTGTTAACACTGTCGCTTGTTGTAGTTCACTTTTTATGGTGAATTATTCTGGGTAGCCTGCGATTAAGATAATCGCTTCTCTAATTCTAAATAAAAGTATCTATGGCAGAACAGGAATGAACTTAGTATTAGTAATTCGCTATTGAAATAATCCGGAATTCAAATTAATAAGTAATTGGCTAGTGTAAATTAGGAGCAAATTGAGTCTGTCTGCCGCTACTAATAAAAGTAGAGCAGTAACTCTATGAATTCTGATTACGGATTTGAATTTATGATCCATTCTAAAAAGTTCAAGTTATCTCATTGTTACATCTACCAGAGTGAGTTGTATTTCGACATTTATAGTAACGACAAACCCCTCATACAGTATCATTAATCATAGTCACTGTTATTGCTGTGGATTTTTAGAGTCGACTAGAATAAGTTACCTCAATATAGTTCCTAGCATGATAGAAAAATATTAGTGGACAAGAATTAAATCATAACATTGGCTATTATAGTTGACTCATTAAGTCGTCCATTATCAAGAGTATGGAACTACCTCATGCATTAAATCTCAAATTATATTGATAACCATTAACAAAAATGTCCTTTAAGAATCAATAGTGTAAAAGTTGCTTACCAAAAGGTGGGCACAAATGATCATACGATATCGCTCCAGAAAACTCTCCTCGCTTATATAAGAAAACATTCTGAAGTTCATTGACAATTTGCTTGTAGGAATTGATTTTGAAACAATGATTATGATTCGACATATGCAATAAATATGTTTTATAAATAGTAACACCAATAGAGATAAAACTTACAATAATCAATATTATGTATGGTTATTACTATTGATGTATCCATTTTGCCGGAGGATCTTCGACCGATTATTGACGAAATAAAGAGTACTATCCACTCCAATAGGGTCTATGCTAAAAACAGAGAAAAAACCGAAACTGATACGCATGGTCAAAACAATAAAAACAATATCATAACTGTTGATCAAGATAAGAGCAAAATTCATGAAATTAAACAAAAGGTTAAGGACGCTCTTATCAAGCTCAGAATAAGAGACTATGTTGTAATAGATGACACAAATACGGATAGTCAATTGAAGATCGTAGACAAAGCTCACGCAGAAAAATTAGGCATATACCATTGTCGTCATTGTGGAATGGCTTTCGAAGACCAAATTCAATTGAGCACACATCAAAGGATACACTATTTTATCTGAATTTGCAACCTATAGAATACTCGATACAATATATGAAAAATACAGAGGCAGCAAAGCCCGCTTATACTAATGGGCAGAATTCTCGGACGAACAGTATGGACCTAAAAAATGAAGTATGAAAAAGAAGCTATTTAGTTAGCAGTAGATACGTGTTAAGTCGAAATATGTCTATATGAATTATGCTGCATTAGTACTAAATCTAAATGTTTGTTTCATGTATACTATTTCGATAAGTCTGATAAAGATCTTATGGATTACCAAACAATGTAGATCTTCTTAGTACTTGTCATAATGAATACTTATCAATTCCTTATACATGTCCACATCACAAAGTAGATACTAACATAGAGTGGCTCACAGTTATTACCTCAGCTCATCGTGTCTAAAGCAACTGGTAACATGATCATTTACCATTCCAATCGCTTGCATAATGGCATAACAAGTGACAGATCCTACAAATTTAAAACTCCTCTTTTTCAAATCATCGCTTAATTTGTCAGAAATCTTTGTTCTTGAAGGGACGTCTTCGTAGTTGATCCATTGATTTTGTATTGGTACTCCATCAACGAAGCTCCATAAATAGGAATCAAATGTTCCGAATTGGTCTTGTACTTTTATAAAGGCATTAGCATTTTTTACAACAGATTGTATCTTCGATTTATTTCTAATAATAGAAGAATTCACGAAAAGTTCCTGAAGCTTTTCTTGATTATATTGCGCAATCTTATTAACATCAAAATTGTCAAATGACTCACGATAGGCTTCCCTTTTCTTTAGAATTATCGACCAGCTTAGACCCGCCTGAGCCGTTTCAAGTAACAAAAATTCGAATAGCTTATTGTCATCATGGACTGGAACCCCCCATTCGTTATCATGATATTTGACATCAAGTAGAGTGCCTTCTTCAGCCCATTTGCATCGAATTTTCATACGCTATATTACTAGACATTAGAGTATCTACTATAAAGAGATCTATCAAAGATATCCCCAGCTGTCTGTACTAGGATAATCTGTAGAACAAAAATTCAAAGAAAAGAACTAAATTCGAGGTCGGATATCTAATAGACTATTCCCAGATAAATGTAGTGACATAGAATGCACCTTGGAACTTAATATTTGTACCACGTTTACCATAAAAAATTAAGCCTGTCAATTATGCCCTAAGAACAATCCATAAATGCTTACTTTGAAAGCATATTCGAATTGGCTAATTGTCGATTTCCGAATAATAGCAGTATATAACTACTTATCATCTTATTCCTGATATTTAATTTCCTCTATCTCATAGGAATCATCAAGCTGTTTGTATACATATATGTTGCAAACTCTGCACTGGTATTGTTTTAGTGGACGTTCATGAATAATAGATCCATTCAACCATACCATAAGCGAGCCACACAGTGGGCAGTTCATTGTCATTTAGTGTGTACTGCGACATTTAGCACGTATTAATATTTCGTTAAACTTTCTCTAACCATATCCTAGAGGATAAATCAAACTCAGATATTATTCCTACCTACCCACATCGAATCATGAGGATTAGGATCCAATTTCGATTGATACAAATACAATCTATCAGAATATTAGATTTTAGAGAACAGCTTTAGAATTAAATAAATCACCGCATAAATAGGATTGGAGTAGGCTTAGCTATTATGAAAATTTGACATTTTGACTTTATATGATTTTTACTTAAATCGGTAAGGATAATTTGCCAGTATACTCTTCTAGCCTTCTCTCTGTTTTAATTTTTGAAATGATCCTATTCATATCAGCTTCAGAAAACCATTGAGAAATCGATTTTGCAATACCATTCTTATCACAAATTGCGATTAAATATCCATTAGACTCATTTTTTACTGCGATCAAGTTTTCTTCGCCCACTGGCTCCCATTTATTATCTTGATTATCTTTCAAAGCCAACGCTGGTAATGCATGTCCAGCAAATGAATTCAGAAGCTCCTGTGCTAGCTTGACACGCTTTTCACCTAGTTTCAATGCAGTGAAATATTGCATATTTGTTCTACCTGATACAGTCATTTTAAAGTATTTAGGATCTCTAACAATATGGGAAACTTGTTCTTTGACTTCAAGACCTTCCTTGAAGTACGTATGAATTGAGCGAGTAGATGTTTAGGATATTCAGTCTCATATTCCTTGGCTTGCATTGCCAAATCCAGCTTATCCACCGAATGCACAAAATTTGCTGTTCGAGTTATATTTTGTGAGTACTCCTCCCAGATCTTATGATATTCTGTACGCACGGAAGCAGGTACTGATTGCAAAATCAATTTCATAGCATTCTGTTCCAAATCGTGCTTGGATTTCTTATCTATCTCGTCCGGCATGTAGTCTCCTATTATTGATTCTGCCAGATCATGGAGAATTGTCATCTTTAGGACTTTTTCTGTTTTCAGTCCTAATAAATCCGATAATACCATGCTTATGAGACACGTTGAATAGGAATGATCTGCTACTGATTCAGGATCATTGACTCCCACCTTACTAATCCAACCTGACCTCTTTGTAGACTTGAGTTTTAAACCATATTCGAAAAACTTGTGCAGATCTGAATATATCAGGTTCAATTCACGATTTCCTCAATTCTGGAGTACATAACGGGCATTGGATAAAATATTCGAGTAGATCAGTGTTCAGCGATCCAAATTTTAGCATGATCTAGATACTTGACTATGACAACTATACAAATATTTAATATAATTGCAAGTCGTGATGTACTGTTAATTTATTCACTTTCTTGAAATACGCTTTGATCTGTTATTCCTTTATGCTTTCCCATTTGATGTCAGATACTCCGACACGTTGGTTCACTATTCTTGAAATTACAAATAAAAGATCAGATAATCTATTCAGGTATACCAGAATTGATGGATTTATACTCTCTTTTTGGGAAAGTGTGACTACCGCTATTTCAGATCTACGTGCAGCTGTCCTGTTTACGTGTAATGATGAGCTACCCAAGCTTCCTCCAGGAAGCAAAAAGTATGTAATTGGGGGCAAAATTGCTTCAAATCGATCGATGGCAGATTCTAGGAATATCGTCATATCTGCTTTCGCCCTAGGTGTTTTATTATGCATCCGTGTGAAGTTTTTATCAGGATCATATGACGGATCGGCTAAATCCGCCCCAATAATAAAAAGATCATTTTGAATTCTAGTCAATAAACCTATAATATCCGTAAATATATCCTTTGAATTTTCCTTAAGTAAGGAAATTGAGAAACCTATACTAGAATTCAACTCATCTACAAGTCCATAAGCAATTATCCTCTGACTGTTTTTCAATACTCTAGCTCCGCCAATTAAGCCGGTTTCTCCTCTGTCCCCGGTTTTGGTATATATCTTCATGGTTCGTACGTCTAGCTAACGAACCTTAATGAACTCATTTAAAGTAATTGATTCAAATTTTTACATTTTTGGGTCAGATAATAGATTAATCAGTAGGAGTGTACCTCGGATTTGTGCTCGCGTAAGTATTTCTTTTTCTTAAATCTCTCGTTACATTTCTCGCATTTAAACGGTTTCTCAAACTCTAGTAAAAAGCGCTCTTTCCTCTCTTCTGGCGTCTCTATTATCTGATCAGATTTAATATCAACCATGTTATGTAACCAATTCCGTTATGAAAATCCTTTTATTGATTTATCTGCCTTAAGGAACTTAATTATCTTAGAATTATTATTTAGAATCGTATTATCTTATTTTGATAAATGTTAGTCTGGTTAATCGAGTTTTTGGATCTAGAGGAGAAGATTATCAATTCTCATAAAGCCAGAAGTAGTATTGCAGAAGTTCTTCATGCGAAATCCGACATAAACACAGGTCTAACACTAACACTATTGTAATGACGACGCTAATAATTTAATAATAAATATATGCAGCAGAAAAAATCTACTATTTAACATATTTCTTCATAAGTATTACCAGAGATCAGCGGAGATTGGGTCGAATATTCTCTGAATGTATAAAGATTACGAACTCGATTGCATTTAAGAATCATTAGAAGAGGATCTCAGTCTTTGAAACCTGGTTTGTTTGAGCTAAAAAATTTCCAAAAAACTCCAAATATTCTATGGCCTATTGTCAAAAATATGTGAGATTCCAAATATATATTGCATAGTTCTATGTTGCATGTAATGCTTGGCAGTAAAGACGTAAAGAAAATGATACACAAGGAATTTGAAAATGCTTATAATATTCAGATTAAAGAGTCCGATTTAAGTCCAGAGAAAATACATGCTAGCGAAGCATCACGTTGTACGCGTTTGGCTTACTACGAACGAAAAAATCCTTTACCTCCTGATTCTAACACTGCAATTTCGGTTCTGATGAAGGATAACATTAGACGACTATTTGGCAATATTTCCTCAGAATACAAAGTTGACACCTTATCTATACTGAGCTCAGCTGATATGATCGTAGACAAGGAATACGTGGTGAAATTCGAGATTGTAAGTAAGCTGCCTGCTATGCCCCATCCTAGGGATTTACTATACTTGAATGCATGTCTATTCGCATTTGAAAAGATAGACGGTATTCTAATATATACAAATATTGACGGCGAAACGGTTGAGTTTTCTCTTACAAGAAATAATAGAATGCTTCAGGAAATAATCAGAAGAGCTAAAGTACTAAGTACATTGCTTAAAGAAGAAAGAGTCCCAATAGTAGAACCATCAGAGCTCTGCCTTTCATGTAAATACTATGAAAGATGCTATGCTCAAGAAAGAAAGAATTCAAGTCTTGGATTTCTTGGATTGGGTAAAAGTGGATAATTAATTATCTGAGGCCTGGGCATAATTATATTCTACATATTTCGTTCATTATTTAGTAGCGTATTAACAACAAAACATGTGTTTGATTGATTTTGGTCTTGCTTATGTCTGTTTTTACAATTGTAGTAGACAAGGACCTGATAAAGTAGTATTGACAGAAGCACTATTCCAGCAGCCTTATGATGGCCTCTTACCGATAATGGATCTATTCTAAAAACAGATTTAATATGTTCTATTAGTGGTTCTATCGATTTACTTCTCCAAGAGTAAATAGCCTGTCCTAATTCAGATTCATAGAATTGTATAAGATCTAGTCTATCAGTAGGAGTATGTTCATATCTTTGTACTGGGCATACCAGTTCAAATCCTCTTTTAGTACTTAAATCATATAGTTTATGGGCATTGTAGAAAACATTAACTGTATTATCAGATTAGTTAGTCTGTGCATGTTGTAGGTTATACATCTGAACGATAATTCCCTGTTTTGTGTTCTAGTTAATCTAGACATAAGATGCTCTCCAAACAGTCTTTTTATGACAGATATTATAGTTTCACCCTTGTTACGTTGATTGTACAGCAATTTGGAATATCCGTGCTTCATCTGCTTTCTGTACTTCCCATGTGTTCTCCATATTGGTATGTGCTCATAGCGAGCTTGGATTACACTGAATGCATGTAATTCCTCTCTTACGAAACGATGATTGTTCTCACTATCATATCCCTTGTCAGCCGTAACTACAGACAATGGAAGGATATTCATGTCCTTGTTATGATTGGCTTGAAATCTATATTATCATGTCTTGTAGTAGCTCGCCTTATCTTAATTATACATATGATTTGTTGTAGTACATCTGCTCCAATGGATAACTTGGCATATTTTCTTCTGGTTGCTGTTCCTTCAGCATAATACTGTGAAGCAAAAGTTATCTTAAATCCTGTTGAATCTATTCCTACGAAGATATGCTTTGTACCGCTAATCACAATGAAGGACGAAATTATCTTTTCAAGCAATGAATTGTTGATTCTGTCTGTAAACTTTTGCAATGTAGTAAAATGAGTGATGCGCGATAATCCTAAAAATAATCTAAGGTAATACGCTTCAACCAGCCATTCGATAAACATTCTATAACTCTTACCTTCGTACTGTCTTATTGCTAATAGTACTAGATGCTGCCACATCGTAAATACATGGTTGCTCTTTCTGTGAAGAAACAAGGGTATCCGTGAATTTCTTAGAACACGGTACATAGTATTTGCCAATCTAACATATCTTGATTCTTTCAACAGCTATATTGGATTATGCTCCTACAAAGCTCTAATGGTGTTTAATACATGGTTTCTACAAAGCCGGTATAATAGCATCAAAGATAACGATCTTGTTATCTCGATATACAAACATAAAAAAAGGGT